>Ga0182014_10003494_pt1 | contig 18802 bp, 14 predicted proteins | sample 612S2DmetaG_FD_120489 | JGI IMG/M metagenome (GOLD analysis project Ga0182014, IMG submission 120489) | Permafrost microbial communities from Stordalen Mire, Sweden - 612S2D metaG | ecosystem: Environmental > Terrestrial > Soil > Wetlands > Permafrost | place: Sweden: Stordalen | collected... | reverse complement strand
GGCCTACAACCACTATGCGGTGGGTTGGGCACACGCACTATGTGCGCCATACCAATGGACCAAGCAGGTGGCCTCGCACTGGGGCGGCACCCGCAACGGCACCATCGTGCACTGGCCCAACGGCCTGAAGGCAAAGGGCGAGCTACGCAACCAGTTCCATCACATCATCGACATCGCCCCAACCATTCTGGAGGCGGCCGGACTGCCCGCGCCGGCGTCGGTCAACGGAATCGCCCAGGCTCCGCTGGAAGGGGTCAGCATGCTGGGCACGTTGCGCGACGGCACTGCGCCCGAGACGCACGACGTCCAGTACTTCGAGATGTTCGGCAACCGCGGTATCTACCACCAGGGCTGGACCGCTGTGACCAAACACCGCACTCCGTGGAAGGCCGACCAGCCCCCGCCCTTCGACGAGGATGTCTGGGAGCTGTACGGGCCCGACGACTGGACGCAGGCGCATGATCTGGCGGCCAAGAATCCCGAGAAACTAGCTGAACTGCAACGGCTCTGGCTGATCGAAGCGGTCAAGTACAACGTCGTTCCGCTCGACGACCGCGGCTTTGAGCGCATCAACGCCGACATGGCCGGGCGACCGCAGCTGATCCGCGGCAACACCCAGATACTGTTCGACCGGATGCGGGTCAGCGAGAACTGCGTCCTCATCTTGAAGAACAAGTCCTACATGGTGACCGCCAACATTGTGGTGCCCGAAACAGGTGCCAGCGGTGTCATCGTCACCCAGGGCGGCAGCGTCGGCGGCTGGTCGCTCTACGCACACGAAGGAAAGCTTAAGTACTGCTTCAACTTCTTCGGTATCGAGCACTACATCATCACCGCGACGAAACCGATCCCCCCGGGCAAGAGCCAGGTGCGGATGGAGTTCAAGTATGACGGTGGCGGGTTGGCCAAAGGCGGCGACGTGGCGCTGTACTACGACGGCAAACCCGTCGGCAGCGGCCGCGTCGAGCGGACACAGCCGATGGCCTACTCCGCCGACGAGGCTTGCGACGTCGGCTGCGACACCGGGTCGCCGGCCTCGCCGGATTACGGACCGACCGGCAACCGCTTCACCGGTGAGATTGAATGGGTGCAACTCGACATCGGCGAAGACAGCCACGACCACCTGATCACGCCTGAGCAACGGTTCAACCTTGCGATGGCCCGGCAATAGTGGCCCAGCCACAACCGCTCACCATCCCTGCACTCCTCGCGCATAGCGCCCACGCGTTCGGCGAGAAAACCTACGTGGTGACGCCAACCGGACGACTCACATACGAGGACGCGGAGCAGCGCTCGGCACAGGTCGCGCGCTGGTTGCTCCATGAGGGCGTCGGCAAGGGCAGCCGTGTGGGGCTGTTCTTCACCAACGGCGTGGAGTGGATTACCTGGTGGCTTGCTGCGTCGCGAATCGGCGCCCTGGTTGTCCCGATGAGCACGATGTATACGCCGGCAGAGATCGCAAAAGTATTGCGATTGGCTGATATTGGGCTGCTGGTTGCGCCCAGCCAAGTCCTGAGCATCAATGTTGCCGAGCGATTCGAAGCCGCCCTTCCGCAGCTCGCCGGTCAGCGGGCGGGCTGCCTGGCACTGCCCGCCGTGCCGTATCTGCGTCGCATCGTGCTCACCGGTGAGCCGGACCGGGAATGGGCGACACGCTGGGACGGCGAGACCGCCGCGGGCGTGCCTCCCGAGACGCTCGCCGCGGTGGAAGGCGAGGTGTCGCCCGCCGATTTGGCCATCATGGTGCACACCTCGGGATCCACCGCTGATCCCAAGGGGGTGCTGCACACCCATGGCACGCTCGTCCGCCAGACCTCGACATGGCCGGGCGCTATCCGATCGGTCACCGGATCGCAGGCCCCGGCCCGGATCTTGTGCGCGATGCCGTTCTTTTGGATCGGCGGGTTGTTGGCCGCGATGGGGGCACTGCACGAATCCATCACGCTATTGGTCATGCCGCGGCTCGACGCCGGCACGGCGCTGGATCTGGTCGAACGGGAGCGGGCCACCGGGATCGTCGGATGGCCCGCCTTCACCCAACGCCTGCGGGAGCACCCGACCTTCGCCAGTCGCGACCTCACCAGCGCACCGATGCTGCGCGACGGCCCGCTGGATCTCGCGATGACCGATGTACCCGACGGATTCCCGATCCACCGCACCATGTCTGAGACAGCGGGTGGTTTCGCCTTCACCGACATCGACATCGTGGACGAGCAGGGCACACCGGTCTCCACGGGAACCACCGGCGAGCTCCTTATCCGCGGGATTGGGGCAATGGTCGGCTATAACAAGCGCGAGCGTTGCGACACCTTCGACGCCGACGGCTGGTACCACACCGGGGACCGCGTCTACCGCCGGGAAAATGACCAACGCCTGTTTTATGTCGGACGGACCAGCGAACTCATTAAAACGGCCGGCGCCAACGTATCCCCGCTCGAGGTCGAGGCGGTTATCGAGAAATTTCCCGACGTCGCACAGTGCGTTGTCGTCGGGATCGACGACCCTCAGCGCGGCGAAGAGGTGTGCGCCGTCGTCGTCGCCGCGAAAGCGACGATCGACGTTTCTTCCCTCGCTTCGCGTGCGCGGGATCAGTTGTCCAGCTACAAAGTTCCCACCCGTTGGGCGATCGCAACAACCGACCAGATACCGACGTTGCCCAGTGGCAAACTCAACCGCAAAGGCGTGCGCGAGATGCTGACCAGCGGCGCACTGGACTGCGCGCCGTTAATCTAGGCTCCCCGTGTGCCTATTCAGCTACCTGGCCACAGGGCTAAAGTTGGCTCTAGCATCCGATGAAGGCTGACCGCCAACCGCGTGCCATACCTGCTGCCAACACAATTTGTCAGCGCCTCGACGGCCTCGACTAGGCATGCCAAGAACACAACGACGAACAGTGTCGACTGGCTCAATCCTCGTCCTATCTGATTTGGTGACAGCTCGCTTACCCAGTCGGATTAGTTTCGATCGCCTCTGCCCGAGGCGGATTGCTGCTCGGGGTGACGTCCCGCGCGCTGCGGCAGGAAAATCAGCAACACGACGATTACGCCAGCGATGACGGCCGAGGCCAGCGGGCGGCTCAGCGCTAAGCCGCCGTCGGCAACGGGTTTATCAACGAAGTCCCCTACCGTCGCACCGAGCGGCCGCGTCAGGATGAATGCGACCCAAAACAAAAAGACACGCGACACCCCGGTCCAGTAATACAAGGCCACGACTACGATGAGTGCAACGCCGAAGACCAATGCGCCCCGTTCGTACCCAAATCCGCGAGTGTCGGCAAGCCAATCACCAAGCGCGGTACCCAGCGTCTGCGAAAAAGTGATGGTCGCCCAGTAGAACGCCTCTACTTTCGGCGTCGAAACGGTGCTCACCGACACCGTTCCTTCCGACCAATGCCACAGCCCAAGGGTGGCCAACAGACAAAACAGCAGGAGAAGCGATCCGCCTGTGTAGCCGATCCCCAGCGATCGGTCAGCAAAGTCGGCCAACGTGGTACCGAATGTCGTCGAGGCCACAATCGTCGCCCAGTACAGCGTCGCTTGGAAGCGCTTGGCAAATATCTGCGCGACAACCAGCGCCACAAGCGCGACGCCGAAAAGCGCAACTCCGACCAGGTAGCCCCAGTTCAGCGTCATCGTCACGGTGTCGCCGCCCGTTTCGCCGAGTGTTGTCGCCAAGATCTTGATGACCCAAAAGCCCAGATTTACTGCCGGTACCTTGGTCAACGCCGGCTTCGTAAACTCATTCATCAGATAGTGGCCTTCCGGCTCGTCTGATCGGTTGACGGACAAGGCTAGCGCGCGGGACGTCGTTGGGCCGCCGTCGCACGGGCTCTCGCAGTGCCGGCACCTCCCCCGGCTTACAGCACGCCCAGTGGACCGGCACCGCAGCGAAGAAGATGGAATTCGCGTCCAAGAGTGCCTACCATCCAAGTATCGCGATCGGCGCGACATCTCGACTACATGTGCTTGCGGAGGTTCAGATGTCGTTTGCGATCGCACCGGAATTTGTGACAGGTGCTGCTTCGGACCTGGCGAATGTCGGTTCGGCGATCAACGCGGCCAATGCAGCGGCGGCCGCATTCACGTCCGACCGTGGTGGCCGCGGGTGCCGATGACGTGTCGGAGGCTGTCGCGTCGGTGTTCGGCGCGCACGGCCAGGCTTATCAGACGGTCAGCGCTCAAGCCGCGACATTTCATGAGCAGTTTGTCCAACTTCTGAGCACAAGTGCGGGCGCCTACGCCGGTGCCGAGGCCGCGAATGCCTCACCGCTGCAGAACCTGTCCGGGTTGGCCGCGAATGCGGCCGCGAACATCGGTTACGGCAACACCGGCAGCGGCAATATCGGCTTCGGGAATTACGGCACCGACAACATCGGGCTGTACAACTCCGGCATCAGCAACTTCGGCGTTGTCAACCGCGGCTACTACAACTTTGGCGGCTGGAACACCGGCCTCGTCAACTTGGGCCTGGGCAATTACGGCAGCCACAACATCGGCATCGCGGTCACGGGCGCCTACCGGATTGGTATTGGCCAGTTCAGCTTTGCCTACTAAACGCGGAGTGGCCGGGCGGACAAGCTCGGGTTCGCGGCGCCTGCGGACGTGGATAAATCCGCGTTGACGTATCGCTGAAATTGGTGGTACACCAGCGCCGGGTCGACGGCGGCGCGGGTCGCTGCCCACCTTTGGCCGCGAAATCTCGGCGGGCCGCCTGCAGTATCCGGGCCCGCCGTACACCGCGCTCATGACGCGGACCAGGCGGTTAAACACTGCTTCAGGATAAATTTCATCACATCGTGAAATTCCTCTTGCAACGGCGTTAGTCTCAACGTATGGTGAAACTAAGTTTCAACTAACCGTGAAAGTGAGGAGCCATTATGAGCACCGACAATCCCGATGTCCTGGTCGTCGGCGCCGGGCCGGTGGGCTTGGTCGCTGCCGCCGAACTGGCCCGCCACGGAGTGACCGTGCGCATCATCGACAAGCTGGCCCAACCGACCAATGAATCCCGCGCGATCGCCGTGCATGCTCGCAGCCTGGACATGCTGGAGCGGATGGGCGCGGTAGACGAGTTGATCGCCACCGGCGTCAAGGCCAAGGCGATGGAGCTCTACAGCGGCCACGACAAGTTGTTCCGCGTCCCGCTGGACAGCCTCGACACCGCGTATCCCTTCAGCCTTAACACTCCGCAGACCGAGACCGAACGCGTGCTGATTCGACACCTGAGCTCCCTGGGCGTCACCGTGGAGCGCGGTGTCGAACTGACCCAGCTGGCGCAGCACGGCGAGGCGGTCCAGGTCACCGTTCGCCACGCCTCTGGCAAGGTTGAGGACATCACGGTGCCATGGGTGATCGGTGCTGACGGCGCGCACAGCACCGTTCGCCACCTGGTCGGCGGCAAGTTGGCCGGCTCCTTCGTCGGCGAGCGGTTCCTTCTCGGTGACGTCGACGCGGAGCACAACCTGGATACCGACGCGATGTTCACGTTCTTCTCGCCGGGCGGCCCGGTACTGGCGATGCCAATGCGTGACGGGCGCGCCCGGGTGATGGCCCAGGTTCACGATGCGCCCGGAACGCCGCTGAACATGCATCCGACCCTGGAACAATTGCAAGAGGTCCTCGACGAGCGCGTCGGCGGGATCAAGCTACTGAAGGGGCATTGGCTGACCTCATTCGAGCTGCATCACGCGCAAGTCCCGCAATATCGTTGGGGCCGAGTATTTTTGGCGGGCGATTCCGCACATATTCACAGCCCGGCCGGCGGACAGGGAATGAACACCGGAATGCAGGACGCATTCAACTTGGCCTGGAAACTAGCCGCAGTCATCGGCGGGCAGGCGGGCGATCGGCTGTTAGACAGTTACCAAGCCGAGAGGTATCCAGTGGCCCAGAGCATGATCAAGTTCACCGAACGGCTCAGCATGGCCGGGACCCTCACCGGAGCACCCCAACGCATCCGTAATGCATTACTGAGAGGTCTGTCGCATGTCGGTGCGGTCGGCCACGCGATGGCCAGCACCACCGCGGAGCTCACCGTCCGCTACCCCCGCAGCCCAATCGTTGCCGGAAAGGCGCCTCGCGGCGCCAAAGTCGCTGCCGGCGATCACTTTCCCTTCCTGAACGACGAAGACGTGCAAAAACACGTCGCGGGCAGCTGGGACGTCGCACACACCACAGTGACGGTGGCCGCAGGTCACGGGACACCGGCCGCGGGCCAAGCCGGACGGCAGGTCCTCGTCACCGATGCCGACTCTGCGGTCGCCGGTTATGACGTCGTAATCGCCGATCCGAAGCGGGTCTTAGCGCGTCGACTTGGCCTGCCCAACGGCGGTCGCGTCGTGGTGCGCCCCGACACCTACATCGGTGCGATCGCCCCCCTTGACGATCCCAAGACGGTCGCCGACTATTTCGCGACGCTCGCGAGTTAGAAGGAACAGGAGCTTCCGTACCGTTCTTGTCGTGCGCCCGGAATCTCACGACGTTGACCGCAGTGAACGCCCGTTTTCCGAATTTCGTGACGGGTCGATCCGACGCGGGTAACGTCTCAGGGCTGACGTGAGGTTGTCGCGCCGCCGTGGAGGGGAACCCGCCGATGTCGTCGTATGTGATCGCAGCACCGGAGGCTTTGGCCGAAGCGTCCGGAGACTTGACCGAGATCGGGGAGGCGATCAGGGCGGCCACCGGGGCGGCGGCGCCGTCGACTACGGGGATCGTCGCGGCGGCCGGCGATGAGGTGTCGGCGGCTATCGCACGTGTTTTCGGCAGCTACGCCGAAGAGTTTCAGGCGCTGAGCGCGCAGACGACGCTGTTCCATGGCCAGTTTGTGCGCGCGCTCAGCGCGGCTGCGGCCACGTATACGGCCACTGAGGCTGCGAATGTGTCGCCGCTCCAGGCGCTCTTTGCGCCCATCGAGGGGCTGTTCGGGCGTCCTCAGTTCGTAGGACCCCGTATCGCAACCGTGGGAGCGGTGCTCAACTGGGCCACCAACGCGGTTGGCCTGGGTGGGTTCTTGAATTTCCCCTCGACCGTGGCCCTCACAGGCCCGGGCATCGATGGAGTGACCGGGGTCAGAATCGGGTTCTCCTTCGTGCAGATTCCGCTTGGTGAGGCCTCCATCCTGGGAATCCCGCTTGGCCAGATCAGCTACCCAGCCCCCGCGCTGTGGTACTTCCCGACGCAGGCGAACGGTGCGGTGCAGGCCAACGGCACCATCTATCTGCAGCACGGCTTCGCCGCAATCGGTTGGTTCTACCAGCCGCTGGGCATCCAGCTGGCGGGGAGTACCGACAGCGTCGTGGTCACTCCCACCGTGTCGTCGATTCCTTTGCCGTTCGGCGCCTCGCTGAACAGCCCGCAGATGCAGCAGGGCGTGGCCTCGTTGTTCTTGGGCAACCAGGCGGGGCTGAACATCAGCGCACAGCAGGCCGGTTTCCAGGGTACGTTGCCGCAGCACTTCATCCTGTCGGGACACTCCGCAGGCGGTGGCCTCGCCACGATCGCCGCGGGCGATTACCTCGCGAGCCTCGGGACGGGCGCCGACAACCTGAAAGGTGTCGTGACGTTCGACGGGGTCGCCAACAGTTCCGCGGCTTACGCGGCTGCGATAGCCAACCTGCAGGCGGCGGGTACACCCGTCTATGTGGTGGCCGCGCCGCCCCAGGCGTGGAACGCTTTCGGTGCCACCACGAACGAACTGGTCAGTCTGTACCCGGGGCAGTTCGTCGGGGTCGAGCTGGCCGGCGGTTCGCACGTCGACTCGCTGCTGGGCAACAAACCCGTCATCGACTTCGTCGTCCAGCTGGTGACCCAGTTCTCCCCGCCCGGCAACACCCAGGCCGTGTACACCCTGTCCTCGGGCTGGATCAACGACATCTACACCGGGCACGGCCCGGCCGACCCGCTTTACGGCATCTACGGGCCCGGGTCCCCCGCCGTGTACGTACCCCCCGGCGGGCAGACGATTCCGCTGGGCCAGGCCACCGGGATCGTCCTGCCGTAATCGACCGCCGCGTCAGCGATGATCTCAGCCACCGTCTGGGGTCCTTGGCGCCGTAGACAGAGACAATCAGCGCCATGGAACCCGAACGACCACCCCCGGCCGCGCCGAAACCGTCGCGTGTGCACGTCACGCCCGGGGACGTGGAGAGGTTCGGCGACGAGGATCCGGTGCGGCGGGCGACGCTAAGCGTCGGCCAACCGTCAGCAAAAGAAATGGCCGCTCATCGGCGGCCATGTTCTCAGTGGAGCTGCCGGGATCGAAGCTGACGCCCGGCTCGGGCCATCACTACGTGGATATCTCAAGCCCGCTGACATGCTCGTTCTCTCGCAAACGGCCCGGCTTCCCGCCCAGCGCGCCCGCGTGTGCGGTGACGGCGTCACTAGTTACCGCGACGCGCTCCCTCCGCAGTGAGGTCAGCAACGCCTCGCGCAGCGCGCGGGCAGCCTCCGGCGCCGTCAGCGCCCCGGCGGCACCCACCATCAACTCCTTGGCCGACCCAAACTTGCTGGCTAACTGGCTGGACACGGCAAGGATGGCGGCCTCTGCCGCCCGCACTCCGCCAGGCGCCGCGAGACCCGGCGCGCCCGCACCCTCGACCCTCTGGCCGCCCATGGCGGCCCTGCACGACGTCTTGCCGACGTCTACGGAGAGGATCACCGACCCACTACCAATTGCTCGGCGAGTAATCCTTAAGGAAGCAGCCGTGCAAATCTTCGCCGGACTCCCCGCGGACAATTGGGTCATAGACACGGGCGGCTCCGTCGACGAGGTCGAGCGGAGCGTGGAAACCCTCGTCGGCAAGCCGCAGCTTTGTCGGGTGCGGACGCTCGTCGGTTATCCAGCCCGTATCGACGGCGGTCATGAGAATGCCGTCCTGCTCGAGCATTTCGGCGGCACTGGTGCGGGTAAGCATGTTCAGTGCGGCCTTCGCCATGTTGGTGTGCGGATGCCCCGGGCCTTTGTACATACGGCTGAACTGTCCCTCCATTGCAGACACATTCACGACGTACTTACGGCGGGAAGGTGAAGCGGCCATCGCCGGGCGCAGGCGGCTCACCAGAATGAACGGCGCGGTCTGGTTGCACAGCTGAACCTCGAGCAATTCCATCGCGTCGACCTCGTGTACGCGTTGGGTCCAGCTGTTGATGGACGCGGTATCGGGCAGGAGGCCACCGGCGTCTATGGCAGTGCCCGCGGCGATCCGGTCCGGAGACGCGCTTCGGGCGGCGAGGGCCAGTTCGGTCACCGCGTGCGGAGTGTGGTGCTCTGCGAGGCTTCCCGCAAGTGCCGCAGGATGGGCGTCGCTGACGCGGTCGAACGTGATCACGTCGACGAGTTCCGGCGGCGGCGTCCGCTCCGCCTCGACGAGCGCCGCGTAGGAGCCGGGAGCTCGGCGCACCGTCTGGGCGGCGTTGTTGATCAGGATGTCCAGCGGGCCCTGGGCGGCCACGGTGTCCGCGAGCGCGACGACTTGAGCTGGGTCGCGCAGGTCGATGCCGACGATGCGTAGCCGGTGCAGCCAGTCGGCACTGTCGGGCATCGCACTGAAGCGGCGCACGGCGTCGTTCGGAAAGCGGGTGGTGATGGTCGTGTGGGCGCCGTCGCGGAGCAGTCGCAGCGCGATGTACATACCGATCTTGGCGCGGCCACCGGTGAGCAGGGCGCTCCTGCCGGTGAGGTCGGTGCGAGCGTCCCGCTTGGCGTGGCTGAGTGCGGCGCACTCCGGACAGAGCTGGTGATAGAACGCGTCGACCATCGTGTAGTGGTTCTTGCACATGTAGCAGGCTCGCGACCGGAGCAGCGCGCCTGCGGTGGCCCCGACCGCAGTGGAAACCAAGGGCAGGCCCCGAGTCTCATCGTCGATACGGCCCGGCGCACCGGTGGCGGTGGCCGCGATGACGGCGTCGTCGGCGGCCGCCACCGCGTCCCGCTTGGCCTGGCGTCGAGCCTTCTTGACCGACTTGAAAATGCCTGCTGTGGCCCGACGTACGGCGACGGCATCGGGGTGTTCGGGCGGCAACGACTCGATGTCGGCCAGAACCTGTAGGCACATGTTGAGCTTGTCCGGGTCGATCGCGTTCACGTTGGAAGCGTACGGCGTCACTCACGCACTGGGTCGCGTCACATACCCTTGGCTCGTCCACGACCATGTCAACCGAGTCGACCTTGTCGAGCGGTCTTATCAGGACGGCAGCAAGCGGTGAAGACTCACCCCAATTGACCCCCTTCAAGCGGCGGCGTGCCGTGCTGGCGGAAATACTCTCAGCGGGAGTAATGCTGCTCGGGTGCACCGTTGTGCCGCCACCGCACGCCGCCGCACCATCACCGGCTGTCGCACCGTCACCGTCGGCCGCCGCGGCGCCCGCGCCTGCCGTTGGGACCGTGAAGCCTGTCACTGCCGCCGAACTCGGCGCGAGCTGGCGGCCGGGTTGCCCCGTCGAGCCAGAGCAGCTCCGGCGGGTCTACGTCGAACACGTCGGTCTCGACGGCCAGACCCACCGCGGCGAGCTGATCGTGCACGAAGACCTGGTGCCGGAGGTCATCGCGATCTTCGAACAGCTTTACCGGCTGGGCTACCCCGTCGAGAAGATCCGCACGGTCGACCACTACCGAGGCGCTGATGACGAGTTATCGATGGAGGACAACAACACTTCGGCGTTCAATTGCCGGGGCATTCCAGGAACCAACCGATGGTCTCAACACGCTTACGGTCGGGCTATCGACCTGAATCCGCTTCTCAACCCGTGCATCTACGCTGGCGGCGAATTCCAGCCCCAGAACGGGGCGGCCTACCTGAACCGCAGCCGCACCGACCCTGGACTCCTGCACGCCGCCGACCCAGCAGTGCACGCCTTCACGGATCGTGGCTGGCGGTGGGCCGGCTTCTGGAGGAGCCCCATCGACTACCAGCACTTCGAGCGGCCCTGAACCGTGACGCACCCCTCCGTGGCAGCGGCGATTCGCGCCGCGAGACTGTCACTGGCGACGCATCTCGCGAGTGAGGGTGCAGCCAGTTACAGTCTCGCGCCTAAAAGATTTAAAGACCCAGCGCCTGGGCCGTCGCCGTCGCAACCTCACCTCGCAGATGCGACATCGGTGGGCTGCCTCGCGTATGGATCGAGTTCGCGAGCAGAACTATGTAGGTATCAGAGCCCGGGTCCAGCCAAAGCGAGGTTCCGGTGAACCCGGTGTGGCCGAAGCTGCCGATGGGGAACAGCCTGCCTCGCGCCGTGGACTGGCCCGTATCGATGTCCCAGCCAAAACCGCGCAGGTTTTGCCCCGCGATCGCCGGATAACGCGGAGCCAGCAGTGGATCTTTTGCATTCGGTCTCTGTGCCATGGCTTCTCGGGCGGCATCGTTGGCCGCTTGGAGTTGTTGGGCGCTGTGTCCCGGCTGCTGCGGAGCCGTCATCAATTCCAGAGTCGTTTGCGCCAAAGGGAACTCGCTCGGTTTGCCCACGAGCCGGTCAAGCAAGGCCTGCGCAAAGACGCCGACATCGTGGGCCGTCGAGAACACGCCGGAATGCCCGGTCACGCCACCCATGCGCCGCGCCGTGGTGTCCTGCACGGTGCCGCGCAGCAGGTGGTCAAGATCGGGATTCTTGGCCGGATCGCCTCTGCTCTCTTCGTCACGGGCTGTGGGTGCAATGCGCGGCAAGAGGCCGACCGCCCACGTATCGGCAGGACAAGCATCCGGCTCTCGGTCCTTTGGCGCGGGAGCCCAGCCGATCGCAGATCCTGAAACCGTATGTGGACCACATGCTTTGGCCAAGGGAAGGTAGCGGGTGTCTTGCATACCAAGCGGCTCGAACACGTGGTGCTGAACGAAAACATCCAGGGCGTCGCCGGTGACCTTCTCGATCAGGGCGCCGAGCAGAATGAAGTTGATGTCGGAGTAGCTGAAACGCTCACCGGGGCCCGACTCCAGCGGCGTGGTGAGCGCACGATGAATGCCCTCTGCCTTGTCGGGTCCGTCGAGTCCCCACGGTTCTTTGAGGTCGACATCGCCCGGCTCGCCCGACGTGTGCGTGAGCAACATGCGCAGGGTCACCGTCGCACGTCGTGGATCGTTCGCCGTGTTGAAGTCCGGCAGATACCGCTGCACGGGATCGTCGAACTGGACCTTGCCTTGTTCGTAGAGCTGCATGACAGCAGTCGCGGTCGCGAGGCTCTTCGTCAACGACGCCAAGTCGAAGATCGTGTCCTCAGTCATCTGCTCCGCAGGCGCAGGCAAACCATCCAGCCCGGGTTCGCTTGCCAGCTTGCGCGAGCCATACGCCTGGTGGAAGACGATGTTGCCGCCGTGCCCGATCGCCACCACGGCACCCGGCAGCTCATTTGCCCCGATCGCATCGCCTATCAGCTTGGACACTTTGGCGAAATCAGGCGTGGGAGCCACAGCTGTCGTCTGCGTCGGCTGCGCGCTCTCGCTTACTGCCGGATGTTCTGCGTGGTCAAGATGGCAAGCAGCACTGAGCGCGAGCACAACAGCTCCAACAGCAATGGCCTTTCGCACTGACTTACTGATGGTGATCCCCCGCGGTCGGGTTTCGTGGAATTCGGCAGGTGGTCGCTCCGCCATGATGCCTGATCCGCGCTAGGGAATTGGGGTACCGGTAGAAGGTGAGCCCGCTTCGCCCGTCCAGTAACGAGATAAAGAGGACCGCGCCATGACGTCTACGTGGTCTCCGGAGCAATTGCAGCGACTTGGTGCGTCCGACGAACTCGAGATCGCCGTGCGGCGTGCCGATGGAACCCTGGGCCGTTGGGTGCCGATTTGGGTCGTCTGCGTCGGTGAAAACGTTTTCGTGCGAACCTGGCAGCGACGACCGAACGGATGGTTCGGAGACGTGCTGCGCTCACAGCGAGCGCGTATCCGTGTTGCCGATGTGTGCGCCGACGTCACCGTCACCGACGTTGGCGAGGACTCCACCGACCTGCGCGCGGCCGTCGACAACGCTTACCGCAGCAAGTACTCGCGTTACGGCGACACCACCGTTGAACGGATGGTGTCGGACCCGGCCGCAGCCACGACCTTGTGGCTGATACCGGAATGACAAGCCTTGCGCGACGCGCAATCAGGGCGCGATACCGAGTTCCTGGTCGATCTGCGGCCAGAGTTGGCTGCCCCACGGGGCAAGCAGAACCCAGTCGTGAATTTGGCCGCTAGCCACTACGAAACTCATCGGCGCCCCTTGGGCTATGGCTGCTTGCTCGAGGGCAATCGCCGACGGTTCGAGTGAGTCCGCCGTGCCCGTGTAGACGTACGTCTGCGGAAGTCCGCTAAGTGACCCAAACCCCGGACTCACCCGATAGTCGGTCAGAGAAAGACCACCCGCCCACTCCTTGCCGATCACCCCCCCGGTCGACTGCAGGTCCAGCCACGGGGACAGCAACACCATGGACCGCGGTACGGGGCCAAACGTTGCGGGCGACTGCGCAATTTCTTCGACGGCCGCCAATGCCAGGTTGCCGCCCGCGGAGTCGCCCATCACGCTGACGTGCGAGACCCCGTGTGCGGTGATTTGCGACGAGATGAGACCGGCCATCTGGTTTACGACTGGACCGGCAGTACCTCCTTGCTGCAGCAACGGGTAAATCGGCACCTCGAAGGTCGCGCCGGTCTGGTAGGCCGTCACCGCATAATTGACCCAATGGAAAATTGAGGGCGAAAAGATGAACGCGCCACCGTGGATGGCAACCACGTAATCGCCGGTTGGGTGCGCCGGCGTGATCTGCACGACGCTCATCCCGTCATATGTGGTGTGCTGGACCGTTTCTCCGAGCAGCAACGTCAACAACTTTGGCGGGGTGTTGCTGAGAAACAGCCCGAACAGCGGATTGTTGCCGGTGAACTGCGCTAAGAGCGGGGAACTTGGCGCGGTAAGCAGAAAATTGAGCTCGTTGCCGAATCCGGTGGCAAGTGTCGTGGGGATCTGCTGAATTTCTCGCTCGGCACCGAGCAACGCCGTCTCAATGGCCGCCAAAGGCGACGCGTTGGCCGCCTCAGCGGCGGTGTACGCACCGGCCGCTCCGGTCAATGCCTGCACAAACTCGGCATGAAAAGCCACCGCCTGCGCGCTAAGCGCTTGATAGCCCCGGCCGTGGGCGGAAAACAAAGCCGCGATCGCGCCTGACACCTCGTCCTCGGCAGCGGCCAGTACCCCCGTGGTGGCCCCCGCCACGCCCTGATTTGCCGTCGCGACCACCCAACCAATCGAAGCCACGTCGGTGGCGGCAGCCGACATCATCTCGGGCAACGCAACTACATATGACACCGCGCCACTCCCACCGCCTCAGGACAACCTTCTGGGTTGCCCGGCCAATACCGATCGCCGAAGTAGCCGGAGCCTATGCCCACGCCACGGAGTCACATGGCAGTTCGAAGAAACTCACCGCCAAACGTCTTGACACCGATGCCCGCCATCACGACCACCTCACGAGCGCGTCGCGTACGCGTCCCCGCGCCCGCCTGAGCCGGACCGCGGCCTCGGCGGCGTCGACCCCCGCAAGCAGCGCGACGATCGCGGTCTTGGCATGCCCGCCCGCGGCGGCGAGCGCGGCGGTTGCGGCTACCTCATCGACGCCGGCCGCGTCACGGACGATCCGCACTGTGCGGCGGCGCAGTTTCTCGTTGGTCGCGCGCACGTCGATCATCCGCGGTCCGTAGGTCTTTCCGAGCGCGATCATCACGCTGGTCGAAATCGCGTTAAGCACAACCTTCTGAGACGTCCCGGCGGTCAGCCGCGTGGAGCCAGCGAGCACCTCTGGTCCGGTCAGCAGCTCGATCACTATGTCGGCAGCCGCCTCGCTGCCGAAGTTGTTGACGATCGCGACGGTGAGAGCGCCCGCCGCGCGCGCATGGTTGAGCGCCCCTAGCACGTACGGCGTGCGGCCCGAAGCGGAGATCCCGACCAGCGCGTCGGCCGCGGTCAGGTCCGCGAGATCCGCTGGGTCGAAAGCGTCTTCGGCGCCATCGATTGCCTGGGTCAGCGCCGCCGGCCCGCCGGCGATCACGCCACGCACGATGTCGGTGTTAAACGTCGGCTCACATTCGGCCGCGTCGAGCACCCCGAGCCGACCGGGCGTCCCGGCGCCGGCGTAGATCAGCCGGCCACCGCGCTCGAGCCGCGCGGCGACCGCCTCGGCCGCCTCCGTAATCCGCGGAAGCGCCGCAACCACAGCGCCGTGCGCCTCACCCTCGGCTGCGACAAGCAGCGCGACGACCTCGCCAATGGGCCGCATATCAAGATCGTGCAGATCTGGCCGTACGGCCTCGGTGGTGAGCATGTCGAGCCCGTTTGGGGCAAGGGCTTCGGGGACCGCCTGCAAGCGGATCACATGCGGCTCGTGGATCGCCCCCAGCCGCAGCGTGCCATCGAGCGCATCACCGACGGGTTCGACAAGGTCGATCCGCTCGCGCAGCGCCTTGACACCAGCCAGCCCGCCGACCAACGCCACCGGGCCATCCCCGGCGGCGCGTGCGGTCGCGGCGAGTGACTCGGCGGCGGCACTAACAATCGCCAACGCCACGGCGTCGTCTTCCGCCGCGAGAACATCGGGCGCGAACGACGCGAGCGCGGCGGCGTCGGTGAGCTGCGCCGGCCACGTTTTCGGCGGGCCAAAGCGGGTGCCGGCGGCATCGATTAGCGCAGTGGACGGTCCACGCCCGTCGAGAGCGCGCAGGGCCGCGCGCAGCCCAGCTGTGCCGATCCACGCGCCGCCGCCCTCGTCTCCAAGCCATGGGCCCCAACCGTCGGCGGTACGCAATGCGCCGTCCGCGCCGATCGCGAGCGCCACGACGCCGGTGCCCGCGATCAGCACAACGCCCGGCTTCCCGTCCAGCGCGCCCGCGTGTGCGGTGACAGCGTCACTGGTTACCGCGACCCGCTCCGTCCGCAGTGAGGTCAGCAATGCCTCGCCCAGCGCGCGGGCAGCCTCCGGGGCCGTCAGCGCCCCGGCGGCACCCACGATCAAATCCTTGGCCGACCCAAACTGACTGGTTAACTGGCTCGCCAAGGCGAGGATCGCCGCCTCCGCCGCCCGCACTCCACCAGGCGCCGCGAGACCCGGCGCGCCTGCACCCTCGACCCTCCGGCCGCCCATGGCGGCCCGGCATGACGTCTTACCGACGTCTATGGAGAGGATCACTAGACCCATGTTTTCACGAACCGGTGCCGCGTGGATGAGCACCGCTGCCGCTGCGTGAGTGACCCGGCGGTATGCGGAGCACGCGCGCACCGGTGCCCAGTCCACGAATGGCCGGTGCCATGACCGCCGCGGTTTGCAGGCTCGATAGGCCTCAGTTCATGCGTTTGGCGTTGACGCGACCCTGCCCGCCCTACTCTGTCAGCATGAGGCGACTGTCGAGCGTAGATGCTGCGTTCTGGTACGCCGAGACGCACGCCTGGCACATGCATGGCGCCGGACTGACGATCTGCGACCCGTCCGACGTGCCGGATTTCTGCTTCCGCGCGGTCAAGGACCTTGTCGCTTCTCGCCTTCCGGAGATGCCTGAGCTGTGCTATCGAGTGGCGGGCGCGCCGCTGGGACTCGACAGGCCATGGTTCGTCGAGGACCGCGAGCTCGACATCGACTATCACATCCGGCGGATAGCAGTACCCGAGCCCGGAGGACGTCGCGAACTCGAGGACCTGGTCGGACGTCTCATGTCCTATCCGCTCGACCGCGACCGGCCGCTCTGGGAGATGTGGTTCATCGAGGGTCTGGAGCATGGTCGTGTCGCGATCCTGACGAAGATGCATCACGCTCTTGTCGACGGTGTGTCGGGCACCAATCTGAGCGAGATGATGCTCGACGTCAGCCCTCAACCGCGTCGCCCCGCCATTGAGGGCAGCCCCTCATCGACGCGTGGGATTCCCTCGTTCGAGCTGCGGGCGCTGGGCGGCATATTCAACGTGGCGGTCAGGACGCCATACCGCCTCTTGCGAATCGCTCAGCAAACGCTGTCTCAACAGCTGGCGGTGCGCGGGCTGGCCAACAAACCCCCTCGATTCTTCGAGGCACCGACAACGCGCTTCAACGCCCAAATCTCCACGCAGCGGCGAATCAGCAGCAGCAGAGTGCCACTGGATCGGGTGAAGGCGGTCAAGCGCGCCTTCGGCCTGAAGCTCAACGACGTGGTGCTGGCGGTCGTTTCCGGTGCGATGCGCCGTTACCTGCTAGACCGGGGTGAGCTCCCCGATCGACCGCTGGTCGCCCAGATTCCAATCTCAACCCATGGCGAGAGCAGGGAAATCGGTAACCAGATCAGCTCGATGACAATCAGCCTCGGCACCGAAATTGCCGACCCCGCCGAGCGAATGAAAAACATCTATGGCAACTCCCGAGGCGCCAAGGAGATGGCCAAAGCGCTTACCGCACACCAGATCATGGGTCTGACGGAGACCACCCCGCCCGGCTTGCTGGCGCTCGCCGCCAGGGCCTACACGGCCAGCCACATCGGCGGCCACGTCGCTCCTATCAACATGGTGATCTCCAACGTTCCCGGCCCCGATCTCCCCCTTTACTTGGCCGGCGCAGTCGTAGAACAGCTCGTACCACTGGGACCGGTCATGCTCGAGGTGGCATTGAACATCACCTGTTTGAGCTACAACGGGTTCGTGAATTTCGGCTTCGTCACCACACCCGAGATCGCCAATGACATCGACGAACTAGCGGACGCGATCGAGCCCGCGCTAAAGGAATTAGAGGAAGCCGCTGGTCTCCTTTCGGCGTCTTGACCTACAAGCGCCGCCGCGTCGGCCACAGTGCGTTAGGCGCTTCACTCGGTGCCTTTGGTCCTTCGGCTTGCATCTCTTCGGCCCTAACAGTCGCGGCCTCCCTGAGTGATGCTGCCGGTGGGTAGAGAGCCGATCAGAAAAGAACTGAAATGTGGCGACCACCACGTGGCGCGGTCTTGGTAGGCGTTGATGGCTCAGCAGCGGCACTGGGTGCCGTCCGGTGGGCGGCCCGTGATGCAGCGCTGCGGAATGTGCCGCTGAGTCTCGTCCATGTCGTCGACGCCCCCTTACCGGAGTGGTTCGAGATCGCTGCGCTGGCCGGCTTCAGGCAATGGCAGGAACAGCGGGCACGCGATTTCATCTCCTCGGCGATCAAGACCGCCGAGGAGAGCACTGGTGAGTTTGGTCCAGTGCAGATCGATAGCAAGGTGTTTAATTCGGCCACCGTACCGACGTTCGTCGGCCTCTCCACAGAGGTGGAGATGGTCGTGCTCGGCTACCGGGGACATGGCGGCGTGTTGGCCCGCAGCTTCCTGGGCTCGGTGAGTTCGGCATTGGTCTACCACGCGCATTGCCCGGTCGCCGTGATCCACGACGACAAAGCCATGACCGGCAATGCCCCACGGGGGCCGGTGCTGGTGGGCATCGACGGCTCACCGGCATCCGAAGCGGCGACGGCTATTGCATTTGAGGAAGCCTCCCGACGAGGTGTCGACCTAATTGCTTTGCACGCCTGGACTGATCCCCGGGTTTCCGGCTCCAAGGGCTTGTTCCAAGACTCCAAATGGGACGCTCAGCTAGCCGACGAGGAGGAGACGCTCGCTGAACGGCTGGCGGGTTGGCACGAACGCTATCCCGACGTGGAGATCCGTCGCAGAATCGAAATTGGTGATCCGGCACGTTGGCTGATCGAGGCGTCCGAACGGGCGCAGCTGATCGTGGTCGGCAGCCACGGCTGCGGCTGGTTCAGTGGCAGGTTGCTGGGATCGGTCGGGGCGGCGGTGGTCAACAGGGCCAAGATCCCGGTGATCGTGGCGCGTCAGTCCTGACGGCGGCCGTTG
>Ga0182014_10003492_pt1 | contig 18807 bp, 15 predicted proteins | sample 612S2DmetaG_FD_120489 | JGI IMG/M metagenome (GOLD analysis project Ga0182014, IMG submission 120489) | Permafrost microbial communities from Stordalen Mire, Sweden - 612S2D metaG | ecosystem: Environmental > Terrestrial > Soil > Wetlands > Permafrost | place: Sweden: Stordalen | collected... | reverse complement strand
TTTGCGCGATTCGAAGTTCTGCGCCTCGACTGCTTTTTGCGCGCCCTCGATGCGCTTGGAGATCATCTTCGACTCGATGGGCACGCCTTCTTCCATGCCCAGCCGCTCCAGCAGCGTGCTCACCCACTGCTTGGCGAAGATGCGCATCAGGTCGTCTTCGAGAGACAGATAGAATCGCGATTCACCGGGATCGCCCTGTCGTCCCGCGCGCCCGCGAAGCTGGTTGTCGATGCGCCGCGACTCGTGCCGCTCCGTGCCCAGAATGAACAGGCCGCCCGCCGCGATCACTTGCTCGTGGTCCTGCTGCGCCGCCTCCGCATGGCCTTTGAACGTCTCACTCCAATCGGGCTCGGCGATTTCGAATTCCTGGCCCTGGTAGTAGAAACGCAGAAATCCCGCCGGCGCCATGGGGTTGATCGCCCCCTCGGCCACGCTGATAGCCCGCGCCTTGCTCTTCTTCACCAGTTCCTGGCGAGCCATGAATTCCGGATTGCCGCCCAGCAGAATGTCGGTGCCGCGGCCGGCCATGTTGGTGGAGATGGTCACCATCCCCAGCCGCCCCGCCTGCGCCACAATCTCGGCCTCGCGCTCGTGAAACTTCGCGTTCAGCACCACGTGCCGCACGCCCTTGCGCTGCAGAATTCCCGACAGCCGCTCCGACTTCTCGATCGACGTGGTGCCCACCAGCACCGGCTGCTGCTTCTCGTGCAAAATCGCGATGTCGTCGGCTACGGCTTTGTACTTCTCCTTCTCCGTGCGAAACACCACGTCGGGATTTTCAAGCCTCCGCATCGGCTTGTTGGTGGGAATCACCACGATCTCCAGTTTGTAGATCTTCTCGAACTCCGCCGCCTCGGTCTCCGCCGTGCCCGTCATGCCGCTCAGCTTGCGATAAAGGCGGAAGTAGTTCTGGAATGTAATCGTGGCCAGCGTCTGGTCTTCCTTGCGGATGTTCACGCCTTCCTTGGCTTCGATGGACTGGTGCAGGCCGTCGGACCAGCGCCGGCCCGGCATCAGCCGCCCGGTGAAGGTGTCCACGATGATCACTTCGCCGTCCTTCACCACGTATTCCACATCGCGCTTGTAGAGCGCGTGGGCCTTGATGCCCGTCTCCACGTAATGCTTGAGCTCCCAGTTCTCGGCGTCGGCGATGTTGCCGATCCCCAGCAGCTTCTCGATCGTCTCCCAGCCGCGATCCGTCACCCCGATGGTCCGCTGCTTCTCGTCCACGATGTAATCGCCGGAAAGATACTTTTCGCCCTCCGCTAGCTGGATGCCCAACTGCTCCTGGCGCCTGTGGTCGCTATGCTCAACTTCCTCGCCCAGTTCCAGTTGCGGAATAATCCTGCGCACGCGCGCATATTTGTCCGTGGTCTGTTCGGTGGGACCGGAGATGATCAGCGGCGTCCGCGCTTCGTCGATCAGGATCGAGTCCACCTCGTCGACGATGGCGTAGTAGTGCCCGCGCTGCACGCAGTCCTTGATTTCGAACTTCATATTGTCGCGCAGATAGTCGAAACCGAATTCATTATTGGTTCCGTAGGTGATGTCGGACGCGTAAGCGGCGCGGCGCTCTTCATCGCTCAAATCGTGAACGATCACGCCCACGGTCAGGCCCAGAAACTCGTAGATCTTGCCCATCCACTCGGCGTCGCGCTTGGCCAGGTAGTCGTTTACCGTGACCACGTGCACGCCGTGCCCGGCCAGCGCGTTGAGGTAGCAGGCGAGGGTCGCGACGAGGGTTTTGCCTTCGCCGGTTTTCATTTCGCTGATCTTGCCCTGGTGCAGCACCATGCCGCCGATCAGCTGCACGTCGAAGTGCCGCATCTGCACCGCGCGCCAACCCGCCTCGCGCACCACCGCAAAGGCCTCGGGCAGAATCTCTTCCAGGGCTGCATTTTCAGCTGCCTTGATCTCTTCCGCGTCCGTGATGCCTTCGAGACGGGCCGCAATCCGCACCCGGAACTCTGCCGTTTTGGCCCGCAACTGCTCATCGGAGAGTTGCTTGATACCCGGCTCAAATTCGTTGATTACGGCCACCAAAGGCGTGAGCCGCTTGATAATGCGCTCATTCGAGGTACCAAAAATTTTAGTAAGGATTTTATCGAACCACACAGGCTTCTCCATTACCAGTGTAAATGCAGAGGGGTTATGAGCGCGTGTCACGACGCTTGTCCGCGGCCCGCCGGCTTTTGTATTGCGCGGAAGACTTACCGGCTTCAATCAGGCACGCTGTACAGGCGGCACGGGGCAGGCACGCCCTGAGCCAAGGCATATTGGGTCCAGGAGGCAGAATTTTCCCTATTTATCGCTGGAAATGCCAACCCGTCTGGCGTAAAGTGGACGCCAATGAATCCTGACATTCCTGAAAGTCTTGAAGAACAGGTGCGCGAGCTCACGCAGCGCGTTTGGCGGCTGGAAGATGCCTTGCAACAGCGCGGCATCGTGGTGCGCAAAGACCAGGCGCAACCTGCGGCCGAACCCGCGAGCGAGAGCAATGCGCAGCCAAAAACTCAGTCGTGGACCGCGGAGATTGACCGGCTTGCCCGGTTCAGGCAGGCGGGCGCGGCCTCCCCGGTTGGCGAGCCGGCACACGGATCCGCACCGGCCTCGGAGTGGGGAACCGGCGCGCCCCCTGCGCCGCCCAGCTTCGGCTACCCGCCGCAATCCCCCGAGAGCGCGGAAGAGTTGAGCCGCTCGCTCGAAAGCCGCATCGGCTCGCAGTGGTTCAACCGCGTCGGCATTCTCGCGGTGATGATCGCCGCGGCCTGGTTTATGAAGATGGCCTTTGACAACCATTGGATCGGGCCGCTGGGGCGAGTGCTGATCGGGCTGGTCTCCGGGACCGGCATCATCGCCTGGTCGGAGCGCTTCCAGCGCAAGGGATATGCGGCGTTTGCCTATTCGCTCAAGGCCGTGGGCAGCGGCATTCTCTACCTCTCGCTGTGGGCTGCCTTCTCGGTCTTCCACCTCATGCCTGCCAGTGCGGCCTTCGCGGCCATGATTGTTGTCACCGCGTTCAACGGGTTTATGGCCTGGGTGCAGGACGCGGAGTTGCTGGCGCTCTATGCCATTGCCGGCGGCCTCAGCACCCCGCTGCTGCTTTCCACCGGCGAAAACCACGAAGTGACCCTCTTCAGCTATTTGCTGCTGTTGAACATAGCGGTGCTGGTGCTGGCGGCGCTGCGGCCCTGGTCGCGGCTGCTCTTTGCGGCCTTTGTGGGCACAGCGCTGTTTTTCGTGAGCTGGTGGTTCGGGTTCTACTCGAACAGCGAGTTCGGATGGACCGCCTTCTTCCTGGCCTGCTTCTTCCTCATGTTTGCCTTCGCTCCGCGGCTGGTGCACACAACCGAAACCGACGTCGCGCCCGCTTCGGGATGGGACGCCCTCGCCGGCGTGGTGCTCCCGGTTGCGAATGCGGGACTGGGGTTCCTGGGCTTCTATGAGCTGTTTGAAGGTCGGGGAGCCGATTGGGCCGGTCCCTGGCTGGCAGTGGCATTTGCGGCATTCTACCTGGGGATGCTGCGGTTGCCGGCTATGGGCAGATTCCGTGCCGGCAACGAGCTGCTTTCAGGGCTGCATTTGACCGCGTCGGTGGTCTTCTTGACCATTGCAATTCCGCTCAAGGCCCACGGACGCTGGCTCACCATCGGCTGGCTGGCTGAGGGCGCGGCGCTTTTGTGGGCGGCAAGCCGCCTGCGCTCGCTGCTGCTGCGGGTGCTGGCCATCGGCTGCCTGACCCTGGGCCTGGTGGCGCTGCTGGTGGTGGACGCTCCCACCCTGGCTACGCCCTTCTTCAACCAGCGCTTTGGAACCTACTGCGTGGGCATTGCGGCCTTCGCCTTTGCTTCCTGGATTGCCGCCAAAGCTCGGGCTGAAGCCGGCGCGGAAACACAGAACGGCTGGCGGGAACTGGCGGCAATCAGCGCCCTGGTCGTCAGCGCCCTGGTGCTGCTCGCGGTAGGTCTCGAAATTCATCACTTCTGGTGGGCGCGCCTTTGGCAGGGCGACTATTACGCCATGGCCAACTTCAGAATGTATGCGCAATTTACTTACTCGGCCTGGTTCATGATCTACGGCGCCATCCTGCTGGGCGCGGGCTTCTGGCGCCGCTCCGCATTTCTACGCTGGCAGGCGCTGGTGCTGCTCGCCGTCACCATCGCCAAGGTTTTTCTGGTAGATGTGAGCGAACTGGCCGAGGGATACCGGATCCTCAGCTTCCTCGGTCTTGGCGCGCTGCTGCTGGCAGTCAGCTTCGTCTATCAGCGCGACTGGCTGAACCTGCGCGATCAAAAGAGGCAGATCCAATGAAGCTGGGCGCAGCCGTTCTTCTGCTCACTTTGGCCGCCGCGTCTCCTGAGATCCGGTATTTCCGGTACCAGCGGCCGCTCCAAAACCTGCCTCAGCATGCCGCGCAGAGTTGCCTGGTTGTCGATGCCGGCATCTTCGCCCATGCCGCGCCGCAGCTTGCCGACCTGCGCCTCTATCGCGACGGCGCGGAGACGCCTTACGTCATCCACATGGCCCTGCCGGTGGAGGGCTCTGAAAAAAACATCGCGCCGCTGAACCTGGGCCTGCGCGCCGGCCAAACCGTGTTTGACGCCGAAATGCCCGACGGAAAATACAGCGACATCCAACTGGCCGTCACCGGGCACGATTTCATCGCCACGGTGGCTGTTTCAGGCAGCGCGGCACCAGGCGCAAGCGGCGAAACCAAGCTCGGCTCGTTCACCATCTTCGATCTCACCCGGCAGCGGTTGGGCCGCAGCACCGTCCTTCATCTCCCCGAATCGGACTTCCGCTATCTGCACTTTCGCATCGCGGGCCCGCTCCAGCCGGACAGCTTCACCGGGCTCTCGGTCGAGCGCCTGCCCGCAAGCCAGCCGAAGTATCAACCGGTGGCGGAGATCTCGCAATCCCGGCAGAAAGGCCATGATTCGATCTTCGAATTCACCGTGCCCGCTCACGTTCCCGTGGACCGCATCGTCTTCGCGCCGGGTGCACAGCCGGCGCTCTTCAGCCGCGATGTGAATGTGAGCGTGACCCGGATTTCCCCGCCTCCGGCAACCGACGCTGCCCTGCCCCCGCAGCCGGTCACGGCGTATGGAAACCTGTTGCGCGTACACAGCGTGCAAAACGGCCATCGCATCGACGAGGAGCGGCTGGCGATCGACGCTTCCCAGGTCGACTTCGACACTCCGGCCAAGTGGACGGTCACCATCGAGAACGGAGACGATGCGCCCCTCAGCATCGCGTCCGTCCGGCTCGAAATGCTGCAACGGAATCTCTGCTTCGAGGCTGCCGGAACCGGCGATTACACCCTCTATTACGGCGATCCGGCCCTTACCGCTCCGCGCTACGACTACGCTACGCTCTTCTCGCCGCAAAACGATGCGGCCCAGATTGCCGCCGGCGCCGAGTTGGCCAATCCCGCTTACCAATCCCGCCCCGACGAGCGCCCCTTCACTGATAAGCATCCCTGGCTCTTGTGGGTGGCGCTGGTGGCGGCCATTGCGATCCTCGGCGGGATTGCGCTGCGCACCGCAAAGCAGAGTGGGCAAACTCCGCCGCCGAAATGAAAAGCTTCGGCGCGGCCGGTTTCGCGTCCGCGGAATTCCAAATACAAAAGCCCCCGGACCTATCGCCGGGGGCTTTTGTCGTTGCTGGCTGTGAGGGCGGCAGCCGGATCGAGCCTGCTTCAGTTGCTGAACAGCAGAACGCCGGCGGCTTTCTCTTCGCTGGTTTCGTCGGCGCTCACCGGCCGATAGAACAGTTGGTTGGTGTCGAGATAAACCTCGAGGAAGGCCGGCCGGTCGGAAATCTGGCCGGCGATCAGCGCTTCTGACAACGGATCCTCAACGTAGCGCTGCAAGGCGCGGCGCAGTGGACGAGCGCCGTAGCTGCGATCGACCACCGTCTTATCGAGAATCCACTTCTTGGCATCCTCGGTTACCGAGATGGTGATGGACTTCTGCGCCAGGTTGGCGTTCAACTGCTGCACCATCAGTTCCACAACCTGGATCAGGTCCGCGTCGGACAAGGACTGGAAGAGAATCACCTCGTCGAGACGGTTGAGAAACTCGGGGTTGAAGGTCTTCTTCACTTCCTGCTTGACCAGCTCCTCAACCTTGTCGCTGACAATGTCTTCGCGGTCGCTCTGGAATCCGAGCCCCTGCTTCTTCATCAGGTGCCGCGCGCCAATGTTCGAGGTCATGATCAGGATCACGTTCTTGAAGTCGACCGTGTTGCCCAGTCCGTCAGTCAACTGGCCGTCTTCAAACACCTGCAGCAGAATGTTGAACACATCCGGATGCGCCTTCTCGATTTCGTCCAGCAGAACCACCGAGTACGGCGAGCGCTTGACGCGTTCCGTCAACTGGCCGCCCTCCTCGTAGCCCACGTATCCCGGAGGCGAACCGATCAGCTTCGACACCGAGTGCTTCTCCATGAACTCCGACATATCGAATCGGATGAGCGCCTTGTCCGACCCGAAAAGGAAGTTGGCCAGCGTGCGCGCCATCTCCGTTTTGCCTACGCCGGTGGGGCCCAGGAACAGAAAACTCCCGATCGGCCGGTGCGGCGACTTGAGGCCGGCGCGAGACCGCCGGATGGCGCGTGCCAGCGCGCTGATCGCCTTCTCCTGCGAGATCACGCGCTTGTGCAGTTCCTCTTCCACGCGCAGCAGCTTCTGCGTCTCTTCTTCCTTGATGCTGGTCACCGGAACTCCGGTCCAGCGGCTCACTACGTCCTCGATATCTTCGCGGCCCACAATGCCCGATGCCGCGTCGTCGAGATGATACTTGTCGCGCAGGGCGCGCAGGTTTTCGCGCTCCTTGCGCTCCTCATCGGAATAGAAGCGGGCTTTCTCAAACTCGTGATTGGCAATCGCCGAATCCATGCGGTGCACGATGAACTTGATGCGCTTCTGGACTTCGGTAATCTCTTCCGGCAGCGAGGTCTGGCGCAGCTTCACGCGTGCGCCCGCTTCATCGATCAAGTCAATCGCCTTGTCGGGCAGGAAGCGGTCAGGAATATAGCGGCTGGAGTGCGAGACCGCGAACTCGACCGCTTCGTCGGTATAGCTGACGGCGTGAAACTTCTCATACCGGTCCTTGATGCCGTGAATGATCTTGATGGCGTCGGCCTCATTGGGCGGGGGCACCTTGACGGCCTGGAAACGGCGTTCCAGCGAGCGGTCCTTCTCGATGGACTTGCGGTATTCGCTCGGCGTGGTGGCGCCGATGCACTGGATTTCCCCGCGCGACAGCGCCGGCTTCAGAATGTTGGCCGCGTCCAGCGATCCCTCCGCCGAGCCCGCCCCAACCAGCGTGTGCAGTTCGTCGATGAAGACGATCGAGTTCTGGTTCTCCATCAGCTCTTTCATGATGGTCTTGAGCCGCTCCTCGAACTGGCCGCGGTACTTTGTGCCGGCCACGATCAGCGAGAGATCCAGTCCCAGTACCCGCTTGTCGGCCAGGAAGCTGGGCACCTCGCCGTCGGCAATGCGCTGCGCCAGGCCCTCGACGATAGCCGTCTTGCCCACGCCGGGCTCGCCGATCAGCACTGGGTTGTTTTTGGTGCGCCGGCAAAGAATCTGCACCACGCGCTCCAACTCACCGTCCCGGCCCACCAGCGGATCAAGCTGCCCGTCCATCGCGGCTTGCGTCAGGTCGCGGCTGAACTCGGCCAGCAAACTAGACTCCCGCTGCCGCTGCTGCGGCGGAGCCTTCTCCTGCGTTACCCGCGCCAGTTCGTCGCGAATCTGCGCCAGCTTCAGGCCGCGCTCCTGCAGGATCTCGGAGGCAAAGCACTTTTCTTCGCGCAGCAACCCCAAAAGCAAATGTTCGGTTCCGATGTGTTTGTGACCCAGCCGCTCAGCCTCTTCCGCCGCATAGGCCAGCACCCGCTTGCACTCGTTCGAGAGCGGCAGGTCTACGCTGGTCGACACTTTCTCGCGGATGGTGGTGTGCGCCTCAATCTGCTTCCGGATCGACTCCACCGAGGCGTGCGTGCGCAGAAATCGGTTGGTTAACGCCTTGTCCTCGCGCAAAAGGCCCAGCAAAAGGTGCTCGGTCTCGATATAGGGCGAGCCGAATTGGCTGGCCTCATACCGCGCGAAGAAGATCACGCGCCGTGCCTTCTCCGTATAGCGTTCGAACATGATGTTCTCCCATCGTACCCAGGCTATCGACTGGAGTGACCGTCCGGTTCATATTCCCGGCTTCAGCCCAACCTGCGCGCGCCCTTCCTTTTTGTCGCCGCCGGAGGCGCCTTGGAAAATGCTCGCCCTGCCCCCGAACAGCCCTTTTGGATGGTTTAGGGCCTCTTTCACCCTCCCGTCCTTCAGCGATACCGCTGCCGAAAGACCCCCATCCCGCCATTCAGACTGAATTCCCCCTTCAGACTGTTACTTACTAAGACTCAAAAAACGCCTGAAACGGTGCTTTTTCCCGTCAGATAATTCCCGGTCGAGGCTCCGCGGCTCCCGCGGGAGCCAACGGCCTAAGCTGTCCGTTCTCAAGACGCAAGGCTCGCGTACATCGTGCCGCGAGATCGAGGTTGTGAGTGACCAGAATCGAAGTCAGCCCGTGGCTGGCGTGCAGCCGTTCGAGCAGGTCGAAAACCTTCCCGGCGGTGATTCCGTCCAGATCGCCCGTAGGCTCGTCGGCCAGCAGCAGCCGGGGATGGTTGACCAGGGCGCGGGCCAAGGCCACGCGCTGCTGCTCGCCCCCCGACAACTCGCCGGGACGGTGCGATCCGCGATCCTCCAGGTCCACTTCCCTCAGCCAGTTTGCCGCCACGGTCAGCGCCTCCCGTTTCTGAACGCCGCGTGCCAAAAGCGGCATCGCCACGTTTTCAAGTGCCGTAAACTCCGGCAGCAGGTAATGAAACTGCCACACGTAGCCGATTTCCCGGTTGCGAAAGGCCGCTGCCTCACGCGTTGAGAGTTGGGCCACGTTGGTTGAGGCGCAGTATACAGTTCCGGCGGAAGGCGCATCAAGCGCGCCCAGAATGTGCAAAAGTGTGCTTTTTCCCGCGCCCGATTGGCCCACGATGGCCACCATTTCACCCTCGTGAACTTCGAGGCTCAGGTTGTTGAACAAATTGAGCTCGCCGCGAGCCGTCTGGTAGGTTTTGCGCAGGTTCTCGATCTGAATCAGCGGAGAATCGTTCCGCCCCCGCGCCCGCGACTCCGGGTCCCGCGCAGTGCGGGATGCCTGGCTTCCAGCCGCTGAAGTGGTTTGGGTCATCCGGTTGGTTTTCATTTTACATTGGAGGGGGCTTATAACGCGCAATCCAACCGCCGCGAGAGTGATTCCAGACAATCGCAAGTAACGTGCCGATCGCCGAATCCGTAATTGGACCAATCATTGGGCCCATCATTTTCCGGCCTGAAGCATCGCCGGATTCAGCCGCGCGATACGGCCGTCGGGACCCACGACGAAGGGCAGTGAGAGCGCGTTCCAATTGCCGTCGTCGAGCGGCTGCCAGGTCTTGCCGTCGTCGCGGCTGATATCGGAGCCGTTCGTGCCCACGGTAATCCAGAACTTGAGGGATTCGCTCCATTGGACAGCGGAGCGGTAGCCGTGCGGCGGCGTCGTTGAGGCGGTCCAGTGTTCGCCGGCGTCGGCGGACCAGGCGGCTGTACGGGTGGAGTCGCCCGATTTTGCGTAGTCGCCGCCCACGGCGACGAAAAGCTTATAGTCTGGAGCCCAGCCACGCGCAATTGCGACCTCAGGTCGCGCGCCAATCGAAAAAACACCCGATGAATCCGTGTTCTGTCCAGGCAAAACCGGCTGTCGATTCCATTTGCGATTGCCGCCATAGAATCCCATTTCTTCCGGCGAGCAATTATCTACGCAGATTGACGTCTCGATTCCCGAATAGACAAAGGCGCCGGCAGCGCCGCCTGAGCCAAACACCACATCGCCGTAGTATGCAGCCAGTGAAGAGTTGCTGGCAGCGAAAGCTCCCTGAGTGCCCTGCTTCACGCGCAACTCCCGATTTCCCTGCCTGTACCAATCCTTGCCGGAGTCGTCGGTGTAGAAGAGCGTGAACATTCCATCCACCGGATCCCCGAGGAGCCAGCCGCTGAGCCAACGCCCCTTACCGTTCCCGAAACTCTGGAAGTAGAGCGCATCCCAGAAGCCACTCTTATCGGGGTCCTTGAAGAGAAGTTTCCATGACTTGCAGGCGTCTTTGGTTTTGTAAAGGCGCGAAAGCTTCCCTTTGCCGCTGGCCATAACAATCGCCGTGTTCGCATCCCACGCCTGCACGCCGCGAAAATCGAGCGTCGCGCCATCTTTGGCCGCATCCGGCACCGCGCACCTCGTCCAATGCGCGCCGCCATCCAAAGTCTTCAGCACCGTTCCGCCCGTCCCGCTGGCCCACGCCACTGTGCCGTCCACCGAATCGATTCCGCGCAGCCCGGCCGTCGTGCCGGAATCCTGCATCTGCCACGCCGGAGCCGCAGGCAGCGGTGCAACAGTCTGCGCTGCCGCGCACGACGAGGCCGCAGCCAGAAAAATAATTCCGCCAATTCGCATCGCCAGCAGTATAGTCCCGTTGGGTCAGGGCGGCGTGGCTTCAGTATTCGACCTTGTTCGGCGCAACCAGCCACGCCGCGAAGCTTCCCCACGCCTCATCCGCGAGCAGTTGCGTGGCCGGCAGCTTGCGCTCAGCCGAGTCCTTGCGCATTTCCCCATAGAGAAACGCGTCGTCAAAGCCGGCCCGCGCCGCATCGGCCGCGCTGGCGCCGTAGTAAACCGCGTCCAGCCGGGCCCAGTAAGCAGCCGCCAGGCACATGGGGCATGGTTCGCAACTGGTATAAAGCTCGCAACCGGCCAGCGAAAATGTCCCCAGCGCTTTGGCCGCCGCGCGAATGGCGTTCACCTCGCCGTGCGCCGTGGGATCGTTCGAGGCGGTCACCGTATTCGCGCCCTCGCCCACAATCTCGCCGCCGCGCACAATCACCGCCGCAAACGGCCCGCCCGCGCCGCTCACCACGTTTTCAGTGGCCAGCGCGATGGCGCGGCGCAGAAACTCCGGATTGGCTTTGCCGGGCATAAGAATTGGTTGGGGCTCTCAGGTGAATCGCGGGGACAAATTCAGTATGGCACACGATCTGCGCGGAACCGTCACCCGCCAAATCCCGCACAACAGAAGCCGACCCCGTAGAATTTCTCCATGGCCGGCGTCAATCCTCTTGAAGCCCTGAACCAACAAATCGTGGCCTGCAACCTTTGCCCGCGCCTGCGCGCCCATTGCGCTGAAATGGCGCGCGTCCGCCGCCGCGCCTACGCCGATTGGGATTACTGGGGCCGTCCCGTCCCATCTTTCGGCGATCCGGAGGCGAGCGTGCTGGCCCTCGGCCTCGCGCCCGGCGCGCACGGCTCCAACCGCACCGGCCGCCCCTTCACCGGCGACGGCTCCGGCGACTTCCTATTTCCCGTCCTCCACGAAGCCGGCTTTGCCTCTCAGCCCAACGCCGTCTCCCGCGACGACAGCCTTGAGTTGCGCGGCCTGTGGATCAGCGCCGTGGTCCGCTGCGCTCCGCCTGGCAACAAGCCCACTCCCGAGGAGCTGCGAAACTGCGCACCGTGGCTCGATCGCGAGATGAGCCTGCTCAAGAATCTCCGCGTAGCCGTGTGCCTCGGCCGCATCGCCTTTGACGGCCTGCTGGCGCACCAATCGCGTCTCGGCAAGCTTGCCGCGCGCAGCGCCTTCGCCTTCGCGCATGGCGCCGAATACAAGCTGCCCGGCGGCCTCACCGTCATCGCCAGCTATCATCCATCGCTGCAAAACACCAACACCGGCAAGCTCACCCGGCCCATGCTGCTGGCCGTCTTCAACCGCGCCCGCCAGTTAGCCGACTTGCAATGAAAAACAACCCCGGCACGCGGCCGCCGCGACCGAGAGGAGAGACATGGACCGTTTGTCGAGGGAAATTCTGAAAGACGTATTGCTGGATGAGATCGCTCCGAAGCCTCGCCGTCCCCGCAACCCCGCCGCCCCTCAACCCGTCGATCATTGGTCAACGCCGGTTCTCATTGAGCGGGCCGCGGTTTTGCGCAAGATGGCCAAACTCGGCAACGGCTCGGCCTCCGAGACGCTCAAAGAGTATCCGCGCCACGCTGCCATGCTCTCCTTCCGCGCCCGCAGCGGCGAAGCCGAAGTCCATGAAAAATTTGCCGACGTCTTTTATGTGCTGACCGGCCAAGCCACCCTGGTCACGGGAGGCACGGTGACCGGCGCGCGGGTGGTCTCGCCCGGAGAAACGCGCGGCGACGGCCTCGAAGACGGGACCCGCCAGGAGCTGAGGCCCGGCGACGTTGCCCACGTTCCCGCGGGCACACCCCACCAGATGCTGCTGGCCGGCGACAAGACCGTCACCAGCCTGGTGGTGAAGATTCAGGAAGTCGATTAGAGCGTGTTTTCAAGAGCCCGCTTTGTGTCAGGGCATGACTTACGCGGTCTTTTCAGGCCTCGAAATAGCGTGTCGGCCACCGGCTGAATGCATTGGATTCTGCCGCAGAGTGCAATGGAACCCTGGTGTTGGGTGCGGCAATTCGCCGACCCCTGCGTTCTGAGGGCACGCTCAGTATCGTTCACCTTCGCGGCTCCCGAACTTACCCCAGCAGCCCATTTCTTATTTCTCCACGTCGATCTCCGGATACTTCCGCTTGACCGCCGCTACCACCGTTGCGTGTTCCGGCTTTCCGCTGGACCGGGCCAGCGCATCCCGCGCGTGTGCAGCGTCCTCAATCGGGTAGCGCCGCGTCTTCGGAAAGACAAAATCCCCCTTGGGCAATTCCTTCCGCTTCTCATTCGTCAGCTTTGTCATCGTGACTTCTCCCGCCCTTCCTGTTCCAGGCCTTGCTCACCGATAGGATGGCCCTGGTCTACCCCGAGTTGCACCAGGCCTCAAGACCTGACTTTCAGATACTGGCTTCTCGTCTGGATTGTCGACTCATCAACCTTCTCTCCGTCTTCCCGAAGTGGTGTAGCTGCCTGAAATCTCCGAGTAGTTGGCGCCGTCTTCCATGCCCGGATGCCGGGTGTGCTCCGGGTACTTCCAAGCCTGCCCCAGGGTGGCCTGCGCCAGGCGCCGGGGATTGCATTCCGCCGGTCCTGCGGCAACGAATCCGGAAAATCACCCAGATAGAGAGTTGGGTCCGCCTTCCGGCGAACCCGCTCCAGAGGCATTGAGGGTGGGCAAAACTGCAAGGGGAATGAGGATTCGTGCGGGGCTAGGGTGGGATGCGGAAAACTGTTCACTGCGTGGAATTCACTGAGGATGCCTCTTTGGTTGGAGACTAAGGGAGTGCTGGCTCTCCTTGCTGTGCAGTATGGCTCACACTCGCAAACTCATTTGAATGCTTCTTGACGAGATTTTCCGCAATTGGGTACGGGGCGTGATCGACAGGCCGAAGAGGGAGCAGTCCTTTCGCAAGGCGGCTCTGTCGGAGGGGCTGTTGTAAGGGATTCATTTGTATGGAGCGGGAGACCGGGATCGAACCGGCGACATTCAGCTTGGGAGACCGGTATTAAATTGAAAACAAATAACATAGCCGATTCTCGCATCTCATTCTGACGATTGAAAAAGCGGGAAGTTCGGTATTCTGTTTGACAGAATCCTTAACGGTGTTCAAACGGAGTTCACCAGGCACTGCTCAACCATCGCCAACAAAGCTTCGATCGAACCCTCACGTTACTTCCGCTTCCGGGTGGCAGCCAGCAGTTCGGAACGCCCGACGATCGTTCTCGGGTTCTCCAGCTTCGGCGGGTCAGAGATTCCTTCGAAAGCTTCGCTCGATCTCCATGGGTTTAGAGCATACATGCGAGGCTCCCGCAACAGGTTCACCCCTTCGCTCCACGCGGCCAGCATCCGCTTCCCGGTGTCTTTGAAACCGGCCAGGTCATTCATCATCGTGCGAACCGCAGGAGCGGTGTCAGCAACGGCGTCACTGATTTGCTCCACCATAAGCTTTTGTTCCATGTCGGGAATGCCGAAGTTAGAAGTAATGAACTTCGCGAGAGTCTTCCCCGGCAACCAAGTTTTCTTGCCCATGAAGCTGATGCCGGGAGGATTGTCCCGGTAGCCGGCATAGACCGAAGTGGTGAAGAAGTCATATGCGGGAGCGAGTCGGGCGTCCTGCCGGGAAGTGTATAGCAGAGCCAGATTCTTTGAGTGGCAATCTGCATTCCGCATGGCGTAGGTCATAAGCAGGATTGCCGTGAGCTTCTGGAAGGTCTCGTATTGGTACCCGCCCTCCACATGAGTGCGAACTGCCTTGGCGATTCTCTCCCATGTGGTTTCGTACTTGTTCTGCGGCCGAAGCCCGAGGAGAACACAGAAATCCTCCATCGCCCGGAATGGCTTTCCGTTCTCGTCCACATCGAAGCGATGTACCAGGAGCACGTTTCCATCTTGCGAGAGTTCGGTCGTCGCAGTTTCAACCACCTTTGCCGCGACCTGCATACAGAGGTGCTCATTGGCTGTGGCAAAAGGAAGCCTCGCGGACGAGCCTTTGATGATGTGCTGATGCGTCAGAAGAGTCGCTTTCTTGTGTGTCCCGAGTCCGCCCTGCTTTGGCGCTTCTGTGTCCAAAAACTTCGGCAGGACTCCCGATACGCCGCTCTTGGCGTGTTCGCGGACAAGCTGCGAGAAAGCCTCCTCGGAGTTGTCGCCTTTGAGGAGATCGGCGACTTCAATCGGCTTTGCCGGCTCGTCCAGTGCGGCTCCCGGTGGCGCGACCTTCAGCCTTCCCACCATGTTCCGCCCGATGACGGAAAGCAGGGCAACCGGGCTTGCGCCGATGTGCGGCCCGAACTCCTCCTGCAAGACTTGCAGAAGGTACCCCTCCGGGAGATTCATGCGAAAGATGGGGTGGAGTTCGTCATCCCAGAGATAGGACTCTGTTCTGACAGGCATGGTCAGCGAGACGAGTTTCTCCGGGGCGACATCGGAGACGTAAGACATGACGCTCTTGAAATCGCCAAATTGTTCGAGCACTCCGACGTGCTGGCCAAGCACGTGGACGTTCAGCTTCATGCACCACCTCGTTCACGCCGCAATTCATCGAGGGTGCCGGCCGCACCGATTTCTGTGAAGGTCAGTTCCAGTCCGAGCACGGCGAGGACAGCCATCAGTTTGCGTGAACCAAACTCCGATAGCTGCCCTCGTTCAAAGCGCACAAGAGATTCCCTCGAAAGGCCAGAGCGCATCGCAACCTCGCTCTGGTTCAGCTTGAGGGCTTTTCGTTGTGCTGCAACTGCTTCACCCAATTCGGACAATGTCCGCATATGAGTGAGTTATACATCACTTATTTAAAATAATCAAGAATTATGTGATATAAATATCACTTTAAGACCAAGTGCCTTGCCTTGCTTCCGAGCATGCAATCGAATGGAGGCACACTTGTCCCGACCGCGGATCTCCTTTGAACCAGCTGGAAACCTCGCTTAACGGTGTTCAAACGGAGTTCAAAGTGCCGGAAGGCACCGTAATCAACTGAACTATAGCTGTAAGTTATTGATTTTATTGGAGCGGGAGACCGGGATCGAACCGGCGACATTCAGCTTGGGAAGCTGACGTTCTGCCACTGAACTACTCCCGCCCAAATTATTGACAATAAATATACTTACTTAGCCGGACTTCCGCACTAAACACCATGACTCTAAAACCATAATATATTGAGACCTGCCCCGTGAAAGAGGCAGGACGATGGAGAACACTCGGAAACGGATGAAGCATACTCGCAGTCGACATCAGAACGGCTCGGTTCGTAAAGTTCCCCGCGCAAATGGATTTGCTTGGGAATATCGCTACTATACCAGTGAAGCTGGCAAGCGTGTACTCAAGACGCAGACCTTCGATTCGGTCAAGTACCCGACTGAAAACAGCGTCCGTGAAGTGATCGCACCGCATTTGAAGGAAATCAACACTGGCACGTATGAAGAACGCAGAAACGCAACGATGAGCGTCATTATTGACCGCTATTTCAAAGAAGAGTTCCCTGACCTCTCACACTCGACTCAATCCACAAACAAGAGTCTGATAGACCTCTGGATTCGTCCGAAGTGGGGAGATGTGCGACCCGCTGACGTGGACGCGCTCAGTGTTGACCACTGGTTGAAAAAGGAACTGAAGTTCGGTGCTGCATCGAAGGCGAGAGCCCGCAACATGATTTCAGTTTTGCTTCGTCTCGCTATGCTTTGGAAGTACATGCCTCAGGTAGCCAACCCCATGACTTTCGTCAGGGTGAAGGGAAGCACGAAGCGTCAGAAGAAAATCATCATCATCACCCCGGCTCAGCTCAAGTCTCTGGTCGAAGCTCTGCCGGAACCATACAGCCTGATGGTCTTGGTTGCCGGGTGTCTTGGGTTGCGCGTGTCTGAAGTGTTGGCTCTGAAGTGGCAGGATTTCAACTTTGATGAATGTTCCGTCACAATTAACCAGGTGTTCACTCATAGCCAAGTGAAGGAACTCCCCAAGACGGAAGCCAGCGGCGAACCCTTGCCGGTGCATCCGCATTTGATTCCGATTCTTCAGGCGTGGAAGGCAAAGCAAAAGCACGACTACTCGTGGGTGTTTCCATCTTCGCGCACTGGGAGCCCATATTCCGACTCAACCATCTTGACTGACCATCTGAAACCGGCTGCTGAGAAGTTGGGCATCAAGGGTCTCGGCTGGCATACATTCAGGCATAGCTACAAGTCTTGGCTGGCCGCCGCTAAGGTAGAACCGGGACACATGAAACAACTCATGCGTCATGCGGATATTTCGACCACGATGAATGTGTACGGTAGGGTTGTGACTGAGGAGATGCGGGCAGCTAACTTGCTTGCGGCTGGTCAGCTACTCTAGTCAACCGGTAGCCAGTAGCTCAGTGTTGATTGACCTCCGACCGGCTGCGCCAGAACATGCACCGGAATTCTCCGCACATACGAAAAGCCGACGAATCTTCCTGTACAAAACTGGAAGCGCTGTACAAGCGGAAAGCAATCCATTCGGTGGATTCGCGCCGCCCGTCTGCTTGCTACTTAGTGAGTGACAGCCGAATATCCTGGTCCCACGGACACAAGTGGGACTCCGGTCAGAAATTGTTTGCGTCTTCAAAGTTTCCGGATGTCTTCGGGTATTGTGGAGACGTTCAATTTCCAACGCTAGCTCTGCGACAAGTGCTGGACAGAGTTGATAGAGGACTTCTATTCCCAGTCGGGACACCGGCTTCTGATCGCAGTCGCATCATCGCGGCGGAGCTCGCAATTGCATACCGGGACTATCCAGCGCACGGTTCAGACAAATCAACGATCATGCAGTTTTCCAGAGATAATGAGAGCGGGCGATCCGAATTCCGGCTATGGAGAACTGACTGGTCGAAATCATGCGCCTTAGCAAGCACAGAACTGGAACTTCCGACTGAATCGGTCCTTGCCTTAACCCTTGGCTCCGGCTGGAAGACTCTTATTCATCGAAACGAGGAATGGAAAGCCGCTCAGGGCCGAACTTCCCGTGGTATATTCAGCTCTTTCTGCGAAGCGATTTCAAGCAACGAGGATCCACTAAGCGCGGTTTAACCCCTGTGGAAATCATCTGACCCACTACCTCGCAACGGCGCAGGTGTACACCAAGCCGCCCAATGCGTTATCCTGACTTTTAGCCCATGATTTTTTCTCGCGACTACATTGGGTATCTCGCCCGCCGCACGGTCAAGCACCTCATCGACGCCAAGATGATCACCACGAGCAATTTGAAGGTGACCGAGGAGCGCGTCAACCAGGGTCTGCTCGAGGAGCTGTCTCTTGAAGACCGCATCAACGAAGAGGTGCGCGTCATTCTGGAGGCTTACTCCGAGGAGATGCGGAAGTCTGGCGCGCAGTTCGCCGAGATGTTCAAGAAAGTGAAGACGGAGCTGGCGAAGAAGTACAAGGCGGTGCTATGAGGATCAACCGCGACAAGCTCAACAAGCTGGCCCACACGGTGGCCGATACCCTGGCCGAGGTGGAGCAGGTTGGATTTCTCGAAGACCGCAACACCATCCGCCAGGAAGCGCGCAAGGCCCTTGAAAACCTGTTGACCGAGGAAGCCAAGATCGACGCGTCGGCGCGGCTGAAAATCGCCAACCAGCGCAAGATCATCCTCGAAGGCTCCCAGGAGTGGGAGATTCTGTATCGCAAGTACTACAACGATGAAGTGCGCAAGCTGGGGATCTGAGGCGCAAGGGTCCGCTGCCCCTGTAGCGGCGATGCGTTGGCCTGAGAGCGGATTTTTGTTAAGATGAACCAGTGGCCTTCACCGGCCGTCCCCACTGTGTGTGGCGCTATCGTCTAGGGGTAGGACGTGAGATTCTCAATCTTAAAACCCGGGTTCAATTCCCGGTAGCGCTACCAGCAAATACCCGCTAAAGCCCGTTAAATCAGCGGGCTTTTCCTTTGTCCGGAATTCATGATGGCGCGTATTAGCCTCAATTCGCGCAATCCGTGGTACACGCTGTGGTACACAGGCTCTAAGACTCTGCTTCGGCTTCCGCACCCCGTCCAAAAGCGGCCGGGGGCAAGAATTCCCGTCACCATTCCGGCTTGAGTGGCGGGCGGATACGGTCCGGTTTTGGGGGCTGGTCTTCCATCCCGGCTCAGACACAATCCGCTCCGCCTCATCAATCTTCATTCCGGCGGGGATGTTGCTGAACCGGAAGAGTGACCCATCAGCCCCTTCTATCCAAGTGCCGATGTGTATTCCTCCATCAGTATGGGGACGGGGAATTGAGCAGGTAACGTCAATCCGCTTCGGGCCCGCGCCCC
>Ga0182014_10003491_pt1 | contig 18809 bp, 16 predicted proteins | sample 612S2DmetaG_FD_120489 | JGI IMG/M metagenome (GOLD analysis project Ga0182014, IMG submission 120489) | Permafrost microbial communities from Stordalen Mire, Sweden - 612S2D metaG | ecosystem: Environmental > Terrestrial > Soil > Wetlands > Permafrost | place: Sweden: Stordalen | collected... | reverse complement strand
GGCTTTTTGATCGTTGATGCGCAGAGCGTGAAGAACACCGACAGCGCCGAGCAGAAGGGCTGCGACGCGGGCAAAAAGGTCTCCGGCATCAGTCGCCACATCGCCGTTGACACGCAGGGGATGCCCTATACCATCGCCGTGACCACGGCCGAGGTGACGGACAGCAACGGCGCGTTGGCTGCCATCGACCGGTGCAAGCCAAATCTGGAGCGAGTTGAAAGCCTGCTGGCCGATGGCGGCTATACGGGAGAACCCTGGCCGACGGCGTGATGGAGCGGTTGAAGGCCACTGTGCAAGTCGTCAAGCGCAATGAACTTCATACCTTTGCAGTGCTGCCCAAACGCTGGGTTGTCGAACGCTCCTTCGGATGGCTGGAAAAGTGCCGCCGGCTATGGAAGAACTGCGAACGAAAACTGAATACCAGCCTGCAAATGATCCACTTGGCTTTCCTCAGGCTATTGCTCAGAAGATCGTAAACAGGCTCTTAGACATCTTGAGCATTGAGTCCTTTGCAGAATCAGTAGCTTACGTGTTTCCAATGGCTGTTAAAGTCGTGCCCTGACACAATCTATAGCCTGACGGTAATTTTGCAAGATGCTCTGGCAGCTTCAATCGAAGACCACTGTTTTGTTCCCATAGCAGAGAATCCGCCGGTCCAGGTGCCAGCGAACCGCCCGCGACAGAACCACCCGCTCCAGATCCCGCCCCCGCGCCACCAGGTCTTCCACCTGATCGCGGTGCGAGATGCGGGCCACGTCCTGCTCGATGATCGGCCCGTCGTCCAGCACCTCGGTTACGTAGTGGCTCGTCGCCCCGATCAGCTTCACCCCCCGCGCGTGCGCCGCGTGGTAGGGCTTTGCGCCGGTAAACGCGGGCAGAAACGAGTGATGCACGTTGATGATCGCCGCCGGATAGCGGCTGACGAAGGCGGGCGAAAGAATCTGCATGTACCTCGCCAGCACCACCAGCTCGACCCCTTTGGCTTCAAGCAGCTCCAGTTCGCGTTGTTCGGCCTCGGCGCGCGTGGCAGCCGCTGCCGGCACAAACTCGAAGGGAATGCCGTAAAACCCCGCCAGCCGCTCCACGTCCCGATGATTCGAAACGATCACGGGAATCTCGCACAGCAGCTCGCCGGTACGCCAGCGGTGCAGCAGATCGGCCATGCAGTGCAGGTACTGCGAGCAGAAGAGAGCCACTTTCGGCAGCCGTCCGCTGGAGCTCAGCTTCCAGCGCATCCCCAGCTCTGCGGCCAGCGGCGTAAAGGCCGCCCGGAAACTCTCCAGATCGAAACGCACTGCGTGCGGCAGGGCTTTGGACGTGGGTTCCGTAGAGCTGGCGACACAAGCGCCGGAATCCGTTTCGCCGTTCAGCCCCCACTCGACGCGCATGAAGAATAGCCCCAGCTCGTGGTCCTGATGCTGGTCAGCGTGCAGAATATTTGCGCCCCGCTCATAGAGCAGCCCCGCGACCCGGGCCACCAACCCCTTTCGGTCCGGGCAATCGATCAGCAGTACAGCCGTATCTTTCATGCTGAACTCAGATTAAACCACCCTCTTCTGCGAAGATGGGCTTCCCTCCGGTCAAAGTGGCATCCTTCCACGTCATTTCAGCGTCTATGCGCGATCAGGAGTCTGTCTGTAAGTCTTTTGAAATGTGCTAGTTCGTAACGGCGTACTGCCATACTGGCGCTGTATTCCGTTGGGATTTACCTTCGCAAGTATTTGAAAGTAAATGGTTTAGACGGGGTTTACAGCCGTACAGCAGGAAGGCGCGATTTTTTCCGGGGAGTGCGTGGGCGGGATCGTGGAAGACGCGGGAGCGCTTGCGGACGGGGTTGGCAGAGTGGAGACGGCCGATTGCGGGCCGCCGACCGGGAAACGCGCGGACTTCAGGGCTTTGGGCATTCTCTCGAGCAAATAGGCGACCAAGGCGGTTACGGTTGTGTCGTACTCGACCGCGAGCATCCGCGTCTGGCGGTAAAGTTCGGGAGATACAGCCACGGTGATGTTTCTGACAGTTCGCATGGACTCACATTCCGAGGGCTCAGGAAGTTAAAACTTATCCGCAAATTGCGGATATGCTCTTACGCTAGTTTTCTATTGCCAGTATGCGCCGAAGGAGGATAATTTTCCGCAAACGCCTGCGGCGGGGCCAGCGGCCTGCGGCGCAGAGAACAAAGGGTTTCGGTTTCCCATCCTTTACCAGAAAAGGCGAAGGAAGAGGCCCACCCAGAGTTTTTGGTTCATTTAAGGTTGGAGCGCCCGGCTTAGATCTACATCCAAAATTCCAGGAAGAAACGAAAATGCAAGTTCAACAAAGACAATCTTAAGAGATGTGCGAACCCACCCTAGCCGCAAAAAAAGGACGCGGCGAGGGTGGGGCCCACCCAGAGTTTCATCCCACCATGGGTCGGCGAAGCTGGTGGAGGACTAGAGAGGATGCGGACTATAATCTGCCCTATGGCGGCGAGTACACAGTCCGATTTCCCCGAAGCCCCGCGCCCGCTGAATTCAGCGGACAATGCGCTGGCCGGCGCGGAATCCAAAATGCGAGCCCTGGAAGCACGCCTTCAGGAGCTGGGAAGCCTGATGGTGGCTTACTCCGGCGGCGTGGATTCGGCCTTCCTGGCGGCCACGGCGCATCGCGTGATGGGCGCGCGGATGCTTGCTGTGCTGGCCGATTCGCCCAGCCTGGCTCGGCGCGACCTGGAGCAGGCCAGCGCCTTTGCCCAGGGGCTCGGTATACCGTTGCACGTCGTCGCCACCGAAGAGCTGGACCGTCCCGAGTATGCGCGCAACGACGCCGACCGCTGCTTCCACTGCAAGGATGAGCTCTTCGCGACCATGGAAGCACTGGGTAAAAAGCTTGGATTTGCGTGCATCGCATACGGCATGAACGCCGACGACACCAGGGATTACCGTCCTGGCCAGCGCGCCGCCGAGGAGCACGCCGTGCTGGCGCCTCTGGCCGAAGCGGGACTGACGAAACTGGAAGTTCGCGCGCTGGCAAAGGCTGCGGGCTATGCGCTCTGGGATCGCCCCGCGTCCCCCTGCCTGTCTTCGCGCGTGGAGTATGGCCGCGCCGTAACCCGCGAGGTGCTGGAACAAGTGGAGCGAGCCGAGGAGAGCCTGCGGCAGTTGGGCTTTCGCGAACTGCGCGTCCGCCATCACGGCGAGCTGGCCCGCGTGGAGATTGCCCGCGCTGAGCTGCCCCGCGCCCTGGACCTCGAGATGCTCGACGCAATCTCAGCCGCGCTCAAAGAGGCCGGCTTCAAATACGTGACCCTCGATTGCGCCGGCTTCCGTTCCGGATCGATGAATGCCGTCCTGCCGGTTGATGTTTTGGCCCGGCGCGGCGCGTAGAGCGCGATTCGCGGCCAGCCGTTTAGAATCACAAAGCGATGCGAATCGGGTATTTGGAGTGTTTTTCCGGCATAAGCGGCGACATGCTGCTGGGCGCCCTGGTGGATGCGGGCGTTCCCTTCTCTTGCCTTGAAGAGGCCGCTGCCGCTCTGCGTGTGGGCGCACGGCTGGAGATGCGCAAGGTGAGCCGCGGCGGGCTGGCCGCCACCAAGGTGGATGTGCTCACAGACGAGCAGCAGGCGGCCGAGCCCGCGCACAATCACGAGGAAGATTCGCCGCACTCGCATGAGGCGCATTCGCACGAATCGCTGGGTTCCCCATCCTTTCCGTTTCTTTCGAAGGAAAGGGTGGGAGACCGGCACACCCAAGAATCGCACCATTCGCACTCCCCGCAGGAACACGGCGCTCACACTCACGCCGCTCATCGGCCCCTGTCCGCAATTCTCGAAATCATTCGCTCCGCGCCGCTGGCCGAAGCCGTCAAGGAGCGCTCCATCCGCGCCTTCCAACTGCTGGGCGAGGTGGAGGCGGCCATCCACTCCATCCCTATCGAGAGCGTGCACTTCCACGAGGTGGGCGCGGTGGATACCATCGTCGATATCGTTTGCGCGGCCGCGGGCGCTGAGTCGCTCGCCATCGATCGCTGGCTCTCTTCGCCGCTGAACGTGGGCAGCGGAACGGTCGTTTGCCAGCATGGGACGCTCCCGGTTCCGGCCCCCGCTACGCTGGCCTTGCTGCGCGACGCGCCCGTTTATGCCGCCGGCAAGCCTATGGAGCGGGTTACGCCCACCGGCGCGGCCGTGCTGCGAATGCTCGAAGTCAGCTACGAGCCGCTGCCGACCATGCGCGTTCAAGCTACAGGCTACGGAGCCGGCGGACGCGAGACGCCGGGAGAGCCCAACCTGCTGCGCCTGCTGGTGGGCGAAGCGGCCGAAGCAGCCGGCGAAGGCCCCACATCCGGTGAACAGGTCGCGGTGATCGAAGCGGTCATCGACGATTCCAATCCCCAGGTGCTGGCCTACGTGAGCGAAGTGCTGCTCGACGCCGGCGCGTGGGACGTTTATCGCGCCTCGGTGCAGATGAAGAAGGGGCGCGCCGGCGTGCAGTTGACCGTGCTTTGCCGGCCCAATCTCATGCCCCGCCTGCGCGATCTTCTCTTCCGCGAGACCACCACCATCGGCCTGCGCTGGAGGCTGGAAAACAAGCTGGCCCTGGAGCGTGAGTTTGTAAAGGTGCAGACCCCATGGGGCGAGGTGCGCATCAAGATCGCGCGCTGGCCTGACGGAAAGATCGCCAACGCCTCGCCCGAGTACGAGGACTGCCGTTTGCTGGCTACGCTGCACTCGGTTCCCCTGAAAGAGGTGATGCAGCGGGCAATGCGCGCTTACGCAGAAGTCGCGGGAAAGGAAGAGAATTGATGGACCGGGCAAGCATCGAAGCACTGCTGAACGAAGTGCGCGAGGGCCGGACGGGCGTCGACGATGCGCTCGACCGCTTGCGCGGCATGCCCTTCGAGGATCTTGGTTTCGCCAAGGTCGATCACCATCGCGCACTGCGCACCGGTATGCCCGAGGTGATCTTTTCCGCCGGCAAAACCGTTGCGCAGGTTGCGGCGATCTTTGCCCGCATGGCCAGCCACGGCGGCAACGTGCTGGCCACGCGCGCCTCGCGCGAAATGTTCGACGCGGTCAGCGCCGTCGAGCCACGCGCCGAGTTCCATGAGACCGCCCGCGCCATCACACTGATGCAGGCGCCGGCCGCTCCCGGCAAAGGAACCATCGCCGTGGTCTGCGCCGGCACCAGCGATTTGCCGGTAGCCGAAGAAGCCGTAGTGACGGCGCGGCTGATGGGCAATACGGTTGAGCTGATCGCCGACGTCGGCGTGGCCGGAATTCATCGCTTACTGGCGCAAAAGAGCTCGCTGCAATCGGCCCGCGTGCTGATTGTCTGCGCCGGCATGGAGGGCGCGTTGCCCACCGTGGTCGGCGGTCTGGTGGATGCGCCGGTGCTGGCCGTGCCCACCAGCGTGGGGTATGGCGCGTCGTTTGGCGGCGTGGCGGCGCTGCTGGGCATGTTGAATACCTGCTCGCCCAACGTCTCCGTAGTCAACATCGACAACGGATTTGGCGCGGCCTGCATCGCCTCGCTCATTAACCGAATGTAAACGCCGGCCGCCGCCGTTACGCGGCGGTCTTCAGCAGCCAATAGTGGAAGCCATCGACGATGGCCATCAATGCGGCCTGATTCAAGTCGCTGCTCACGCCCGCAGTCTGCCACGGTTCGTGGCCGTCGGCGTTGAAGCTGACCGCGACGCGAACGTGGGCCGCTGTGTCGTGGGCGGAGACGTCGAGGGCCGTTACGCTGAAGGTACCCAGGTGCATCTTCGCCAGGGCCGGGTACCATTTCTCCAATTCGTGGCGCATGGCCTTGGTCAGCGCATCCACCGGGCCGGAGCCCTCGGCGCGCGTCGTGGCCACGGCAGAGTCGCCGATGGATAACAGCATCGAGGCCTGCACGTAGCGGTTTCCCGTTTCGTCGGATTCATCCAGAACCCGCCAGCTCTTGACGCCGAAGCGATTCTCGATGGTTCCGAGAACCTTCATGCAGGCCAGCCGGAAGGAGACCTCGCTGGCCGTGTAGCCGCCGCCCTCGATCATTGCCTGGTTGGTGTCCATCAGGGTCTGGGCCTGCGCTGAAGTGAGCGGAATGCCGAGCGCCTCAGAGAGCAGAACGATATTCGCCCTTCCCGACTGGCCGTTCACGCCGATCACCGGGCTGGCGCCGACTCTGGCCGGATCGCACCAGAGGTAAGCCCCGGGGTTCTTGCGTTCGCTGCTGCCGTGCATTCCGGCCCAGGTGCCGAATGCGCCGGGGCCAACGATGGGCGCGCCGTGCGGCGCCTCCAGCGAGAAGGCCGAGTAAGCCGACTGCGCCAGGCTGGTAAGCCCCGTGAGTGCTTCGGGCGTTACGAACTCCGCTTCATCGCGGAGCTGCATGCTGCCGATCACGGTGGTCAGATTCACGTTGCCGCAGCGCTCGCCGGTTCCCAGCAGCGTACCCTGAATCTGCACTGCGCCGGCCAGAACCGCGGCCCGGGCATTGGCCACGCCCAGCCCGCGGTCCGTGTGGCCGTGAAATCCGAAGTTGCCCTCGGGGTAGCGTTGCACCAGGACGCCGATCGCCTCGGCGACTTCTTCGGGGTTAGCGCCGCCGGTGGTGTCGCAAATGACCAGCCGGCTTACCTGCTGGCGGACGCATTGCTCCGTCATCTCGTGGAAGTAATCGAGCGTGCGTTTGCTGAAATCGGCGTCGCACTCCTCGCCGTTTTCGCGCCGGCCGCAGATGGCGTCCATGGCGTGCTCGAAGTCCACGATGACCTCCAGGCCGTGGTCCTGAAGGCAGGCGATGGTCTCCGAGGCCATCAACAAATTTTCTTCCGGCGTGGTTTCGAGCGACCGCATCACATCCAGCAGGCGGGATTTGACGACGATGACGGCAACCGGCACGCGCCGCTTGTGGGCAGCGATGAACTGCACGTCGGGCCACTGCTGGACCTTTGCGCCGCGGCCGCGCGTCCGGCCGAAGAGAGCCAGCTTCATCGTGCCCGTATCGACCGGGACGAGCGCGCCGGTCAAATCCGCCACGAACTTGTTTGCCCCGGCAAAGCCGATCTCGGCGTAGTGGACGCCAAATGCCGCCATGCGCTGCAAGAGGCTGACGGCATTGGGCACGGAGATATCGATGTTGGGCTGCTGCATCCCGTCCCGAAGACTCGTGTCAAACAGCTCGACTTTTCGGGTTAAAGCTTCTGTCATTTGTCCCTGTTTCCGATGGTGAGAGCGTCGCTCGTATACGTATAGGATAGCCGCGCAAGCGGGTTTCCAACTTCCCATGATACCGCTGTCGATGGCTTGCGGAGACGGCCCGGAAGTCTGCCGGGCAATCGTGTGTCCTTGCGGTTTTCATGATTTAGAACTTGAATGCCCCAAAAACGCCTCGAATTTGGACGTAATTTGACCGAAAAACAGCCCTGTTCTTGCTTCTTGGAACGATGAGCTTTTTCTGTATGTTGTTGATTCTTAATGATAGGCATGGTTGCGGAAAGCTGAAAACTATACCCCCGGGGGGTAGGGGGGAGGGGGGTATTTATTTTCTGGTTAACAGATGCGGACCGGGCAGATCGCTGCCGGTTGGAGCAGGCCCACGTTTCAGGTTAGCAGGATGCCGGAGATAATCTGCAATGGCGGGGGACGGGGGCTGATCGTGATGAATCGCATCGGGCCAGATTGCCGATCATAAACAGGTCGCTTCGTCGTGGGTGGGAACCCACCCTTCGTTAGAAAAAAACGAAGGATGGGGCACCCGCTCTTGAGGAAATGTTTTAGATTCTAAAAAACCTGGGGTGCGCCACCCGCCATCCAGTTCAATTCTCTTCACTCGATGGGAACCTGGACCATCTGCCAGAGATCCAGGCGTAAAGCCAGTTTTCTATGCGCTTCGGCTTCACCTCGTCTGTCCAGTTACAGTATTCAGATTTTCAGAAACTCACAGGGCGGACCAGTAAGCCATTGTATTTACGACAATTATTTTTATTGCCTACAGTAAAATCTGCTATAATGGCAAGAATTTCCACCCGAGAGGTGAGTTCGCATCATGGCTAAGGCGCAGATAACCACCCCTGAAGGCGTCAGTGTGAAGATCGAAGGAACCGCCGAGGAGATAGCAGCGGTAATTAGACAAGCTGGCCTAAAATCGACACCTGGGAAAGCAAAATCAAAAGCCAAGGCGGCCACAAAAACGAGGCCGACTATTTCCGGCCTTGTTGATGAGCTTAAGGGCGAGGGCTTCTTCAAGCAGCCAAAAAACCTCGGCGAGATTCAAAAACGATTGGCCGATCTCGGGCACCATTATCCGCTGACGGCTCTGTCAGGCCCGATGCAGGCCCAATGTAAACAACGCAGCCTACGGCGATTCAAGAAGGATAAGAAATACGTTTACGCCCAATAGGGGGAACCGGCGATGAAAGTGCAAATTGTGCTGACGGATGAAAGTGGTGCAACCTTCGAGGGATTCGCAGACTTGACCCCAAAGCTTTCTTCCCGGCCAACTCGCAGCAGTAGGGCAAGCAGCCGAAAGGGCTCGCCGGTCAGAGCGAACTTTTCGACCCCCATGCGTGCATTCGTTAAGACTCACGCTCGCACATTGAGCGGCCCGAAGAAGTTTGCATTATTGGTTGCGTACCTGTCGAAGAATAACCCTGAGAAAACGGTGCCCTTCACTGACATAGAGAGTAATTGGAACAAGATGACGGGGCTCCTCGGCAAATATAATCCTGCGCACTCAACGAGGGCAAAAGACAACGGATGGGTGGACTCGCCGAAACAGGGCGTTTACGTAATTGTGCCCGGTTGGGAGATCATTCTCAATGCCACTTAAGACGATTGACCAGATGCTCAGGGACCAATTCTCGACGAAACATGTCACCTCACTGCTTCGACACTTCGAGTTGCTCGTTGCGGACTATCAAAAGCAGGATTGGCCGGATTCAATTGCGAAGAGCGGCAAGTTTGTAGAAGCTGTGCTTAAAGCTCTCTGGGTTCACGCCGGGGAAGTTGTGCCTGCCGGAAAGGACTTCAAGGCAGGCACGATTATGGATCAACTTCCGAGTAAGGCGATATTACGGGACTCTTTGAGGCTCACGGTCAATCGGAGTTGTCGGTTTGTCTACGAGGTTGCGAGCAATCGTGGTGGCCGCCACGATGCCGGCGAAATCGAAGCGAACGAGATGGATGCTGCTGCAGTCGTTGCTAACTGTTCGTGGATTCTTGGTGAACTGGTCCGATGCTCGCAAAAGGGACTGGATCTTGCCCAGACGAAGGCTGTAGTCGAAAGTATTACGAGACGCAAGTATCCGTTTGCCGAGGAGATTGACGGGCGTGTCTATGTTGATATAGCGACGAGCGCCAAGGAGGCAGCGTTGCTGATTCTTTATGTCCGCTACCCGGGAAGAGTTCAGGCCGACGCACTGGCCGAACAGGTCTTCCGTCACGGTTATAAGAAAGCCAACTCGAACATCGCCGTTGCCCGCATCAAGACACTAGTCGACGATTCGAACGGTTCGCTCAAACTGAGAAACACGGGCCTGCGGGAAGCCGAGAGGCTGATCGACGCTGCTGTGAAAAAGCGTTGAAGAGTAGTTCTCGTTACGCGGCAAGTGGCCCGCACACTGACCCTATTATCCATCTATCCTTCCCGAAAAAGGTAAAACTTTGGCGGGTGGCCCGGATGCCGGGGGAAAAGTGAGTCTCCCCACAAATGATGGGTGGGCGCTTGGCCCAAGTGCCGGGAGAAGTGAGTACAACCAATGAAACTGGGTGCCCCAGGTGCCTCGCTTTTGGGCACCTGGGAAACCTCGGACCTCAACCGGCCTTTTCCCGGTAACGCAGATATTCCGGCAACCGGTTGCCTCGCCTCATCGCGCTCCAATGCGATTCGATCTCAACTTTTCCTTCGACTCCGGTTGCGTAATGCCGGAAGCTCGACCATGGCCAGTCTTCGGGCTTGGCAACCAGCCCGCGCACTACCGGATTGCGGTGCATGACGGCGCAGTTTGACTCGATTCGATGGGGCGCTTCTCTTCGTTGTGCACGAGAAAGTCGTAGTAGCGAGCTTGCCAGAAAGGCCGCTCCGCGCGCCGCATCGCCACCGAGAGTTTGAGCGCATGGATCACGCCGGAAACCGCGCCTTTGACCGGCTCGCCGATGAGAAGATGGACGTGCTCCGGCATGACGACATAACCGGCCACCACGAAGCGGTAACGCTGCCGCACCCGCTCCAGCGCATCCTCGAAAAGATCGCGCGCCGCCGCCACGCCCAAATACGGGAACCGGTGATAACAACTGAACGTGAGGAAATGAAAACTCCCCGTGTGTTCGTATCGGATCAGTCCTCGCGGCATCGACCGAAAGCTTACAACGAATCACGAGAGATGTCGAGAAAGAACGAAACCGGATTGCCAAGGGCTGTGCTATCCCAGGCGCCCAAAAGCGAGGCACCTGGGGCACCCATCTTTAGCGGTTGTGCTTACTTCCCCGGCACCAGAACCAGCCACCCCAGGGGTGGATCCCCGGCCTACCGCACCACCGATCTTCCCAACGGACGTCAATAACCGGACTGCCTCCAGATACAGCCGGCAGACGCAAAGATCCAACCCGGTGATGCAGGTCACTGTCTGGCGTCTGGTTGAGCGACAATCATTGCCCCTGTACGGCTTGCACGCGCGCGCGTCGTTTGGGAGATTATCGTGGCTCGTTCCAGGTTGCCGATGGGTCGCAGGATCTCGCAGGTGTTCTTTCTGCTGCTGTTCTTTGCGCTGCTGCTCTTTACCTCGCTGAATCTCTTCATCGGCGGCTCGACCGAGATTCAACTGCGCGCGCCCGTTCGCCTTTACTTTGAATGGGATCCGCTGGTGGCCCTGGTGAACGCGCTGGCCAGCCACGCTCTCTACCGCGGCCTGCTGTGGAGCCTGCTCATCCTGGTTCCCACGCTCTTTCTGGGGCGCTTTTTCTGCGGCTGGATCTGCCCCATGGGCACGCTGCAGCACTTCGTCGGCAACATGCCCTCCGAGGCCAAGCGCGGCAAGCAGCGCATCGAGGCAAACAGGTATAAGCGCTGGCAGACGGGAAAGTATGCCGTCCTGCTCGCTGGGCTGGTTGCCGCCTGCTTCGGATCGGCGGCGATCGGATGGCTCGATCCCTTCAGTTTGCTGGTCCGCTCGTTTGGCCTGTCGATTCTTCCGGCCATAAACGCTGCCGCGCGCGCCTTGCTGACGCCGCTCGAAGGCAGCCACAACGCGGCCATCAAATCCACCGGCGAGACGCTGCACACGATTCTGCACTACACGGTGCTCGATCTTCGCCAGCTTCACTACCATCAGGGCCTCGTGCTGGGCATTCTCTTTATTGCGATTCTCGCCGCCAGCCTGCGCGTTACGCGGTTGTGGTGCCGCGCGATCTGCCCGCTGGGAGCGCTGCTGGGCGCGGTCTCGCGCTGGTCGGTTCTGGGGCTGCACAAGGATCCGGCGGCCTGCGACAAGTGCAACCGCTGCCTGCTCAACTGCCAGGGCGGAGACGATCCCATCGGTGGCGCGCCCTGGCGCAAGGCCGAGTGCCTGATGTGTATGAACTGCGTGGGCAGTTGCCCGCACGACAGCCTGCAGTTCCGGTTCTTCCGCAAGGAACACGAAGTGACTACGCCGGACCTAGGCCGCCGCAGGACGCTGACCGGCCTGGCTGCCGGCGCGGCGGTGGTCCCGCTGATGCGCGCCAACACGGGTATGGGCAAGGGCCGCAACGAACGATTGCTGCGGCCGCCGGGCGCGCTCGACGAGTCCGATTTTCTCTCCCGCTGCATCCGTTGCGGCGAGTGCATGAAGGTTTGCCCGAACACGGCGCTCCATCCCACGCTGGATGAGGCCGGAATCGAAGGGCTGTGGACGCCCACGCTGGTTCCGCGCATCGGCTATTGCGAGCCCAGTTGCACGCTCTGTGGCGAGGTCTGCCCCACAGGCGCAATCTGGCAGATCACGCCCAAGGAAAAGGGCTGGGTTGCGGGCGTGGGCGTCACCGAAGCCGACCAGCGCATCCGGCTGGGAACGGCGTTTTACGACCGCGGCCGCTGCCTGCCGTGGGCCATGGCTACCGATTGCATCGTCTGCGAGGAGTGGTGCCCGGTCTCGCCCAAGGCCATCTACGTTCAGGAGGCTGAGGTGATCGACTCCGCCGGCAACACCAAGACGCTGAAGCAGCCGCGCGTCGATCCCAGCCGCTGCGTGGGCTGCGGCGCCTGCGAGTTCGCCTGCCCGCTCCAGGATCGCCCCGCCGTCTACGTCACCAGCATCGGTGAAAGCCGTTCACCCGGCAGTCAGATTTTGCTCGGCAGAAAGTGAAGGAGACCCTATAGATGATCCGGTCGAATAGATGGATGTTGCCAGTATGGTTGTCGGTTTTCGCAGCTCTTATAGGCATGGCGGTGGCTGTCACTGTGACTACAGGATGCAAGAAGAAGGCCGTGGACCCATTCCCGGCTTCGGGCGCCGTAACCGGCTGGGAGAAGACCAGCGAGACGCGCGTCTTTGCGGCCAAGGACCTTTGGCAGTACATCGACGGCGACGCCGAGCAGTACACCGCGGCCGGCGTGGTCTCCACCTCGACCTCCGATTACAAGTATCAGGGTCAGTTGGAAGCCACCGTCGACGTTCACACCATGGGCGACGCGGCAGGCGCAGGCAAGATTCTTGCGGCTGGACAAGGCAAGGATGCCAAGACCGTTCAACTGGGCGACGCCGGAGTGGCCTACGCGCAGAGCGTAATCTTCCGCAAGGGCCCGTATCTGGTTCGCATTGTCGCTTATGAGTCCACGCCCGATGCGCCCCAGGCTCTGCTGGCGCTGGCGCATGGCGTGGAAGCAAAACTGTAAGAACATTCTGGGTGGCCCATCCTTTGCGGTTTTTTGCAAAGGGTGGGAAACGACTAAGACGAAGGAGATATCCATGAAGAATCGCCGGGAGTTCATCAAGACCACAGCCGCTGGAGCACTTGTCCTGGGTTCGCAGAGCAAGCTTGGATTGGCCGCCGTGCTCGACCAGAAGGCCCCGCACGCCGACGCATCGAAGTCCAAAGTCGTCGTCGCCCGCGATGCGGCGCTGCATGATTCGAGCGGCCAGCTCAATGAAAAGCACGTGCAGGATCTGCTCGACCGTGCCATCGCCAGCTACACCGGCCGCGACCACCCGGTGGACGCCTGGAAGCGCATCGTGCCGGTTGACAAGGTCATCGGCCTCAAGGTGAACGGCCTGGGCGGCAAGGGGATTTCGACGCACGCGGCGCTGGTGATGGCCGTCTGCGAGCGCCTTCAGCAGGCCGGCGTCAAGCCCGGCAACATTATCATCTGGGACCGCAGCGGCCGCGATATCCAGGCTTGCGGGCTGACCATTTCCACCGACCCCAGCCGCATCCGCTGTTATGGCAGCGACGTGGCCGGTTACGAGGATCAGCCGGTGGAGTTCGGCACGGCCAAGAATGTGAAACTAGCCAAGATTCTCAGCCGCGACTGCGATATGGTCATCGGCCTGCCCATCCTCAAAGACCACGAGTTGGCGGGCGTTACCTTTGCCATGAAGAACATGTATGGCGTCGTCCAGAAGCCATTTGAACTGCACGCCGGCGGCTGCAACCCGAGCGTCGCCGATTTGAATTGCATTCAAACCATCCGGGACAAGGTCCGCTTCACCATCGGCGACGCCATGAGTTCGGTATATAACGGCGGGCCAGGCTTCCACCCCGAGTACCTTTGGCAGCCCAATGCGCTGATCGTGGGCGAGGATCGAGTCGCCGTGGATCACACCGCGTGGCAGATGATCGAGCGCCAGCGGGCTGAGGTGAAGATGCCGACGCTCGAAGCCGCCGGCCGTCCAGCGCGATACATCGCCACTGCGGCCGATGCCGATCACAAGCTGGGCACCAACGATCCGCAGAGAATGCATCTGTTGGAGATTTGACCGGGAGGATTGCGATGGCCGGGGAAACCGAACCAAATCCGGATGCAAAGCAAGCCGACGCGCAGGGCCTCACGCGCCGCGAAGCGCTGCTGCAACTGCTGCGCGTGGGCGGCGTGGCCGCGGGCGCGGCTGCCGCGGGTGTCTGGTTGAGCGAGCACAGCTTCCGGCCGGTAGCAACAAAGGCCGAGCAGGCCAAGCGCGACCATCGCACCACGGCCGATTCCCTATTTCCGCACCTCGTCGTTGCTCAATACCCCTTGGACAAGAACGCAGCGGCGGCTCAGGTTGCTCAAGCCGGGGAGCCGCGAGTGCTGGTGCAGCGGGCGCTTGAGGATCTGGGCGGCATCCGGCGCTTCGTCAGCCGCCAGGATGTGGTGGTGATCAAGCCCAACATTGCCTGGGACCGTACACCGGAGCAGGCCGCCAACACCAATCCCGAAACGGTCGCCGAGCTGGTTCGCCAGTGCTGGCAGGCGGGCGCCAAGCGGGTCATCGTCACCGACGTCAGTTGCAACGAGCCGCGCCGCTGCTTTCAGCGCTCTGGCATTCAGGCCGCCGCCCGCGCCGAGGGGGCCGAGGTCATCCTGCCCGATCCCGAACTCTTCCGCGAGGTGGACATGGGAGGTGTGGTGCTGAAGAGCTGGCCCGTCTTTACGCCCTTCCTGGAGGCCGACAAGATCTTCAACGTGCCCATCGCCAAGCACCATGTACTCACGGGAGCAACGCTGGGCATGAAGAACTGGTACGGCATCCTGGGCGGGGAACGCAACCGGCTGCACCAGCAGATTCACCAGAGCCTGGCCGATCTGGCTGCCTTCATGCTGCCCACCCTCACTCTGCTCGATTGCTACCGCGTACTGCTGCGCAATGGGCCGACGGGCGGCAACCTGGAAGACGTGGCCCTCAAGAAGACGCTGGTCGCGGGAACCGATCCCGTGGCCATCGACGCCTGGGCAGCCAAGGCATATTGGAACCTCGACCCGGAGAAGATGCCCTACCTGGCGATCGCTGCCGCACGCGGACTGGGAACGGTGGAGTTCGAGAGGCTACAGGTAAAGATCAGCCAACTGGGGTAGGTGGCCTGTTCCACAGGCGGCATGATCCATCCGGCGGGTTCCAACATAGAAATCGAGTGAAGCTCGTGAACCCTATTGAACTATAGCTTTGAAAGGGCACGGCTTCAGCCGTGCCGCAACACCAGCAGAATCTGCGGGCCTTTAGGCCCTAAGGGATGGATTTCACAAATCCGCCCCAGTATTCCAGCATTTTTCCGCAACCTGTTCTGCACCGGGTAGATGATTTCGAAGCTTCAAAAACATCCCTCAGCGGCTAAAGCCGACAAGTCGTCGGTCTCGATGTGCGGCACGGCTGAAGCCATGCCCTTTCAAAACGACGATCCCATCGATCTGAAGATGCATGGTCCACCCGGCCGGTTACGGTAAATATATGAAACCTTTAAAACTTGGCCGCTACAAAAACAAGATCCTGGCATCTAACACCCTGAAAACCGACCGCAATTCCAGACGGAGCGCCGATGCGCGACCATTTGGCCACACTCCTCGAAGACTTTCGCCGCTACGCAGGCGAGACCGCGGTAGTGCGCCATCAGGGCAATCGCCGCCGGATTACGACCTACGGGGAGATCGCGCGCCTCGCCGGCCGATTTGCGGCGCTGCTGGCGGAGCGGGGCATCGGGCCGAGCGACCGCGTACTGATCTGGGCCGAGAACAGCGCGGAGTGGATCGCCTCCTTCCATGGCTGTATGCTGCGGGGGGTGCTGGCCGTTCCCCTGGACGCGAACGGAAGCGCCGATTTTGCCGCGCGCGTGGCTGCCGACGTGACGCCCAAACTGGCCGTGGGCGATACGCTGCTGCTGAGCCGCTTTGCCGGCGAAGTTCCGCAGCTCAGGTTTGAGGAGTGGCTCGCGGCCCTGCCTGCCGAGGAGGCCGTGCCGGTGCCGGGTCTTTCCGCGGAGACTCCGCTCCAGATTCTCTTTACCTCAGGAACCACCGGCGACCCCAAGGGGATTGTGCTCACCCACGGCAATGTGCTGGCCAGCATGGGGCCCATCGAGCAGGCGTCGCAGCCCTACATGCGCTACGAGCGGCTGATCCATCCCCTGCGCATTCTGAATACGCTGCCGCTGAGCCACGTCTTCGGGCAGACCATGGGGCTGTGGGTTCCACCCATCTATAGGGCCGAGCTTCACCTTGAAGACCGGCTGGCTGCGCCCAGGCTGATTGAGACGATTCGCCGTGAGCGCATCTCGGTTCTGGCGGCTGTGCCCAGGGTACTGGCGCTGCTGAAGACGCATCTGGAAGCCACGCTGCCGGGACTTACCGAGCGCGCCGCCGGCCCCAAAGGGACAGCGACGGGGGTCTCCGTCCCGCTGCGCTGGTGGCGATTTCGAGACGTTCACTCGGCCTTTGGGCTGAAGTTCTGGGCCATCATCAGCGGGGGCGGGGCACTGCCGGGACCACTCGAAAAGTTCTGGAATGCGGTTGGCCTGGTGGTGGTGCAGGGGTACGGGATGACGGAAACCACGGCGCTGATTACGCTGAACCACCCCTTCCACGTGGCGCAGGGAACGATCGGCAGGCCGCTCGCCGGGCGCGAGGTGAAGCTGGGCCCGGATGGCGAGGTGCTGGTGCGGGGCGCATCGATCTCCGCCGCTACCTGGTCAGGGGGCGAACTTCACCCTCGCGCGGGCGAGTGGCTGGCCACCGGCGACCTGGCCCAGACCGAGCCCTCCGGCGAGCTGCGCTTTCTGGGGCGCAAGAGTGAGGTGATCGTGACCGCCGCGGGGCTGAATTTGCACCCCGAGGATCTGGAAGCGGCCATCGAGCGGGAGCCGGGCGTGTCGGCCTGCGCGGTGGTGGGCGTGGAGACGGCCGCCGGACCGGAGCCCTGTGCCGTGCTCGCCTTTCGCGGCGGGCGCGCGCGGGCCGCCGAGGCCATCGAGCGCGCAAACGGCAGACTGGCGGAGTTTCAACGGATACTCAGATGGGAGATATGGCCGGAGCCGGACCTGCCGCGCACCTCTACCGGCAAGGTGAGGCGTAAGGCGGTGGCCGAGTGGGTGGCGGAGAGGCACAGGGCCGCCACGCTTGCTGGAGCGGCGACAAGCGGAGCGGCCAAGAACGGAAGCGCGGAGTGGCTGTTGAGATTGATTTCACAAATCACCGGCGAAGAGCCGCCGGGCGCCGGAGATGAACTGCGCCTGAGCGAAGACCTGCACCTCGACAGCCTGGGGCGCGTGCAACTGGCCGCCGCAATCGAGGAGCGGCTGGGCATGGCGGCCGAGAGCGGATTGCTGGAGGAGGTGCGGACACTGGGAGAGTTGCGCCGCTTGGTGTCCGGAAGCGGTACTCCAGAAGCCCTATCCGCATTCGAAAAGGCGAGCGGGGAAGGTGTGGGAGGCTTGAGTGCCCCATCCGTTCTACTGGGTGCCCCAGGTCTCGCTTCTGGGACCTGGGAGACCACGCCGCCGGGCGCCCCGTCCTTTCCGCGGCATTTTGCGGAAAGGGTGGGAAAGGACGAAACTCAACCGGCGCCCGTTCTCGCAGAGCCGCAAGCTGAGCCTGCTCCGGCGAGTTATCTCTATCCGCATTGGCCATGGTGGCTGCCTTTCCGGTGGCTGCGTGCGGCTTTTACTGAGGCGGCGATGCGCCCGCTGGTGTGGCTGCTGGTCAAGCCGGCGGTCGTCTGGGACGCACCAGGGATCCTGGATGCCGATGAACCCATGCTGATCGTCGCCAACCATGTGACGAGCTTCGATGGACCGCTACTGGAGTACGCGCTTCCCGGACGCATTCGCAGGCGAATTGCAGTGGCCATGTCCGGCGAGATGCTGGAGGATTATCGCCACTTCAGCAATCCCGAGCGGGCCAAGGCGGATGGGCGGTTCTATCCGCCGGGGCCGTTGATCTATCTGCTGCTTACGGCGCTCTTCAACGTCTTTCCGCTGCCCAAACAGAGGGACTTTCAGCGCAGCTTTGCCCATGCGGGCAAGGCGCTGGACCGGGGATTTCACGTGCTGCTGTTTCCGGAGGGCACGCGCTCGGCCGCGGGAGAACTGGCGCGCTTCAGGGCGGGAATCGGCCTGCTCGCAAAGCAGTCGGGCGCGGCCGTGCTGCCCATGGCCATCCGCGGGCTGGGAGAGTTGAAGACCCGGCAGCGCGGCTGGTTCCGCTCCGGCTCGGTCGAAGTCCGCGTGGGGCGGCCCATGCGTTTTTCGCCCCTGGAGAGCGAGGCGCAGATTACCGCGCGGCTGCACACGGAAGTGGAGAGGATGCTGAATGGCGGCTTCTAAGGAGATTTTGCACGGGCGTCTGTTGGGCAGCCGAGATACCTCAGGGTGCTCCGTCTAGAAACTTCGGCTTTATGAACGAGGTCTTTACGATTTGGCGCCCTCGATTACGGTTATCTTTGTAACTGGGGGATTAAATGGTAACTTCCGGGTTGCCAACTAACCGCTCGCACGCCGAATCATCCGGAGAATTCTGCGCTGCACAGGGATTTGATAGACTCTGGTCAAGACGCAAACTCGACGACAGCCGAACCTACATGAAATCATCCCTTTTGAAGTGACCGCTGGCGAATGCACTGGGGCTCGCGAGCATTTTCTGAGGGGCCTTTGGAGGAGTCAAGCGATGAAGATTTCTCCTGTTTTAACCAAGCCAGCAGCTTCCGCCAACATCAATCGGGAAGAGACTCCTTTCGAGGCGCTGGCCAGCATCTGCTCAGTTCTGGTGGTGGGCCTATTTATTCTGACCTTCTTAGCTCAGAACTACGTCATTCCGTCGGGTTCGATGAAGAACACGTTGCTTGTAGGCGATCACCTGCTCGTCGACCGGATCACGCTAATGCCGCCTGCTTCGTGGATGCCG
>Ga0182014_10003490_pt1 | contig 18816 bp, 20 predicted proteins | sample 612S2DmetaG_FD_120489 | JGI IMG/M metagenome (GOLD analysis project Ga0182014, IMG submission 120489) | Permafrost microbial communities from Stordalen Mire, Sweden - 612S2D metaG | ecosystem: Environmental > Terrestrial > Soil > Wetlands > Permafrost | place: Sweden: Stordalen | collected... | reverse complement strand
TAATACAAACTATATTAGATGTTTTTTAAATATCTAATATAGTTTGTATTAGATGTTTTTAGTTATACATTGTATAATGTACATTGATAACGTATGTTATAATTTGAACGTATAATAATATATAAAAGTTTCTACTTTGGAAATGGAGATCGATACGAGCACAAATATCACTATTGTTGATCTACCTTCCGAGATCTTAGTGGGTGTCTTTAATTTCATTCAGAGCATTAAGGATCTAATCATATTAGTTAAATGTTGTTCATGTTTTAGGAGTGTCTTGTATTATCATCATAATGGAATCGTTCTTCTTGATGGTATTAGAGTATCGGAATTTATGAAATCATCATTCAAGGAATTAAGGATAAAGAAAGTTATCCTCGATGTTATTGATGATAGCGTTGTCAAGAGAGTGAGATCTTGCGTTATTACTCACAGCAGTATATTAGAGGAAATAGTATCGATTGACCATCGTAATATTAACGTGGATACGATATCATTCATCAACAACAAATATGATATGACTTTCAGTAAATCGCTCAAGAAGGTCGCAATAAGAAAAGTATCTCTCGATCTCGCAGAAGATTGTACTCCCGATATTTCAAAGATATTTTCGCAATTAAGATATTCGTCAACATCGAACATATAATACTTGATATTCATTTGATGTATCATCAGATAGAATCTTGGATATTTTACATTGTAAATGGTAAGGAGGATTTTATAACAATTACCATCCCAAATGACTTCAATGCCAAAGGAATAGTAGGATATTTAGGTGATCCAAACGTTACTCTCGAACAATTAAGTGATACATATCTATCATTCTCTGATGACTTTTTTGAGATTGTATGGACTCTCGGTATTTCCTTTCTTTGGGATTTAACTGTTACTAAAGTAAATCGTGCTCTAATTAACGCTTTTATCTTCGGTATTGTTTGTAATATATCACCAGAGAGCGTGCAATATATTAAGTTGTATGTTCTACCGGCAGAAAAAGAGAAGATAATCTCGCGAATGAAGATTATCGTCGATGGCGGAGGACATCCTACTGTTGTTATTTATCATGATAGTATTTCCTTCCAACATAGTATAAATAATATCGAGGAGATGAGAGAAAATTGTAAGTTACATATTCTTCTGATAGTCATTTAAAAATCCAATATGATATATTGGATTTTTTTAATTAAATAATCTCTCCAAATTAATCACGGAATCATCATCCAAGGGGTACCAATTATATAGATCAGTGTTAGGATCGCATCGGATACATACTCCTTTTTCACATAGAGAACAAATTCTAATACCTGGTGGTTCATATTGATTTCTGCAAACATTACACCAAATGAATACATAGTCTCCAGATAAAATCTTTAATCTTACATTATCCTCTATGACGGCTATCTTTCTTATTTCTTTATTAATCTCTGATATACTCGCAGAACAGTCACACATCGTTATAATATACTATTGTAGAAATAGTATATTTATTCTTTTTAATATTACTTATCCTCAGTAATAGGAGTAAATGTAATATTGGTCACACTTGCTATGTATGGATCATCCATCGCTATTCTAAGTTGTTTGATCAATAGAGATTTAAGATGTTCTCCGAATCCTGGCCTAAATGCTAATATAAATTGTGGAAAATCCATAATATCGACAAATATTATCTCCTTACCGGTGAATGAACCAATATTAGTATTTAATGTGAAATTAAGGCCAATATAACCATCACAATTTATTATTTCGTGCATGTTATAATCAATAACTTTAACATGATCAGAGGATAATCTCTTCTCCATATCACTGTATATGGATGATTGTTCTTCCATTGTTTTGATCATAATAAGATTTAAGTGAATTTACATTCACTTAAATATGTACTCATGGAATGTATTCTTGATGATATATTAAGTAATATTTTTAATTATCTGATAATATCAGATATTAAGTCTACCATACTATCATGTAAGAGATTTCGTCGTATTATACTCAAAGATTATAAATATATCGATGCTGACAATGTCCCTATTCCTTTCTTATCATTATTTATCAAGGCGAGAGCTAGACATATATTAATGAGTGATCACACCATAATACCATCGTTAATTGGAAGATTCGACAATATAACGTTTACATCTCTTGAAGCTCTTGAAAATGTTACATCATTATTGTTATCGATGAATATTGACGAACAAGATAAACTTGGAATACGAATAGGAGGACTTCATGTTTTGATCGATAAACAACTGCCTTCTCCAACAATTAGGATTATCGATGTATTATTTGATGATGAGTACTATAATACAGTTCAGAATGGTATGAAAAAGTCAATGAAGAATATTGTATTATTTAATGGTTCTCAAGGGTCCAGTATATACGGAGTATCTTTGGTGTCACATGAATTTAGTCGAACTGGTTATTGATAAATATCCGTCACATATTAATGAAATATGTCGTACCAATGATGATTATGAAATGATCATGGTGGAGAATACACCTCGAAAATTCTTTGATAACATCTGGAATTCTAAGTACGTTTTTATTTGGGATTTAGTCATCACAAGGTATAATAGAGATCTCATTACATATTTTATCTCTAAGATTGCATTGTATGGAAGACAGAATATTAAGTTATATGTCACAAAGAACGAGTGCTCTTTAATAGAATCATCTGTAAAGAATAATTATAGTACAATGTGTCCGACTGAGTTGTACTATGACCTTAAATCATTCAATGATAGGGTAAACTTACTCAATGTCTCAGAAGGTTCCAAGTTAATAAGAGATGTTTCACTGAGAATTATTATATTATTAACGATAATTAATTAAAAACAATAAATAATGTGAAATTATTTATTTTATTATCTGTCGTTGGTCAGAATAGATAAACGCATTATGAGGCGTGAGAACTAGTGACTATGATGAGAAGAGAATCATCATAATTCGGGATTTTTATATTACTTATTTCGATTTATGGAATATTATTCTAGTATTATTTTTGCTAGTAGCGGGAACATCGTTGTTTATTATGGATTTCTCTTCCTCTTTTCTTTCTTTTCTTTCAGCATTAGTTTCTAAAAACTCATCAGGACTAACTATATGACCTCCATAATCATTGATGAGATCTGATTTTGATAGTGAACCATCTTTAACACCTTGCGATATAGTGTGAAGATCATCTAATGATATTGGCTTCTGAAAGACACGTTTTCCGTAATACTTGATGAATTGTTGATTATTAAGAATATGTTTGTATAACATCTCAAGCATATAACCGAAACCATCATTGATCAAACTATTAATTAAATGTAGATCCTTATGATACCATTTATTTCTATGATGTAGTTTAATTAATGATTGGAAGAAGAGATCAGAATTAGGAATTTCATTGGGACCAATTAATCCTAATAACGTCTTCTTTTGTTCTTCTGTTAGTATTTGGGATGAAGACATTCTTTGATATATAAATATAAGTCTATTTATATTTATTATTTTTAAAATCCAATTACCCTATATCCCTGTTCCACTAATACCTTGATATACAATGGTACAAAATCATCATTAGGAAGGAATCTTATTTCTTTATTGCGAGATGATCTCTTCAAACATTCAAGTGTAATAGAGAAATCTGTCTCTCTATGAGGAAATATAATGTACGTTAGTCCGTGATGTATTTTACTATATCTTTGCGATATAGTGAGCAATAATGTCTTATATTGTTCTCGTATATCCATGGTATTTCGCGAATACTCTTATATGGTCTATTTAATCGATCATTTTTTACGCAGAGAGTCAGTATTAAATCAAATTAAAAAAAAACATATATCTTAATACTGACAGATGTTTTTAATTATTTCTTCATGAATGAACCTCTGTACATTATAATAAGATAAAGTAAATCAACCATGTATACTGCTATATCTTCTTTATCTGATATCATCTTCTTTTGCCAAATGGCGTATCTCCTCTTCATTCCTTTTGATCTAAATAATCTAATATGACTCTCGCATCGCTTCAAATCAGGAATGTACAACTTACTTCTTGCAGCGAGTAGGGATTGAATGACAGAATGGAAGGATTTAGAGATAAACTGTAATTGTATAAGAGATTGTGTTGATATATATTCTAATATATGATACCATATATCCTCCATTTTCTCTGGTTGGTTGATGCATTTTTCATGATAATAATATAATGATCATTTTTGTAACGAAATATCCAATCATACAAGGGGATTATAATGGAAAGATGAGTAACTTATAATTTTTCCATTATGATCCAATGTCACTGAGTGCGTCTTCCATAATACCATATTTTATGTAATTAGATTCTTTTTCATAGTAAGGTATTTATGTTGTTGTGTTCATTGTTTTATCTAATTATGAGTAATGCGTTACTCATAATTATTAATATTTACGGATAATACTTTCGAAGAGTTAAAAGTATTATTTAATTAAGATATCTGTGTGATTCAGATTAAACATTGTAATAAAATTATTTAATCTGAATACTTCTCATGTAATATATAATTCCTGGAATATGTTATTTTGTAGAATTACTAATTTCATCAACTATTCCACATAGAATTCCAATGAAAAATGGAATATTTATTATATTATCGATGGGTACTTATCATGATTGCTTTGTATCTTCCAATTTTTAGGAAGTTAATCTTTTGTTCAATCTATCAATGATTAAAAGTTAAGGACCTAAAGATACCTAATATAGTTAGGAAAAAGTTAACCCTTTTGATAAAATTTTGTCTTTATATAAAATACATAATGTCCGCGAAAAACAAGATAAACGAAGAATTAATACAAATTGCAAAATCGAAGGGTGGTCGTATAATAACTGGTTATCAATCTCCAGTAATTAAAGTCGAAGCAGAATGTTCGAACGGTCATCGATTCTCTGATTTTGCTAATAATATTAGAAGTGGAAAATGGTGCCCAACTGATTTGATGCAACCCACTAAGAAGGAATGGAAGGCAATAAATGGGGCTTTAGAATACCTAGATCTTGAATATACAACAAATTATACAATACAAACGAGTAAGGGAAATGTCACGTTTGATTTTTATATTAACCTAGGTAAGACATTTATTTTTATCGACATTGATCAAGTTAGAGCTAGTAACGAGTTTACATCCAACGAACAGCAATTAATTATCGATAAAATAGAGTTCTGTAAGAAGAATGGATATAAATTAATAAGATTCAATCTCAATGATGCTACTGATGTGAATAAGGCAGAAAAAATAATATGGAGTTCAGTTGAAGATGAATCGAATCTAATATTTCTTACTAATCCTGAGATATACGCAGCGTTCATTTTACCAAATAATGCTACTGGAACATCAAGAGTGGATAGAATTAATAAACCTTATATTCCTGATATAAAAGCAACTTCAGATAGAGATCCATATGTTGAGGGACCATACATTCCTGATAAGAATCCTCCTTCATCAGGAACAATGGGTCCTAATTATAACTATCTTAACTCAGGATTACCATTTGGGATAGAAACAGCAACAGCAATGAATCCTTATATTAACACTGGACCGTACATTCCATTAGATGCAAAAAGTGTTAGTAAGCCCAATATTCCCATGAATAATTCCTTAGAGACAAATATGAGTAGATTGACGATAGATAATGGATTATCTAAGATGAGTTCTCTTAAGGAAGAAGATAAGGAAAAAAGTACACATGTTAATCAACTTGAAACACCTTTTCTTGGTAAAACTATTATACTCAGCAAGAGTGTGAATCCGAATGGTGGAACAATAGGAAAATCTGGTGATTCTATTATTCATGTATATAATGACGAACTCTATTCATCGAGAGATAATGGATTAGTGGCAGGTATTCTCGGATATTGTCGTGTTAGTACTATCGATCAAGCAAGAGAAGGTATATCATTGGAAACGCAAGAAGAGAAGATTAAAGAGTACGCTAAACAACGTGGAGTACCGATTAAAGCAATTTATCGAGATGAAGGTATTAGTGGTGGTAATCTTCTTGCAAGACCTGCAATGAAGCAATTAATTTTAGATGTTAAAGCAAGAGATTACGTTGTAGTTCTTTCTATTTCCAGATTATCTCGTAATCTTGCTGATGGTCTTGAAATGGAGCAGAAGATCAGAAATAAGAAAGCGCATCTTGTTGTTCTCGATATGGGTATAGATACTAATACAGCCGTCGGTAGAATGATCTTTCAAGTAATGGGAGCGACAGCAGAACATGAGAGATCAGCAACAATAGAAAGAGTTTCAATGAATATGGGATACCTTGCTTCTATCGGTAAATTGAGAAGCAAACCACAATATGGTTGGAAGTGTGGAGATAATAAGATAGATTTTATCCAGATCCCAGAAGAACAAGCGGTAATAGAGAAGATTAGAAAACTTAGACATGATCATCCAACATTGACAGCAGCCGCCATAGCTAGAATACTCGATGATGATAAAGCTCCATTAAGACGAGCGAAGAGATGGTATCCATCAGCGGTAAGCAGAATAATGGAAAGAAATGAGATACATTAAGTAATATCATAAGAAAATATCCATTACTCGATGATGGATATTTTTGATAATAAAACACAATAGAGAAAAGACGAAATTATCATCGATACCAATCAATCCATCATTCGATCTCATATTCGATGTAATAACCAGCATTTACTCTAATAATGATAGTTGAAAGAGAAGAATCTGAATATTACATCTTCCTTCAATCCATTCTCACTCATTAAATAAAACAATATTGCTAGTATTTACAGCAATATTTGACTACATATTACATTACATAATTTTTACGCTATACCAAATGGAATCATACGGAAAAGAGCTAGACAATCTAGGATTTGGATCATTCTCAACAGTGTCTCTATTCAAGAAAGATAGCATAGAATATGCTATCAAACAAATCAACTATGAAACGGAAGGAGAGAATGAAATAGACTCTCCCTCTCTCAATGAAATGTCGATTATTCTTAGCATGAACCATCCCAATATTATTAATATTGTCGACATTTTGTGGAAACCAAATGAATCTCTTTCTATCGTCATGCCAATTGGACAACCTGTCGTACTTAATGATGGTCTTAATACCCAAGTAATAAATCGAGATTATAATTTAGACTATCTCTATCAAATAGGATCAGGAATAGCATACTTACATTCAAGAGGAATATATCACCTCGATCTCAAACCAGAGAATCTTATCATTATCAACAATATAATTAAGATAATAGACTTTAATATATCGAAATCGAAGGTATGCTCCGAGTTTCCTATACCCAATGAGGATGTAGTAACTTTGTTCTATAGACCTCCAGAACTGCTTCTTGGAGGGTCTATCAGTGATAAGGTAGATGTGTGGTCATTCGCTTGTATCATATACTATTTCTACAATAATATGACACTTTTTTCCGGGTATGATGAGATTGTTCAACTACTCGCTATATTTAAGATACTAGGAACTCCCAATAGTAATATATGGCCTAATGCTGTGAACCTTCCTAGATGGTATACAAAATTTCCAATCTGGAAGGATATCTCTAGGGACTATTTCAAACAATTATCACCATTTCTCATTAGATTATTAAGGAACATGTTAGTATTAGATCCATCTCAGAGATTTAATATTTATCAGGTGATGAATGATGATTTCTTCCAAGAGAAACCAAGTATTTCATCAGAGAAGATTGCATGTGATGATATGTTATTTGAATACTCCATTCGGATCACTGATATCAAGTATGATAATATATACAACATAATCGATGAGATCATCTTTAACATCGAATGGTTATCAATTGAAGTATTGTATCTTACTTTAAGAATTATTGATAGGTATTCTCCCACTACATTTAACAATACAATATTCTTAGCGGCCTTTAGGTTATCCCTCATCTATCTTGATGAAAATGTTAACAATGTCATGGAAGAAATAAAGGGAAAGAATATGGAGATTACTGATTCACAGTTAGTCGATGTTATTAACCAAGAAGTGAGTATCATACAGTCATTGAAGTTCAATCTCCTGATTACTACTGAATTCGATCTTCTTAATTTTTATTCACTCTCATATCCATCTGGTATTCATGATATTGCTGAGGATATCCTTCCGATACTCTCTTTCTCTTCTGCAAGAAATAAATACAATATCAAAGAGTTAGCCTTATCATCACTGGCTATCGCTTGTAGATATAAGGGAAGTAAATTTTTACATGAAGAGAAACTATTATCAATATCGTCAGTACATGATATATTGACTCTACAAGAATATTTGGATCCACTAATCGATATTATAAGACACTCGAATCTCGTTCATTTCACTAATATATTGAAAGTCATCTATCATATATTGATTTAAAAACATTGATAATATAATGTAATATTATCAATAGAAAATATAATGTAATATTATCAATAGAAAATATAATGTAATATTATCAATAGAAAATATAATGTAATATTATCAATAGAAAATATAATGTAATATTATCAATAGAAAATAAAATGGTCACTAATATGATGTTAGTAGATATCTCGAAGAAGTATGATGGTATACCAATTAAAGTTTTTGAAACATCCCTAGAGAAGAATCCAGCTAAGCATACTCCCAAGTTGCTATCATTAGATTTTCACACTGATTATGTCGTTCTATTTCCTGTCGATGTTAACTTCTCTGTTATATTAGATAATGAAGAGAGAAGAACTGTCATTTCACGAGGTATTTGGAGTTGTTCCATTCTCTTTAATATTTTGTATGAACGTCTTGGGGTGAGAGTGGTATATGATAATACTGGGATGTGCCAGATAATCATGACATGTGATATTCAAATTGTTCATGAAGATAATAGTGGATGGTCATTTCTTGGTTTTGATACTCGATCAACTAGTCTAGTCTCTTGTGAAAAGATCGGTGTAAAAAGTACTCAACGTATTTATATGAGAGTTAATACTGATAAAGGATATTGGAAAGGAGTCAATCCATGGTATACTTTCTTTCTTCGAGTAGATTCAGGTAAGATATACATAACAGATCATAATACTATTCCACATATCAACGATACAAATAAATCTCTTAGAATTACCTTTGACGATGACAATATGGATACTAGTACATCATATCCTATCTTCGCTAATATTCATATTGTCATTCTATTAACAAAGAATATTCATATTAATGTTCTTGCTCACCAATTGGTCAGCTCGGTTAGAGGAAAATTAAAAGATGTTATGAAAGAAGTAAAAGAGTTAGAAGAACTTCTCGAACAGTAATTCTAAAAAATATGTAAAATGTTTTTATATATGATGATAATAGTCGTCATATATAAAATGTCAGAAGTTGTTACTATTAAGTATAATCCCAAGAAGAAGGATCATGTCATCGATTTTGATCTCTCGTGTAAGAATCTTATTGGTAAGAAAGCTACTCTCCTAAATATAGAAGTAGCGAAATGTATTCTTCTTCCACGTAAGACCCTCTTTGAAATAAAAGTAAAAGATCATACAAGAGGAGTAGAAATATCTGCGGGTCTTCATAATACAGACCAACTATTCCTTACTCTTTCTAGTAGTTTGAAAATTACAGTTCAACGGTTCGAAAGATCAGAGAGAAAATGTGAGATTACTTCTGATACTCCTATTCGATTATTATCAAATGATTGTATTGATGGCTGGTCCTTACTCGGATTCTCTCGTGACAGCGGTAATAGGATAACTCAGAAATTATCTATTCAGGGAGATAATCAATGGTGGTTAACATATGGTTTAGTCTCGGTCAATGAGATCGGTAATATCAAAGAGGATATTATGTTTGATGTCTTTGAGAGAGATTTTGATGAAAATCCTCTGTGGAAAAATAATTTCAATCATACGTTCCGTACTATCTTAGATCATGAGAATATCACTATTGATAATAAGTACAGCGTTTGTCTTATCAATAGCGATAAGAAGGAATTATCGCTAGTCCTTGGAGGTACATCTGTAGTTTCCTTCTATCCCATTCATCTTGATATGTCAGTTATCATGAACATCTCTTATTAAAAAATGTTAATTATATTTAATATTACAATAATGCTGTAATATTAAATGGAGGAATCTATTCATTTCAAAGATAATTATAGCCAGAAACCAACATTTTCTTTGCATAATTCTCCTGTTGATAATGTGGCCACTCTAGTTAGTATTAACATGAAAGATGCTATTCTCTTCCAAGAAAGAACAACCTTTAAAATTAGTGTTGATAACGGTAATGTTATTAGGACAGCAGAATTTAAACAGGGATTTCATAATATTAGTCATGTTCTTTTAGAATTATCTCAGAAACTCGAAGTAAATGTACATCGATTTGATGTAATGAATAACTCGAATAAATGTGAGATTATTTCAGTTCAACCATTTGAACTTGAAGGAATGGGTAATAATATGGAAGAGATGAAGAACAGATCAAGCGATTGGTCATATCTCGGTTTTAGTAATCACTTTGTTTCTTCTATCAAGTTGTCGGATAGAAAGTACGGTTTAATCTCAGTGAATACCATAGGAAATAAGAACGATCCCTTTCATATTAACATCTGTGAAGAAGGCAAACCAGACATCTCATTGTGGAAAAGTCCAAGTAATAATAACATTACTTTTTCTGGTGTAATCAATCAAGGTAAAATTACTATTGATAAAGAGAGAAATTGCGTTTTAATAAAGAATGACGTAAGAGAATTAATGATAATATTTACCAGTATTGGAAATAGAGATCACTACTATACATTATATACTGGTATATGTGTTGCTTTATATCTAGAAGACGTCGATATGATCCAGAAGAAATTATCTCTCTTTGGCAATAATTAAAAACAATATTATCTATCCGTGATATTGTTTTTAATTATTTGAAAGAAGTATTTAACGGTGAGTAACTGTATTATCAAAATGTCTGCGTCAGAGTATGATCGAGTTATACTGGCATCTTCCAGTATTGCGACAGACGAGAATGACTTTAATCTTGATCTCTCTTCTAATCCTAAGGGTAAGAAAGCTAGATTACTCTCTGTTCACATTAGCAGAGTAATTACCATTACTAAGTGGAACGGATATTTTAGTATAATTAAGAACAATGTTAATAGTACGAATAGATTATGTGCTACTATCTCTCCTGGATTTTGGTCATTAAAGAGACTATTTCAAGAATTAAACAGAAAACTGTCTATCAACATTACATGTTTCAATAGTAAGACATCTGGATCTTACGGAAGCATAGTAAGTATTCATTCAAAGGATTATTTCGCTCTTGATGGCTATAATAGTGAAAATAATGGATGGTCTGTTCTTGGTTTATATAATCCTAATTACTATGATAGCAATAATATGTATTATCGAATGAAAGGGAATAACAGAATAATCTCACCCAAGATCTCTCTTAATCTTAATGTCATGGCAACTTTCAAAGGTGAGACATTATGTTGGTGTAATGAGGATGTCGGTAACTATACATTCAAAATTATTTCTCATGAGAATGGCTTTTCCATTGATGATAGATATGATACTATCGATAAGATATTATTACCATCGAAAGAAACTAAATTAACATTTATGAAAGATGGTATCTCCATGCCTCTTCACGGACACGAAGAAGATAGAATATATCTTCGTATCAAGATAGCTATTACTGATCCAGATTCCACTAATATCGTTAATACAAATAGTCTATACCTAATGAGACAAGAACTAAATGATATCAGGATTAAGATGGAAGAGGATCATCATGACATAATGAATAAAATACAAGAATTAAGATCACTAGTTAAACAAAGAGACGTATAAATAATTATTAAAAACGATATTTATTATTGTTAAAATTATATATTAATCGATTAATATATAATAAATGGCATTTTTAATACTAGGCTGTATCAGCAATATGATATAACTCTCAAACGAAAAGTATGTTTGTCTCTTCTGACTAATAAAGAATTATAATTATTAATACAGTAATAATTATTTACAGTAATAATCATCGTTTATTATTTATTGTTTATTAGTCAGAAGAGACAAACATACTTTTCGTTTGAGAGTTATATGATCTTGTCTATATGATTTGTTGTCGAAAACGACATTTTATTACTTCTTATCTATTCGAGAAGTAATATTTATTATTATTTTATACTTTTTGTTATATTTCATCTGTAAGTATTATGTGTCCATTTGATGCTCCTACCCTATTCTCACCTGTTATTTTCTTATTCTCTACAATGATTGATTTAGTCGTAACAGTAGTAGTGTCATTCTTTGTAATGGTAGTAGTTATTGTGAAACAGGATTCTTTCTTTGCTACCGCTAATACAAAGTTATAAATAGCATGAACTAAACCACTGGAAGCAATATATTTACTTGGGATAAAAGGCATTACCTCCGAGATAATAAATAATACTAGAGGAATTCCGGTACTAAATGCAGTAGTAACGCCTGTCGGACAAATAAGAGAAGACATCTTTATATTATCTACTATTTTCTTTAGAGATAATTGAGTATGATATTATTTTCTCGATATAAGAATTAATTAAATCATGTCTATTACTGTTTCTAAAGTTATCAATAAAGTGACCGAGTCCATTCCACTTGAATTTACATTATCTCCTACTAGTATTGTCTTTGAAGGATTATCGACTTCTCCTCTATATGTTGTCGAAGAAGGGAATAATACCATTAAGTTCAAGTTTGACGATGGAATAGTAAGAACAATTACTATCAATGTAGGTATCTACTCTTTGGGTGTTTTATTGAAGGAACTGTCATCCGCTTCCTTTTATTCTCTTGAATTTACCACTGTTGACGATAGATGTTGGGTAAGAAGTAATAGATCCTTTCGTTTCGTCTCAGATGATAGCAAATTGTTGGCGATGTTGGGTCTTACTCCGATAAATAGTGATACTACTTCCTACTTATCATCCATTAAGACCCATGACTATCTTCACCATATTGATATGATGGTATGCGGTGATACTACTGAAAAGAAAGGAACAGTTGGATTTTCTACTTCAAACAATAGTGTCATTAGTTTTTACAAACAAGGCATCAAAGGGATCCCTTGTGTAAATAAGATGTTATTCGTATCATTCCAATCCACCTCATGTATTAAATATCCTCTGTATGGATCAGTGGAACATCCAATTACTCTCAATATCTCATACAATGCTACTTTCGATATAATTACATCTGACTCTAAAGATGAAAAGAATAAGGAGCAATATCCGATGGAAGAATTAGCTAAGATAGCCCTCGCTGATGAAGAAATTAGAGATAAAATATATGAATTACTCACCCTCCTTGTAAAGAAAATATTAGTTGATAAAATATTTGACAAATAAGTGTAAAAAAGTAATTATATTTAAACCGTAGAGGTTTAAATATAAAATATTCTATGATAAATAATGGAGAAGATTCATATCACGAAGGAAGTTATCCCTACTAGTACTAACACCGATGAACAAACTGTAGATCATATCGATATATTTCTTGATAGTAAGATCGAAGGTAAACATAGTAGTTTGTTAATTGGCGATGTTAAACTACCAAATGCTATCTTTATTACTTATGGTAATAACGTTTTTACTGTCAATGGAATCCGTTGTAACGTATCTCCAGGGATATACACTCTTGGTAGTTTGATAAAGCGTATCACATTAATGCAATCACATTTTATGATCCAAAAATGTGATGGATTATGCGCTATAATTCTCTCTAATCCCATAATTTCATTGGACTTATACGAAGAAATGTGGAAATTATTTGGATTTAAAGGTAATGAAACAGTACAGAGAGGTTCACACGACTTGAGAATAGTTGCTAGCATTCCGTATTGTAATTTATTATCAACTCCAAGAAGAGTACCAATTCAATTGGGTACTCCGAATACATTCTTATCGAATATCATCATCGAGATCAATGAATCTAGTGATAGCTATCACGTTTTTAGTTATGGTCATGTTCAGATGCCATTTAATTTAAAGGTAACCTTTTGTGATAATAAAATTTACATTTCAAAAGATGAACCTCTTATTTTCAAAGCAGTAATTGGCTGGTATCAGTGGAATTATAACAATGATGTAAAAGGTGGATCTGTTGTTACAGGATCATCTCAATATGTTCCCTTATGTGGTTCTTCTGGTCCATCTAGTCCTTCTGGTTCTTCTGGACTAGATGGACCAGAAGGACCAAGTACGACAAATACTACAGATAGCCTAAATAACAATAACAATAACAATAACAATAACAATGATAAAGTGGAAGTTAAACTTCCACCTCCAGGGATAACTTCTCTTGCAATATTAACTTCCAAAGGTTTAATCAAGACTATGGATTTAACCGTTGAAGACTTGGTTATATTATTAGTTACGATAGCAACAATGAAGTTCAACGATAAAAATAGTACTATTTAGTAATACTAGGTAAAGACTCTCTTGAATGTAAGAAAATAAATGTGATTTATTTTGTTGATATTAGATATAGTATTAGATATAGTATTAGATATAGTATTAGATATAGTATTAGATATAGTATTAGATATATAGATAAATGAAGAAGGGTGATATTAACTTAGGATGTCTTATCCTTCCCATAATTATACTTACTACAGAATATTCCGATCATCGCGAGGAAGAATGGTCCATTGATGAAGATTTTACTCCGAAAGATATCATCAATTCTTGTCTCTTCGGATTATCTCTTGTTGTAATACCGACAATGTTGGGATATCTTTTATAAAAATTATCTTCTTATAAAAGAAGATAATCATTACATAAAGCACGAATGAATAATTTAGACAATACAAGAAAGATTAAATGTTCTTGTATGATAGATTCCTTCTATAAGAAGTTAATCTTCGATATAGATGGCTTTCATGAGAATGAATCTAAATTACTCAGTAATGTTCAATGTGAGATATCTTTATTTTCTTTAGATGTTCCTGTTGTGATAATTACCTATGAATATAATAGGATTCTTTTTACAAAAGACGATGGATATGAGATGGTGGTAGAAGTAGATCCAGGAATATACGATATTCCTACCCTTCTCTATATTTTACAAGAGAAATGTCCAAATCTCTTCATTGATGATACTACTCCTCATATTCTCCAAAGTAGTGGTTATTGTATGATTTATGAAGATAGATCTCTTTGGTCTATCTTAGGATTCAATGGTACGGAAAGATTTAATAACGGTAAGTGTGTTCCATCATCCAACATAATCAATAAAGTGAGTGGTATTAATTTCCAATTAACATCTAATGATGATTCTAATGTAGATATACTACCGTTAAAAGTATCTGGTAATGAATTAGTCGTTGATAATCTTAATAACAAGATTAGTCTGTCTCATTTGAAAGATAATATTCAGATAGTATTTTTCAATGAGAGGAGTAATGATAGATATTATCTCCCGATTGTCGGAAATCCAATTAAACCGTTTCATATTAATATTACTCTTGATGTCATTCCTGAATCTAACATGACCTTATCATCAGATCTTATATTTAATATCAACGACACAGTGAAAGAACTAAGTCATGATATTCGCATACCTCATAAATATACCAAGGTTAGACTAACTCGGGTTATTTTCTCATCTAATACAGTATTTGTAACAGGTAAATGTAATGTCATTCGCTGGGTCGGTCTCGATAATAAAACGAGAATCAAAATCATTTCTAACTTTGGTATCTATAGTTTATCTTCTCTTCTCGAAGAGTTGAACAGGATAACTAAACTATCTGGAATTAATTTTACTATTAATGAACGTGGTATAATAACAATTGAAGGCGCGAAGAAGATAATACATGGTAAACATTCCCTGTGGTCTTCGATGGGTTTTGACAAATCATCAGACAGTATCATCTCCCATAATGCAGAAAGAAAAGAGGAAAATCAGATCAAGTTAGGTATTAACGTTTTTAGTCAGAAGAATAGAGAAGAAAGTTTATGGTCAAATGATAATAGTGAGTCATCATTTGAAATTAATTTGGGAACAAGTACAGGAAAAACAATAATATACCCAGAAGCTTCTATTCCAAAGATAAGAAATGGAAAGAAAGGGATGATATCTTTTGTAAGAGGTGATTACATCTTACAACTGAGAGGCAGCTCAATGGATCCATTAAGCGTTACATTGTCTTTTGAATTTTATGGAGTATCCCAACAATATCAAGAAGATAATAATTACGATAGAGCGTTATCCTTTGTTGGTTCTCTTTCTAATTCCTTTGATAGATTAGAAAGAGAACTAATAGACTGTGAAAGCTTTCACAATAATGACATAGAGTCCCTTCGGGGAACCTATAAGATATTCATTGATAAATGTGGGAAATACATCTCATATCTCAAATAACTTTATTAAAATAAATAATTATTCTTCATGAAGAATAATTATTCTAAAAGATTGTCATCTCCTATGATTAAAATAGATGCCATGTATAATAGTCACAGTGAAATCAAAATAATTCATGTATCACCAACGGATTTTCAAACTGATATTACTGCTATTATCAAGAATAACAGTTCAGATCTATCCTTCACTTTAGCAGAAGATTGTCATACTCTTCCTAAAATAGCAACTTTACTTAATTTTTCCCTTAGAAGTAATACTAGTAGAATTATCAAGGAATCATCCATACAAAGAAAAGGATCTTTTCTTGATAATTTATCTAATCTAACATCATCGAAAGGTAGAATTAATCCAAAGAGATCGCCTCGTTCTAGTATTATTAACGGTAATATCATTAATTCTGTAGAAGATAATCTCAATACAACTATTCTATTTATTCCAGGAGAATATTGTCAAATAAATTGTTACGAAGATCTTACCAATGAGATCAAGTATAATAGTATTAAACCAGGTTTCTATCATATCTCGGTGTTGATAAAATGTTTAAACGAGATATATCCTCTAACCTTCTTTCTTCTATTGGATAAAGTGTACCTGTCAAATAAATCAGGCTATTCTATCTCCTATAATAGTAATTCATTGTGGAATATTCTTGGATTTGATGGAACAGAAAGTCTCACTGATGATAAATGTTTAGCATCTAGATGTCCATCTTTGATAGAAGAATCATCATTTAATATGCTATGTTCCACTATCATAGAAAGAACTGAAGATATTTATGTGAGAGAATCTTCAGCATCAGATATTGTTAATTGGGGATGTATTTCTGATGTTTGTATCGTTAATGGATATTCCTTTTCTCTTGAGGTTATTAACGATGAACTAAATCCAACATTACGTCAATGTTCCATTCCTCAAGTAGAATTTACCAGTTTTAACATTCGTTTCTTTGACAATGATGATAATTCACTGTCTTTTTTCGGGTCTCGAGAATATCCTATAGAAATGGTCCTTGGCATTCTCTTTGAAGGAAGTCTTTCAGGTAAAATAACTAATGATAGTACTGATAATGAATCCAGTGTTCACCTTAGTCAAGATAGTATTAACAAAATATTATCACCAGAGAAAAAGAAGGGAAAGCTAGCCAACATGGGGGCTAATCAGAGTAATAATCCCGTAGATAAAACTTCAAGAAGAAGGAACAGTTCCTATTCACCTCCCAATCCTGTAATAACAACTAACAAAGAGTTATTACAAAAATCAAAAGGAAATAGTTTCCATCATATTCGAAGAATCGTTAATTACAAAGAAGAAATTTCTTCTATTGATTCATGTACAAAAGAAATAAATAAGGAATTAGGCGAGATAGATGGAAAATTAAAGGAAATAGATGAGGAAGTAATCTCGATCGATAAAGAGATCATGGATATTATGATTATTGCTAATGATAATCATAATATTGACACTATCGACAAAGACATCGTTTTTACTACTGAATACGATCCTCTAACGAAAACGAGATCTCTTGTCATTGATCTCACCAAGATATCACTAATATCGTATAATGACTATAATGAATATAATCTTGAATATGATGTTAATACTGATAGTGTTACAGTTCCTCTTCTTATTGTGTCAACGGGAATATATCATGAAGAAATAGAAAGTCTGGAGATTCCTTCTCGTTCTACAGGAGTCAAACTTAAATCAATCTCCTTTGGTAATGATATCATTCTAACGGATCGTTATTGTTCTTTTAGTTGGTATGATGAACCATATCCCTTTGGCGAAAAGACAGAAAGACTTCTATATACAAATAAAGTTAATCCTGGTATATATAGTATGGGAGGTCTTATTAACTGTATTAACTTTAAATCTGGTCTCCATCTGAAAATACAACCTATTCTGACAGCAAATGTTTTCTCTTCTCGTGTAGTTCTTACCGAAAAGAACGAGATAAAACTTATTATCACAGAAGATTCTCTTTGGTCTCTTCTTGGGTTTGATGGTAAGGAAACATCAACGAAGCAAGTTAATTCAATGGTTAGCTCGGTTACTAGTTCAACTACAAGTTCAACTAGTTTTAGACTTATTGCTAATAATACTATAGATAATTCTTTTAATCGTTATAATGGTGATACCATCACCATTGACATTGAAACATCAGATAGAAAACATTGTATGTCCTTTGAAATTGCTCTCTCGAATAATACATTAAATATAATAAAAGGGGATTCTGATATCGAAAATATCAGTAGTACAAATGAGATCCTAGTATATTTTACCCATAATAAGAGACAACTTCTTTTATTTGGAACAAAAGAACATCCTCTAGTATGTAATATCGAATTGGAATTTCAACTGAAAGATTCCCTGTATGATTTAATCTCCCAAATTAGGAATCAGATATCTCTCAAAGATGATC
>Ga0182014_10003487_pt1 | contig 18825 bp, 17 predicted proteins | sample 612S2DmetaG_FD_120489 | JGI IMG/M metagenome (GOLD analysis project Ga0182014, IMG submission 120489) | Permafrost microbial communities from Stordalen Mire, Sweden - 612S2D metaG | ecosystem: Environmental > Terrestrial > Soil > Wetlands > Permafrost | place: Sweden: Stordalen | collected... | reverse complement strand
TGTCCAGCCTGTCCAGCCTGTGCAGTCGAAACCGGAGGGGCAATCAGGCAGGCCAGCGCCACGCCCCCCAAAAGGATACCGCGAAGATGAACGAACACCATGAATTCCCCCCTTGCAGATAGAGTGCGAAGTCGGACCCCAACGGCGCGCGAATCGGCAAGCCCAGAGTTTGCATCCTTGAATCATGGTGGTTTGCATCGGCGCGCGCACAAAGAATCGAGATCGCTGAGAAGCTAACAGGCCGGCGCTAAAGCCTTCTGTTCAAAAAGGCACAGCCTTCTGATCGAGAAGGACAACCGTTCCCACAGCCGCCGCCGGGCGCCCCCAGGTCTCGGTCCATGGAGACCTGGGAAAGCACGCAACTCATTTGATTGCAAAGCGGGCTACCGTCAGCCGGCCTCGGCGTACCTGCGAACGCGTTCGTGCATCGAGGCCCAGCCTTTGGGCATCTCAGCCCTGTGTTCGTCCGTGAGCAGGCCGAGCGCGGTGTGCCGGAAGACGATCAGGGTGCCGCCATTGACCTCTTTCAGCCGGTATTGCACGTTGTTGACGAGCGGGAAGGAGGCGAAAAGCGGACCGGAGAACTCGAGCAGCGTGGGCCGTTTGATGGCCTGGACAACGGCCCAAAAATGCCCGTTGCCGTCGCCCAGGTCACGGTACCACCTGCCGCCGGGCCATGCTTCGATCTTCAGGTTGAGAGATTTGCCTTCAAGTGTCTCGTTGCCGGGCCCCAGTTGCTCGAGCAGCGCGGCAAAGGTCTTTTCCAGGGTGGCCTTGACGTGGATTTCGCTGTTAAGCGTAAAGGTCAGATTTTCAAGGGTCTGTTCGGTGGAAATCATGATTTCTCCTTTGGATTCGGGTTTGGGGAATTCAACTCCTGTGGGTCCCGGTGGACCATGGCTTCCGCTCGTTCCTTCGTTCGATTCAACTGGTGCTGCCAATAACGCTCGAAGGTTTCGGCCCACTCGTGCAGAGGACGTATCGCTTCGGCGTTGGTCCGGTACAGCTTTTGGCGGCCCTGGCAGCGCATCCTCACCAGCCCCACGTCGCGCAGCACGCGCAGGTGCTTTGAGACGGAAGGCTGCTCCATGCCGAGGGTCCTCACAATCTCTCCCACGGGCCGCTCGGCACGGGCGAGATAGCTCAAAATCTCCCGCCGGCGCGGCTCTGCAACCGCGTTGAAAGCATCCGACGTGGTGCTCGCTCTTGCCATGACCGAATATTACATACCCATATAGGAATATGTCAAGGGATTTTTCGATGGCGGGTGGTTGCCGAATATATCCCTCTGCCGGCGCACAATGGAAGATAGGTTAAGAGCATGTGAAGCCCCGGTCCAATATGTCAGGCATGCGCCCGGTCCGTACCACCGCAACAGCACCCCACCCCCTCCCCCCCGGAGCCTCTTTTCTAGTCCATGATTGTTATTAACTCATTTAGTATGAATAGCGTAAGAATCTTCCCCATTAACCGACTGATAATTATTTCCTGCCGTTTTTCGCTGCTTTTCGCATGCAAAACCCCGCCCGGCGCGGCGAAATAGCCTGGAAAATCACTTCCGCCGCACCTGTGCAACCTTGACCTCCCGCATGAAACCGATCGGGGGTAAACTGATTCCGAACGCGCTCCGCAACAGGAGCGCTCTTCCCCAAGGAGGAATCATGCCGCAAAACCTGCTCGACCAGTTGCGCAAGTACACCGTGGTTGTGGCCGACACCGGCGATATGGAGGCGATGGCGGAGTTCCGCCCCCAGGACGCCACCACAAACCCATCGTTGATCACCGCCGCCGCGCAGATGCCGCAGTATCAGTCCATTGTGGACGGCGTGCTGCTGGACGCCCGCAAGGAGCTGGGCGACCTCGCAAGCGATGAGGCCTTAGCCACCCTGGCCTTCAAGGGGCTGGCCATCGCCTTCGGCAAGAAGATATTGGCCATCGTACCCGGCCGCGTATCCACCGAGGTTGACGCACGCCTCAGCTACGACACCGCGGCCACCATCGCCCAGGCCCGCGCCATCATTGAGCAATACGACCGCGTGGGCATCGCCCGCGACCGCATCCTCATCAAGATCGCCTCCACCTGGGAGGGCATTCGCGCCGCCGAAGTCCTGGAGAAGGAAGGCATCCACTGCAACTTGACGCTGTTGTTTGGGTTGCATCAGGCGATCGCGGCGGCCGAGGCCGGCGTCACCCTCGTCTCGCCCTTCGTTGGCCGCATCCTCGACTGGTACAAGAAGGACACCGGCAAGGAGTTCCATGGCGCCGAAGACCCCGGCGTCATCTCCGTGACTGCGGTCTACAACTACTACAAGAAGTTCGGCTACAAGACGCAAGTGATGGGCGCGAGTTTCCGCAACATCGGAGAGATCGAGGAGCTGGCCGGCTGCGATCTGCTCACCATCTCGCCGGCGCTGCTGGCTGAACTGGAAGCCGCCGAGGGCGACCTGCCGCGCAAGCTCTCGCCCGAGGCCGCCCAGGCGCTGCCACTTGAGAAGATCGCTGTCGATAAAGCGGCCTTCGATCGGATGCACGCCGCCGACCGCATGGCCACCGACAAGCTGAAGGAAGGCATCGAAGGTTTTTCGGCCGCGCTGGTCAAGCTGGAAGCGCTGCTCGCCAAGCGCCTGACCGAATTGGAGTCGCGCGAGGCGGCGACGGCGTAACCAACGCGTTTCGATGTTTGATCTGAGCGGACTTCTGTTGGAACTTGCGCTGAGGTTCCTAAGCTACACCGAAGAACCTGTAGGACATTATCTTCCCGCTTCCGCCACTAACTTGAGTGCCATGGTCATGGCTTCGGTGCGGCTCTGCTTCAAGGCCGCCATGTTCATGCCTCCAGGCAGCCATCTTTCAGGCGAATAGCGTTGCAGGTGGTCCTCTACCTGGCTGGCGAAGACTGCTCCAATCTGAGCAACGGCGGCCTGCGCCTTGGGGAGAACCTGACGGAAGTGAGCCATCTCTGCCTGCGCGGTTTCGGGGTGGTAGCTTAGCCGGTCGCCGGTTTGCAGGGCGTCGACCAGGGCATCGGGAGGACCGGAGACGGGCGAGGTCTGCTGCATGGCTTCATAGGCGCCACGCAGCCGGGTTATGGAACCGGCAAAGCCGTCCAACTCGTCCCGGCGCGCGGTCAGGCCTGGAGCGCGGCGCACCTCGACGGTCACCATGGAGGTCACGCTGCGGCTGGAGACGGGAATCACCGTGGTCAGCGTGTTGCCCTCGTATCTCCATCCGTTCTTGCCATTGATACCCCCGTACTTCAGCGGAATGCCATTCACGGTGACCCGCTCCGGTGGCCAATCGCCAGGCAAACGCAACTCGAATCCGCGCGCAGGTGGCATCCCAGGGTAAGCGCCTTGCACGGGGCCGATCTTTACATTCAGCGTGTCGCCGGTCTGGGTGGGCTTGACCGGTGTACGGGCATCGACGCCTCGCTGATAGTCAACGCCTGCGCCGGAGTCTTCATAAACCGAATAAGTGGACGTTGTGCCCGGCACGAGAGGCCAGATGTCGACGATGAGCGGGTCGACCGGCTTTTCTCCGGTGTAGAGCATAGGCGGCTGCATGGGGACAATCGCTCCGGGGCGCAGATAGACCGGAATCTGCTCGATCGAAAAGCTGCGCTCCACCGTAGCGCTGCCGCGAAGATGCTTGCAGGTGGGCCATTCGATCCACTCGCCCGGAGGAAGCCATACCTTCTCCGTGGCCAGCCCCGAGGCTTTATCGGCAGGCGCGGTAACGGGCGCGGCCAGCATCTGGTCGCCGAAGATGTATTCGCCCTTGCTCTGGTAGGCCTGCTCTTCTCCCGGCCATTCGTAGTAGAGCGGGTGCAGAAAAGCTACGCCTGTCTCGTAGGTTTTGCGCGCCTCGGTATACAAGTACGGCTGCAGCGCATAGCGGAGTTGATATGCGGAGCGCAGGACCGAGGAGTACGGCTCTGGATAGGCCCAGATGCGGCGCTCGCTATCAGGATTCTTGGTGGTGTGGGTGCGCAGAATCGGGCTGAAGGCGCCAAACTGCACCCAGCGCGTGTAGAGTTCGGGATCGACAGAGCCAGGCATGTGCCCGCCGATGTCGTGGCTCCAATAGGCGTAGCCCACATTGGCCGCCGTGGCCGTAAACCAGGGTTGAAAGGCCAGTGAATCCCAGACCGAGATGGAGTCACCTGAAAAGCCGATCTGATAGCGGTGATTGCCCAGGCCGCCCCAGCGGTGAAAGAGCAACGGCCGCTTGCCTTCGCGCTGCTGATCGGTGAAATGAACATAGTTGAGCCACCAAGTGGGGTTGACCCCAGCCAGCCTGGTCTCCTGTTGCTGCTGCCAGTCGAGCCACCAGAAGTCGATGCCCTGTTTTTCAAGCGGATGGTGCAGCAGGTTCATGTAGTTGGTGGCGAATTTCTTGTCGGTGATGTCGAAGGGCACATACTTGCGGGTCGCCGGATCGATGCCCATGGCCCGGGCCATGGCGGGATAAGCCGCCTCCCAAGGCTGCACCCCAGAGGCAGGATGCAGATTCAGCGTCGTCTTCAGTCCTTCACCATGGAGCCTGGCAAGGAACTGATCGGGATCGGGAAAGAGCAGCTTGTTCCAGGTATAGCCGCTCCAACCCAGCGACTGGCCGGACTGGTCCGTCTCGCCGGCGGCTTCGAGCTGCTCTCGGCTCATGTGCCAGTCCATGTCGATGACGAAGACGTCCAGGGGTGTGTCATTCTCGCGGAAGCCGCGGACCAGCTCGTCGAGTTCCTGGTCGGTATACGCCCAGTAGCGCGACCACCATGCGCCAAAGGCGAACCGCGGCGGTAGCGGAATGCGCCCGGCGACGCGCACAAAGTCGCCCAGCGCCTTGCGGTAGTTGTGCCCGTAGCCAAAGAAGTACCAGTCCTGGCGTTGGCCTTCGGGCCGCTCCAAGCCCCACGGCCAGGGACTCTTCTCCCCTTCTCGAAAGGTGAAATCGGCAGAGTCGAAGAGCGGCCGAGTGGAGTCATCCACCAGCGCCCAACCTGAGCGTGAGATCAGCCCCTCTCCCATGGGTTCCTTGGTTTTGCCGCCCAGTGCGCCATCCAGGGTGCGGGTTGTGCCTTGCAGGTTGCCGGGGTCGGTATCGCCTGGATGCCACACGACCTGTTTGCCGTTGACGGCGAGGGTAATTTGAAGGTTTTCCTTCGAAAACTCACAACACCCCACGGTAAGCGGCTTGCCATCAGGCATCGCTGTATAGACGAGCGTGAGAGCATCCGTCTTGATCGTCAGGGTGTCGCGGCCATCGCTTGAAACGGAATTTTCGAAGTGCGGCAACGGCAGCCTGCGATTGAGAAATACCAGCGAGGCATGATCCTCGAATCTGCCGTCGGCCGCCCACTCCATACGGATCAGCTCGGGGGTGAGGATGGTGAATCGCGCGTGGCCCAGCGTAACGACTGCCCTGGGATCGGCCACAGGATTGTCAAGACCCTCAAGTCGGCTCAGATTTGTCATGAGAATATGCAAAAGCACGGGAGTGTCTGTCTTCACCTCTGTTTGAGGAGCACTGACTGTGATGGTTATTGGTTGCGCCTGACCATGAGCAATCGCGGCCAAGACAAATACTTGCGCAGCAATGAAAACCACCGTCTGCATTGCGGACAGCAGAAATAGATGCAATGTCAGCCTTCTCATCCTGTCCCTTCTCCTTCGTATCAACGTCGTCGATGCCCGGCCGCCCCAGGGCGAGAAAGCCTCGCCCTGGAGGAAGTCTGTCTCGACAGCTTAGTTAGTCACAGTGATGCTGATCTCATTTGACTTCAAGATAACGTTATCTTCTAGCGGGCTTGGGCGCGTGACACTGACTTTATATGTTCCAACTGATTTCATGTCAAATACGTCACTGATGGTCGAATCTTCTTCCAGCTTCTCGCCTGGTTGGAGTATCACCATTATCCTGCTACCCATTACTTCAGCTCCGGGATACCGAATTGCTTTGCCATATTGCGTGGTGGGCGCCGCATTTCCTTCGCTGTCGAGCACCGAAATAATGTTATACCGCTCCCCATGTCGTGCGGCATCTCTGCCGACGTAGATAACTTGCTGGCTCAGATTTGTCATGACAATATGCAAAAGGATGGGAGCGCCTACCTTCACCTCTGCTTGAGGAGCGCTGATTGTGATGGTTACCTGTTGTGCCTGGCCACGAGCAACTGCGGCCAAGACGAGTGCTTGCACAGCAACGAGAACTACATTTCGAAACCGGAGTTTCATAGATTCCTCTTTTCTCCACTTAGTGGCTCTGCCGTTGCTGTATCTCCTGGCTTACTTTTCCGGCCGGAGGGGATGGCTGGGCCATGAGTGCGCCGGCAAGCGTGATCGCAGCCACAATCGCGATGAAATCTCCGAGAAATGGCCGCACCCGCAAGTCCAGTTTTTGTTTCATAGAAAACCTATCCCCGAGGGATTGAATCCTTCAGCATTCAATACTCTCCTACCGGCTTGCTGCGATCATCTGGGCGGCGTGCTGGAGGCTGGTTTCGGTGACCTTGGCTCCGCTGACCATGCGCGCCACCTCGTGCATACGCGCCCGGTCGTCGAGCAGCCGAACCTGCATCTTCGTGCGGCCGCCGGCTTCGCGCTTGTCGATGAGGAAATGCTGGTCGGCAAAGGCGGCAATCTGCGGCAGGTGGGTCACGCACAGCACCTGCTGGCCGCGGCCCAGCGCCTTCAGCTTTTGCCCGACGGCTTCGGCGGCGCGGCCGCCAATGCCGATATCGATCTCGTCGAAGACCAGGGTGCGAGGCGTGGGCGGCTTGGCCTTGGGCTTCACCGCGCCCTCTTCCACGCTCACTTTGAGCGCCAGCATCACGCGGCTCATCTCGCCGCCGGAGGCGATCTCGTCGAGCGCCTTGAGCGGTTCGCCGGGGTTGGTGGCGATGCGGTATTCGACCTGGTCCCAGCCGGAGGAGGTCCAGCGGGCGGTCTCCGAGGAGCCTCCCTCAGGGGCTAAAGCCCTCTCATCGTTTGCGGCATTTGCGGCACGACTGAAGTCGTGCCCTTTCAAAGCAGCGAGAGCTTCCACAGCCCCCAAAGACCCTCCCGCAGACGCCGCGCGCACTTCCGCGGATTGGACAGCGACATCGAAGCGCGCTTTCATGGCCAGCGAGTTGATCTGCGCCTCGGCAAGCTTGGCCAGCTTCAGCGCGGCGGCCTTGCGCAGGGCGCTGAGGGCTGAGGCCGCGGCGCAATAGGCGGTTGCGGCTTCGTCGAGAGCGGCTCGCAGCGCCTTGAGAATCTCGTCCCGATCTTCGACCTCGGCCAGCTTCCGCTCGACTTCTTCGCCAAAGACGATCACCTCGGCCACAGTATTGCCGTACTTGCGCTTGAGGCGGTCGAGCGCCGCCAGCCGATCCTCGATCTCCGCCAGCCGCTCCGGTGAGGCATCGATCCCCTCGGCATAATCGCGCAGGGTCGCACTCAAGTCGCCCAGCGTAGCCCGCGCCGACTCCAACTGCTGCGCGGCCTCAGTGAAGCGCCCATCGTAGCGCGCCAGCTCCTCCACATTCCGCGCCGCCGACCGCAGCGCCACCTCAGCCGAGGCCCCGCCCTCGTAAAGCTGCTCGAAGGCTCCTATCGCCGCCGCGTAGAGCTTTTCGGCGTTCGCCAGCACACGCTTCTCGGTTTCCAGAGCCTCGTCCTCGCCGGCAACAAGATGCGCCGCCTCGATCTCCTTTTGCTGGTAACTCCACAGGTCCACCATGCGCAGCCTGTCCTGCTCGCCCTCAACCATTTCGTTCAGCTTTTCGGCCGCAGAACGCCAGCGCGCGTAGGTCTCGCCCACCGCCTCGGTCGAAAGCCCGCCAAAGCGATCAAGCAAAATGCGCTGCTGCGCCTGGTCGAAGCTCGACAGGCTCTCGCTCTGCGCATGGACCAGCGCCAGCTCCGGGGCAAGCAGCTTGAGCACGGCAACGGTCGCCGGCTGGTTGTTCACAAAGACGCGCCCCTTGCCTGTGGCCAGAATCTCCCGGCGCAGAATGATTTCGCTGCCGTCCGCATCGATGCCGTTTTCTTCGAGGATGGTCTCGGCCCCGGCTGTGGACTCGAAGACGCAGGCGACAACGGCCTTCTCCGCGCCGTGGCGGACCACCTCCGCCGATGCCTTGCCGCCCATCAGCAGAGCCAGCGCATCCACAAGAATCGACTTGCCCGCGCCCGTCTCGCCGGTGAGCAGGTTCAGCCCTGGGCCAAAGACGGCGATGGCGTGATCGATGACGGCGTAGTTCTCGGCGCGCAGTTCAACGAGCATTTTGGCGAACCCCTTGGAGCTCAATCGACAACTGGGACAATAGTAGGCGAGCGCGTCCCTGGTGGCAATCCGAGCGCGGCATAGCATGAGTGCAGCCCTAGCGCTGACGTGTTTCCCTTTGCGATGACGCGTACCAGGTGAGAGATTCAGATTTCAAAGAAGGAGAACCCAATGCCGTTTGCCGAAGAGACTCACCTTGAGCCAATCCCAGCCTTTACCTTGTTCGACGCCAACTCAGTTTCGCTAGCCACGTTCTTTGGCACCCCGGCAGCTGGAGCATCTCTAATGGCCCTCAACGATCGCCGACTGGGCCGCGCGGGCCGCGCTGCCACCACGCTCGTCCTTGGCGTTGCCGTCACAGCGCTAGTTATCCTGCTGGGATGGAATATGCCGCAGGGTTTTTCTGCTCCCATCGCCATTGTGCTGGTCATCGCCATGCGGTATTTCGCGCAGTCCCAACAGGGCGCGGCGATCAAGGACCATCTCCAGCGAGGTGGCCTCCTGGGTTCCAGGTGGTCGGCTTTTTGGGTGGGCCTGGCATTCCTAGTCGCTATCTTCGCCGGCGTCTTCCTGGCGGTGTTCGTTCCCACCTACATGGCGAACAAAGGCCCGAAGGTGGTCATCGGATCGAAGGACGAGATATATTACTCCGGCTCTGCAACCAAAGACGATGCCCAGGCGCTCGGAAACGCGCTGAAATCAAACGGATACTTCGCGGACAAGGGAGTGACTGTCCTGTTGGAGAAAGGAAACAACGGCACGGTTGTTTCCTTTGTCGTCAAAGATGGAATCTGGGATCAGACCGACATGGTTTCCTCGTTTGAGGAGATGGGACGCGAGGTGGCTCCCTCTGTTGGCGGATTCCCCATCAAGCTCCGCCTGGTCAACGACACCCGCGATGTGAAAAAGGAGTCCACCGTCGGACGTGCGGTCTTTGCCGACAAAGACCATGTCTACTACCTGGGCGCGGCCACTGAATCCCAGGCTGAGGCCCTCGGTCAAGCCCTCCAGTCCGCAGACTACTTCCATGGCAAGGGAGCCGACGTCTTTCTCTCGCGGCACAGCGATGGCACCACACTCTCATTTGTCGTAGGAGACGGCGTCTGGGACAATCCGACCCTGGTTGCCGACTTCGAGAAGATCGTTCGCCAGGCGGCGCCCACAGTCGGCGGCCTTCCCATCCACCTTCGCCTGCTCAATACCTCAATCGAAGTCAAGAAGGACGAGGTGCTCAAGTAAGCGGCGAGCGGCGCTCTGCCCGGCTTTTCTGCCCCGCAATCTGGCCACACCGCCTATCCCGATGCACCACATCGAACACTTGGAAGCCGCCATTCCGTCTGATACCGTGGAAGTTGAGGTGAAACCGATTTTTATTGCTTCCTTGCTCTTCCTGGCCCAGGCCGATAGTGGCGTCGATCCTTCCGCTGTTTCATCGCAGGGGCCACGCGCGCTGGCCTATCTGCTCCACAACATCGGCTCTGCCGCCATGGCCGTGCTGGTGCTGCTGCTCGTCGCCAGCCTTTACTCGTGGTTTGTCATTCTGAGCAAGATCTCCAGCTTTCGCAAGGTCACCGAGCAGAGCCGGCGCTTCATCGCCGCGTTCCGGAAGGCCACGCGCCTTCAGGAGATCGCAGACGCTTGCATCGAATGCAAAGCCAGCCCACTTGCCCAGGTCTTCGAGGATGTTTACGAGACCTACAAGCGCCAGATCGCCAACGCAGGCCAGCCGCGCAACATTACCCACCTGGAGCGCACGGCGCAAACCGCCTCCAGCGAGGCCGTCACCAACCTCGAAAGCCGCATGACCTGGCTGGCCACCATCTCCTCCACCACCGTCTACGTCGGACTCTTCGGCACGGTCCTGGGAATCATCGACGCCTTCCAAGGCCTGGGCACAGCCGGAGCGGCTACGCTACGCGCCGTAGCTCCCGGCATCTCCGAGGCGCTTATCACCACCGCTGTCGGCCTCTTTGTGGCCATTCCGGCGCTCATCGCTTACAACCAGCTCACCGCGCGCATCCGTGTCTTTGCCGCGCGCACTGACGACTTTTGCCGCGAACTGCTGAGCTTGCTGGAGGAGATCCCCGTCCGCGCGCCTCAGGCCGCGCGCGCCCTCAGCCCCGAAGCGCCCCGGCCCGAATCGATCAGAGAGGCAGAGCATGGCCTTTACAAGTAGCAGCGGCCGGACCCAATCCTCGCTGGCGGAGATTAACATTACGCCGCTGGTGGACGTGGTCCTGGTCCTGCTCATCATCTTCATGATCTCCGCTCCGGTCCTGCAGTCGGGCATTGAGGTCTCCGTGCCCAAAACCCGTACCGTGAAGGAGATCACCGAACAGCGCCTGGTGCTGACCATCAATCGCAATCAGGAGGTCTTCCTCGGCGACCGGCTGGTGAACATCCACGAATTGGCCCAGAAGCTCCATCAGCAGGGAACCGATCCCACGCGCCAGGTTATTTATCTTCGTGCCGACGAGAACGTGCCCTTTGGCGCCTTTGCAAGCGTCATGGACGCCGTCAAACAGGCCGGCATCACCGACATCTCCATCGTCACCCAGCCGCTTGAAGCCAAGGCCTCCGTGGCCGGTGGAAGATAGCCCCAATGGAAATTCTGCTGGAGGGTCACAGTCAACTCGGGAGGGAATTGACGCCGGAGCCCATTGGCGCGCCGGCCGCCGGTTCGCTTGCACTGCACGGCCTTCTCTTCGGAACCCTCCTTCTCTACGGCATCCTCAATGGCTTCTTCCACCACCTGCTTTGGGGCAATCCGGGATCGGGCGGTGTGATTCAGGTCAGCCTGGTCTCAAGCGCTCTTCCGCTGCCCTCCGATCAGCCGCCCAACAACAACGTGCTCTCCACCGAGACTCCCAGCCAGGCGCCCGCCGAGCCAACCCCCAAAGCCAAGCAGACGGTGGATGAGAGCGCCATTGCCTTCTCAGGCAAGCAGGAGAAGCTCCAGGAGCAGAACCTGCACAAGACCCAGCAGCATCAGCCCCAGCCGGACAACCGCGCACAGTTCGGCGAGCAGGCCGGAATGTCCATGCCTCGCTCCACCTATGCCCAAGCCGGCTCGCTCACCTCGCCGGTCAGCATCGCGAACGGCGACTTCGGCAGCCGCTACGGCTGGTACGTCGAAATCATCAAGCGCAAGGTCAGCCAGAACTGGAATCGTTATGAGGTGGATGCGCATACTGCCAAGGGCGCCACATCTGAAATCTACTTCAGAATCAACCGACAAGGCGCCCCATCCAGCTTCAAGATCAACACCGCCAGCGGCAGCCCCACGCTCGACCGCTCATGCCTTTTAGCCACCCAGCGCGTCGATACCTTCGGGGTTCTGCCCCCGGATTCACACGATCAGTGGCTCGACGTGACCTATGATTGTACGTATTGAGTCCTGGCGCTCCCCGTCGGCCGCGCCCACCCCACTCGTCACCTGGAAGGACCGAGCAAACGCATGAAGACTCTTCCCCTGATTTTCTCCATCTTTTCATCGTTCGCGCTTTCACTTGCGGCTGCCCGATTGCCCGCGCAGGACTGGGTCCACACGGGCACCAACCTCGGCAACGACCGCATCCGCATCGCCGCGGCGGACTTTAAGCCATTGGGCGCAGATCCTCAGACCCCGGCCCTCAAGGCAGCCTTCGACGCCACTCTGTATAGCGATCTAGGCAGCGCGGGCATTTTCGACCTGGTTTCAAAGAGCCTTGCGCCGCTGGCCACACCCGGTTCGCCGCAGGAGATCAATCTGCCACAGTGGTCCGCCGCCCCGGCCAGCGCGGCCATGGTGGCCTTCGGCTCGTTCTCAGCCGCCAACGGCCGCCTTATCGTCTACGGCTGGCTCTTCGACAGCCGCAATACCGTCAGCCCCCAGGTTCTCGCCAAGCAGTACAACGAAGTCGCCAGCCAGGACTCGGCGCGGACCATTGCGCACAGATTCGCGGATGAGATTATCCTGCGCCTCGGAGGCGGCATCGACGGTATCGCCGAGACTAAGATCTACTTTGTCAGCTCCCGCACCGGCTCCAAGGAGATCTGGGCGATGGACTACGACGGACAGAATCAGCGCCAGATCACGCACCTGGGCGCCATCTCGAACTCGCCCCGCGTCTCCCCGGACAACTCCCGCATTGCCTTCGCCTCGCTGGGCCGCGACGGATGGGAGATCCGCATGTACTCGCTCGATCTCGACCGGCTGGTCACCTTTTCCGCCGGCACGGCCGGAGGAGCCAACTTCACGCCGGCCTGGTCGGCGGATGGCGCGAAGATTGCATTCTCCTCATCGCGCAGCGGCGATCCGGAGATATGGGTTGCCGACGCTGGCGGTGGGAATCTCCGCAAGGTGACCGACTTCCGCGGCCCCGACGTTGCGCCTACATGGAATCCGCGCAGTAATGCGCAACTGGCCTGGGTGAGCGGGCGCACGGGCCTGCCGCAGATCTACATCATGGATCAGGACGGCTCGAATGTTCAGCGCATCACCGACGGCGGCTACGCCGTCTCGCCATCCTGGTCGCCGAACGGACAATTGCTGGCCTTCAGTTGGAATCGGAAGTACGGTCCCGGCGACCCCGGCGGGGTTGACATTCACGTGATCGACATTGCCAGCAAGAACTACATTCAGCTCACCCATGAATCGGGCAGCAACGACTACCCCTTCTGGGCGCCGGACGGCCGCCACATCGTCTTCGAGCGGACAATCGGGGGCCATCACGACATCTGGTCCATGCTGGCCGACGGCACAGGGCAGCGTCAGCTAACGCAAAGCGGAAACAACTTCATGCCCAACTGGAGCTGGAAATGAGGCTTACCGTGTGCAATGAAGGTGCGCCGCGACGCTTGCGTGAGACAGACTCCCGGTTTTCTCGACTATCATGGTTACGTTGCCGGAATCCTCTTCAGTTTTATTCCGTAGGGGGCGGCGCATGGGTTCGCCGGATTCGCGTTTGTTTTTAGCATGGATGAATCTTTGGCGTTGACGGCCTAAGTTGTTGATGGAGTGAAGCCCTGAGCTGCGGCGATTGAGTGCCTTGATTCCGGCGTCCAAGCGTGAAGGACCAAGAGGAACGATTGGCCGCACAGACAAAAGGGTCCGGATCGCCCGGAAGGCAGTCTTGAGTTTTCGGAAGGAGTAGTCCAGTGAATATACGGTCTCGAATTTTGGTGCCAGTTGTCCTGCTTGTTGCTTTGGTTGCAGTTGCGGGCTGCAATAAGAAAGCCGCTCCACCTCCGGCGACGGAGACGGCACCCGTTGCCTCGACGGCCGCGCCCACAGCCCAGATTACAGCCACACCCACCGTGATCTCGGCCGGGGACCAGGTCCAGCTCGCCTGGCGCACCACCGATGCCACCAGCGTCTCCATTGACGGCATTGGCGATGTGCCCACCGTGGGCGTAAAGACCGTCACCCCAACCGAGTCCACCAGCTTCCACCTGGTCGCACGCGGCGCAGGCGGATCGGCTGACGCTACGGCCCGCGTTACCGTCAATTCACCCCCTGCTGTAGTGGTGCCCGTCACAAGCGTCAGCCCGGAGCAGGAGTTCAAGGCCAACGTTCAGGACGCTTTCTACGATTACGACAGCTACGACCTGCGCAGCGATGCTCAGGCCGTGCTTTCGCGCGACGCCTCCTGGCTGGCCGCGCATCCTGAGATTAAGGTAGTGATAGGCGGCTATTGCGACGAACGCGGCTCCAACGAGTACAACCTCGCGCTTGGCCAGAACCGCGCCACCGCCGCCAAGAATGCCCTGGTCACAGCCGGTGTGGCATCAACCCGCATCCGCGTCATCAGCTACGGCAAGGAGAAGCCCTTCTGCACCGAGTCGACCGAAGAGTGCTGGCAGGAGAACCGCCGCGCTGGTTTCACGATTGACCGCTAGGGTCTTTCTGCGACTTTGTATGGTGTGAGCAAAACGGGTGCCCCAGGTCTCGATTCTGAGACCTGGGCTGCTCCCAACCGATTCCAGTCCTGATCTCTGACCCCTGATCTCTGTTTCATAGGTGAATTATGTTGAACTTTAGTAAGCTCCGCATCCGTTTCGCAGCCGTCGCGTTTTTGGCGATGGCTCTCTGCCCGCTTCCCGCGCACGCCGCATCCAAGGAGATCATCGAACTGCAAACGCAGGTGCAGCAACTGCTGGACATGGTGCAGCGCCTTCAGTCCACTCTGGACACGCGCCTGGGCGTGGTGCAGCACCTGGCCGAGCAGACCGCCGACGACGCCAACAAGATGACTGCAACCGTTAACGCCTTGCAGCAGAAGATCAATGCGCAGAACGATGCGGGCAACGGCAAGCTGGATACGCTCTCCGGCCAGGTTCAATCTTTGAATGACTCCGTCGACGAGTTGAAATCCCGCATTGCCAAGCTGGACAAGACGGTCCAGGATATGCAGACGCAGCTTCAGACTCTCCAGAGTCCGCCGCTGGGCGCCGCTCCTTCCGCGTTGCCCCCGGGCTCCGCCGCGCCGCCTGACGCCGCGCCGGGGACGCCGTCCGCCGCTCCCTTGACCGCCGCGCCCGCAGTTAACTCCGCGCCTCCGCTCAAGGAGACCTTCCAGGCCGGCCTGCGCGACTACAACGCCGCCAAGTACGACGTGGCCGCCAGCGAGTTCCAGGACGTGATTCACTACTATCCGCTCGATGATTTGGCCGGCTCGGCGCAGTTCTACCTGGGCGACATTGCATATCGCCGTGGAAAGTACAGCGATGCGATCAAGAACTTCAACGCTGTCCTTGAAGGTTTTCCCGGCAACTCCAAGGCCCCGGCCGCGCAACTGCGCAAAGGGATGGCGCTGTTGCAGCTGAAGGACAAGAGGGACGCTGGCATTCACGAACTGCGCCTGCTCATTCAGCGCCATCCGCAAAGCCCCGAGGCCGCCCAGGCCCGAGCCAAGCTCAACGCTCTCGGCGTTAAGAGCTCGACAGCGCCCGCGCGCTGAGCGGGATTCAGTGTCGGACGGCGGAAGCCAACAAAGTACGCACTTATCGCGCGGCGCTCAGGTCCAGTTTGAGCAACTTGGCCGGGTCAAGATAGGCGTCGCGCCAGCGTACCGCCCAGTGCAGGTGCGGCCCGGTCACGCGTCCCGTCGCCCCGCTCAAACCCACCATGTCGCCACCAGCCACTCGCTGGCCCTCCTTCACATCGATGCGGGACAAGTGCATGGAGATTGTGAAGAGGCCCAGCCCGTGGTCGATCGCCACGCAGTTGCCCTCGTAGTAGAGCGGTCGGGCCAGAACAACCACCCCGCCGTTGCCGGCCTGCACCGGCGTTCCCGTCGCCGCGCGGAAGTCCATCCCCTTGTGAATGCTGGCCAGCTTGCCGTTGAAGGTGCGGCGCGTGCCGAAGCTGTCGGTGGGCTGGGCGGCGACCGGCGCGCGGAAGCTGCCCGTCCACAGCGGCTCGGCGGCGCTCGCGGCAAAGACCTTCTCCTTGAGCGCCTGCTCGGCCTTGATCCGCTGGAGCGCTTTGGGGCTGGGTTCGACGAACTTGGGTGCAACGGTCAATGAGCCCGTGCGGTAATTGGCAGGCTGAATATCGACGGTCTGGCTCAGGTCACGCGCACCGCCGCTGGCAAGCCTGGCGTTCATCCGTAAGGTGGAAGCGCCAACGGCACCCTCGACATCGACCCCTGCCAGCGCAAACCAAGTCTGTCCGTCGCGCCTGCGAAAGAATTGAAGCTTGTGTCCCAGCCACTCACCCTCAACACCGGCTGCATCGGCAGCATTCACGCGAATCAATTCCGGCGAGCCGGCCACCACCTCTGCGGGCGCGAGCGTGACTGCGGCACCCTGCGCATGCACAGAGAGATTCCCCGCCGCAATCACGCAAAGGAGAAGGCTGGCGCTCCGCAAAGTTGGATTGAGAATAAGCACTCGCATTCCCGATAGGATAGCGGAGAAGCCCGGCAATCTTGCCCGTGTAACAACAGTTTGCAACCGTCGCATCGCTTGCGCCGTCCAATATGCCTATGGTTTTCCCGGTTTCCAATCCAATTTGCTGTGCGCGCTGGGCATTGGCCCTCTACGTTGTGGCAGGCGGGTTTACCGGCCTAGCCTCTGGCCAGTTGTCTCCAGACTCCAATGCAGCCGACTCGTCCGGCCCCAACCAACCCGTCCTCGTTGAGCTGTTCACCTCGGAAGGCTGCTCCGACTGCCCGCCGGCCGACGCACTGCTGGAGCGGCTTGATGCAACGCAGTTCGTTCCCGGCGCGCGGGCCATTGTGCTGAGCGAGCACGTCACCTACTGGAACCATCTTGGCTGGCGCGATCCATTTTCGTTCGAAGCCATGACCGAGCGGCAAGAGCTATACATTGAGCGCTTCAAGCTTGAATCGAGCTATACGCCGCAAATGGTGGTGGATGGCGCCGAGCAATTTGTGGGCAGCGATTCCGACAAGCTCAGCGCTGCCGTTGCCCACGCCGCAGAAACACCGAAGCTGAAGATTGCGATCGAAGACGCGCAATGGGCGGATGGCGTGCTTAACTTCTCAGTGCGCGCAGATAACAGCTCCGGTGCGACGCTAGTCGCTGCGTTGGCGCAGAATGCTACCCGGTCGGAAGTTGTCCGTGGAGAAAACGCTGGCCGGACCCTGCATCACGTCGCCGTTGTTCGAGTGATGAAGGAGTTTGGCTCAAAGGCTACCGACGGAAGACCGCTTCGCCTCTCTGGTGCGGTTTCTTCCGGCGCCGACAAATCTGGCAGCCCGCTCAGGTTGGTTGTTTTTCTTACCGACCGCAAAACCGGCTATGTGGTGGCCGCGGCGGAACAGACGCTCAGCCAGTAAAATCACGCGTCAAGTGCGCTACCGCGGATGCGCGGCCAGCCACTTGGCCACGCGCTCCTCCACGTCGGCCAGCTCATCGGCGGTGATGTGGGTTCCGATCATCTGGCGGTTGGCGGCGTACTTCTCCTGGTTCGGTCCCTTTACCGCGGCAGCCAGGTCCAGCCAGTAATAGGCCTCCACATCGCTGTGCGGAACGCCCTGGCCCAAGGAGTAGAGCACGCCGAGAGTGGCCTGGGCGTCTGCGTCGCCCTGCTCGGCGGCCTTGCGATACCACTCCGCCGCCTGCGCCATGTCGCGCTCGACGCCCCTGCCGTCGCGGTAGAGCGCGGCCAATCGCATCTCGCCGGCGATGTCGCCCTTTTCCGCCGCCTTGCGGTACCACTCCGCGGCCTGCCTGTAGTCCTCGGCCAACTGCTTGGGGTTGCGCGACTGCCCGCCGCCTGCCGCATAGCTGTCGCCGACCAGCACCTGCGAGGCCGCATCGCCGGCGTTAGCTTTGGTCAGCAGGGCGGCGTCGATCCCGACAGCCTGGGCGCTGGAGTTCTGCGCAACAACAGGGATCAGCGCCGATGCAAAGAGCGAAGCCAGAACCAGCCGTTTCCATTGGGTATTCACAGCCACCTCAGTCGGCAATCGAAATAGTTTGACGAAACCAGTTTATCCAGCGAAAGGCGATTCAGTGCACCGCACGTGGATTGAACCCGTTCACCGCGAATTTCTATGTGTAAAAGCAGGCAATACGGCGCGTGTTTTCAGTTTTCGGCGGCGCAGGGGAGACGCTAGAATGATTCTATGACCGATCGCATGTCTCTCACTCTCGCCCAGGCCGACCCTATCGTGGCCGCCGCCATCGACCACGAAACCCTCCGCCAGCACGAGGGGCTGGAGATGATTGCCAGCGAGAACTTCGTCTCCGAGGCCGTGCTGGAGGCTGCCGGGTCGATCTTCACCAACAAATATGCCGAGGGCTACCCTGGACGGCGCTACTACGGCGGCTGCGAGTACGCCGACGTGGTGGAGAACCTGGCCCGCGAGCGCGCCCTGCAGCTCTTTGGCGGCGAGCATGTGAATGTGCAGCCGCACTCCGGCTCGCAGGCCAACGCCTCGGCCTATGCGGCGGTTTTGCAGGCCGGCGACACCATTCTTGGCCTTGACCTGGCGCATGGCGGGCACCTGACCCACGGGCATAAGCTCAGCTTCAGCGGCAAGCTTTACCGGCCTACGTTTTACCATGTACGGCGCGACACCGAGACGATCGACTATGACGAGCTGGAGGCGATCGCCGAGCGGGAGAAGCCCAAGGCCATCATCGGCGGCGGCAGCGCCTACCCGCGGCTGTGGGAGTTCGCGCGCATGAGGCAAATTGCCGACAAGGTGGGCGCGGTTTACATCTTCGACATGGCGCACATCGCCGGCCTGGTGGCGGGCGGCGTTCACCCCTCGCCGGTACCGCACGCGCACATTACCACCACCACCACCCACAAGACGCTGCGCGGCCCGCGCTCGGGATTGATCTTCTGCGGCGAGGGGCTGGCAAAGGCCGTGGACAAGGCGGTATTCCCCGGCCAGCAGGGAGGCCCGCTGATGCACATCGTCGCCGCCAAAGCTGTAGCTTTTGGCGAGGCGCTGCGGCCGGAGTTCAAGGTCTATGCGGCGCAAATCGTTGCCAATGCCAAGGTGCTGGCCGCGGCGTTGCAGGATGCCGGCTTCCGCATCGTCTCCGGCGGCACAGACAACCACCTGATGCTGGTGGACACCTTCGAGAAGGGCATCC
>Ga0182014_10003485_pt1 | contig 18831 bp, 19 predicted proteins | sample 612S2DmetaG_FD_120489 | JGI IMG/M metagenome (GOLD analysis project Ga0182014, IMG submission 120489) | Permafrost microbial communities from Stordalen Mire, Sweden - 612S2D metaG | ecosystem: Environmental > Terrestrial > Soil > Wetlands > Permafrost | place: Sweden: Stordalen | collected... | reverse complement strand
TGGCGGATCGCCGCCGCGCGTACCGCGCGGCGGTGCGCTCTTGGTTGGAACGGTCCAAGTCCCTTGTATTGGTCGGCAATTTGATTGCGGCGGTTGAAGTGGCAACCGGCGAGGGCGGTGTCCATCCACCATTGCTGCTTACGGAGGTAGTGGCGGATTACGAGCTTAACGCGCAGCCCGCGCTGGAAAAAGCGGTGGACGCAGTAGGCAAACTCATTGAACACGGGCGCGCGGTAGCAACTCAAGACAAAGCCGCTCTCATGGCGACGATAGTCGAAATTGAAAGGTACGTACAAGAATGGGATCACTTGGCACGGCCGCAGCAACTTTGCGCGGCCGCCCGTGGTGAAGAGCACGGGCCCAGCGTGGAATTGGCGGTGCGCGTACGCAGTTTCGGTATAGATTTGGCAAATGAACATGAACTTTATGAAGCGGCGAACAGAATTACCCTGTTCTTGCGGGAAGTGTTTTGCGGGGTTCCAAGCATCGTCGATAAGTTGGTAATCGATACCGAGGCGATCAAGAACCTCGTCGAGCAGCAAAGGAAAGCCGTCGCAGGCAAAAGGGCTTTTGAGCAAGAAATCACGTACGCGGCGGATATTGGCTCAATTTTCAAAACGCGCTTGGCCGTATCGCCCGAAGGTGTTCGCTGGGGGCAGTTACAGTTCCCGCTAGACAGCGTCACGCGAGTAAGATGGGGTGGCGTTAAACACTCAGTCAATTTCATTCCCACCGGCACCGATTACCATATCCTGTTTGGTGACGACTCTCGCTTTGCACAATTTAGTTTAAGCAATAAAACGGTTTACGAGGATTTCACGAACAAACTGTGGCGTGCCATCGGGTACCGCCTAATTCTTCGCTATGCCCAAGGTCTGCGCGCCGGCAAGTCCTTTCGCTTTGGGGAAATCGTACTCAGCGACGACGGATGTGAGATTTCCAAACCAAAATTCTTTGGTACCGAACGGGTTAAGGCACCGTGGTCGGATTTGCAGATCTGGTCGTCGGACGGCAATCTCGTCATTGGGGTCAAGGCGAACCACAAGATAGCCTCATCTGCCTCATACAAGAACCACGACAATACCCACATACTCGATGCGATGATTCGCGGGTTTTTCGAGAACGCCGCGGCTAAGCGCGTAAGTGACGCCTTCCTGGATTAACTCAGGGCCGCCTGTTTTTGCTTTACCGAGGCGTATGATGGGCAATCTAACGCGCCAATTCACACCCGCGAGCCCCCGCATTTCATGGTCCGATCTTTCCTCGGGGCATGTCGCGTCTATTTGATTGTCTTATCCGCATCGGGAATTTGTTCGGCGTTAACACATTCGGTGATTGCCATGCCGTGGACTTCAAATTGGCGCATCACCCGTTTCCCGTCGGAAGTAGGCTGAAACGTGGCGGCCGCTAGCTTTGCGTCAGCCACTCGTCGTCCGGCGCGCGTCAGCGGCGGGGTCTCAGGCATTGGACCCTTCTTGCGCTCTGCTGGGGCGGCTAGCCCCGTTGGGTATTGTCGGGCGACACCTGCACATTCAGCCGAGGAAAAGCACTTTCCGTTCGGCGGCCAATGAGATCGACCGCATCTTGCGACGCAAGCGGGGATTGCTGACTGTCAGCGCTACGCCAGACGTCGCGCGCGCCTTAATAAGTCGCCGCACACGCGCGCATCGTGTTGTCGTGGATATCGAGCACCTTGCGAAGCGGGGTCTGGTAGCCGCCGGCTAGATTCCAAGCGATTGGAATCCGCAATTCTCGCGCAGTCTGAAATACCAATCGATCTCGCTCCGCTAACTGTGCGGTGGTGAGCCATCCGCCGAGCGGGTCGTGGACATGCGGATCGGCGCCGGCCTGATACAGCACCACATCGCAGTCTTTCATCGCGGCAACGAGCTTCTGAATATTGCCCAGAAACTCTACCGCCTGCGACTGTTGATTATAGTACTCGGCCACCGAGTAGTGCCTCACGAAGTCAGTTCCAGCGTTTGGATGATTTCCTCGGTCCCGTCCCCGTAATGTTGGTCGAAGTCCAAGATGCCAACGCGTTGCGAAAGCCCCTCCGCGTTCAACGCCAGCGCAGTCACCATGAGACCGTTGAAGGTACAGAATGCACCAGCCTTGGCATGACCTGCATGATGAAACCCACAAGTGGGCGCGACGGCCACTAGGCCACTGCGAATCGCATCCCGCGCCGCCCCTAGCATGGCCCCGCTCGTGTACGGGAGAGAAGCGGCCACATCCGCCGCCTTCGTATTGAATCCATTCAACTCCCGGCCATCGAGGTTGGCGTCGATGAATGCTCGATCGTGCGCTCGAGCTAACTGTTCGCGTGTCACCGGCGTCGGCGGAATGATGGAGAGCGGAATTCCCAGCGCAATCCACGATTCCACGGCCGCCCACGGCTTGTGCGCGCTCGGCGAGAGGCTCTCGACCTTCGCCTGCATACCATGACTAAAGAAGATCGGTATCGGGGTAAACAGTTTTTCCGTTGGCGACTTCATGAAAGTGATCCCGTCAGAAATTCCAATCCTGCGCATACTGCTCCCACGGCGCCTCGCGACACGCATGCTCAACCGTGGCAATAAGGCTGAGTTCCATTGGCTCCTCGGCGAACCAGATCACGATGAGCTCCGAACCAGCGTTTTGCGACTCCAGTTCATCCGACGTCAACCATGCTTTGTAGCAATACCATGGGAAGCTCTCATATTTGCGAGCACCGTCTTCTCGGATAATCGTCGCAGGCGGTATGGTAAAGGTTGGTCGAGAGCCCCAGATTCTCTGCGCTTTGGTCTCTTGATCTAAAATGTAGCCGGGCGAGTTGTCAGGCAGCCCTACGATCAGTCCAGCGTAAATCTGGTCAAAGTGAAACGCGTTGAGCCAAACGCGTCGACCGGATTGCAGGAAGAATGAATCCGCCGGTTGCGAACGATATTCAGTTTCTTTAGCCATAGAGCTTGAGGCATTGAGGCCGGAAAGCTTTTTCAATAACCGCGCCCGCTTTGCCTGGAGCTGCGGGCTCGGCGGCTGCGCTTTTCGCTCCAGATAATCGTTCAGCGCCGCACGGGTAACGTCTACCTCTGATGGCGGCACTCGGGTTTCCGACTTCTGAACGAGCCCATAGCCAGGGGTTTCATCACTTAGGGTCTGGACGGGCTCGTAACGTTGAGGCATGAATGCCAGCTCACCCGGCAGCACGCCGCCTGACGGCGGCTCCGCGCCCTCGTGTGTCGAGTCAGTTTCCACGTAGGTGCACCTTGTCTCCGCCCAAACGATAAAGATCCGAAAGCGAAGCTGACGTACGGCGCTCTGCACCCCTTGAATAAGTAGGGCGCGACAGGCCGCGCTTATCGTACCATCGGCGGCAAACGGCTCTGGATGTTGTACCGCGCAGCGACGATTGACGATTTCGACTGCGGGTGGACCTACGCGAATCTCAATGCCTTCACGTTGATAAACGGCAGCGAAGATTCGGACGACCAGGTACGGGTATTCGACAGGCTTCGCAGGACTACTCTCGGCCTGGCGCGAGTCTTCGTTGGACATAAATACGCCTCCAGTATCAAATGCCTGGAAACTGACTCTGCACGATGGCTGCCCGATGAATTGCCGGACCGGCCGCATCGTCCCTTTCGGGGCCGCCACCTTGCCCGGGTAGGCAGGTTGGCAGGAGCCTCAGCTCCACTCTTAATGCGCCTTCGATACTAGCACAGACCTAGAATTCGCGGGGATTGCCGTTCGTCTCTAAATGCGAAAACAATCACAAATATTAACCTGCCTCTCGGTGTTCGGCTCCGTGGGGGTCCTTAAAAGGGTTCGACTCGCCATAGTCGACCTATGCGGTCCCGGTTTGGTCTTTATAATTACGCATCCGTGATCGCCGTCACGTCGTTGTACGACAAGGTGTGACGGAATGCGCCGGACGTCACACTGCTACGATGCATGCTTGTACCCATGCACGTTCTGCCGTGGAAACGCGACTCGTCGACCTTCGGCGCCGCATTGACGTTGTTCAGCGGCTCCCTTTTGCTTTTCGTGGGTTGCTCTCAGCAGGCCACGCCGCCCCCTCCAGCAACGAAGACTGTTGATGTAAGCAACTCTAGCCCAGGTTCCAGTGAGCAGCTCTATCTAGCCAAGAAGGACAACCTTTTCGGGTACGTTAATTCTTCCGGAAAATTCGTTATTCGCCCGCAATTCACAGAGGCGCTTTCGTTTGACGGTGATCGCGCCGCTGTGAAACTTGGCGGCCAGCCGGATCCTTACGTCCGATCAGATGACTTAATCGGAAACGAAGACGGGGAGCGAATCGGCTTCATCGACCGCAGCGGGAGATTTGCGATTTCGCCCCGTTTCCATTGTGCCAATCGGTTCGATACCGGTCAGTACGCCGTCGTTGCGAAAGAATTGCGTGTGCCAAAGGCTCCGCCCCAGTGCGCGTCGAAAGCAAATGCAAAAGAACCGGTTTGCCAAGCTTCGTCTGCGACGTCGAAACTCAAAATATGCAGTGGGTGGACGATAATCGATCGGTCCGGGAATGAGATCCTCCCGCAGACCTACGAAAACCTGGGCTATCAAGGAGGCGACCTCGTCGCTGCCGCCACTGTGGACTCCCAAGATGTAGAACGCTGGGGCTATATCGACTTTTCAGGTAAATGGGTGGTCGCACCGGAGTACGAAATCGCCGGACCCATGCACGAAGGCCGGGCACTCGTCGTGAAAAACCGGAGCGTCTCGATCACCGACGCCACGGGGAGAATTGTGGGCACGAGGTCGCTCCAAGGACCAGGCGTCGAGTCAAATTTCTCCGAGGGAGTCGCAATAGGATTTTCGGTAATCGATCGAGAACGTCCAACGCAATATGGGTACGTCGATCTCGCTGGAGCCTTCGTAATCCAGCCGCAATTTGATGCCGCTCGTAGCTTCAGTGAGGGGCTCGCGCCAGTCAGCATCGCCGGTTTGTGGGGCTTCATTAGCCATGATGGACAATTTGCGATCAATCCCTCCTTTAAGTGGGCCAGCTCCTTCCGGCACGCGCACGCCGCGGTTTGCACCAATGAAGGCAAATTAGCCTTCATCGATCGTGCCGGCCAGTTACTTGCAGGAGCGCCTCGACCATGTCCGATTGGGATCCTCAATCAGGAAATGTTTGATTCGGCTTTTCGCGACGGGATGTTTACCCATGACTACAGCGACGGCGACTGGGAGGGAAAATCGCTGGGTTGGACGATCGTTGATACAAATGGAAGAGTCATATACCAAGAAAAGAACGCGACAGTGACCTCTGTCGCAAATGGCCCCACGCAACGCGATGACGAACGTAGGGTAATCACCGGAACCGCGTTCGTCGTGTCAGATTCCGGCTACCTGCTGACGAACGCGCACGTAGTACATGGCTGCACCGAGGTTGAGTTGCCATCGGCAAAGACCTTTGCAAAAGTGGTCAATAGCGACCCCAGCAACGATCTCGCACTGTTGCATGCAAGCTCGCTCGGTATCCGATACGCAAGCATTGGCAGCGCCGAGAACCTCATATTGGGAACTGAGGTGATTATCTTTGGATTTCCCCTCTCCGGCGTTGTGGCAAGCTCCGGCAATTTGACGACGGGCGTGGTGAGCGCTGTTACCGGGCTCGGCGATGACTCAAGATTCTTTCAGTTCACAGCGCCAATTCAGCCCGGCACTAGCGGTGGCCCGGTCTTGAATGAATACGGTGAGGTAATCGGAGTCGCTTCAGCCATGCTGGACCAGCGGAAGGCGTTCGCGGCTACTGGGACAATTCCACAGAACGTCAACTTCGCGATCGGGCCGAGCATGATTCGGCAATTCCTATCCGCGAACGGCGTCCCAGCGGCTACACTCACGACATGGTGGCGCTTCAAACAAGGAACCCAGAAATTAGCCCAAAGCGCCGAGGCATTCACATATTCGGTGAAATGCGAGCCCAAAGAGACGAGTGAAGAGCGAAAGACCGAATGAAACCCACGACTGGCAAAGACTCGCCTTGGCGGAGCAAGAGTTCTTTATATTTGACCTATTTGAGCACGTGTTGATTCGGTAACACCGCGGCGTAAGATGGATGTTGCATCATGAACGTATGCTCACTCTCCTGCCAACCTGCTCCCCGAGCAAGGTGACGGTCCCGACGGACGATACGGACAGGGAGGTAACTCACAAATCAAGAAAGCAGTCAGCCGACTCCCGTGAGCAATGTCACGAATTGATTGCGTGAAATGACCGCGCGAGGACCTGTGATGAAGGGCCTCGATTAGGAGTCGATGGTAAACCTACATGCAAAGCCCGGCATTCTGTTCATGTTCGCGTTACATGCTTCGTGGATGCGTGCCGCTTCATCAAGTTAATGAGAGGCGGCGGTCATCGCGACCTCTACGTCATCAACGCAAATCGTATCGACTGGTCGTCTCATCTGTTCCGCCGCCTCAAAAATCGCAGTGACTGCCGCAGGATATTGAGTGAGCGCTTGACGAAGGTGAAACAGCTCGCGCTCTTCGGTCACCCGAATCCCCCCAGGTCGGCGCATAGCGCTTTCCAATTCAGTCTGTCGCTTTATCAGCCGCAGCGCTTCATGTAGTGGTGAGAATGCCATTGGCCATCTCCTTTTCTGTCGATAGTTTAACGAATCAATTCATAGCCGCGTTGCCGACGGCGTTTCGCAATGTGAGCGAGGTTCAATAGGGCGGCCTCGATGGTTGACGCGGGCTGGCACCGCGCACGACCGAGGGGCGTGCCACTTCGACCGTTGACGCTCGTGAGTACCCACGATGACCAGAGATCCTGCTCCAAGTGAATGCGATAGTAACGAGTACCCCGAGTCCATCGGAGCGTGATCCAACTTGAGGTATCGAAGCCGGTGTCCTGCGTTGCATTGGTCATCGTGGCTTCCGACTGCGTGTCTTGCGTTTTACATTGAAGGGTTGTCGCCGGGACGGACGTGAAGCAGCCGCGGCCTTGCGCCGTGCCGACGTCTTCGGTTGGGCCGGTTTCTTCGATGGGGGAGACGTCCGATACCGGACGGTTACTCTCAATCCTGTCGCACGATGAGAGAACTCCAACATTGTCATATTGCGAGCGCGAACTTCCACCCGCGCCAGTACGGTGGCCGTGATCGCCGGCACAGATACAGGTAGTGGCATGAGCCGACGCGAGCTTTCCGTGAAGCGTTCCACAGTGTTGCATCCTGAAACGTAGGAGAGTGACCGTAGGAGGATCTATGAGAAAGATACTTTTCGTGCTGACAGTAGGGCTGGCCTCGACGGCGAACGCGAGCACTTGGAGCTTGGTCGGGACGCAGTTCCTAGACGGTCATTACTACTGCACTTATCAAGCCCCGAACACTAATTTGAGCGGTGCGGACCCCCGGTTCGGGAGCCAGGGACTGACAACCACCATTGAGCTTCAGCCTGGTCAGTTCTGCCCGACGTTCATTCACCGTTAGGCGTGACAGTCCATCGGAATGCGAGACGGGGTGCGCCCGCGCCGAGGCCGCCGGCACGCGTGAAGGGGTGCGCCACCCGCCTGTGGTGGCTGAAAAAATAAAAGCCGGCGGCTACAATGATGGCGGGAGGTGGAAGCTCATGGATGAGACTGAAGTCGAAGGCAAACCATCGCCGCGTTTCCGGCTATTTGTATCGAACGCGAAGCATGAGGCTATCGGCGAGTCGGTCTGCGAGTCGGATAATTTGGACGACCTACGCATGTTTCGGCGCAGGGCCGACACACGGTACGTGCTCTACGAGTGGAGAAACCGAATCCCCCTCAACAACTTGGAGGTCGATCCTTTCACCGACATCCGGAGCGCGACCGACAAGAGTGACGGCAACGGGTGGCACTGCAAGAATCCAAAATGTCGTATGTTGATCGCAGCAGCAAAGGACTTGCCCGCCGACAAGACGCTGTTACTCATCACTTGCCCTCATTGCCATCAGACGGAACACTACTGTTACCGGGATTTCGGCTGGAAAAAGGCGCGATAGCTCTGCCCAGCACACGGGCCGATGACGGGTGTGGCGATCACTTAATCGATCACATACCAATTGCCGGCTTTGTCGCGCATCGAGGGCCCAACAGGCCCGTCGGCAAGATTCGTGTAAAAAATGCTCATAGCGCCCTCAATGTGCCACGCGCGCGCGGGCCCGATTAGTTGACCTCCCCGGATAAATATTGAACACTGTCGTTAGGTTCAGCAGTACCTGCCGTGCGGCACGAATGGCAAATCGGCTGCGGGCACCTCCTCGGATTCACTTCGTTGCTGATATCACGAACGCCGAGCGCACCGGCCAGTAATGCAGCGTTAACGGGTGAAAAACGATGAGGTATCCCTCCACCTGGCAAACGCTGCCCCCTGCGATCGCCATGCTAATTCGAGCCACCGAAATCGGTCACGTCCCGGACGGAGACCGTGTCCGGCGTGCGACGTAAAGCGCGGGCGGTCTGCAGGACGGCGTTGAGTGCCTGGGGATGAGCGAGCAGCCGACGGCGAGTCGCTTCGAGCTCCCGCTCCGTCGCGACGGCGGTGCCGTGGCCATTCAGGATTTGATTCTCGAGATCCGCCTGCTTGCGCAGCAGGGCGACGATTTCATCGACGTTGTCCATGGGGCTTCCTCTTGGCGCTGCGTTTCGTGCGTGGGATTCTCGGACGTTTCTTCGGGATCTTACGTTTCAGTTTCTCAGGTTTTGGCGTCTTTTGTCGCTTCTTGCGTTCTGCCAGGAGTCGGCTTTTTTCAACTGCGCGTGCGAGCACGTTCTTGAGTTGATCCCGGTAACTGGCGACGTCGGTTTCCAGTGCGGCGATCCGCTTATCGCGGGCGCGGATTGTGGCCTGATCGCGCTGCATGGCGCTCGTCCGCTGTAGTAATTGTTCCCGCGATTCCTCGAGTGCGCGCTCGCGACTCCGTAACCGCTCGTCCAATTCGGTTTCACGCAAGGTGAGGACGTGCGAGCGCACCTCATGGCGTCGCTGCTCCTCGTCCGCGGCTCTCTTACTCGATACGAGTTCCAATCGGGCGCGTTGCCGGCCTTGGTCGAGCGCCTGCAACCACAGTGCCTCGGCGACGTGCAGAACGCCTTCCGGCAACCGATGGAGCGCCGCCGGGCCGGCATCGAGTCGGCTGGCTAGTCGTTGCCACCAGTCATCAAGCAGAGGGTTGATGGTGTTGGGCGATCCGGAGCCGATTTCCGCGCGGACTTTTTCGATTGTGGGCCGCGAACCCTGTCGCAAGAGCGCATCCGCCGCGCGTTCGACGTCGGCGGCGGTAATACCGCGCTCCGGGGCGCCATAACGCGGGGCTGAGTCACTCGTTTCCGCCATGGAGCGTATACTACACCATATATAGTCTGGTGGAATTCATACGTAGAAAGCATGGATAATTGAAGTTATCCGGAGTTATGAAGTAGACTGTTTTTGTGGAAAGTCACTTTAATGCGGGAAATTTGGCGGCGGCGCCGATCGCGACGGTCGCCCGTCTGTCGACCCCGGCGGACAATATCCGCGCCTGGTGGCGCAAAGCGCGGCGCGTGTATCCCGAAGCTACCCTGCGCGCCTGGCGGTTCGACTGGGCGGCCTTTATTGCCTTCTGCAAGCCTCGCGGTGCGTTGCCGCTCCCGGCGAGCCCCGCGACTGTCGCCGCCTTCATCGAGGCCTGCGGTGAGGCCGGCAAAAAACCCGCCACTGTGCGCCGGTATCTCGCGACGATTGCGTGTGCGCATCGCGCCGCTAAGCTCATCAACCCGAATGACGACGAAGACGTCAAGCTGGCCCTCAAGGGGCTCTACAATAGGAGTCCAAAGCGCCAACGGCAAGCAAAAGCTTTGGGGTGGCACCAAATCAAGCGGTTCCTCATCACCGCCGGCGACGGCATCCGCGCCGATCGCGAGCGGGCGCTGCTGGCGGTGGCCTATGACACGATGGCGCGACGGAGCGAGCTCGTGGCGCTCGATGTCGAGGATTTTCGTTGGATGGATGATGACTCAGGGCGGGTAATCATTCGGCGCTCGAAGACGGACCAGGCGGGGGAGGGGAGCGTCGCCTATCTGTCGCCAGATACGGTGGCGTACCTGAGAGTGTGGTTGAGGGTATCGGGCATTTCTTCGGGGGCGGTGTTTCGGCGGTTGATTGGGCGGGAGCGAATTGGAGCGCGATTGCAGGTGGATTCGATTGCGCAGACGTTCAAGCGTGTCGCGGAATTTGTGGGGATGACTGAAGAGGAAATGCGCCAGGTCAGTGGGCATTCGATTCGGGTCGGGGCGACGCAGGATATGTTGGCGCTCAACATCGATCTGGCGTCGGTGATGCAGGCGGGAAGATGGAAGACGACGGTGATGCCGATGCGGTACGGGGAGGAAGTTCACGCGGGACGGGGCGGGATGGCGCGTACCGCGAAAGCGCAGGGGAGGACGAAGTGATAGTGTTCGATCCGCTATGACCGGAATTGCGCGAATCTCCCCGACGGCCCAATATGCCGAGAAGATCAATGCGGCGAGGTCGGGAATGGCGCGGGCGGCGGCGGCCAGTGGGCGAGATGAGGCGGTTTCTGAGGAGGGGTAGGAGCGCCGCGCAAGTTCTTGCATGAATCTTCCAGACGACCGCTCCGGACAGCGGTCGACTCACCTGTTTGCCCAACGACCAAGAATGAGTGAGGCATTTGAGAAACCCCGTCTCGGAGGTGTGCTGCACCCGAGCGGTCTGTTAATCTCGCTTCGCATAATTTATTCAAATTGTGAGTTCCTCGATGTCAATTGAACGATCATTGCCCGAAGGATCCGACGAAGACGAAGTTCAGGCCCCAGACGTTGTTGACGATGACGATACCGGCCGGGGCGAAACTGGAGTCAAACCGTGGGACCCTGGGAAAATTCGAATCACGACAAAGAACTTTTCTTTGCGCGACGTCGTTGATCAGATCAAGGACAAGGAGATCGACCTATCTCCGGATTTCCAGCGCGACTACGTCTGGAAGCAGCGTCAGCGAACTCGTCTGGTGGAATCAATCCTTCTCGGGATCCCCCTGCCTGCGTTTTATTTTAATCAGTCCAATGACGGGACATACCAAGTCGTTGATGGGGTGCAACGGCTGTCAACGATTTCGCTCTTCATGAAAGACGGTCACGTACTCGATGAGTCCCACCTCGAATACTTGCGCGACTTGCACGGACGAGTGTATACACAGCTGGATCCGGCTGCGCTTCGTCGCTTCCGCAGCACGCAGATAGTGGTCCACGTGATCGAACCGCAGACACCTGACGACGTAAAGTACGACATCTTTAATCGCGTCAACACTTCCGGCAGCCCGTTATCGGCGCAGGAAATTCGACACGCTATGAGCAAGGCACGGTCTCGTGACTTCCTCAAGAATCTCTCCGAGATGAAGGCATTTGACGAGGCCACAAATCACCACTATTGGCGTCGGGACGCAGACGCAGAAGGCGGTTGGATTCGGGACAGCGGTAGAATGACAAATCGTGAGCTTGCCCTACGTTTCTGCGCATTCAGCGACTATTCCGACGAGGATTACCGCAGGCATCCAAGTTTAGACGCCTTCTTGGTTGAATACACCCGCAGGCTTGATCGGAGCTCGAAAGATGGCGACTCGATCGAGGACACAGAACTCCATAGATTAGCCGCTGATTTTGATCGAGCTATGGAAAACGCTCACAAGGTGCTTGGAAAGGCAGCGTTTCGTCGTTGGCCAGCGGGACAGGCTCGACGCGGACCCATTAATCGAGCAGTTTTCGAGAGTCAGGCTATTGCGTTGTCCAAGTATACCCTCGATCAACTAATGCCGCGACAGAGTCAAATCGTAAATGCATTCAGAGGAGCATTTGAGGATCCGGTTTATGCACGCACAGTGACAGTTAGTACGGGCGATCCTGTTGCTGTAGAAAGCCGACTTACCCTAACAAAGAAAATCCTAGTCTCGGCGCTCGCATGATAACGTCGATCGATATTCGTGGATTTAAGCGCTTTCATCGGAAGTCCTTTGAATTTGCTCCCTTGACAATTCTCACGGGATTGAACGGCTCCGGAAAGACTTCATTGATACAAGCGCTGCTGCTGACATGGGAGGCGACTGCTGGTGCGTCAAAAGGCGCCGTTCGTTTGAACGGCCCGTTTGGTTTGGAGTTGGGAACGGCAGAGGACATTAGGAACTGGAAGTCCACTGAGTCAATTAGAATTGTTTTACTTTCAACCACGGGTGGTGAGTCCTCGTGGCAATTCGGGATGCCGTCAGAAGACGCGCTGTATGTCTCAGTGGAGGAAAAGCCGGATTCGCGACCCGCGGCGTTTTCAGGGGAACCGCGTGCGTTCACTTATCTCTGCGCCGAGCGCCTTGGACCGAGGAGTAACTCAGGCGCATCGCCCCTCCCGCCTATTGATCTAGAGGTTGGTGTTCACGGCGAATATTGCGCGCAGATTCTCGAATCACTAGGTGATAAATTAATTGAGGACAAGTCCCGTGCCCGCTCCGATCGGGAGCAGGGTGCTACCGCCTTGCTAAAGTACGAGGTTGAGCGATGGTTGGCGGAAATTGCTAGACCGGTGGAGATAGACGCGATTCGTTACGCAAGCTCTGCGATGTTTGCGCTTCGCTTCAGAAGCCCAGGTGGCGAATGGGTGCGGGCTCCAAATATGGGTTTTGGATTGTCTTATGCGCTTCCTGTAATTCTGGCCGGACTGACGGCAAAAGCCGGCGGCCTGCTTATTGTCGAAAACCCGGAGGCACACCTTCATCCAGCCGGCCAATCCCAAATGGGGGCCTTTCTTGGTTGGCTTGCCTCACGTGGTGTCCAAATCATAGTGGAGACTCATTCCGATCACGTGCTGAACGGAGTCCGTCGGGCAATAGGCGCTCACCAGTATCTGGCCGCAAATCAGGCTCTTGTTCATTTCTTTGAGTCGGGGCAAGACGATGAACCTGTTGTTCATAGGTTGGGATTTACGCCCATTGGTGGCGTATCACATTGGCCGCCGGGATTTTTCGACCAGTATCAGACGGACATTGCGACGCTTGGGCGCATTCGACGCGGTAAATGACCCTTGGCTCTCGTAGTGGACAGCGCTGAGTGGAGTTTTGACGGTTGGCCGGAAGGCAAGGTAGCCGATGCGATCGAGCATGTAATCAATTGCGTGTGGACAGCTCGTGATCGAGACGAAGTCGTGTGGATCGGTGATGATCTGCAGACCCGGCGCGTGCTGGGGGATTGGAGTCTCTGGAGCCTGTTTTCGCCTGATGCGCCAATAAGGCTGTCGCCGGAACTGCGTCAGGAACTGGCAGCTTGGCTCGGGTCCGCGCGCTGTTACTTGGATGAGGAGCAGTGGCCTCCTGGGATGGAAGAGACCTATATACGAGTAGACCAAAATTTGCCTGAAGAAAATAGTGATCAGGCGTGGGCGCATCATCACGTCAGATCAGGCCGGCCGGTGGCCTGCCTAAGTCTCAGGCGCTCGGGTCCGCATAGCACTGTATCTGCGCTAGGAAGCGCCACGGTTCATTGGATAGTTGATGAAAGCACTCATCGGGCGTTCTGGCGCGATGCGATTGAAGTGGAAAGAGGGGGCACCGAGCCGCTCGAGCGCCTGTCAGCTCATGCCTTTCCCGATCTCCACTTTCATACAGCGGTCTGGCAAGGGTTGAATAACTTTGCGGGTGGTTACTTGGCCGTACGCCGCGAGCTTCAGCGATACTTGACAGTGCTCGATCAGCACGGGGTATGGGCCTTCACCTTTCCGCCTCCCGCGCTTGCACTCGGCGAAGCAGCCGGGTCTGACCCTAGCGTCCTTCCGTCAAATCAGATTGTTGAACGGCGATTCCATGGCCTCAACCTCGATATTTCGCCTGAGAATTCAAATGTCCGCGCAGACAACAATTGTCGCCGGGCTCGTGAGATTACACTAGGGACACAAACACTTTACTGCGAATGGCACGGGAAGTTGGAGCGGCACCAAAATAGGATCTACATGCATCCACCTGTCCCTGCGTCAAAAGGCAAAGTGGTAATCGCGATATTCACAGATCACCTTCCCTTGCCTACATAGGGGTATACGGCCCCCGGCACAACCGCGACTTCAAGGAATAATTGCTCAAAAATCGCTGAAATCGACAACGCAGCAAGAAATTGGGGCCGCCGCCGACTATTTGGTGTAAGGGCTGTTTACCAGATTGGGCCGCGGCTCAATATGAATGCGATCGCGCAGACGTTCAAGCGGGTGGCGGAATTTGTGGGGATGACCGAGGACGAAATGCGGCAGGTCAGTGGGCACACGATCCGGGTTGGGGCGACGCAGGACATGTTAGCGCTCAACATTGATTTGGCCTCCGTGATGCAGGCAGGAAGGTGGAAGACGACGGTGATGCCAATGCGGTATGGTGAGGAGGTTCAGGCGGGACGCGGTGGGATGGCGCGTACAGCGAAGGCGCAGGGCGAGCGAAGTAAAAAATCTACGTGACGGATAAATGAAATGCGTTCCGACCCGTATCAGATCGCTGACAGCAGCGGCGCGGATGTCGAGCATATTTTATAGCGCCAAAGAGAGCGCACAGTCAATGTCCGTCGCCGAACGACTCGGGCAGGAAATCTCCTTTGCCGATACGCTTGCAAATGGATTGCTTTCGATGGCGCGGTGTAAGCAAATAACGAGGAAGCCCAACGTATGTCAATCGGTCAGGGAGTTGCCAATTTCCTTTCCCAATTCCGACTCTTCAATCCGCATCGGACGCACGGCTTCATCTCGGGCCCGGATCGGAGTCACTTCTGGCCTGATTTGGGATGGGCGTACAAGGAGTTGCATGGATTCCACGGTCAGAATCTGCGCGACCCGGCACGCGCCACCGCAAAGGACGTATTCTCATATCTGTATAGCTTGCAGTATTACGAGATCTTGCGGATAGCGACATATTGGCGTTTCATCGAAGCCGTCACTGTCGGTGCTCAATTGAGGCGAGCCTGCGAGCACGTGAAGTCTGAATTGAAGAAGTCGCAATACATACATCAAAACCGAACGTTCGAAGCGGAATGTAAGAACCTGATTGCCTCTGCTACTGATATCGCCGCCGATGAGGTCATGAAGAAGTTTGAGACGAGATTAAACGACGACATCAAGAAACCGCGCTGGGACACTTCATACGGGCACGGATAGTGTGTAAAAGAAATTACGATAGTCGGACGGTCTAGTCAGAGGTGACCATGCGCCACCGCCCCACACTGAAGGACTTCAAATTGTCAGCAGAAGAGGCTGACTTCGCTCTCCGTATCCTCGAGTCCTTCGGCGAAGCGCGCTTCACGGTGCCGGATTACTTCGACCGGATCGAGCGTATGCTGCATCAACGGCTGCCCGATCCGGGTCAAAACCAGCGGATGCGCGAGCAGCTCGACGCCCTCGCCTCGGATTCGGTCGGCGTACTGTTACCCGCGCCGGGTCCGCGGGGCGGCGCCGGCTGGAGGCTCAATTCGGCGGCAGTGCCGGCGCTACGGCGACGCGAATCTGTGCTGAACGCTAGAGCCGCTAGGAAGCAGCAAGAATTTGACGCCTGGGTGGCGCGCAAGAGTGAGGTTGAGAATAAACCGGGTGCGCTACGGGGAGCCCTCGCGGAGCGCTTGCGAGAGGCCGGCTTGTCGGAGTCCGCGGTACAGGACTTTCTGGCAGCAGTGGACGCCATCGTGGCCGCGTCCCTGCGAGCCCGCAGGGGCTCGCCCTGATGTCACCGCAGAATCGACGCGCGTGACACCGAAGGGGCGACAAGAAATCACTTTGAGGCGGCTCAGTTGGAACGAAACTGCAATGTTACGACATTTTAGTTCGAAACTCGCTTGCACAGACAACCTTTCGAGAAATCATTCGGAGACACGGTTTCGGTAGCGTGAATAACCCAGATTTTGACGGTCTCGGTCCTGTTGCATGCGGCTATCGAAGACGGTGATTTTCGAGAGACGGCGCGTAAACGCCCGGCTACTCGAGACTTACCCCGAAATGGCACCAGACTGCAGCTTCGCTCTCTCTGTGCCTACTGCCGAGCAGCTTGGAACCCTAAGCCTTGGAGTCCGTCACAGTTGAACAGAGAATAGCTGCCACAAGGCTTGGCGACCTTGCCAACTCAACTAACCCACAACTGGCTCTCGCTGCGGCGGCGGAAGAAGCCTACTGAGCTCGTGTCGCGCCATTTCGGTGGTGAGATCTCCGCCTGTCGCGAGCTTCGCGTTGGGGGTGGGGAGGTGAATGAAGGCAGCAGCGGCCGATTGCCGGAGAGCATACAGTTCCGATGAGGGAATGCTACTGTATACGGCTTGACTGGAGCCTATCTGGAAGACCGATTTGGCTTGCCAGTTGGGAAATATGGCCAAGGGCCTGGTACACTATCCCGGAAATGGCGGATCCAGCCCGGAACGTCTTTTGTGCAACGGAACGGCACCATATGACATTCGCGAAGGCATATAGATGTTGAAGAGAAAAATCCCGCCTGCATCAGCAACTTCAACTTTTCGCTATTTGGATCTTTTCTGCGGGTGTGGAGGATTCAGTCTGGGGATTGAGCGCGCCGGGCTTGCCTGTGTCGCGGCTATCGATATCGACTCTCATGCGATCGATGTCTTCAAGACCAACCTACCTGATGTGGAGCATGTTCTCTGTCGCGACCTGACGACGTTCAAACCCGAGGACTTGGCCGACCTTATTGGAAAGCAAAAGATCGACATCATCGTTGGAGGTCCGCCTTGCCAGGGATTCAGCAGGGTTAGAAAAGTAGACGGCACGAATCACGGCAAGCGTCTTGTCGAGGATCCGCGAAGGCTTCTTTATAGGAACTACCTCCACTACGTGGAGTTTTTCAAGCCGTCGATGTTTGTGATGGAGAATGTGCCCGGAATCCGACAGGCTGCGGGCGGCGAATTCTTCAAGTCGATCCAACTGGACGCTCGAAGGCTCGGTTATCGGGTCCATGCCACGATGGTTCTGGCGTGGCAGCACGGGGTACCACAAAAGCGCGAAAGGCAGCTCATTATCGGTACGGCGTCCAAGCTTCCAATTTTCTCGACCGCGATCTACGTGCCTCAAACTCACGCCGACCCCGAAATGCGTGTCAATAGTCGTCGTCCGGGCGAGCAGCGCGGCGGGCGCGGTCGCAAAAAGAAGCTTGAGCCACCTGTAACGCTCTGGGAGGCAATCGGAGACCTGCCGCCGCTCCAGATAAAGAGCGGAGAATTCGACGCAGACTATGATCCGGTCCGAGGCAGAGAGCATCTGGAGAGGTACGGACGCCGGTTCATGTTGGACGTACTTGAAGTTCACCGATCGGAAGGGCTGACAGGTCACGTGTCGCGCTTCCACAGCGAACGAGATCTGCGCGATTTTGACCGTCTTCGGGAAGGTGAGAGCTCCAAGCAGGCGCTCAAGCGCGGCGAGGAGATGGAGTTTCCGTACGATCGCAGCCACTTTCTGGATCGGTACACGCGCCAGCATCGCGACAAGCTTTGCTCGACCATCGTTGCACATTTGAGCAAGGATGGTCTGATGTACGTCCATCCTACCCAACGCCGCTCTCTCACGGTGCGAGAGGCGGCGCGCGTGCAAACGTTTCCCGATTGGTTTCTTTTCCCGAGCTCGAAGTTAATTTCATATCGACTAATCGGCAACGCGGTGCCTCCAATCTTCGCGCAGGCAATCGGCAGAGGGGTGAAGCAATATTTGAGTGCTGCACTGCCTGTACGACCACTCTCGCCGATGCCGATCTCACCCAAACAAGCCGTCGAATGGCTCGGCCCGGTGATCGACATACCCGTCGGATCCAACAGACTTAGAAACCTGCCTATGGGTGAGTTGAAAAAGGCGTGGTTTTCGGTCGGCTTCCTTCACAACTGGCTGCACCCCGATGGGGTCATCGACAACGGCGAGGAGATCGCCGAAAAGGTCGATGTGACGGCGCTGCTTGCGGCGGTGGCGCCGCAGATCGCTGCGCCAGCCTATGTAGTGAGCGGATGGCCGACACAGCTTGTACCTCTCGCGCGTGAGGCGGAAAGACGCTTCCGCGACGGACAGTTGAGATTCGACGAGTACTACTATTCAGACGCGCAAGTTTCAGGTTGGGACTGGTGCAGGAAGAACCGGAGATCGGAATGGGCAAGAAAAATCACGAATTAATACCTTCGGCGCGGCGATTAATCTCCTCGCTTCGCGATATGGGCTATGACTTTCCAGCCGCAGTGGCAGACATAGTCGACAACTCGATCGAAGCGGGCGCCGGCCGTGTCAGTATAGACATCCGCAACGATGGCGATGACTCGTGGGTACGCATCTGCGATGACGGCAAGGGCATGACGCCGGCTCAGGTGCGCGAGGCACTGAGGTATGGTGCAACCCGTGAGTACGATAAAGAGAAATCACTGGGGAAATTTGGGCTTGGACTAAAAACCGCTTCGATGAGCCAATGTCAGCACCTGCTGATTGCGAGTCGTTCAAATCCGAATCAGCCCCAGATTTGTGCCTACGCCTGGGACCTCGCACACATCGTGGAGACCGATGCATGGGAGATCCTTGATGTCGGGCGAGAGGAATACACGGAGTTGCTTCGCGAGCCGCTTCTGGTACGCACCGGGACTGTCGTTCTCTGGAGGCGCCTTGATCGTATACTTGGCCTTAAGCATCCCTACGGTGGCATGATCAAGAAGCGGATTCTTGGCATGTGCTCGGAGCTGGAAGAACATCTGGCCATGGTCTTCCACCGATATCTTGCAGGTGAAGCGGGACGACGCAGAGTGCGGATCTCGGTGAACGGAAAGCAACTGCGTCCTTGGGACCCTTTCGTTCGGGCGGAGAAAAGCACGGCCCGTCTT
>Ga0182014_10003484_pt1 | contig 18832 bp, 15 predicted proteins | sample 612S2DmetaG_FD_120489 | JGI IMG/M metagenome (GOLD analysis project Ga0182014, IMG submission 120489) | Permafrost microbial communities from Stordalen Mire, Sweden - 612S2D metaG | ecosystem: Environmental > Terrestrial > Soil > Wetlands > Permafrost | place: Sweden: Stordalen | collected... | reverse complement strand
CATCACCAGATCAGCGCCAAATCGCTTGGCGATCTCCAGACGCTCCGGCTTGGTGTCGAGCACCACCAGCTTCGACGGGTTCTTCAGCCGCGCCGCGCCGACCATGCCCAGACCAAGCGGCCCCGCGCCAGCCAACACGACGAAGTCGTCGAGTTGAATTTGGCCGCGGTTCACCGCGTGCACCGAGCAGGCGTAGGGTTCGATCATCGCCGCACGCTCGATCGGCATGTTGTTGGGCACCTTGTGGGTGCGCGAAGTCGCCGGCAGCCGCATGAACTTCGCCATTGCGCCGTTGACGTTGTTTTGGAAGCCGTAGACGTCGTGGCGTTCGCACATCCAGTACTGGCCGCTCTTGCAGAAGCGGCATTCGTCACAGGGAACGATCTGTTCAGAGATCAGCCGCTCCCCGAGATGGAACTCGCCGCGACGGGCGATATTCTCGCCAAGCTCGACGGCGATGCCGACGAACTCGTGGCCCGGAATCATCGGCGCTTTGATATAGGCGGGCTGGTCTTTGCCGTCGCCCCAGAAGGAAGGCGCCCCGTCGTATGCTTTCGAGTCGCCGGCGCAGATGCCGCAGCATTCCACTTCAATGATGATGTCGTCGGGACCGGCCCGCGGCACAGGCACCGTCTCGAAGCGGTAATCGTGCGGCGCGTACGCCACCACAGCGTGCATGGTGTCGGGAAGCGCGTTCGCCCTCGCTGTTGTGGCCATCTTCTCTTTCCTTTCCGCCCGCGGACGCGGGCCCCAAACCGTAAGCGACCGGCCGCCCGCGGGGCGGCTGAACAATCAGCTCGATCTCTTGGAAGTTGACCCGCCGAACCGGCCAGGCGCTTCGCCGCCGGTGAAGATGGCGACGGCCTCGGTCACCCGAAGCGCAGGCTGTCGCTCCGGCTCAATGATTGCGACGCTCGACGCCGGCTGCTTCGCGGAGTCGCCGCGCTCGCCCCTTCCGCCGTCGCGCCGGAAGTCACGCCCGCGATTTCTCGTAAGGAGAGGAAATGTCGATGCGCGGGCCCTGTCGCCGCAGCACGGAGCATCGGCGGTCTCGGCCTCAGGCTCGAAACAGGTGTCGCACATTGCGATGACGCCCTCGAACGGCTTTCTCAGCCATTCCACTTTCAGAAGCGGAACCACGCTTCCCCCCTAACGCGGGCCGTTTTTCGACCCTTCGTTGATATTTGTCCATCAGAGATCGACAAAAGTCAAGCGCTCTCGTTGAGGGATCGATCGAAACGACTCGGGATCCCGGCCGAACGCGCCCGGCAGCCGGCAATGCGCAAACCGTTCTCCGCTAGGGCAAGCGATTGGCGTTACATGCAATTCTCGCGGCGATCTTCGCCATCACGGGACCACCGAGGAGCGATGTGTGGCTGCCCGCGCATCGAGGCGATGGGTCACAGGCTTGACTTTTGTCGACCGTTGGTGGACAAATATCAACCAAGATCCAAATTGACCAGGGCGGGAAGGGAACGTGACGCCGCTGCTGAAAGTGGAGGGGCTCAGGAAGTCGTTCGGCGGCGTCGCTGCCCTACGCGGCGCCCGCTTTGAGCTCGAAGCCGGCACGGTCCACGCGCTCTGCGGCGGCAACGGGGCGGGCAAATCGACCTTTCTTTCGATCCTGATGGGGATTTACCGGCGCGACGCCGGTAAAATTTGGCGCAACGGCCAAGAGGTCGAGTTCAGCAGCCCCGCCGAGGCGTTGGCGTCGGGCATCGCGATCATCGAGCAGGAATTAAGCCCGATTCCGCAAATGACGGTCGCCGAGAACATCTTTCTTGGCCGTGAGCCGCCTGCCCGGTTTGGCGGAGTCAACTTCCGCAAAATGAACGCGGCGGCGCAGGCGATCCTCGACGATCTCGGCTTCGCAATCTCCGCGACGCGGCGCATGTACACGCTCTCGGTCGCGCAAATGCAGCTCGTGGAGATCGCCAAGGCGCTGAGCCACGATGCCGAAGTCATCTTCATGGACGAGCCGACCTCGGCGATCGGTCATCGCGAGGCCCACCAGCTCTTCGCCGTCGTACAACGTCTGCGCGAGCAGGGCCGTGGCATCGTCTACGTCTCGCATCGGCTGTCGGAAATCTTCGACGTCGCGGATCGCTACACCGTGTTCCGCGACGGCGCCTACGTCGACTCGGGGCTGCTCGCCGACGTCGATCGCGCCAGCCTCATCCGCATGATCGTCGGGCGCGAGATCTCGGAGGAATACGCGAAAATCAACACGCCGACCGACGAAGAGGGCCTGTCTGTCGCCGGACTCACCTCGCCGGGCAAGATCGACGACATCTCGTTCACCGTCCGCAAGGGCGAGATCTTTGGCATCTATGGCCTGATGGGCTCTGGCCGCAGCGAGATCTTCGACTGCCTGTTCGGACTTGATCGCCCGAGCAAAGGCGAAGTGAAGCTGTTCGGCAAGCCCGTCTCGTTCGCCGCCCCCAAGCAAGCGATCGCCGCGGGAGTCGCCTTGGTCACAGAGGACCGCAAGCTTACCGGCCTCAACCTCACCGATAGCATTCGCCGCAATATCTCGCTCGTCAGCCTGCGCGACCTCAGCCCCAATTTCGTCGTCAATTCGAGGCGCGAAGCGAAGGCAAGTCGCGAGACCATCAATCGCTTCAGCATTCAAATCGGCCGCGACGTCGACCCTGTCTCCAGCCTCTCCGGCGGCAACCAGCAGAAAGTCGTGCTGGGCAAATGGTTCCTGCGCAATCCGAGCGTGCTGCTGCTCGACGAACCGACGCGCGGCGTCGACGTCGGCGCCAAGCGCGAGATCTCGCGCATCGTTGGCAATTTCGCCGCCGCCGGCGGCACGGTGGCGATGATCTCCTCCGAGATCGACGAGCTGCTCGGCGTCGCCGATCGAATCATGGTCATGCGCGACGGTCGGGCTGTCGACGTCCTCGATCGTTCGCAGGCCACCGCCGAAAAACTTGTCAATCTCTCAGTCTGATGACGCAGCAAGCAGATAGAGCGCAAACCGTGTCGGAACAACCTGCCGTCAGAGCTCAACCGATGGACGCCGCCGAAGTCGCGAAGCGGATCGTGCGGGAGTATGGCATCTATCTCGCCTTCGTCATTCTCGTCATCGTGCTGTCTTTCGCCAATAAGTATTTCCTCACGCAGAGCAACATATCGAACATCCTGCTGCAGACGTCGATCAACGGCGTCCTGGCTTTCGGGATGACGTTCGTCATCATCACGGGCGGCATCGATCTGTCGGTTGGTTCGGTTTTGGCGCTTGCGGGCATCGTCTCGGCGAGCTTCGCCACCACCTCGCCGCAAGCAACCGTGGCGGGAGGTCCCTATCCGGTCGTCGTCGCGCTGGTCGTCGGCGTCATGGTCGGCGTCGCCAGCGGCGCCATCATCGGACCGATCGTCGCGCGCTTCAATGTGCCCTCGTTCGTCGCAACTCTGGGCATGCTGTCGGCGGCCCGCGGCCTGACGCTCATCTACGCGGGCGGTCGCCCCGTGCCGGCTTTGATTCCGCAATATCGCTGGATCGGCAACGGCAACGTGTTTGGCGTGCCGGCGCCGGTCGTCATTTTCGCCGGCATCTTCCTGATATGTTGGTTCGTTCTCGCCCGAACGCGGTTCGGTCGCTATGTCTACGCGGTCGGCGGCAACGCCCGCGCCGCCAAGACTTCCGGCATCAACGTCGTCGGCGTCCGCATCGCCGTCTATGTCATCAGCGGCGGTCTCGCCGGCGTCGCCGGCATGTTGCTCGCGGCGCGCACCGGTTCGGCGCTGACGCAGGCCGGCATCGGCTACGAACTCGACGCCATCGCCGCCGTGGTGATTGGCGGCATCAGCCTTTCGGGCGGCATCGGCCGCATGACCGGGGCGCTGATCGGCGCGCTCATCATCGGCGTCATGAACAATGGCCTCGATCTGATGGGCATCGAATCCTACTACCAACAAGTTCTGAAAGGCATGCTGATCGTTGGGGCCGTGATGCTCGATCAGAGGCGGAATCAGGGCGGATAGCCCTGACAAAGTCGGGGTGAATCGCCCCGACGAAGGACGTCGAGCGCGGCTTCCGCGAGTCGAGCTCCAAAATTGCGGCGCCGACCGAGCCGCAAAGAGACGCAGGAGAAACGCAGAGGAGATGAAAATGAAACTTATCGGCACATTGTTAGCAGCCGTCTCGGCCGCCGCACTGCTCGCGACGCCGGCGATGGCGGACAAACTCAAGATCGGCGCTGCCGTCTACGGACTCAAGGCCGAATATATGCAGCTTTGGTCGGCGGCGCTGAAGGCTCATCCTGCGGTCAAGAAGGGCGAGGTCGACGTGACCGTGTTTGACGGCAATTACACGGCGCTGACCCAGCAAGACCAGATCAACACGATGATCACTCAGAAGTTTGATGCGATCATTTTCGTGCCGATCGACGCCGAAGCTGGCGCGACTCCGGTGCAGTCGGCGCACGACGCCGGCATTCCGGTCATCGGCTCCAACACGCGCGTCAAGTCCGACCTGCTGACGTCCTACGTCGGATCAGACGACGTGGTCTCTGGCTACCTCGAGGGCAAGTCGGTGCTCGACCGCATTGGCTGCAAGGGCAATGTCGTGATTATCGAAGGCCCGATCGGCCAGTCGGCGCAGATCTCCCGCCTCGAAGGCAACAAGAAGGCCCTCGCCGAGTGCCCGAACGTCAAGGTGATCGAGGATCAGACGGCCAACTGGTCGCGCGCCGAAGCGCAGAAGCTGATGGAAAATTGGCTGACCGCTCATCCGGGTCAGATCAACGGCGTCATCGGCCAGAACGACGAAATGGCGCTCGGCGCCATCGAGGCCATAAAGGAAGCCAAGCTCAACCTGAAGGATTTCCCGATTTCCGGCATCGACGGCATCAGCGACGCGCTGCGCGCCGTGAAGGCGGGAGAAATGACGTCAATCCTGCAGGACGCAGTCGGACAGGCGCAGGGCGCGCTCGACCTCGCGATCTTCTATGCGAAGAAGGGCGACTACAAACCAGAATCCGACATTTGGGCTCAATATAAGGACATGCCGTGGAACGGCGGCAAGGACAAGATCTACAACGTTCCGTGGACCCCAGTGACAACCGCGAACGTCGACACGCTGCTCGCGGCGCGGTCGAAGTGAGTCGTTAGAAGCGGCGCACTCGCGCCGAACAAGGCATACGCGCCTCTCCCTCCCCAGGCGCGTATGCCGCCCCCCAAAGGTTTCGAAGGAAGCACGAAGATGTCCGACGCGCCCGCATCAATCGATCTCGACTTCTCCCTGAAAGGCAAGCGCGCGCTCGTCACTGGCGGCGCGTCCGGCATTGGCGCAGCGATCTGCAGCGCCTTCGCCGCCAAGGGGGCGCGGGTCGCCGTCGTCGACCTCAACGTCGCCGCCGCCGAGGCTAAAGCGAAGGCCATCGGCGGCGGCGCGATGTCGTTCGTCTGCGACGTCTCGGATCAGGCCTCGGTGCAGAAGACGGTCGACGGCGCTCTGGCGGCGTTTGGCGGCCTCGACATCCTGGTCAACAGCGCCGGCGTCGTGTTCCTTGCGCCGGCTGACCAACTGCCGCTCGACTACTGGGACAAGACGATCGCCATCAATCTGAAAGGCACGTTCCTCATGTCGCAGACGGTTGGCAAGGCGATGATCGCCGCCGGCCGGGGCGGCAAGATCGTCAACCTCGCTTCGCAAGCGGGCACGGTCGCCATCGACGAGCATGTCGCCTATTGCGCATCGAAATTCGGCGTCATTGGGCTGAGCAAGGTGCTCGCGGCCGAATGGGGCAAGCACCACATCTGCGTCAATACGATTTCGCCGACCGTTGTGTTGACGGAGCTCGGCAAGAAGGCGTGGGACAATCCGAAGGGCGAGGCGCTGAAGCTGCGCATCCCAGCCGGTCGTTTTGCGCTTCCGGAGGAGATCGCCGCCGCAGCGGTGTTCCTGGCCTCCAGCGGCGCCGATATGGTCACTGGCGCGGATCTGCTCATCGACGGCGGCTACACGATCATTTGAACCAACACGTCGGACGGGGACGGACTAAGGGGAGCTCCTCGCAATGCAAAGATTCATCAACGATCCGGACTTTGTCGTCGACGACACGGTGCGTGGGTTCATCAAGGCGCACGGCGAACTCGTCAAGCTCACCGACAACCCGAAGGTGGTCGCGTTCGCCCAGGCGCCGATTCGCGGTAAGGTCGGCGTGATCACCGGCGGCGGGTCGGGACACGAGCCGGCGTTCATCGGCTACGTCGGCCGCAACATGCTCGATGCGGTTGCGGTTGGGGAGATCTTTTCCTCGCCGACCGCCAAGAGCTTCTTTGAGGCGATGAAGATCGCCGACGGGGGCCGCGGCGTAGTTTGCCTCTACGGCAATTACGCCGGCGACAACATGAACGTCAAAATGGCGATCAAGCTCGCCGCGAAGGAAGGTTTGGAAGTTCTCACCGTCGTCGCCAACGACGACGTCTGCTCCGCGCCGCCAAGTCAACGCGAGAAGCGGCGAGGCGTCGCCGGCGAGATCCTGATGTGGAAGTGCGGCGCGGCAAAGGCTTCGCTCGGCGCCAGCGCGAAGGAAGTGCAGGCGGTGGCGCAGAAGGCGATCGACAACTGTCGCTCGATCGGCGTCGGTCTCGGGCCATGCACGCTGCCGGCGGTCGGCCATCCCAACTTCACGATCGAACCGGGCAAGATGGAGGTCGGCATCGGCCACCATGGCGAACCGGGGACACACGTCGAGCCCTTGAAGACAGCGGCGGAAGTTGCGCGCGACATGGTCAAGGTCGTTCTCGACGACCACAACTTGCCAAGCGGAACCGAGGTCGCCGTTCTGATCTCGGGTCTGGGCGCTACGCCGACGAACGAGCTCTACATCCTCAACGACACGATCGATGAGGAAGTCCACGCCCGCGGGCTCAAGATTGCCCGCGCCTACGTCGGTAATTTCTTCACCTCGCTGGAGATGGTCGGCGTGACGCTGACGATCATGGCGCTGGATGAAGAGCTCAAGCAGCTGCTCGCCGTCGAGGTGGCGTGCCCTGCGCCATTGTGAAGGGTGCTGCGATGCAAGGCTTCTCCAACGCCGACAGCGGCGACATCGTTTCCGCGATCGCGCGGCGCATCGTCGAGAACCGAGCCTACCTAAGCGACATCGACGGCCTGATCGGCGACGGCGATCATGGCGTCAACATGGCCAAGGGCTTCTCTCTCGCGGCAGAGCGGCTGCGCGGCGAAGCCCGGCCGTTGTCAACCTCGTTGGCGACGCTCGGCGAGGTCCTGATGACGGAAATCGGCGGCTCGATGGGCCCGTTGTACGGCGTCATGTTTTCCGGCTTCGCCGACGCTTTGGCGGGCGTCGAGGAGATCGATGCGCCGGCGTTTGAGCGGATGCTGCGCAAGGGCTTGGAGGAAGTCCAGTCGATTGGCGACGCCAAGGTTGGCGACAAGACGCTGATCGACGCCTTCGCCCCGGCGCTTCAGGCGTTTTCCGCCGCCACGGCGAAGGGCGAAAGCTTTCCCATGGCGCTCGATGCGCTGGTCGTCGCGGCTGACAAAGGACGGGACAGTACGGTTGACCTTGTCGCCAAAATCGGCCGGGCAAGCCGCCTGGGCGAGCGATCGCGCGGCGTGCTCGATCCTGGCGCGGTGTCTTGCGCGATCATCCTGCGAACTCTTGCTGAGGGCGCGAAGTCGAAACTCGCGGGAGTTCCGTAACGGGCAGCGCTCGTCTGCCGACGGGCCCACCGTTTCGGCGGGTCCGGCTACAAGATGGCCGCGGCGGGGTTCGCCGGACGAGCCGCGTTCCGTTTGGTTCGATCGCGGCTCACGCCTCGCGGTGGGGACGATGTCGCGCATATGAAAACAACTCGAGGTGCAGAAATGAAGATCGCTCTTGGCGCGGATAGCATCGGAAAGTTCCTGCTCGACGTCATCGCCGCCCATCTGTCGCGGCGGCCCGAACTGACGGTCGTCGACTTGAGCGGGCCCCATTTCTATGCGGAAGTCGCGGAGAAAGTGGGTAGAGCGGTGATCGCCGGCGAATACGACCGCGGGATCCTGTTTTGTGGGACAGGAATCGGCGTTTCCATCTCGGCCAACAAGGTGCCAGGCATTCGCGCCGCCTTGACTCACGATGCCTATTCGGCCGAGAGGGCGGCGAAATCCAATAATGCTCAGATCATTACCATGGGGTCGCGCGTCATCGGCCCCGAACTAGCCAAGGTCGTCGTCGACACTTGGCTCCGCAGCGTGTTCGACCCGGCGGGTCCGTCGGCGGCGAACGTCGCGGCTATAGAGCAACTCGACGCCCGCACCCGAACCAGCTGAAGCCAGCGCGCGACGATTGCGGCGCCGGCAAGCGATGCCTGGCGCCGGATGCTGGGCCGAAATTGGGGCGTGATCGGCTGCCGTCGCGGAACCGCCGGGCTCGAATGCGATGATCGCGCTCGACAGCCGAGAGCCGGACGCTCTATCCTCAGGCGGCGCTGGCCTTGCTCAGCCGCCTCGGGAGGGTGCTTTCGGTGACAGTCGGCGTTGGCGAGATTCGCCCCACGCGATCTTACTCTGCGCCGTCCGAGGCTGCCGGTGTGGCGCCGCTGCGTTTTGGCGACGACCCCTATGTCTGGGCAAGCTGGCTCTATTACCAAGAAGGCATGACGCAGAACGATATCGCCCAGACCATGGGAATATCGCGCGCGACCGTCATCGCGTACCTCAACGAGGCCCGCGAACGTGGGATCGTCAACATTTCGATCGAACCGGCGCGGCTGTCCTCCTTGACTCTCGCCCAGATGGTGAAGAGCCATTTCAGCCTGCGCGACTGCTTCGTCATTCCGAACAACGGCGACGAGCGCTCCGTCGTTGATCGGCTAGGCGCGGCGGGCGCGCTCGTCGTGCGAAAATTCCTCCGGTCGGGCGACACGCTGGCCGTTAGCGGCGGCCGCACCGTGATGGCGGTCGGGACCAATCTGAAGCTCAGCGGCTTGCAGGACGTGACCATTGTCCAGGCGAGCGGCGGCGCAATCGCCAAGAGCGTTTCGTCGCCTGCGCTTTGCGCGTCGACGATCGCCGCCGCCGTGAACGCGACATGCGTGGGCCTATCGGCGCCGGCGATCGCGTCGACCGCCGAGGCGCGGGCCATTATGGCAGCCGAGCCGTTGGTCGCCGAGCAGTTCGAGATCCTCTTGCGCGCCAACAAAGTGCTGTTCGGCATCGCCTCTCTGCGGCTGAACGCGTCCCTTTACAGCGACGGCGTGTTCGACGGCGCGGACCTCCAGCGCTACTTCGATGGCGACGCTGTGGGCGTGCTCGTGTCGCGTTTCATCGACGCGTGGGGACAGCTGGTCGTTGGGACGCTCGAAGATCGCGTGATCGGCTTGTCTCTTGACGATCTCCTCCGCATCGACTTGCGCATCTGCGTCGCTGGCGGATTCGACAAGGTGCCGGCGATTCTCGCGGCGCTTCGCCGCGGCTATCCCAATGTGCTGGTCACCGATGCGGCCACCGCACGCGGCATTCTGCGCGCCGACGGCGTAAACGAATTCGACCGACGCCCTGGCGACAAGATGGCGGTCAAGCAGCGCACGCATCAACCTCGAGATTACGTCAAGAAGTTCATTAACGAGCCCGATGCGGTCGTCGAGGAGATGCTCGAGGGCGCCATCCTCGCCCACCGCGCCTTCTTGCGGCCGATCGCGACCTCGAAGCGGGCTCTCGTCGCTGTGGAAGGGCCGCGTCCGGGCAAGGTTGGCCTGGTGATCGGCGGCGGATCTGGCCATGAGCCCTCCTTTCTGGGGTACGTCGGCAAGGGCCTCGCCGATGCCGTCGCCGTCGGCAACGTCTTCTCGACGCCGCCGCCCGACCCGATCTTTCGCTGCGCGCAAGCGGCGTCGGGGGGCGCCGGCGTTCTATTCGTCTACGGGAATTACGTCGGCGACGTCATGAACTTCGACATGGCCGCGGAGATCGCCCGCGACCACGGCATCGAGACGCGGTCGATCACGACGACGGACGACGTCGCCTCTTCGCCGTACGAAAATCGTCAGGCGCGGCGCGGGGTCGCTGGAAACGTCTTCGTCTTCAAGATCGCCGGCGCAGCATGCGACAAGGGCTGGAGCCTCGACGCCTGCGAGGCCGTTACGCGCAAGGCCAACGCGCGCACATTCACCGTCGGCGTCGCGTTGGAGCCGTGCGCTCTGCCGCAGACCCGCCGCCACAACTTTGAGATCGGCCCCGACGAAATCGAAATCGGCATGGGCATTCACGGCGAACCGGGCGTCCTGCGCGGCCAATTGGCGCAGGCGGACGAGATCGTCGACCTGATCCTCGACCAGATTTTCGCCGAAATGAAACCGGGCGCTGGCGACAAGGTCGCCGTCCTGGTCAATTCGCTCGGCGGCACGCCGCTGATGGAGTTGTACATCCTCTATCGCCGCGTGCAGCAGCGCCTTGCCGCCAAAAGCATCGAGGTCGAGACCAGCTTGGTCGGACACTACTGCACGTCGATCGATATGGTCGGGGCGTCGATTTCGCTGTTGCGTCTCGATCGTGAGCTGCAAGAGCTCCTTCATCACCCTTGTCGAACTGCATTCTTGCAGGTGGGCTAAGATCGGCGATCGCCTCGTGGAGAAACCAATGGCTGAGCTTCTTTCCCACTGCCTGAGCCGGATGTTTCACAACATCGCCGACTCGATCGAGGAAGCGAAGGATCACCTTTCCGAACTCGACGGAGAGATCGGCGACGCCGACCACGGCGTCACGATGTCGATTGGATTTCAGGCCGTGAAGAACGAGCTGTCCAAACGAAATATCGACGCAATGGCGCCCGACGACTTGATGAACTTGGTGGCGATGGCGTTTCTGAATTCCATCGGCGCTTCGACCGGGCCATTGTACGCGACAGGGTTCCGCCGCGCCGCACAAGCGATCGCGGGCGCGACCGACGCGACGCCCGAGGTCGAGGCCGCGCTCATCAAGGGAATTACTGACGGCGTGAAAGAGCGCGGCAAGGGTCGGCGCGGCGACAAGACGATGCTCGACGCTTGGATTCCGGCGACCGACGCGGCCGCTAACGCAGTCCGTCGCTCGGCGACCGCCGAAGAGATGTGGCGGGACGTCTTGGCGGCGGCGGAAGCCGGCGCCGCTCTGACCTGCTCGATGATCGCAGCCCGAGGTCGGGCGGCGCGGCTTGGCGAACGCGCCCTCGGCCACCTCGACCCCGGCGCCGCCAGCGCGGTCGTCATCCTCAAAGCGATGGCGTTGACCTTCTGCGACGACAGCGCGAAGCCGATGAAGATCGTGGGCAACCCATCGCCCAAGGCCGGCAAGTTCCCTGGCCGGCGATTCAAGGTCGACGGCGACAGAAACTGGGCGGACGATCCGCCCAAGGATTCCACCGCTCAGGCCGGCGGCCCTCTTTGAGAACAGCGTGAGGCGCATTCAAAGTCGAATCGTCTCCGCTGTCGTTGCTTCGCCGCTGCGACGACCGCGTCGATATTCAAGCGGACGACAACGCGCTCCGGCGCGCCAACCCGACCGGGTCCTTCATCCGTTGATCCCACCCCGACGCATCCGCTCGAGTAGCCAGCTTCGAGCGTGAGCCACCTCTACGATCGGCTCGGCAGACTTCTCGGTCCACATTTCGATCAGGAACGGGCCGCGATAGCCGAGCTCCGCGAGCGTCCTGAAGCAGGCCACGAAGTCGACGCAGCCTGTCCCGAACGGCACGTCGCGAAACTGTCCGGGGAAGTCTTTTGTCACCCGGAGCGTTTCCTTGAGGTGGATCGCCACGATCTTGGCGATGCCCTTCCTCAGCTCGGCCGGCGCATCGTTGCCCCACGCCGACAGATTGCCGAGATCGGGATAGACGCAGAAGAACGGCGATTCGATGATCTTGGCGTATTCCAGCCAAGCGGTAATGGAGTTGACCAGCGGCGTGTCCATGATCTCGACCGCAAGCATCACCTGCGACCGCGCCGCCTCATCCACCGCCCAGCGCAATCCTTCGACGAAGCGCTGCCGCGTTCCCTCGTCGCTCGGCTCGTAATAGACGTCATAGCCCGCGAGTTGGATGGTGCGCAGGCCGATGCTGACCGAAAGATCGATCGCCTTGCGCATGATCTCGCGCGCCTTGGCTCGAATGTCGGGGTCGCGGCTGCCGAATGGGAAGCGCCGGTGCCCCGAGAGGCACATGCTCGGCACGGTCACGCCGGTCTCCGCGATGGCGGCGCGCAGCGACGCGCGCTCCGCCGCCGACCAGTCGAGCCGCGCCAACCTCTCGTCAGTCTCGTCGACCGACATCTCGACGAAATCGAAGCCAAGGGCCTGTGCGAGAGCGAGCCTCGTCATCCACGAGAGGCCCTTCGGCAGCGCCTTCTCGTAGATGCCCAGCGGGTTGCGGGGAGCGCCTGCCGCCTCGTCCTGCTGCGGCGCGCTCATGGCCGCACCGGCAGCTTGTCCAGATGCTCGGCGAGTTGCCGGTATGCGGCGTATTTGGCGCGGTAGCGCGGCGCGGCGCGAGGATCCGGTTGCACAGTGGTCCCCACCGGGCACATCGCGGCCATCGCCTCGGCAAATGAGGGATAGACGCCCGAACCCACCGCCGCCGCAATGGCTCCGCCCAGGCAACCGGATTCCTTGACGTCCATGACCTCTAGGGGCTGCTCGCTAATGTCGGCGACCATCTGCATCCACACCTTCGATCTGGTCGGCCCGCCAGTCAGGCGGAGCGTCCTGCCGGGTCCCGAGAGCGCGCGAATCCGTTCCAGATGCACATGCTGAGAGAAGCAGATGCCCTCGTAAACCGCCTGCACGACATGGTTCAGCCCGTGCGCATTGGCGAGACCATAGAAGCAGGCGGAGAGGTTGTCGCCGAGGTTTGACGAGAACAGGTACGGCAGGAATTGTACATTGGTTTCGCCCTTGCCCAGCGACTCGACCATGGCGTTGCAGCGATCGTAGGCGTTCGTCGCATCCGGCATGAACGTGTGCACGAACCATTCCAGGTTGCCGGCGGAAGTCGGGCTGCCCTCATGCACGAAGAATCGCCCCGGGATGCAGTAGCGCCCCCAGATGTAGGGGTGCGGGTTGGTCGTCTCCATGTGGTCCGTCGTCCAGGTGACGATTGTCCAGGTGCCCATGACCACGTTGATGAACCGCGCGTCGGAAAGGCCGGCGCAGACGGCGGCCGAAACCACGTCGAAGAAGCCGCCGTACACCGGGGTTCCTTCGATGAGCCCGGTCTCCTCGGCGGCCGCGCGGCTGACCCCGCTCAGGCTCTGCTCGGAGCCTTGGACCGGCGGCATGCATCCAAGCATCTCATCGACGCCGAACAGCGCAAACAGTTCCGGGTCGTAGCCGCCCTTGCCGACATTGTAGAGATTGCTGCCCGAAATGTTCGTCACTTCGGCGCCGAAAGCGCCGGTAAATTTGTAGCGCACCCAGTCATGCGCCATCAGGACGTGTCGAATGCGACGGTAGTTTTCCGGCTCGTTCGCCTTGAGCCACGCCAGCAAGGAAACGGGGTGGCCCGACCACAGCTGCTGGTAGCCGCGGGGATACGCCTTCGCGTCCACCCCTTCGGCCTTCCATTTGCGGACGATCGGCAAGGCGCGATTGTCTGACGAGATGATGCCGTTGCGCACCGGCGCGCCATCTGCGTCGACCAGATACAGTCCCTTGCCGTGGGCCGAGAAGCTCACGCCCGCCACGTCACGCGGCGAAATTCCGCCCGTCGCCAGCACCTTGCGCACCGTGGCGCAAACCGTGCGCCGCATCGCGGTCATGTCCCGCTCGCTCCAGCCGACCTGCTTGACGATCGCCAAATCGGTTTGCGAGGCGACGGCCTTCTCGCGCCCCCGTTCGTCGTACAGGCCGCTCTTGATAACCGTCCCGCCAATATCGACAGTCAGAAAATACGGCATGTGAACTGGCGCTCCCTCTCGCGCAGTCGGTCGCTAAGGCAAATTGCCCCGCGACGGTAATTTGATCGCGGAAGTGGCTGGCCAGGATCGATCGCTTCGCGGCACCATAGTGCATCCCGGAAGGATCGAGAACGGGGCACAACAACACACCCCGTCAGGGCGACAAGACGCGACGTCGCGATTCCTCTTGCGACCGTTCTCTGTCGTTGAAGGGTGACGAATTGTCGCGAATCGCGAAGCCGCTTGCCACGCGAATGTTTTCGTCCGCACAAAGTCGACAGCCTCGGCCCGGTCCGTACGAGGCGTTCGTCGAACGCTGGGAAATCGACAAGTCTATCCGCCCGTTCAGTCCGCGGGTCCACGAGGTCTGAAAGCTGATGAAACTCAAGGCGGGAACGGAAATACGCGCGCGCGCATTGCTGTTCGACATGGACGGAACGCTGGTGGATTCGACAGCGGCCGTCGAGCGGGCCTGGAAGCGTGTCGCCGCCAAGTGGAGCGCCGATTTTGAGAAGCTGCGACGCCATATGCATGGTCGGCGCGCCATCGACATTATGCGCGACATTCTGCCGCCCGAAGCCTCGGATCAGCTGAAGGCCGAAGTTGCGGCGATCGACATCGTCGAGTTGACGGAAACCGATGGAATCGTGGCCGTTGCAGGCGCCGCGGGGTTGCTCGCGGCCCTGCCGCCGGGCGCATGGGCGTTGGTCACGTCCGCTCGTCCGGCGCTGGCGGCGGCGCGGATGCGCGCTGCCGACCTCCGGTTGCCCGCCACGATGATCACCTCCGCCACCGTCACGCGCGGCAAGCCCCATCCCGAATGTTTCCTGCGCGCCGCAGAACGCCTGGACGTGGCGCCGAAGGATGCGCTGGTGCTGGAGGACGCCCCAGCCGGGATCGCCGCCGGTCGCGCCGCCGGGTGCCAAGTTGTGGCGCTCGCCACGACGATCGAGAGCGAGCGCCTGGACGATGTCGACTGGATTCCCGATCTGTCCGTCTTGCGATTAGAAACTTGCGACGCCGACGGGTGGATGACTTTCCGCATCGAAAGCTGAAGGAGGCCCAAACTCTCGCGGGCCGGGCAGATCGAAGGCGCAGATCTGACCGCTTGGCCGCTTTGCCCGCGGGTCGCCCACGTCTCTCGCCGGCATCGTCGAGCGCGGTCGCAAACGCCTCACGCCGCCGCGAGCTTTCAGCGCCGCTCCAACAAACCGCGGGCGGCCTGCGCGTCGGTGATCAGAACGTTGGCGAACTTGCCTTTGAGGGCGCCGACAAGGGCGTCGATCTTGTCGACGCCCCCGGCGACGGCGATCCGCGTCGGTATCTGCCTGACTTCGTCAAGCGTGATGCCCATCAACCGCTCGTCGAGATCGCCAGTGATCCACCGGCCTTGCGCATCGAAAAAGCGCCCCGCGATGACGCCGACGGCGCCGTTGGACACGAAGAACTTGCTTTCGTCGGGACTGGTCAGGTGACTCGCGAAAACCAAGCTGTTCTCCTTGACCGTGCAGACGCCGAACAGGATCTTGTTGCAGGAGCGAATCCGCTGGAACTGCTCCTGAATGATCGGCTCCCGCGACAACATCTCGCGCAGCGCGCGATTGCTCAACACCACCGGCGCGTGGAGGTTGGCGGAGCGGCCATGGAGCTTCAGCGCAATCAGCGACGCGCACTCCTCTGCGCCGAGACCGTCATATGCGCCGCGCTGACTGCCCATCAGCTGAACGATGGTGAGGTTCGGGACCGGTCGGTCAGCGAGGTTCTCCGCCGTCTCCAAGACCGTCCGCCCCCAGGCGACGCCGAGGACATCGCCTGGGACGACGGTCTGCTCCATGTACTGGGCCGCCGCCTTGCCGATCCGTTCTGCCGGCGAACGCAGCCCGCCATCGTCGGGAATGACCATGCACTCCGCGAGGCCAAAAGCCTCCTTCATCTGCGTCGCCAACTCGACGCTGCCTAAGAGTTCAGTGCGGACGGAAACCTTGATGTAGTGGCTGGCCTTGGCTTGCTGAAGGTAGTTGACGACTGTGGCGCGGGATACGCCCAGCAGATCGGCAATCTGGCTCTGCGTCATTTCGTCGTGGTGGTAGAGCCAAGAGACCCACAGAAGCGGATCGCACTGATACGTCGCAGGTATCGCGACGCTGCTCCCAGTTCGCGATTTCGCAGCTGGCCTACCCTCCGCCGGCCGCCGGGTCGCCGCCTTCATTGATGATCCAGCCCCATCTGCCAAAACGCCATTTGTCAGTTCATATCATCAAAAGGCGAATCCGTCTGAATCCCCTAAAAACAGCTATCTACGGCTCAGGCTGGCCCTCAATTCTGTCATTTGACAGTTCTAATTGACAATTGTCAAAAGCCCATATAACGCTGTCGCCAACATACGACGCTTCGGATTGTTGCGGGGGCGCGACTACGCGTTGGCGCCGCGGCGGAACCGGCGATTGTCAGCGCGCGACGGGGGCTTGTGGACGACCTTCCGCCGCCCCGCGCCTCAAGCCGTCGTCGCTCGCTCGGGGTTTGTGCGCGGCTGTCTGCACCATCGTTTTAGTCTGAAGGCCGACGGCGCGGCCGCCTGAAGGCGAAGTATTCTCGGTCGCCGACGGCTTCGCTTGGAGGTGAGGGACCATGGCTTTCGATGTCAGCGTCGTTGGGCTCTATATTCTCGATATCCTCGGCCGACCGGTGGACGGCATCCCGCCGGGCGGGCAGCTGCGGTTCATCGAGGAAATTCGTCTGACCGTCGCCGGGACGGCCGGCGGCACGGTGGTGGATTGCGCCAAGCTCGGCCTCAAGGCGCGGGCGGTGGGCGCGGTCGGCGACGACGAGAAGGCCGACTTCGTGCTGCACACGCTCTCGACTTTCGGCGTCGATGTTGCGGCGATGCGCCGGCTCCCTGGCGTGCCGACGTCAGCGACGATCCTCAACGTCCGGCCCAACGGCGACCGCCCTGCCTTGCATCGTCGCGGCGCCTCCGACGCGTTCACGCTGACCGAGGCCGACTATGCCGAGGCGCTGGACGCCAAGTTCGTTCATGTCGGCGGCATGCCGCTGTTGGCCAAATTCGATGGCGCGCCGACCACGGCGCTGCTCAAGGCCGCCAAGGCGGCCGGCCGCGTCACCACCTTCGATCTTCTGTCGGCCACGCCTGAAACGACCAAAGTTCTTCGCCCGTCGCTGCCTTACGTCGACTATTTCGTGCCCAGCATCGAGGACGCCGCGGCGATGAGCGGGCTTTCCAGGCCAGAGGACGCGGCGCGCTTCTTCCTCGACCTTGGCGCCGGCAACTGCCTGCTGACCATGGGCGGCGACGGCTGCTTGGTCGCGACGGCCGATAAAATGTTCCGGCTGCCGGCGTTCGACATCGAGGTGAAAGACACCACCGGCTGCGGCGACGCCTTCACCGCCGGCTTGATCGCCGGCCTCAGCCATGGCTGGGACATCGAGAAGTCCGCGCGTTTCGCCTCGGCCTGCGGCGCCCTGGTGGCGACCGGGCTCGGCTCGGACGCTGGCATTGTCAGCTTCGAAGACACCGAGAAGGTGATGAACACCGCCCGCACGCGGCCACTCGCCGGTTAACGAAAGGGTTCGAGCGCCTGCGATCGCCGAAAGAGATCACGCGGAAGCGAAGCCGTCGCAGGGAAGGCCGGGACGGTTCGGCGCGCAAGCGCTAAACCGTCGTGGCGAAGCTTGTGCCTGCGCACGGCGATCCGATCTCTCGCCGGAACGGAAGATGTGAAAATGGATGACATGAATTTGCGCCGGGACATGGTTGCGACCTGCCGCCGGATGAATGAGCTGGGCATCAATCAAGGCACGTCCGGCAATCTGTCAGTGCGCGAGGGCGACCATATCCTGATCACGCCCACGTCGCTGCCCTACGACGAAATGCAACCGGACGATATTGTCTGCATGGAATTCGACGGAAAGCACACGGGTCGCCATCCGTCGTCGGAGTGGCGCTTCCATCGCGATATCCTCGCCGCCCGGCGCGACGTCAACGTCGTGCTGCATAGCCATTCGTCCTTCGCGACAACCCTCGCCTGCCTTCACCGCGGCATTCCCGCCTTCCACTACATGATCGCCGTCGCCGGCGGCGCGGACATCCGCTGCGGGCCCTACGCAACGTTTGGCACCCAGGCGCTATCGGACGTCGCCGTCGCCGCGCTGGCGGACCGCAAGGCCTGCCTGCTCGGCCAGCACGGTCAGATCGCGCTCGGCGGGACATTGAAGTCGGCCCTCTATTTGGCTGTCGAGGTGGAAACGTTGGCGCGGATGTACGTCCAAGCGTTGTCGCTGGGCGAGCCCCCCGTTCTCTCCGACGAGGAGATCGACAGGGTGATGAAGCAGATGCGCAACACCCACTACGGCCCCACGGCGGCAGCGGAATAGGCGTAAGAAATCAGGGCGTCTCAGAGAAACGGGGTGGTGTGCCTCCCCCTCCGCCAACGCCCTCTGAATCGCCCCGAGACTCCTTAAGGCCGCGGGTTTTTGGCGGCGACCCCTGTGCTACACAAGGGCGCTACACATGCTTTGACCCCCGGCGTTCATCCAGCCGGGGTCAGAGCGCCAGACGGGTCATCGTCCGGTGGGCGCCGACCGGCTAGCTGATCGAATCTAACACTTGGCGCCCGCGTCGCACCGCGGCGATGAGTTTGTCGGGATCGGCTGTCCAGATGAATGGCTGGGACTGCCGATTGTGCTCGTCGAGGAAGCGGTTGATGGCGGCTTGAAGGTCGGTGACGGATCCGAAAGACGCCGCGCTTCAGTCGGCGCTTTGTGAGGGTCGCGAAGAAGCCCTCGACGGCGTTGAGCCACGAGGCAGACGTTGGTGTGAAATGGAACGTCCATCGTGGGTGGCGGTCGAGCCATTGGCGGACCCTTGGATGCTTATGAGCCGCGTAGTTGTCGAGAATGGCGTGGATCGTCTTTCCCGCCGGAACCT
>Ga0182014_10003483_pt1 | contig 18834 bp, 15 predicted proteins | sample 612S2DmetaG_FD_120489 | JGI IMG/M metagenome (GOLD analysis project Ga0182014, IMG submission 120489) | Permafrost microbial communities from Stordalen Mire, Sweden - 612S2D metaG | ecosystem: Environmental > Terrestrial > Soil > Wetlands > Permafrost | place: Sweden: Stordalen | collected... | reverse complement strand
GATGCGGTGCTCGTAGAGACCGAGGAGTTGCAGGTTCTTGCCGTCGGCGAGCCAGACGCGGGCTTGGGCGAGGGCGACGTCGATTTCGGGATGGCCGGCGGAGCCCTGGCTGGGCTGGCCGATACCGAGGGCGAAGATGGAGCTTTCGATGCCGCCGGCGCGGTTGAGCCGCCAACGGTCGTCGGCGATGGCCTGGGCGAGGTCGGTTTCCAGGGCGCCGACGGGGACGAGGGATTCGTGGATGCCCTTGCAATGTTTCTCGTAGGCCACCTGGTCGGCTGGCGTCAAGATGTGGACCTGGCCGGTCAAGCCGTGCCGATAGGCGTTGAGGGATCGCGGGTCGCGCGTCTTAGGTGTTAAAGCGGCTACGATCGGTTCGTACCTCATGACTGATCTCCGATTTCACTGTACGATGCGGGTTGAGCGCGGCTGAGCAGGAGTGCTTGTAAGTGGTTGCAGGGATGGGGCGGATTTTCTTGTGGGGGCTGTGACTGAAATCGATGGGTGCATTTTTGCGGCAAGGAGTTCCCGACAAGTGGGCCGGCTCATTTCCCTTGGCCGCGCGAAATGCCGGGGCTCCCTTTTCTATTGGCGTCCCGAGCTAACCTGTAAGTTGAACCTGCAACGTCTCGAAGAATACCGCCCGTGGTGGGCGCGCATCCGGCCCACCGTCCACTACCTGCTCGAGATCGAGGCGCACGTCTTTGCTCTGGCCATCGCCGCCAGCGTGCTGCTGTCGTTCTTTCCGTTCCTCATGGTGATGCTGTCCATTTTCCGCGACGCGCTTCACTGGCAAGGCGCGGTGGGCGCGATTTACCTGGCCGTACGCGACGTCTTTCCGGGCAACTCGGGCGGCGTCGTAGTCCAGAATCTGCAGCCGTGGATGGTGCCGCATCTTCACTGGACCTCCATGTTCCTGCTCCTGGTCACCTCCAACGGCATCTTCGAGCCGCTGGAAGTGGCTCTGAATCGCACCTGGGGAGTTACCCAAAACCGCAGCTATTGGAAGAACCAGGTGGTCAGCCTGGGCATGGTTTTCGCTTGCGGGGCGCTCATGTTGTTGTCGCTCATGTTGTCCGCTCTGAGCGCGGAGTGGGCTGCCTCGTGGCTGGGCAATGGGACCCTCGCAGCCTGGCTCACCATGTTGTTGACCAAGCTGGCAGCCGTGCCGCTCACCATTCTGGGGCTGTTCCTGATTTACTGGCTTCTTCCCAATCGCAAGATCGATCCGGCCCGCGTCGCTCCGGTGGCGATTTGGGTCGGCCTGGTGCTGGAAGGGCTGAAGTATGTGAACATGTTGACCCGCTCGTTGATCGCCCAGAAGCTCGACAAGGAGTATCACATGTTCCAATACTCCGTTACGATTCTGCTGGGAAGTTTCGTCGCGGCGATGATCGTGCTGGCCGGCGCGGAATGGACGGCCCGCCGCGACCGGGTAGACCCATTAGCGAAGGAGTGATGGCTGCCATGACGGATTGGAAAGCTCTGGCCCATGCCGCGGGTTTGGCGGGCGACGCGCAAGCGCTCGAACGGATTACGCAACCCCTTGAAACCATCGAGGCGGTTTTCCGCCCGTTGACGGAAAACCTCCCGCCGGAACTGGAGCCCGCCTGCACCTTCGATCCCGAGGAAGACGCCGAGTGACCATCCTCGAAGCCGGGCGTTCCTTGCGCGCCGGTTCGGCTACAGCGGTCGAGCTCTCGACGGCCGCGCTCGCGCGCATCGAACGGCTGGATCCGTCTTTGCGGGCGTTTATCACCCTCACCGCGGATCGCGCTCTAGCCGATGCCCGCCGCACCGACGCCGAATTGGCCGCCGGCCTCGACCGCGGGCCGCTCCAAGGCATTCCAGTCGCGGTGAAAGATCTGTTCGCTATCGCCGGGGTGCCGAACACCGCCGGTTCGCTGGTGTATCGGGACCGGGTAGCGGCTGGGGATTGCGCCGTGGTGGAGCGGCTGGTCGAAGCCGGGGCGGTCATGCTGGGGACGCTCAACATGCATGAGCTGGCCTACGGCATTACTTCCGCGAACCCGCATTTTGGCGCCGTACGGAATCCCTGGGACCCGGATCGCAGCCCGGGCGGATCGAGCGGCGGCTCCGGCGCGGCGGTGGCGGCCGGCCTGGTTTTCGCCGCCATGGGCAGCGACACCGGCGGCTCCATCCGCATCCCCGCGTCGTTCTGCGGCACGGTCGGATTGAAGCCCACCTACGGCCGCGTGAGCCGCTACGGCGTGCTGCCGCTGGCGCATACGCTCGACCATATGGGCCCCCTCGCGCGCACCGTACGCGACGCAGCCGTGGTGTTGAATGCCATCGCCGGATTCGATGCGCGCGACCCTGCTTCATCGCGCCGGCCGGCGGAGGATTTCATCCCAGCCGAGGGCTGCGGCATCCGCGGCTTGCGCATCGGTTTAGCCGAAAGCTTCTTCTTCGAGCGCATCGAGGCCGGCGTGGAATCCGCGGTACGCGGCGCCATGGCCCGTGCCGAAGCTTTGGGGGCGAGACTCCTACCGGTTCGAGTCCCCGACCCCGCCGCCATCAACGCGGTTGGCCAGATCATTCTTCTCTCTGAAGCCGCGGCCGTGCTGGAACCGTACCGCCAGCGGCGCGAACTTTTTGGCGAAGACGTGCTGGCGCTGCTCGATCAGGGAAGCCTGGTCCCGGCCACCGACTACATCCAGGCGCAGCGGATCCGCCGTTCCATGCAGCGGAGCTTCGCCAAAGCCTGGTCCGAAGTGGACTGCCTGATCACTCCCGCTACCGCCATCACCGCTCCACGGATCGGGCAGGCGACGGTAACCATCGGCGGCAGCGAAGAGCCCGTCCGTCCCGCGGCCACCAGGATGTCGCGCCCCTTCAATGTCCTCGGCCTGCCGGCTTTGTCGATTCCCTGCGGCCTCGATTCGAGCGGATTGCCGATCGGGTTGCAGATCGCCGGCCCTCCTTTTGAAGAAGCGCGCCTGCTCCGCGTGGGAGCCGCACTGGAGGATTCCGGGATAGGGCTGTCAGCAGTCAGCGGTCAGCTTTCAGCCACACCGGAGCAGGGCGACTGCTGACTGCCGGGAAGGTGTGAAGAAATAAAGCCACCGATGAACACAGATGAAGGAATTAAGAGATCTATCTGCATTCATCGGCGGTTCGAATTCGAATTTTGCCGCGGTGTATCCTGAAGGAAATCGGCAAGGCAGGCATTGTGCGGCTGGGACGGCGCGAACTCGCAGTGGTGTGGCTCACGCTCCTGTGTGGTGGGCTGCTCGATGCCCAGACGGACCTGAGCGGGCGGGTGATCGACGAAACCGGCGCCGGGGTTGCGGGCGCGGCCGTCGAGTTTCGCGGGGCGTCCTCTACCATTTCCGCATCCACGGACTCGGCCGGGAATTTCCGGGTGACCCTGCTGGCCGCGGGGGAATATGAAATCCGGGCTCAACGGCAGGGGTTTTATGTATTCCATGAAGCTGGGCGGCTGCTGGATGCGGACACCGAACACATCACCATCGTGCTGAATCATCAGCAGGAGTTTTCCGAGCGCGTGGACGTAAAAGCTTCGCCACCCCTAGTGGATCCGGCTCAACCCGCCGATCATCTGGAAGTGGACAATACCGAGATGTTGAACGTCCCCTACCCGGCGCCGCAGGATTACCGTAACGCGCTGCAACTGTTCGACGCGGTGGTCCAGGACAACGCCGGCCGCTACCATCTGAACGGCGGCGATTCGAACCAGGTCAACTACACGCTCGACCGTTTCAATATCTCCAATCCGGTGACCGGACAACTGGATGCGCGGATGAACATCGACAGCGTGGAATCGATCGCGGTAGAGGGCAGCCGGTTCAGCGCGGAAAACGGACGCGGTTCGGCGGGAACCCTGGAGCTGACCAGCCGCATGGGCGACGACCACTGGCGTTTTTCGGTCACGAATTTCTTTCCGGGGGTTTCCACCGACGGTGGCTTCCACATCAATAAGTGGACTCCGCGGGTGCAGGTTTCCGGCCCCATAAAGAAGGGCCGGGCGTGGTTCCACAACGGCATGGACGCGTTCTACAACGTGGACGTAGTGCATGGCCTGCCGTCGGGCCAGAATCGCACCCATGGGCTGACGGTTACGGACTTGAGCCGTTTGCGTTTCGACCTGACGCGCGGCAATATTCTGACCGCCGGTTTGCTGGCCGATTTGGGCGAGACTTCGCGCCTGGGCTTGAGCTTCGTGAACCCGGCCGAAACCACCACCAACCAGAGGGAGGCGTTATTTGTCAGCAGCATTCGCGATCAGCAGTATTTCCGGGGAGGGGCGCTCGCGGAATTCGGATTCGCGGATACGCGCGGCCTGACCCGCGATCTTCCGCAGGGCGACCAACTCTACCAACTGACCCCGTTCGGCGCGGCCGGCAATTACTACATTTCCACCGATCAGCATTTCTACCGGCAGCAAGCGCTTGGCACTTTGTTCCTGCCGGCGTATCGCTGGCATGGAACGCACCTGGTGAAGTTGGGGCTGGACTTCGAACGCGAGGCGTTTCATCAGTGGACCGTGTTCAATCCTTACGAAGTGCTGAACGCCGACCAGACCGTAGCGCGTTACGTCACCTTCGTGGGCGGACCTTTTCAGGTGGGCAACAATTTCGAAGGCGGGCAATATGTGGAAGATCACTGGAGCCCGCGCGAGGATCTGACGATCGAGGCTGGCGTGCGGGCCGAATGGAACGAGATTGTGCGGGAACTGGAGACCGCGCCGCGTCTGGCGGCGTCCTGGGCGCCGCGAGGGTTGGGCGGGACCAAGCTATCGGCGGGTTGGGGCCTCTATTACGACCCGATCTATCTGGGCCTCATCACCACGCCGCCGGGACAGGCCAGTCTGGCAACTTTTTATAACGTCGACGGGAGCGTGTCGGGACCGGTGGAGACCCAGTTTGCAGTGAACCGGAACGCCCTCAAGACGCCTTATTTCCGGGTGACGAGCATGGCGGCGGAACGAAAGCTATCGCCGAGCTTTACCGGGCGCATCGAATTCCTGAACCGGACGGGAGACCACGGCTTTTCGTTCGTGCCCGCTACGGCGGCGGCGAACGATCTGTTCCTGAACGGCGCCACATTCTACCTGGGCAATTCCCGGCAAGACCGCTACGACGCGGTCACGTGGAGCGTGAAGCATTCTTTCTCCGGCAAGTTCGAATGGTCGGCGGGATACACGCGCTCGTCGGCGCGCACCAACGAAGCGGTGACGTACAGCCTGGCCAACCCCATCTTCGCGCCGCAGATGCCGGGGCCGCTGGCGTGGGATGCGCCCAACCGGTTCCACGCGTGGGGATGGGCGCCGGTGCCGAGGAAGTGGCTGCCGCGGGGCCTGCAATTTCTGATCGGCGATACGACGGCCGCTTACCTCTTCGAGTTTCGCACCGGGCTGCCGTTCAGCGCGGTGACGCAGGAAGGCTTCGTCGATGGGCCGGTGAACTCGCTTCGCCTGCCCGGCTACTTCGACATCAATCTCCATTTCGAACGTAAATTCCATGCCATGCATTATTTGTGGGCCTGGCGCGTCGGCATGGACAACATCACCAACCACCTGAATGCCAACGCGGTCAACAACGTTATCGGTACCCCCGAGTTCCTGAGCTATGGCCGCGGGCAGGCAAGGGCCTTCGCCGTGCGTTTGCGGCTGCTGGGCAGGAAATAGAGGCGGCGATGATTTATCCGCCCATTCCACCATCGCTCAGCCGGCTGGGCGCGCGGCCATTTTCGTTTTATCCGGCGATCGGCAATATCCGGCACAACCAGTGGGTGTACCGGCGCGCGACGTGGTCGGAGATTCTGGTGGCCAATAGCCGCACCGGCGAGGAGATCTGGGTGCCGCGGCAGTTCGTGGGAGAAGTTTCCGCGGTAAACGACCCGGTGGTGATCCTGGGCCTGACGCGCGAACTCGAATATCGGGACGGCGCGGTGACCCCGGTGGAGCGCCGCGTGATTGAAATGCCGGTAGCCATGGGCGAAAAACGCGGACCGGCGGCGGTGCCGCAGGCGGATCACAAGCGCCCGCGCCCGGCGCCGGTGATCGGAATCCGCCTGGAATCGCCGCGCCGGAAGCGCTGGCTGAAGTGGCTGGGCGGGGCGCTGGCTTTCACCATTCTGATCTTGGTGCTACTGGCCAACGCGTTGCGGCGGTGACCGTAAGGCGCACAAGGATGCACAAAGATGCACAAATCCAGCCCCCGCCCGACCGGGGACGTGGCGCACGCACTCCTGCGCCACGGTGGTTCCCGGGCTAGCCGGCGTAGTAGCCTTCGCGGGCCCGAACGATATAGTCCTTTTTCTTGTCCTTGGCCGTCAGGTGAATGTGACGGTAGGCGCCGTTAGGAGCCTGCTCGGAAGTATAGCCGATGCTGTACTGATTGCGCAGATCCTCTTCGATGGTGGCGAAGACTTTGTCGATCGGATGGCTGTGAGAGACTTCGAAGAAGCCGCCGCCGGTTTCGCGAGACATCTGTTGTAGAACTTTCTTGCCATCGGCGTGGTTGTCGGGATAGCCACCTCCGGGATAGCCGCCTCCAGGATAACCGCCTCCAGGATAACCGCCGCCGGGATAACCCATGCGGCGGCGGCCACCCATGGGTGGATACATGGGGCCGTTGCCGTAGGCGCCGGAGTCGGAGAAAAGTACGCTGTAAATGAGCGTATCGGCGCGTTGCGCGCTCTCAATCGCCTGGTAAATGGTTTCCCTGGAGCCAGTGTCCACGCCGTCGGTGAGCAGCACCAGGGCTTTGCGTCCCTGCTGCTTCTTCATGAGATCGTTCGAAGCCAGGTAGACCGCGTCGTAGAGATCGGTGCCTCCCCGAATACGCCGCTGCGGATAGCCGCCGCCATTGGGATAATTTCCGCCATTGGGATAATTGCCGCCGTTGGGATAATTCCCGCCATTAGGATAGTTGCCGCCGTTGGGATAATTTCCGCCATTGGGATAGTTGCCGCCGTTGGGATAATTTCCACCATTGGGATAATTCCCGCCATTGGGATAATTGCCGCCCTGTTGCTGCTGCTGTTGTTGGTCGCCGATTCTCAGCGCGTTCAAGCCGTCTTCCAGTTTTTGCTTCGAATTGGTCAGATCCTGGAGCAACTCCACCTGGAAATCGAAGTGAATCAGAAACGCGAGATCCCGATCTTCGCGCAGAATCTGGTCGAAGAATTTCAGGCTGGCGGTGCGTTCGTCGTTCAGCACGCGGCGCTGACTGCCGCTGGTATCAACCAGCAGCCCGAGGGTGAGCGGCAGGTTGCTCTCCTGGGAAAAATACGCGATGGTTTCCGGGCGGCCGTCTTCGTCCAGTACGAAATCGGTTTTGGTCAAGTTATGGACGATGGCGCCCTTTTTATCGCGGACAGTAGCGAACACATTCACCACTTTGACGTCGGTGGAAAAAGTGGAACTTTCCCCCTGCTGGCCGGAAGGGGACTGAGCCGGCCGTGTCAGTTGCGGCTGCTGGCTCTCCGGAGGTGGCGGATTTTGTTGGGGCGATTGACCCTGCTGCCCACACAAGGCGCGGACCGAAGCGGCCGCCGCCAGTGTTTCCAGTATTTGACGCCGCGAAATCTGCTTGCGCATAGTTAGACTCGACGAGTTGCTATGGTGTAGATGCGCGGCCGGGACCGAGGGTTACCAGCGGCCGAAATTCCAGCGATGGCGCGATGGACCCCTGGGGCAGGCGAGTCTGTGTCCCGCAGAAAGAATCGCTCCCTGGCGGTCGCGGTTCGGCGCAGCGCGCGCCGGTAACCTGCTAAGCGCCGAGCGCGACGGCCTGGACCGCTTCCAGTTCCGCGCCGATTTCGACCTTGTCGCCCACCAGCACGCCGCCACCATCCAGTGGAACGTTGAACAGAAGGCCGAAGTCTTTCCGGTCGATAGATGTTTTGGCGGAGAAGCCGGCGCGAAAACCGCCCCATGGATCCTTGGCGCGGCCCAGTGCTTCCACTTCGACCGGAACTTCCCTGGTCACGCCGTGGATGGTCAAATTGCCGGTCACGATGTAATTCTGCTCGCTCAGCTTTTTCACGCCCGTGCTTTCGAAAGCGATTTCGGGGTGGTTGCCGGCATCGAAGAAATCGGCCGAGCGCAGATGGTCGTCGCGCTGTTGTTCCTGGGTATTCACGCTGGCGGCCTCAATTCGAATGGAGATCCTCGAAGCGGTGGGATCGGCATCGTCCAGATCCACGGTTCCACTCCATTTGTCAAAGTGGCCTTTGACTTTGGAAATCATCAAATGCCGCACGGAAAACGCGAGGCTGGAATGTACGGTGTCGAAGTTCCATTTGTTGATAGGCATACTGATAGTATATTAAATATACTAAAAGGGGGTTGACAAGTAGGGATTATGAACAAAGTTGGTATTGAAAGAGATACTAAGTGCCGTACCGATCCGTCCGAGGATTGTCCGATGACGAGGTTGATCGGCCTGTTGGCGTCCAAGTGGGCTATGCCGGTGTTGTACCACCTGCTGCGCGCGCCGGGGCCGCTGCGCTTTGGTGTTTTGCGGAAGGCGATCGGGCGGGTGACCCCGCGGGAGCTTTCTCTGACGCTCAAACGCTTTGAGGAAATCGGCGTGGTCAGCCGCAAAGTGTACGCCGAGGTGCCGCTGCGAGTAGAGTATTCATTGACCGTGCTTGGACTTTCCCTGGAGGCGCCGATTCTGGCGCTGGGCCGCTGGGCAGAGGAGCACGCCAGCGAATTGGCCGTGCGCAATCCCGAAAGCGAACTGGAAGCGGCAGCGAAGCCGGCGGTCTCCTCGTAGGTGGGTTGGCCGCCGGCGCAAAATAGATCCAGGCCCGGATGGGAAGTGGGCCTCCCTCAGAAGTAAAACCGCAAGGAAAGCTGCATCGTGCGCTGCAGACTGCTCTTGCTGGTAATCATGCCGAACTGGCTGGACGTGGGAGTGAAATTCGGCGCGGTCAGGTTCGGATGGTTGGGGAAGTCGTATGCCTCGGCGCGGAACTGGAAGCCGCTCCGCTCGTTGATGGCAAAAGTCTTGAACATCGACAGGTTCCAATCCTGGAAGCCCGGGCCGTAGATGGAATCGCGAACGCCCTGGGCCAGATTGAAAGTGCCGGTGGGAGGCGCCGAAGCGCTCACGGTGAAATACTTCGGCGAGCTGGAGTTGGTCACGGGGCCGGCGAAAGCTCCGGTGTCGATCGTAACGGGCCCGTTGAGCACAAAAAACTGGCCTTCGCTGCCACAGCCGAAGCTGCCGTCTTCGCCCACGCCGGCATAATCGTTGTTGGCGCCGACACCGCACGGCGTGCCGGTCTGGAATTGCGCCGTGCCGGCGATGGACCATCCACCCAGCATCCTGCCGCTGAGGTGCTTGTCGTTCTTCAGGAACGGCAAGGCGTAGATGTAGTTGATCAGGACAATGTGGCGCTCGTCGTATTCGGAGGGGCCCCACAGATTGCTCGTGTTGTAGGCATAGGGCACGATGTCGCGGTAGTTCGACCCGTTATCCATGCTCTTCGAAAGGGTGTAGGCAATGCTGAAGGCGGAGCCGCTGGTGAAACGCCGCTCCCATAGAATCTGCAAGCCTTTGTAGGTGGAATTGGCCACGCTCTCCTCTTCCTGAATGGAAGCAAATCCCTTGTACGGGCGCAGAGCGTTGACATTCACGCCGGGGTTAGCCTCCAAGGCGCCCACGGTGGGCTCATTGATATCGTACACCTGCCAGGCGTGGTTGCCGCGATGGCCTACGTAGGCAACCGTCAGCACGCTATGGAGCGGAAGCTGGCGCTGCACGGTGAGGTTCCAGTTCCACGCCAACGGGGGTTTGATGTTGGGATTCAGGGTGGTCATGCTGATCGGCGCGGCGGTTCCGGTGGTTAGCGAGGCGCCAGGGTTATCCACCGACACGTTGTTGACGGTTTCGACGGGTTGGAAGGGGGAATTGCCGCCCGGGAAGATGTTGTCGAGCAGGCCCATGCGGGTGGTGAAGCTGCCGGCTCCGCCGCGGATGACGGTGGATGGACTGAGCTGATAGGCGAGGCCCAGACGCGGCTGGAAGGTGTTGGTGGCGTTGATATAGTTCTTGCCAAGGTTGGGATCGAGCAGGCTGCTGCAAGACGCGCCGTCGCATTGGTTGGAAGTGAACGCGGCGATACGCCCTGCCGCGGAGGTGGGGAAGGAACCATAGCCGGGGATGACCACGCCGTCATAGGGGTTGCCGGTACCCAGGATCACGTTGCCGGTAGTGCGGGAAACCTGAACGGCCTGGGCCGGGTTGTACACGTTGCCGTCGAAGTAATCGTTGTTGCCCCAGAGTGCATGGAAGCCGCCGATATTGGTCCAGCGCAAGCCGTATTCCAGGTGCAGTTTGGAGTTGACCTTCCAGGAGTCCTGCGCGAAGCCCTCCCACATCATGGCGCGCCAGATGGCGAGCGAGCGCGGGCCGATTTCGGTGTAGCTATCGGCCAAGCCCATGGCCAGGTTGGCCATCCCTATGCCGGAGGTAGCGCCCAGACCGGTGCGGCCGTCGGTGAAGTAGAAGGTGCCATTCTGGTTGCTGGCGCCGCCGGGAACGGTGTTCACGTTGATCTCGTCGCCATCGTTTTCGCCGGAGTATTCAAACGAGATGCCGGCCTTGATGGTGTGGTTGCCCCAAACCTTAGTCACGGTATCCGAGCCGGTCCAGATGGTTCCGGAGGAATGCGACGGGTAAGGGCCGCCGGCCAATGAGTAAAAATTCGGCACGCTGGCGGTGGGAATCTTGTTGGGATAATCCTTTCCGTTGGGCATCAGATAGGGGAAGGTGATGGGAATGGGAAAGTCCTCTCTGTTGAAGCCGAGCAGGGAGGAGTTTACCGGGATATAGACGTCGTCAATGCTCAAGGTGAGGCGCGCCTCGTTCATCAGGGTGGGCGTGATGGTGGAGGTGAGAGCCACCACGTTGGTCTGGTTGGGACGGTTGAAATACTTGCCGGTGAGACCCGAGCCTTGATCGAAGGGCTGGTACTCGAAATAGGAAGCGTCGGTGCGGCGGCCGATAAGCCGCTCGTTGGGATTCAGCAGGATATCGATGTCGACGGTCCCTTTGCGTTGGTTAATGGGATGCGCGGCCTGGGCGATCCAGTTGTTGGTGCCACTGAGGAACCCCGGCGTGGGCAGCGGGTAGGCGTTGACAATGGCGATGCCATTGGGGCTCAACTGGCTGGCGGGAATGATGTTGTTCGGATAGGGGACGCAGCCCGCGGCGCCGGACACCGGGCAGGTGGAGGGCTGGTAGATGACATGACTTCCGGAATACCAGGGATTCGAAGACAGCAAATCGCTGAAATTCCCCTGGCGCATGAGGGTGGTGGGGACGGCATTATCCGTCCAGTCTTCATACCGATAGCGGATCCAGTCTTCGGCCACGAAGAAGAACAGCTTTTCGCGAAACCTCTCGCTCAGGCCGGGAGCCCAGATGGGGCCGCCGATGGTGCCGCCGAAGTTGTTGTAGCGGAACGGTTGGGCGAAGTTGGTCAGAGTGTTGAGGTTGCGCGTCCAGGTATTGGCGTTCATAGCGGAATTCTTGAGGTACTCGTAGAGGCCGCCGTGAAAATCCTTGGTGCCGGCCTTGCTGACGATACGGATCTGGCCGCCGGAGGAGCGGCCGTATTCGGGGGCATAGTCGGCGGTCATGACCTGAATTTCTTCGACGGCCTCCACGTTGGCCACGCCAATGACGGCTCCGTTGGCGCGCGTACGAACGGCATCCGCGCCATCGAAAGTGATCAAAGTGTCCTGCGGCCGCGCGCCGTTCACATTAAACGGGACGCCGGCGCCCACCGCGAAATTGAAATCGCCCATGGTGGCACTGCCGCGCAAGCCGGGCAGAAGCTGTGCTTCGTAGAGCGGGTTGCGGCCGTTCAGCTCCTGCATAGTCACCTGGGTGCCCCCGACCTCGCTCTGGACCGCGGAGGAATCGGTTTGCAGCACCGCCGCCGTAGCGGAGACCTCGACGGTTTCGGTAGTGTTGCCGACGGCCAGGTCGGCATTGAGCGAGAGAGCGGTATTGGAATCCAACTTATTATGGGTGCTCTCGAAGCGCTTGAATCCGGGCGCTTCAGCCGCCAGGGTGTAAACGCCGGGCGGCAGGTTGGGTGCGACGTAGTACCCGGCCTCATCGGTGGTGAGGGTATGTGTCTCAGCGGTGCCCTCATTCTTGAGGGTGACTTTGGCTCTGGGCACGACCCCGCCGGAAGGATCCTTGACGAAACCTCCGATGGAGCCGGTATCGGTTTGAGCAAAGGCCACGGCCACACATAACAGCAGGCCGGCCAGGAACGCGACATGGAAACGTGTGCAAACTCGGCGCATGTAAGTCCCTTTCAGCTTCACCTTGGCAGTAATTTTCCGCTTCTCGTGAGCGAGAACGACCTTCCGAATGATTCTATGCCTGTATTGTGGTCCGGTCCAGAGCTAAATGGTGACAGTAGAATGAACCAAGTGATAACAGATACAAAAGAAACGAGTGCGTGAATTTGGCGCAAAACGGGTGACCCGAAAAAAACTGGGCAGACAGCAACCAATCCACCGGCGGCCAAACGCAGACCCCGTTTGGCAATTCGCGACTAAAATTGGGAAAACGGCGAACTTACATCGACGAGAGGGACGCTTGTATCAAAACTCACGTTTGTGGGCAACTTGTTCCGGGCCTGTCATTCCCAGCTCGATTGGCGCGCGCGAATAGTTTTCGCCCTTGATGGGAGCGCCGGCTAGGCGGCGGAGCAGCGCCAGTTGTCCGACATGGGCGAGGGCATCGGCGATGGGGCCCTGAAACAATTTCTCGGCGGCCGCGGCCAAGGGTTCGCCATCGGCCAGGCGGGCATCGAATGCGGCCATCGTCCGGTGGAAACGCGCCACCTCGACATCCCAGGCTGCCGGCTCGGAATCGTGCCAGGTCTCCTTGCCGTTGGCCTGGGAAAGCGCCCAATCCATCAGGTCTCCGATATGGGCCAGAATCCGGCGCGGCGTGCGCGCAGACTCTCCGGCGGAGAAATCGCCGAAACCCGCGGGCGCCCCGCGGAGCGTTTTGGCGCCGCGGTAGGCCAGCGTGGCGAGGGTATGCCGCAGCCAGGCGTGGTTTTCGCTCATGGTGTTCCTCCTCGATAGATTCTACCCGACGAAACTCGACGCCTCCAGGGCGCGAGCTTTCTGCCTTCAGCGGTCAGTTCCTCGCCGCCCGATTTGTCCGGGGGAAATCCGCAGACCGAAAGATTCTAGGGAACGGCTTTCAGGATGTCCACGACATCATGGAAGGCGATCAGCCTGTCGATCTGCGCTTCATCGATTCCGGCGATGCGGCCGAGCAGGCGGGCGGAGGATTGGGCGTGCCGCCAGTCCTTCCACTGCGCCATCTCGCGCAAAGGCTCTAACGCTTCGGCATGCAAAGCGCCCAGCACCGCCCGGTCGCGCGATACGGTGAGCGTTTCGAACAGCAGGGCGGTCTTATTGCGGTCGCTCCAATCCGGCGAATGCAGCAGGGGGATGAAGCGTTCGGCGGGAACTTCGGCGATCAGGTCCGGCCCCGCCTTCACCACGATGGCCAGGGCGCGGAGAGCGTTATTGCGCACGCCGCCATTGGCGTCGAACGAGGCCCGCGTCAACGCGGATACCTGCCGCGGCGAACGCTTGAGGTAGCCGAGGGCTTCGGCGGCGTAGGCGCGCTGTTCCTGGTAGCGCGAACTATCCAGTATCTTATAGACGATTTGAAAATTGGAGCGCGCCCAATCGCGCAGCTTGATCTGTTCCAGATGGGTGTCGGGATCGTCGAGAAGGGCGTACCCCTGGGAGTCGTCCTCGGCGGCATGGCCAGCCAGGATCGCGGCCTGCCAGTATTGATCCATTTTCTTGAATATGTCGAGGACCGCGGCGGGGAATTTGTGGTCGCCGCTGGGGCGTTCGTTGAAATCGATGTAGGGCGCGCTCGCCTCCGCCATACCGACGAAGACGGAGAAACGGCCGTCGGCCAGGCAGCAGATGGAACTGACCGTGACCGAAGGGCGGTCCACCACCCTCGAAATCGTCTGTTCGGCCTCGTCCCGCAACTCCGTCGTGGGCAGCGGGTCGCCCGGCTTGAACGGCAGCACCCGCTCCAGGCGCGCCGAATCCAGCGAGCCATGACCGAAGAAATCGATGGTTCCGATCTGGTTGCCAGGTTGCTCGGCCGCGGCCACAATGGCCATGGCAGTCACAATCGTTACCAGCGGCAATGAGAACTTCGCGGCAAGCGTCATCCCTATTTCCAGTTTGCCACGATTCGGCGCCGTCCTACTGGCGGGCGAAATCGATGAAGGCGCGGGCCGGGTCGGTGGAGAGCAGGCTCACGCGCAACTGATCGCCGACTTTGAGGCCGGCCTCTCCCCGCATGAGGCGCCCTTCGGCGGGCGGTTCGACGATGCGCACGAATACTCCCTTGGGCGTGACTCCGGTGACCACGGCCGAGAAGGCCTGGCCGATGCGAGACTGGAGCGCCACGGCGGCGATGCGCTTCTGCATGTCGCGGTACACCTTGCGCGCGGCATCTTCCTTGAAGGTGCAGTCGCGGGCGATGGCGGCGAGGTCGTCGTCGGAATAGGGCGCGGTGTGGCCGGCGAGCTGGGCTTTGACCAGGCGTTGGGTGACCAGGTCGGCGAAGCGGCGGTTGGGAGCGGTGGAATGGGTGTAGTCGTGGGCGGCGAGGCCGAAATGGCCGGGCGCGTCGTCGCCTTTGCGCATGAGAACATATTCGCCCGATCCCATCAGTTTCAGCACGGTGAGGGAAAGGTCGGGATAGTGAACCGGATCGGCCTGTTTGCGGCTCACCAAAAACTGGTTCAACGCGCCGGAATCGGGGTCGGCCGGCAGCTTCGAATGGTACTGGGAGGCAAGCTCGACGATTCGTGCCCAGCGCTCCGGAGCCTTCACCACGCGGCGGATGGAGGATACCCCGGCCGCGCAAAGATAGCGCGCCATAGCCTCATTGGCGGCAATCATGAAATCTTCGATCAAGTGCGAGGCGCGATTGGCGGCGCGCGCGGCGATGTCTTCCACCTTGCCATTGCGGATGACGGGCTCCGGTTCGAGGCGGTCGAAGACGAGCGCACCCAGGCGATGGCGAGCGTCGCGGAGCGCGCCGGCGGCTTCGTCCTGTAGCTTCAACTGTGCCGCCAGATCCGCCGAAGCCGCCAGCTTGGGCGGCATCGGTCCGGCGCCTTCCAGCCAGGCGCCCACGGCGTTATAGGTCAATTGGGCGCGGTTGGCCACCAGCGCGCGGTAGATGCTGCTGGCGCCCAGGGTGCCATCGGCGGCGATTTGCATGTCGATGACGACGGCCGCGCGGTTCTGGTTCTCGTTGAGCGAAGTCACATCGGTGGAAAGGCGTTCCGGCAGCATGGGGAAAGTGCGAATGCCGGTGTAGATGGTGGTGGTGGCGGCGCGGGCGTGAGCGTCGATGGGAGTGGACGGCGCGACTTTGGAATCCACGTCGGCCACGCCCACCAGCACGCGGAAGCCCGCGGGCGCCCGTTCCGCCCATTCGATTTGATCCAGATCCCTGGAATCGTCGTTATCGATCGACGACCAGGGCAAGGCAGTCAGATCGCGCAGGCCCGCTTCGGGCGCCTCCTCAATCTGAGAGAGCTGCTGCCCGACCTGGGGAGAGAAGTCCGGCTCAAAGCCGCGATCCAGCATTTCCTGCCGCGCCGCGGCGGCAAGGTCGAAATGGTTGTGAGACATGGCCGGAAGGAATGGTAACACGCCCAGGTGGAAACATTCAGCGGTCAGCATTCCGCTTTGAGCCTTTAGCCTTCCGGATCGAGCGTTCGGTGGCTGATTCTTCGGGCGGGAACCGCCCGAAGCGCCGGGCCCCATTTTTCCCCTTCGGGCTTGAGCGCTTCCCGGTCCAGTCGATTCGGATCGCGACATACCAGAAGCGATCTCCCCGAACGCCCTATCAGGCCAGCCTCCGCGCGCGCGTTCCGGTTGGCCGTCCCAAGATACAGTCCCCGGCAATCCGGCCGATCCGTTCGGAGTGTCAGACGACCACCAACTGTAGTTCCGGTGCGATTCCCCTGAGATCGTCAGCGTCGCTGGTTACCACGGCCTGCCCTCGGGAACCCGGGCAACCGTGCGAAGCATCTTTGCCTGTGAAACAATGAGGTCATGAAGCGACCGTTTGCGGCCACGGTTTGGCGCGAGGAGAAATGGTACGTCTCCCAGTGCCTGGAACTCGATGTCGCCAGCCAGGGCGAGACCGAGGAAGAGGCCCTTGCCAATCTCAAGGAAGCGATTGAACTGCACTTCGAACCCCCGCGGGCGACACGCCCGCCTGAGGTCCGCGTGGTCGAGGTCGAGGTTGGGGCGGCTTAAGCCTCAGTCCTTCCGCGAGGTCAAGCGCCGTCTCGAGGCACACATCAGTCCCGACGACTGGAACGAGCTCGCCTAAACGTTTGCCCGCCTTTCTCGACCACGCGAGGTGAGTTCTCGGCGCGGGCCCGAAGTCCCCATCCGGGAAGCTTCACTCCCTACGACGCCGAGCGCGACTTTCCCGGCGAATCCGTGCCTCCTCAATTTGTTTTTTCAAAACCGGAAATCGCCCGCCTCGCAGCCCACCGCCGCCTCGCGGAGCCAGAACGCAGTCCGCCGCGCCCCCTAAAACGTTCAGTAAGGCAGCCTGAAACCGAAAACATGCTGCAACCCAAATCACCTACCTCAGCCGCCACGCGGCCAGCAGCCAGCCGGCGATGAACAGCAGGCCGCCGAGGGGAGTGATGGCGCCCAGGATGCGGACGCCGCTGACTGCCAACAAATACAGGCTGCCGGAAAACAGGACGATGCCGGCCAATAGAATGGCGCATACCGGGCCCATGCCGGATGCCGATGCGGTGCCCGTTCGCGGCAGCACGGAGAGGATCAGAATCCCCAGCGCGTGGAGGAAATGATACATGACCGCCGTCTCATAGATGCGCATGGAATCGGCATCAAGCCGCGCGCGTAAGCCGTGCGCGCCGAAAGCCCCCAGGATCACGGCGAGGGCCAAGAGAAGAGCGGCGGTGGAAGTCCAGTTCATGGCTTAGGCCTCAGTGCGTCATGGAGTAGAGAATATAGTTGACCCCGATGCGAATGCCGAGGTCGGAATACGCGGCCGGGTATTCCGGGTCGTCGGCGTGTTCCCAGGAGTCGCCCAGGTCCATATTGTGACACATGGCCACGATCACCCGGCCCTGGTCGTCGTAGATGGCGCGCCAGTGCGGGGTCTTGCCGCTTTCGCCTTTCTCGTAAGTGTTGTGTTTTTCCAGGGCGGGCATGCCGGGAACCTGGTAACGGCGGCTGAGGTCGTAGATGGTGTGGAAGATGGGGTCGGAGTCGGCGATCTCTACGATGGGACGGTCGGGAAACACCTTTTTCATGCTGGCGGTAAAGGTTCGCCATTCGATATCGCCATGGAAGTCGTCGCACATGAAAAATCCGCCGCGGAGCAGGAATTCGCGCAGGGTGGCGGCCTGCGGATCGGTCAGGTTCCAGTGGCCGACTTCGACGCCGTAGAGCCAGGGCCAGTCGTAAACGTCGCCGTCGTCCAGGTCGATGGGCTCTTCGGCCGAGCGGGTGTGGAGGCGCGTGAGGCGGCGGACGGCCTGGACCAGGTGACGGTCCGAGCGGGGGTAATCCATGGTCCAGTTGGAGGCGCCCTCCTTCCAGCTCCCGTTGAATTGTACGCCGCCGTAATACGTGCCCACGGGAGGATACATCAGGCGGGCGAAGACCCACTCGGTTTTTTCCTGGTAGTCCGGGGGCAGCGGAAACTTCTCGTACTCCACGCCGGGATATTCGCGGAAGGGCTTTTGAAACGCATACAACACGCTCAAAAACAGCAAGCCGGAGGTTACGACGGCCCCCGCTCTCCGGAGGTTGGTTGGCTGCAACACCGCTAAAACCAGGATAGCGGAAAGCCGCTCAGGGGCAGGCGAGGAAGTGCGGGGCAGACGATCGCCTTTTGTCGTCCGTCAAGCCGCCGCGCTTTAGCGAGGAACGCCAGACCACCAAGGCGATGGTCCGTCCCACATGATGGCTGGCTCATCCTGTCGGCCCATCCAACCGCCATCCACGGCCGGTGACGGCGCCGGGCTCAGGCGCCCAGCGCCGCCAGGCCCAGAAACATCAGCGTCCCCACCGCGATGACGGCGCCGTGCGGCAGGCCTACCGCCTTGGGGCTGCGCACATCCAATTCTTCTTTCTTGAGGTAGGCGGCGCGGCCGCTCTTCATCTCGGTAAGGATGAAGCCGACGTTCCAGAAGGTAGTCTTCAGACGCCCGCGGGACAGGGCGAAGATCACGGCCATCACGCCACCGATTACCGCCGTAACGATAAAGATCCCGAACCAGTCCTGCCATCCAGCCAGCGCCCCCACCGCGGCCATCAGCTTGGCATCGCCGGCGCCCATGGCGCGAATGGCGTAGAGCGCCAGGTAGACGCCCAGCCCGACGGCCAGTCCTTCCAAAGCGAACAGCAGACCCGGCAGCACGGGGTACAGAAACGCGTTGAGAGCCAATCCGGCCAGGACGCCGCCGGCGGTCAGCCAGTTCGGTATCCGCCGAGACCGTATGTCGAAAGCCGCCGCGGCCAGGACCAGGAGCACCAGAACGATTTCCACGCCGCGCGGAGGGACCGGAAACTGCATGGATTCACAGTACAACGCGGCACTTCGGGTGGGGTAGATCACTTCGGGCGATACCGGAATGTTGCCCTTGGATGGATGCGGGACACGGTTGCCGGAACCGGGGGCGTTCGCGTAACGTAAGAAAAAACAGGATGCCATTTTGTAATCAGTGCGGAAACCGAGTGGGCGCCCG
>Ga0182014_10003482_pt1 | contig 18835 bp, 17 predicted proteins | sample 612S2DmetaG_FD_120489 | JGI IMG/M metagenome (GOLD analysis project Ga0182014, IMG submission 120489) | Permafrost microbial communities from Stordalen Mire, Sweden - 612S2D metaG | ecosystem: Environmental > Terrestrial > Soil > Wetlands > Permafrost | place: Sweden: Stordalen | collected... | reverse complement strand
CACGCCAATATCCAGTTCCTCGGCAATCTCAGCCATGCGGTGATGGAGAACGTGACGGGATATGTCGAACTCTGGGGCCAGGAGAACAGCGATCCGATCAAACCAAACAAACAGGCGTCGCTCGACCTCTCGCTCGCGTGGCTCGCCTGGAAAAAATCGCCCAGTCTGCAATTCGATCTTGGAGCGAATATCGGCTTGACCGCGGCGACGCCAAGGCTGCAGCTCTATTTGGGCGTTTCGCAAAAGTTTTGAAATGGCCACGGATTTCGGCGATACGTGTTTAGAATATGTTTATGAGCCGACCAAGCCTCGGAGCATGTGTGCAACCGAGACAATAGAATTATGTCGATAGCTCGGTTTGCGTCTTCGCCGGCGGCCACATCGGCTACAATAATCATTTCGGAATTTCGTCGCGTCGCCGGTGTCAAGGGCGATGTAATACACTACACAGCTTTTACTTACGGTGCCGGCTTTGGCCCGTTCAAAGTCACGGGCTACGTCAACCTTCGCGCGTCGACAAGCCTGCGGTTCGGTTCGTCCTCTCGGATTCCGCGAGGCCTCACGCGCGTTCCCTCGCCAAAGGGCGCCTTCGCAGGCGACGGAATCGCGGAGGAGGCCTTTGCAAAACTGGTGGCCTGGCAGATTGATTAGGGCTGCCAAGGTCTCGTCGTCTGTGGAGTTACGGGGGAGGGTCCGACGCTCTCTCGCGACGAGCGATTTCGCTTGATCGAGATCGCCGTCCACACGGCGGACGGACGCGCGCCGATCGTCGCCGCCACCGGCACGAATTGCACGCGCGAGAGCATCTCGCTGAGTGAAGCCGCGCAGAAGGCCGGGGCGTCGGCCATCCTCGTCGCGACGCCCTATTACAACAAGCCAAACCAAGCCGGACGATGCCGCCACTACAGCGAGATTGCGCGCGCGGTCGACCTGCCGTTGATCCTCGAGGCCGATCCTTCGAGGGCTGCAATCGACATGTCCTCCGAAACGCTTGCGCAACTGGCGGGTATTCCCAAAATCGTGGGGATAGAAGATGTCGCGGCTGGCGGTTCCCGATGGCGTGACGGCGCCTTCTCATCAAGAGGGAATTTCGCTCATCTTTCCGGAGATGATGAAGACTGCGTGCAGTTCCGCTTGGCGGGCGGGGCGGCCTCGATCTCGATCGTGGCCAATGTCGTTCCCAAGCTCTGGGCGGCCATTCAGCGGGCCATCAACGCAAGAGACTGGGAGCGCGCGGCGTCGGCGCAAGCGAAGCTACGTCCGCTCCTCGGCGCTCTTGCGCTAGAGCCGAACCCGGGCCCTATCAAACATGCGCTGTCCCTCCTGCATCCGTGGTTCAGTTCGCAGATGAGGCTTCCGCTTACGCCTGTAAGTCGCGCGACTGGGGCGGCCATTTGCGAGGCCTTGGGGCCGTTTCGAGAGCATTCGATCTTTGATTAGGTCCGTGGATCGATGGGCGCGAACGTGGATTTGACGGCGGAGAAGCATAGCCGCCGTTGGCCCCTCTCTCATATGAAACGTTCGGACTATGATAAAGCGACCATGCAAACCAGAAATATCCGGCACTGAAGATCAAACACGCTGCCGTTCCGCCGGGCGATTCGTGACCGGAAAGCCACAGGGCAACGCCAACGAGCACCAAGCCCCAAAACACCAGGATCGCCGTAAAAATCAGTCTCGTTGCGGCAGACTCTTTTCTTGCGGCAGTCCGTTCCATCGCTCGTAAACTCCAAGCGCGCCGCTTGACTCAAGCGGCCTTGGGCAGGGCTTGCCGCTGCTCCAGCTCGGCAATGCAGGCGCCGATCGCGTCGATCGACGACATGCTTTGGCGATTGAGCATCCGCGGGGGGAATTCGACGTCGAATTCTCTCTCCAGCGCCAACATGAGCCGGATGGCCATGAACGGCGTAAGACCTGTACGGTAGAGATCAGCGTTTGGAGCGAGATCTCGAGCGGGAGTCGTCAGATTTCCGTTCTCGTCGATCAGCCGCCGAATGGTTTGAAGCGTCGATTGATTGTTCATGGGTTTTCCGTTGCCCGGAACATGAGGCTGACGGAGAATGTATGCGTGCCGCATAAGGATTCCATTCGAATATACGCGGCTGCGAATAAGGGCCGCCTAAAGGGGCATACCTAAGTTATCTGGAATTCAAGGTTCGACGCCGCATCGTGCGCGGGAGGGGGCAGTAGTCGCGGAGCGTCACCATCTTCGTAAATTGGAACGGGGTGAGCTTATGGCGCCCGTCCTTGCTCCCTCACCCGCACATGAGGTCGAGAAGCCCGGTGAGATCGACGCCGTTCCGGTTGGCAGGACATGGATAAGGAAGCGGCGGATGAACTCGTCGGTGGCGAGCAGCATGACCTTTTGCCGCGCGCGACCTTCGACGCGGTAATCCTTGTATTTGAAAGCGACGCCGTCGCCGTCGCTGGCAAGCAGGCGGCTGTTGGAGATGGCGACGCGGTGGGTGTAGCGCGACAGATAGGCCAGCACGGCCTCGGGGCCGCCGAAGGGGCGTTTGCTGTAAACCACCCATTCGCCTCCGCGCGATGGCGCCAGATATTGTGCGAACGCGGCGCAATCCGCGAGGTTGGCGTGCGCGCCAGAGAATTGCAGGCGCCCGGCGGCGTGGGCGGCGACGAGCTTTTACAGAAACAGCCGGCGGAACAGACGCGAAAGCACGCGCACCGGAACTTGCCTCAGCCTCGCCCCCCCGTCCTCTCTTGGCGCACCTCTGCCGCCTGCGGATGCGTCTGTAGCGGCGGCAAGTTGGGATTTAGCGGACCCGTTGGAACGAAGCACTCGTGACGCAGGTTGACCCATTTCTGCCGTTCGGCTTCGGCAAAGTCCGGCCTATGCCGTCGATCGCAGCCGAGCGCCAGATTGTCGCCATCCGTGCTTCGATCAGGCCACCGTGCGCGGCCGCGCTTGCCCTTCGTCGTAGACGCGCTGGTCGGTATAGTGGATGACGCGGTCATAAGCATCCTTGATCAAGTCCTTGAGCGGGACCACCGTGCCGCTGACGCGCTGTTCGCGAAGGAGATCGAGGTCGACATCGGACACCACCATTTGCTCCTGGTTGATGGCGCCCTCCGCCGCGATTCCGTCTCTGGCGAAGAAATAGTCCGAGGGCGTCATGATCGCGGCTTGACCGTAGTTCGCCGACATGTACGGCACTTGCGGCTGGTTGCCGACCGTGCCGGTCATGACCACGTAAATTTGGTTTTCGATCGCCCGAGCTTGGGCGCAGTAGCGGACCCGGCAGAATCCCTGCCGATCGTCCGTGCAGGAAGGAACAAACAAGATCTCGGCGCCGCCCTCGGCGAGCACCCGTGCAGCCTCGGGAAACTCCACATCGTAGCACACGAGGATTGCGATCCTGCCGTATTCCGTGTGGTAGACATAGAAGCCATGCCCACGGCTGAGCTGATAAAGGGTCTTCTCCGTCGGCGTCAAATGCACTTTCTTTTGGCGAAAGACTCGGCCATTCGGGGTGAAGAGATGCGCCGCGTTGAAAACCTCGCCTTCTTGGACGATGGGATGCGTCCCGGCGATGATGTAGAGCCGATTTTCTTCAGCGAGCCGTTGGAAGAGACCCTCGTATTCGGGCGTCAACTGGGCGAGGCGGCGCACGGCTCGCGCCGGAGAGAGCTCGGTCAAATAGCTCAGCAGCTGCATCGTGAAATATTCGGGGAACAGCACGAATTGGCAGCCGTAGCTCGCGGCGCTTCGCACGAAGAACTGAACCTGAGTCGCGAAGTCCTCGAAACAATCGATGGGGCGTAACAAATACTGCATGGCGGCCACCCGCACGCGGCGTGGACGCCGATCGTCACGCGAGGCCTCGGGCGGAAGCTCCCCGCCGATTTCCGCGAACTCCACGTGCGGCTTGCTCGCATGCAGGCTTAGAGACCCGGCGTATTGGGGATTCAGCCATTCCAGCAGCGTGGCGAAGTTTCGCGACTCGGCATCGTGCAGATAGTCCGCGATGACGTCCAGAACGACAAACCCGTTGTCGATTTGGAAGCTGAGCGTGGGGTCCTTTCGTTTGCCTTCGATCACCTCGGTCACATATTGTCTCGGGGTCATCTGCGCGGAAACTTGGGCGTAGCCCGGGATGCGTCCGCCGGCCAGCAACCGCTTCAGCCCCAGCTTGCGGACGATATTCTTGCGAGCTTCATAGAGCAGAGTGCCGACGCCCCGGCGGCGCGCGAGCGGGTCCACGCCGATGTCCGCGCCATACAACGTCTTGCCGAGCGGGTTATGCGTCTCAAATGTTCCGTCGCCCGTGATCAGCGACCATTTGGCCGAGTCGGCATAGTCGTCCCAATCGATGATGAGCGAGCTCGACGACCCCACCGCGCGACCGTTCTCGTCTATAGCGACGAGCTGACCCTCGGGGAAGATGCTGAGGTGGCGGGCGAGAAGCTCTGGCGACCAAGGCGTCATACCGGGAAAGACCCGTTTCTGAAGCTCGACAACGGCGGGGATGTCGTCCAGCGTCATTGGTCTGACCACAGCGCGGCATGGCTCACTATGGATCATCGCGCACCTCTTAAGTTAAACCCGCAACGATTATATCAGCTCTTTTCGAAGGCGAAATGATCGTCTCGCGCTGACGAATATCCGCTTATGGCGCCAAGCCGCCGCCGAGCGGCCGCCACTAAACACTCCCGGTTCGTCCGCTCTCTGGGGCATCGCGACCATTGGCGAGGTTCGAAAATCCGCCGTCGTCGCCATTCGCACAAGCTTGTTCGATGGAACGGGCGGCGACAACCGACTGTCGAGTCTAGGCCAACCGGCATGGCGCCGGTTCGGCGCCAAGACAACTCTGGCCGTTTCCATCCGATTGCGCCATTCTCGATGCATGGCCCGAGCGTTCGAGGGAGGGCGCCATGACGACAGACACCGTTGCTCAGCTGGCGATTTTAGCGGATGCGCTGACCGAGATCATCGATTTGGCGACGGGCGGCGAAAGGAATGTGTCGGCGCCGCCGGGAGAAATGCTGGCGCGGGCAGGGGACATCGCCGCCGAAGCGCTGGCGGTCGCCGCGACTTATGGGCGCTTGCCGCCGTTTTCGCAGGCCGCCGAGACGCGGAACGACGCGGGGAATTCCTCCGGGCCGGCGGCACCGTGACGACGCTTTAACGGCTTGTTAACCATGAAACCGCCGGGGGCGTCGGCGAGAAAACATGTCCGATAACTCGGGTTACCGGACGCGGAGGGGAGGCCCCACCAGAGCCGGGCGTTTGTCGTTCGCGTTCATTGAGCGGACAGCCCCGAAAAATCCAATCCAGGCGTCGGATTTTCGCGTTTCAACGGCGGACTGGCCTCGCGCTTCATTGGCGGACCGCGACTGCTGAGCCAATGTATTCAATGAGGCGAACCGGGCGGGACGCCGCTACCAGCGCTCGAAGTTGGTCCGCCCTATGAACGCGAAATAGTCCGCCAATTTAGCCCGAGTCCGCTCATGAAACGCGAAGCGAATCCTGGAAAACCAACAATTTCCAGTCCGCTCAATGAGCGCGAGCGACAACACTTCAATGTGGGATTCGGGATGGTTGACGCGATTTTGGCCATTTCATGCGAGACTGTCGATGTTCCGAGTCTCGATTGAAAGAGCACTTTGAAGCCCAGAAGTGCTTCAACAAAATCGGGTTGCGCTCGCAGACGCTTCGGTCGATCGATCGGTCGATCAATTCCATTTTGAGTGCCCAAAATGTCCGCGGCAGTCTCAATTAAATACGTCAGTGTGACAATCGCATCAGGCAATCCAAGACACATGACCATCGATAAGTACCTATTATCGATTGTCATCGGGTCAAGGGCTTGACTTAGCGGAAAGACCATCCGAAACTGCCGAAAATCGCTCGCTCGGCGCCGTCCGCCGGAAAACCCCGAGGCCTTAATGACCGTCACCGTGAACATCGGCGAAGCCAAGGCGCGCTTCTCGGAGCTCATCGCCAAGGCCGAAGCCGGCGAAGAGATCATCATCGCCCGCGGCAACGAGCCCGTCGCCCGGCTCGCGCCGCTCGCCGAGCATGCGGAGCGCGCCGCCCTCATGGAGCGGGCCCTGGCGCTGCGGGACAGTGGCGCGATCAAGCCCGTGACGGTCGACGAGATTCTCGCCTGGCGCCACGAGGGGCACAAATATTGACGCTCTTCGTCCTCGACGCGTCTTTCGCCGCCAGCTGGTTTCTGCCGGACGAAGCCAATCCGGCGACGACCGCGTTCGCAAGGCAAGCCGCGCACGTACCGCCGCTGACGCCGAGCCTGTTTCTCCACGAGATGCGCAGCCTCTTCGTCATGGCCGCGCGACGCGGGCGCGGCTCCAAGGACGACATGCTGCTGCAGCTCGACGTCGTGGAAAAACTCTACGGCAAGCATGCGGGCTCCGGCGACGGCCTCGCCATCGCGCGTCTGGCGTTCAAACACAATTTGACGAGCTATGACGCCACCTATCTCGCGCTGGCGCTCGATCACGAGGCGCCGCTCGCCACGCTCGACAAGGCGCTCGCCGCCGCCGCGAAAGCGGAGGGCGTGACCGTCCTCGGTCCTTTAGGCGCCTCATGACGCCTCGCGACGACTTTGCGCTCGACGCGCTCGCCGGATTTTTGCCGCTGGCGGCGCGAGACCGCCTGGTCGAGACGCTGAGCGAAGCGGAAATCGACACGCTGACGCATCTCGCCAAAAGCGGCACCGGCCCGAACTCGCTGCGGGCGCTCGCTTCCGATCTCGCCTATCTCGAGGCTTGGGCGCGCGCTTCAACCGATGCGCCGCTCGTCTGGCCGGCGACGGAGACGACGGTGCTGCGCTTCATCGCCCATCATCTGTGGGACGAGGAAGAGCGCGAGAAAAATCCCGAGCACGGCATGCCTGAGATTGTCGCCGAGATGTTGCGCACCGAGGGTCGGCTGAAATCCACCGGTCCGCATGCGCCGGCGACGGTGCGTCGGCGCCTCGCGCTGTGGTCAAGCCTGCATCGCTGGCGCGGACTCGAAGGGCCGTTCAGCGCTCCGTCGCTTCGTAATGCATTGCGTCTCGCCATTCGCGCCGCCGATCGGCCGCGCGTGCGCAAAAGCGCGGCGGCGATTACGCGCGACATTCTCGACCAGCTTCTCGCGACTTGCGAGCGGGGCAGGGCGGTCGATCTACGCGACCGCGCGCTTCTGTTGCTCGCCTTCGGCTCCGGTGGACGTCGCCGCTCGGAAATCGCGCGGCTCAAAGTCGAGGATCTCGAAGAGCGCGAGCCGGTCGCCGCCGACGCTAAAGCGCAGAACGGCGAAAAGCTTCCTGTGTTGGCGATCCGGCTGCGGCGCACGAAAACCTCGTCCGCGGACGCCGGCGAGAGCGTGCTCGTCGTCGGCCGGCCCGTCGAAGCTCTGGGCGCCTGGCTCGCCTTTTCCAAAATCGACGCCGGTCCGGTGTTTCGGCGGATCGACAAATGGGGAAACATCGGCGCCGCCGCGCTCGATCCGCAAAGCGTCAACGCCATGATCAAAAGCCGCTGCGCCGTTGCTCGACTCGATCCGGGGCAATTCTCGGCGCACGGGTTACGTTCCGGCTATCTCACCGAAGCAGCTCGCGCGGGCGTGTCGCTCCCTGAGGCCATGCAGCAGTCGCGGCATCGGTCGGTGCAGCAAGCCGCGCGCTATTACAACGAAGGCGAAATCGCGCGCGGTAGGGCCGCGCGGTTGGCTTAGAGATGCGCTTCGAAAGGGCTATTGCGCGGAGTGCAAGAGCCGTGGTGTGCGCGTCAACGTCTCTTGAATACCATCCTGGTCAAGGAGACGCGCCTCAATTGTTGAGGCTGCAATTTTTTCGGAAAGGCATGTGCTGAATTTCAGTGCCCTGATCAGCTCTGAGGAAACCGTTGGACGAATAGAAACTGCATCTAAGCTTGAAAAAGCATCGACCGCCTCCGCACCGCTTCCCGCTTTAATCGTAATACAAAAATCGTCTGAGCGCGCTGTGGGTCCCCGAATGACCTGAGCCAGCGCCGCATTTGTTAGACCGCCCGCAAAGGTCCAGATACGAAAATGATCCTGTCCATTGTAGACGATCGGAATTCTTGTCCCATCGACGAACGGAAGCTGCTCCTGAACCTCCTCTAACTTAGACGCCGCCCTACGCGAAAGCCCGCACCCTGGTGCAGCTCCAGCAATAACCGCCTCCGCGGCGCGACAAATTGCGAATGATGCAGGCCTTCCACCACCCAGCCAGCGTGCTCGCCCCTCTCCTTGAGCGGCTAAGACGGATACCCGTCGTCGCGGCCAATCAATGTCCACTACGCGCCAACTACGTCCAGCCAGGAGTATGATAATCGGCTCGTCGTCGCTTGACGGCGCGACCGCGAGCGGGTGGATAGCGCCGAGTTCGGTTCGTCCAAACATAACCGAGAGGAGCATTGGGCTACTGAAGCTGACAACGAGATCGCCGAAGTGCCTCCGACCAAATTCTCGCTCAGCCCTTGCGCCCAGCCCAAGGACACCGCCATCCGAGTGCAGCATCCCGGTGGCGGTCATATGATGAATAATATCCGCTTGGTCGCTCGTTGACACGGCTTCGAACGTCGTTCCAAGCCAATCGTCCAAGTCCGTGACCGCGATTCCTTTTTCTTGCAGCGCTAAAGCCATTACCTGCTGCGCGTAGATGTGTGCGGGCTGAGCCAGAGGTTCCACGCGTTCGACATAGCCCCCCCGCCAGAGGCGGGCGATACCCAGAGCCAGAAGCAGTTCGGAGTCACTTGTCGCTAGGAAAAGAAAATTGCGAACCGTGCCCGCCCTGCGACCACTCCGTCCCATCCGCTGGAGAAAGCTCGCTACAGATGGGGGCGCCCCGACCTGTATTACACGGTCGAGGTCGCCAACGTCGATCCCCAGCTCCAGCGTCGACGTAGCGACAATCGCACAGTCAGGCTCGGCAGCGAACGCAGCCTCGGCCTGGCGGCGCTCGTCGGCAGACAGAGAACCGTGGGAGACAAATGTCCTTACTCCAGCGCGACGCAATCCTGACGCCAGTTCCTCAACCCGAGCGCGGCTATCGGAAAATATAAGCCGTCGTTCACCCCGATGGACGCGAGACAGGACTGTCACTGCATTTTCAACCGAGCCGACGTGATCGGCCAGAACGTCGCCAGTGGATGGCCCTGCGCCTGAGCCGACAACTCTCCCGCCTCTGTTCCGAGTGAGCCACGCCAACAAGTCGGCGGGATTCCCAACCGTTGCCGAAAGGCCAATTCGTTGAAGGCGTCGTCCAGAGAGTCGTTCAAGACGTGCAAGAATTGCGAGTAGGTGCCATCCCCGGTCGTCACCTGCGAATGCATGCAGTTCATCTACGACAACCGCCCGTAAGCCGCTTAGCAACGGCTGATGGCCGACCCGGGCCGACACCAAGATAGCCTCAACCGACTCTGGCGTGGTGAGAAGAACGTCCGGCGCGTCCCTCAGCATTCGCTTGCGTGCGGGCTCGCCGACATCGCCATGCCATAACCCGACGGTGCGGCCAACGAAGCCAGCGTAATGGCTGAGCCGCGGTTCAAGGTTGTTCAGCAAAGCCTTTAGCGGACACAAATAAAGAACGGAAAGGCCACTCCAGCTTTGGTTTGCCGCGCGTGAGAGCAGTGGCAAGAACGCTGCTTCGGTCTTCCCGCCAGCAGTCGGCGCAAGGAGGAGTACATCCTCACCAGACTGGATCGGAGCAATCGCGTCCCTCTGGGTCGCGCGGAGGTCACCCCATCTCAGTGTATTGAGGATGTGGTATCGAAGGGCCGGGTGAAGTTGCTCGAACGGGCTCACGCCTCAATCTCAACATCGTCGACCGAAGCGGCGCCTGCGCTGGCACGCTCGGCGACGGACATCTCCTGTTCATCAATGGTTGGCGCATAATGTCGCCGCGGGTCGAAGTCCGCAAACTGATCCACTCTGTCGAGAACGTCCGCGACAAGCTTCTTGAGGAAAATACGAGGCGCCACCCCAGCGCGACCGCCAAGCCGGCCAGCGACGGCACGAGCAAGATCTTCCAGGTAAGCGTTATCGACGACCGCGCGGACGCGGGCGCCCTGGATCGCTTGCTCCGCAAAGAGGTCACGAATCCGGGCGCCCACTTTCACCAGGGCATCCAGATCGAAGCCCGGAAGCCTTATTTGAATGGCCCGCGGATTGTCGAAGCGCGTGTCGGTGGCAAAGTCCGTGTGGAAACGCTGCGCTAACGGGGGCAGGCGCTGAACGCCCTGCGGCCCATCGAAGAAAGCAGATGTTCCGGTCACGAGAAGGAACAACCCGGGATAACGACCGGAGTCCATTTCGTCGAGAAGCTGCCGGAGAGCATTGAGTCCCTTCTCGCGTGTGTCGGCGCGCATCCGCTGTAACGTCTCAACCTCATCGAGCACCAGCACCAGCCCCGGTCGCCCAGAGTCTCGAAGGATCGTCAGTAGTCCAGCCAGAAAGTGCATGGCCCCGAATGGATCGAGATCCCCCTTCACACCAGCAGCGCGCTTTACCGAGGCAGCGACGTTCGGTTGACCACCTAGCCAAGCGATCAATCCCTCAGCAAGCGCCGCCTCGTCGGCCAGGAGAGCACGCCGATAGGCACGCAACACAGCGGAGAAAGCCGGCGCCGTGCGGGAAATTGTCGACAGCCTCTGCTCGACGAGAGTGTCCGTCGCAGCAACGAGCTCGTTCGCGTCACCGGGATTGACGTTTCCAGAAGCGAGTACATCCTCCTCAAGGGTGTAAAACCACGCGTCGACGATCGACCGTAGTGCGCCGTCTGGGGTATCGGCGGTTGCGAGCCGTTCTGCGAGGCGACGATAGACCGTCTCCCAGCGATGCAGTGGGGTTTCTGTCTCCGAAACTTGAACTTCACTTGTTGCAAAGCCGCCGGTAGCGCGGGCGCGCTCTTGAAGCCAGCGGGCAAAGAAGGTTTTGCCGCTCCCATATTCGCCACGAACCGCCTTGAAGCCGCCCCGGCCCAGGGCAACAGCTGCGAGGTCGGCGTCAATCGCGGCTTCGAACCTTTCCATTCCCACCGCGAAAGCCGCGAGGCCATCTCGAGGTACTGTTCCTCTGCGAAGCGCATCGAGTATCTCGGCGCGCCGATGGGGGCCGGTCATGGCCCACCGCCGATCTCGAACTGCAGCCGCAGAAGCCGGACATCCAAGACGATCTCGTCGGCAGTCGTGTCGATGGAGAGGACCTGTGCTTGATCGACGTTGAGCACACGTCGCGCCGCATTGACGAGGCCAGAGGCACGGAAAGCAGGTACCTGCAGCGCCTGCGCCAGCGCAATGCGTGAGAGCCGCCCGCCGCGTGCCGCAAGAGCCGAGACAAGTGCTCGTACGACCGAATTGTCTGGCGCACCACGTCCCGCAAGCCCTCGCTGGGCGATAAAGGTCGGCGATGCCAGGAGAGCGTCAATCCAGGCATCCGCTGCTAGTGTTGCCTCGAAGATGTCTATTTGCTTTGTATCGCGACGGCGGCCGGGCGAGGCGGGTGTGATGTTGATTACTGCCGGCGGTGCTTCGCTCTCGCTCCACCAGGCGGGCTCAGTGGGAGGCGCCTCAACCCAGCCCCGTGGTGCGGCCCCACTGGTTAGGACCGCCAGCGGAACCAACACTTCTTGAGGACTTGCTCCACCATGGTAACCACTCCGCTTTGAGGCGTAGCGAAGCCGTTCGCTCCAAGCCAGGACCGCCTCCCGCGTCCCATCAGGAGACATCACGCGACCATCTCGCACTTCAATCTCGCCATCCCGCGCTCGCCCGCCGGATCGCCAGCGGTCGCCGGGCCCAGCTTGGACGTGGATGGTGCCAGCATCGAGCACGTGACCATGGTCGCCTGTCAGAATAACGAGGCGGCTCGCCTCCCGTGCAGCTCTCAACACAGGTGCCAACTGGCGGGGCGCCTGTCGCGCGGGGATGGTCCCCGCCTCAAAGACGGGAGCCGAAAATGTCTCAAGCCCTCGACACCGCTTACGCCTGCGGCTGGAGCCTCGCCACCACCCTCATGACCTGCGTCGTCGTCTTTCGCTCAGGCGATGACGACTTCGGCATCATGACGAGCGCCGAGTATGACGGCGATCCCGAGATTGTTGTTCATGAATTCGATCCCCTGGGCTTGAACGGGCTTCGAACACGCCCGCACGGCGGCGGAAGTCCTCACGGATTTTCGCAGCCGCCCATTTTTTTGGCTTTCCTTCGCGTCGCGCTGTTCCTTCGAAGGCGCGAGGGTTTGACGCTTCCTCACGGAGACCCGCCGCGCTACGGAGTCCTTCATCACGATATTGATCGTCATCGGCATCCCGCTTTGTCTCGATCGTCGCAGCGATCATCTTCGGCGTCGCCACCTCGACAGGCATCCCGAAGGCCCCGCCCGGTCAGCCGGCGTAGGGCATCGCAGGGGGCAAGACCCATTCGCCACACGGCTTCCATGGACCATGAGCGAACATCATGAACGCCGTAGCGCGGCTCCGAGCCTGGTCCATGGTCGGGTGTTGACGGATCGTCCGGGCAAAGCCGAGGCAGGGGCGCGGTCGACGCTCTGGCTGGAACAGGCGGCGCCGGCGGCGCGAGGCCAAGGGATTGCCGTGGTCTTGAGTGGGGTCTCTCGCCGTCCGCGACGTTGGTTTGGGAGCTGGGGCGGAACGGCTGCGAACTCGGGGCTGTTTCGCCGGGCGCCGCCGAATTCCTTCCAGTGAACGACGGTCGCCAGTTCTCCTGTTTGGTCGCTGTCTGGTGGCGCCGCTCCCACACGGCCTCTTCAATGGCTTGATCTGGCCGAAGGCCGGCTGCGCCTCGATCGCCTATGCCGCAACGCCGCCGGGCGAGTTTCTTCCCCTGGGCTGCGCCCATTCCTCGCGAGGCAAGAAACTCGCCCGGCTGGCGTCCTTCGCGTTGCTGCGGCCCGCAAGCGGGTGCGTCGTCGATCGCCTTCGGCCTTTCGATCGCCATCGAGGCCGCGATGGGCGCGGGCTCGAAGACAGAAGATCACAGGAGATTCATCATGGCGAACATCGGTTCCTTCAAGAAGTCCGGCAACGAGTTCCACGGCGAAATCGCCACCCTGAGCGTCCAGGCCAAGGGCGTCCGCATCGTCCCCGAATCCAACCGGGCCAGCGACAACGCCCCCAGCCACCGCATCTACGTGGGCCGCGCCGTCGAAATAGGCGCCGCGTGGTCCAAGCGTTCCGCCGAGAATCGCGACTACCTCTCGGTCAAGCTCGACGATCCGAGCTTCAACGCCCCGATCTACGCCAATCTCTTCGACGACGAGGACGGCGAGGGCTTCACGCTCATCTGGTCCCGCGGCCGCAAACCCAATGGCGACTGAGACCAGCCGACGAGGCCTCGCCCGGGAAACCGGGCGGGGCCTTCTGCCCTGCGGGTGACGATCCCTATCGCGGTTCTCCTTGACATCCAACGCTTCCCTTGGGTTGCCCAAGGTCATTGCGAACAAAACGGGAAATGTGGTTCAGTTGGGTCTCATGCTCCACCCACCGATTCGCAAGCGGCGCCCTTGGCCTATCTGGAAAAACTCAATCCCGAACAGCGACGGGCAGTCGAACACGGCGTCCGCGAGAGGGACTGCGCGCCGGCTGGCCCGCTGCTCGTCATCGCGGGCGCGGGATCCGGCAAGACCAACACGCTCGCCCATCGCGTCGCCCATCTTATCGTCAACGGCGCCGATCCGCGCCGCATGCTGCTAATGACTTTCTCCCGCCGGGCGGCTGCCGAGATGACGCGCCGCGTCGAACGCATTTGCGCCCTGGCGATGGGCGCCAACGCCAGCATCATGACGGACGCGCTCGCGTGGGCCGGCACGTTCCATGGGATCGGCGCGCGGATCCTGCGCGACTATGCGGAGCAGATCGGCCTCGATCCCAAATTCACGATTCACGACCGGGAGGATTCCGCCGATCTCATGAACCTCGCTCGACATGGGCTTGGCTTCTCGAAGACCGAGAGCCGGTTCCCTACCAAAGGGACCTGCCTCGCCATATATTCCCGCGCCGTCAATGCGGAACTGCCGCTCGAGGAGGTGCTGCGGATCTCGTTTCCCTGGTGCGCCGGGTGGCGGGCGCAGCTCCGCGACCTGTTCGCCGCTTATGTCGAGGCCAAGCAAGCGCAGAACGTCCTCGATTACGACGACCTGCTGCTCTACTGGGCACAGACCGTTGGCGAGCCGGCGCTGGCGGAGGATATCGGCGGCAGGTTCGACCACGTCCTCGTCGACGAGTATCAGGACACCAACCGCCTTCAGTCCTCGATCCTGCTGGCGCTGAAACCGGGCGGGCGCGGCCTCACCGTCGTCGGCGACGACGCCCAGTCGATCTATTCCTTCCGCGCCGCGACCGTCCGCAACATCCTCGATTTCCCGAACGCATTCACCCCCGCCGCCGACATCATCACGCTCGCCCGGAACTATCGCTCGACGCAGCCGATCCTTGCCGCCGCCAATGGCGTGATCGAACTCGCCTCGGAACGTTTCACCAAGAATCTCTGGACCGAGCGCCAGTCGGCGGAGCTTCCGCAGCTCGTCACCGTCCGCGACGAGACCGACCAGGCCCGCTACATCGTCGAGCGAGTGTCGGAGAACCGGGAAATAGGCATGGGCCTCAAACAGCAGGCCGTGCTGTTTCGCGCGTCACATCACAGCGGCCCGCTGGAATTGGAACTGACCCGCCGCAACATTCCCTTCGTCAAATTCGGCGGGCTGAAGTTTCTGGACAGCGCCCACGTCAAGGACATGCTGGCGGTGCTACGGTTCGCCCAAAACCCGCGCGACCGGGTCGCGGGTTTCCGGCTCATGCAGCTCATGCCCGGCGTCGGACCAACTTCGGCGCAACGCGTCCTCGACCTGATGGTCGACCAGTCCGATCCGATATCCGCTCTGTCGGAAATTCCGCCGCCGCCGCGGTCGGGCGACGACTGGACCGGCTTCGTCGCAACTCTCCAACATCTTCGTTCAAACAAAGCCGGCTGGCCTGCCGAAGTGGAATGCGCGCGCCGCTGGTATGAGCCGCAGCTCGAACGCATTCACGAAGACGCCGCGACCCGTATGGCCGACCTGCTGCAACTCGAACAGATCGCCTCGGGCTATCCCTCGCGCGAGCGGTTCCTCACCGAATTGACGCTCGACCCGCCGGACGCCACCAGCGATCGGGCCGGCGCGCCGCTGCTCGACGAGGATTATCTGATCCTATCGACAATCCATTCCGCCAAGGGACAGGAATGGAAGTCGGTCTTCCTCCTCAACGCCGTCGACGGCTGCATCCCTTCCGATCTCGGCGCTGGGACGACGGCGGAAATCGAAGAGGAGCGCCGGCTGCTCTATGTCGCCATGACGCGGGCGAAGGACAGTCTGCACATTGTCGTGCCACAGCGCTTCTTTACCCATGGCCAGCATGCCCAGGGAGATCGCCATGTCTACGCCTCGCGAACCCGCTTCATCCCGGCGAGCCTGCTGCCTCATTTCGAATGCGTGACATGGCCGCTGGCGACGACCGAGGCTGGCGAGCAGAGCGGCGCGAAACAGGTGCGCGTCGACGTCGGAGCCCGGATGCGTGGCATGTGGCGCTAAGGGGGATCGACCCGTGTGCAATCTGTATGCGATGACGACCAGCCAGCAGGCGATCCGCGAGATCGCCGGCGCCATGCGCGACCGGACCGGAAACCTGCCGACTTTCCCCGCCATCTTTCCCGATTACGCCGCCCCCATCGTCCGCAACCAACCGGAAGGGCGCGAATTGACGTTGGCGCGCTGGGGCATGCCCTCGCCGGTCTTTGCGCTGAAGGGCAGGAATTCCGATCCGGGCGTCACCAATGTCCGCAACGTCGCCTCGCCGCATTGGCGACGCTGGCTCGGGGTCGACAACCGCTGCATCGTGCCCTTCACCAGCTTTTCCGAGAACGAGACGTTGCCCGACGGATCGAAGCCGCCGGTCTGGTTCGCGCTGGACGAGACGAGGCCGCTGGCGTTCTTCGCCGGCATCTGGACCCGCTGGACCTCGGTCAGGAAGGTCAAAGAAGGCGAGACGACCAACGACATCTTCGCGTTTCTGACGACCGAGCCGAACCAGCTTGTCGGCGCGATCCACCCCAAGGCGATGCCGGCGATCCTGACGACGCGCGAGGAGATCGACCTGTGGATGACCGCGCCCACCATGGAGGCGCTTCAACTTCAACGGCCTCTGGACGACGGCGCCCTCAGGATCGTCGGCAGGGGCGGGAAGAAGGACGAGGGAGGCCTCGCGGCCTGACGTCTCTTCCCGACAAGCAACCCGATCCGGTGCTGAGGCGCGGCGGCCTGCCGATCCTTCGTTCGAAGCACGCCGTCAAAAGCTCCCGATTGACTCCCGAGGCATAAGCGAACAAATATAGAACATGTCGCTTGCCGAGCGAGCCGAAAGGGACATGTCCACGTCCGTCGCCACACCTATCGTCGAGGAGCTTCGTGAGCGAATCCAACGCCTTGAGGGCGCGGCCACGCGCCGGCGGGCCGTGTTGACCTTCGGCGTCAAAGAGGTCGACCGCCGTCTGCCCGAGGGTGGGTTGGCGCTCGGCGCCCTGCATGAGGTGGCCGGCGGCGGCAATGGCGCGGTCGACGGCGCGGCGGCGGCGCTGTTTGCCGCAGGAATTGCAGCGCGGACGCGGGGCCAGGTGCTGTGGTGCGTCACCCGCAAGGACCTCTTTGCTCCAGCCCTCGCTCAGGCCGGGCTGGCGCCCGACCGGGTCATCTATGTCGAGGCGTCCGATGAGAAGTCGGTCCTGGCCTGCTTCGAGGAAGGATTGCGGCACGGGGGGCTCGGCGCGGTCGTCGCCGAAGTCGCTCGGCTCTCGATGACGGCCTCCCGCCGGCTTCAGCTTGCGGCGGAAGGCTCCGGCTCGATCGGCATCGCCATACGGCGCTGGCGGCGTCAGACCGAGGCTGCGGACTTCGGTCAGCCGACGGCCTCTGTCACGCGTTGGCGCGTCAGCGTGCTCCCCTCGACGCCCTTGCCTGTTCCCGGCGTCGGACGCGCGAGGTGGCAGGTCGAGTTGATCCGCTGTCGCGCCGGAGAAAGCGCCGATTTCGAGTTGGAGGCGTGTGATGCCAAGGGTCGTCTCGCTCTTCCTTCCGACCTGGTCGACGGATCGGGTGAGAAGGAATCTCGGCGACGCCGCGCCTCCGGTTGAAACGCCTCTGGTCCTTGTGGGCCGCGAGGGAAGACGAAGGGTGGTGCTGGTGGCGGACGCCGCCGCGCTGCGGGCGGGCTTGCGCTTAGGCGTGGTGGCGACCAAGGCGCAGGCGCTGGTGTCCAACCTCATCGTCATGGACGCGGAGCCGGAGGCCGACGCGCAGGCGCTCGAACGCTTGGCGATCTGGGCGTTGCAGCGCTATGCGCCGATCGTCGCGGCGGATCCGCCGGATGGATTGGTCATCGACACGACCGGCGCCGCTCATCTCCACGGGGGTGAAGATGCGATGGTTGCCGGGCTGGTCGAGCGTCTCGCCGCCTCCGGCATCACCGCGCGCGCTGCGCTCGCCGATAGCTGGGGCGGCGCCCATGCCATCGCCCGCTATCTGGCGCGACCGTCGATCGTCATTGCGCCGGGCAAAACCGCGACGGCGATTCTCGACTTGCCCATCGCCGCCCTGCGCCTGCCCAGAGAGATGGTGGAAAGCCTTCGCGTCCTCGGTTTCGAACGCATCGGCGAGCTGGCGGCAAAACCCCGCGCCCCTTTGACGCTTCGCTTTGGCCCGGAACTCGGGCGGCGCCTCGATCAGGCCTTGGGGCGGACCGCCGAGCCGATCGATCCGGTGCGCTCGCCGGGCCTCATCGAGGTTCGCCGCGGCTTCGCCGAGCCGATCGGCGCCCCCGAAACCATCGCCCGCTATACGGGGAAGCTCGTCGTGCAACTCTGCGAGGCGCTCGAAGCCAAAGGCCTCGGCGCACGGCGTCTCGATTTGCTGTTTCACCGGGTCGACAACCGTACCGAGGCGATCAGGATCGGAACGGCGCAGCCCGTGCGCGACGTGAAGCGTCTGACGCGGCTGCTCTGCGACAAGATCGAAACCGTCGCTCCCGGCTTCGGCATCGAGATCATGACCCTTGCCGCCACGCTCGCCGAGCCGATCGCGACAAGGCAAATCATCTCCTCGCTGGCGGAGGAACCGGAGACGGACGTCTCCGACCTTCTGGACACGCTCGCCAATCGCGTCGGCGAGAAGCAGCTCTATCGCATCGCGCCGGTCGCCAGCGACGTGCCGGAACGCTCCGTTCAGCGCATCGCGCCATTGGCGCCGGCTGCCGGCGCGGGATGGCCGGACCATTGGCCGCGTCCAGCCCGGCTTCTTGCGAACCCCGAGCCGATCGAGACGGTCGCGCTGCTGCCCGACCATCCGCCGGTCACCTTCACCTGGCGCGGCGTCCGCCGCCGCGTGAAATGCGCCGATGGCCCGGAGCGCGTCTTCGGCGAATGGTGGAAGCGCGACGCGGAGCTGATCGCGGTGCGCGACTATTTCCAGGTGGAGGACGACGCCGGCGAGCGCTTCTGGATCTATCGCGCCGGGGACGGCGAAGACGCCGCGACCGGTTCACAGCGTTGGTTCCTGCACGGGATCTTCGGATGACCACCGCGCGCTATGTCGAGCTGCAATGCACGTCGCATTTCTCTTTCTTGCGCGGGGCGAGTTCCTGCGAGGAATTGTTCGAGCAGGCCGCCACGCTGGGCATTGAGGCGCTGGCGATCGTCGACCGCAGTTCGCTCGCCGGCATCGTCCGCGCGCATGAAGCGGCGAAGACGACGGGCGCACGACTGATCGTCGGCTGCCGGCTCGATCTCGCCGACGGCATGT
>Ga0182014_10003478_pt1 | contig 18848 bp, 18 predicted proteins | sample 612S2DmetaG_FD_120489 | JGI IMG/M metagenome (GOLD analysis project Ga0182014, IMG submission 120489) | Permafrost microbial communities from Stordalen Mire, Sweden - 612S2D metaG | ecosystem: Environmental > Terrestrial > Soil > Wetlands > Permafrost | place: Sweden: Stordalen | collected... | reverse complement strand
CTCTTCGCCTTCCAGCGTACTGCCCGCCACAACAAGCCGCAGATCGGAAGTCAGAGCCTTCAATTGGCGGGTAGCGTCCGCTTCCCCGGCGGCGCGCACATCGAATTTCAGGTTGCCGGCCACCGAGACCCGCTGCGGCCGGCAGCCGATAGCCTTGAGCCGTTCCGCGTCCGCCTCGCTCTGCGCCAGCACGCGGTCGAGCCGCTCCAAAAAAGGCTTCCACAGCCAGCGGAGCCGGCGGTAGCGCGGCCAGGAGCGGTCGGAGATGCGGGCATTCACCACGGCCACGGGGAGTCCGCGCCGGAAACAGCCGCTGAGCAGGTTGGGCCAGAACTCCGTCTCTGCCAGGACCAGAAGGCGTGGCTGGAGGGCCCTCAAATACGCCCGCACCGCCCAGGGCAGGTCCAGAGGGCAATAAAAGACCCGGTCGCGCCCGAACCGCTCGCGGGCCAGCTCCTGGCCGGTACGCGTAGTGGTGGAGATTACCAACTGATACCCAGGGAAGGCACGGTCCAGTTCGCCAACCAGCCGGCTTGCAGCCAGCACCTCGCCCACTGAAACGGCATGAAGCCAGATGAGTGGACGTTCGCGGCCCAAGCCGCCAAGTCCGGGTGGAATCCTGCCGAGTCTGGCCGGGACGACCCCTAACCGTTCGGCCAGCCCCTCGCGGTACTTTTGCGTAGTGGCCATCCGCCACAGCCACCAGGGCGCTCCAGCCACGAGGACCGCCAGCAAGGCCAGATTGTAGAAAAACAGAATCATCTGTAACCGAACTTCCCTTCCGCCGGTCTAACCCTCAAATGATACAGTCGAGCACGATGAGAACTCTGCGGGCACTTCCGCCGTTCTTGCTCTGGCTGGCGTTGCCGGCCGTGGCCAGCGACCACACCCCGCCTCCCGTTCAGCCGGCCACGACGTTTGCCGCGGTCGAGGTGCATGACGACGAAAAAGTGGCCATCGCCGCCGAACCCTACGACACGCGCGAGAAAGAAGCCATCTTTCGCGTCGACTACCTCAGCCACGGCGTGATGCCGGTGCGGCTGATCGTGACCAACAACGGCAATCGGCCTATCTCCCTGCGCGACGCGCGGATTCTCTTCCTCACTGCCGCGGGCGATAAGATTCAAGCCGCCGAACCCGAGGATGTGGAACGGCTGCTGACGGACAAGGAGAGAAAGGGCACGAAGATCCCGATGCCCGGCCCGATACCCAACATCAAGCTGAAGCCCAAGGCCAGCAACAAGGAGATCGAGGACGACTTCGATGCCTTCGAGTACGGGGCCCTGGTGGTCGAGCCGCACACCACGCGCGCCGGATTCCTGTTTTACGACGTCTCGCAGCTCGATAACCCGCTCCGGGGCGCCAAGCTGCACCTTCACAAACTGCGCGACGCCGACGGCAACGAGCTTTTCTACTTCGAGATTCCCTTCGACAAGTACCTCAAATCCAAGTCCAGCCAGATGAACTGAGAAGCGGGTGCGAAATTGGGGAAATCCGCACGGCGCCGGATGATTGCATTTGACAGGCATGATATTGCTGGTAATATGATAGTCTCGTGCGAGCGGTCTTGGACACTTCCGTGCTGGTGGCGGCTTTGCGCAGCCCCGTTGGAGCGTCGAGCCTGCTCGTTCAAGCGGTAATGGCGGGGCAAGTGAGACCGCTGGTCTCGGTGCCGTTGGTGCTGGAGTATGAAGCGGTTCTGACGCGCCCAGAACAGTTGGCCGTTTCAGGATTTGCGGCGGATGAAACCGTGAGCATCGTCAAGGCATTTTGCCGGATGGGCGAACCCGTGCATCTGGCTTATCGTCTGAGGCCGCAGTTGCAGGATCCGGATGACGAGTTCGTACTCGAGACAGCGTTTCACGGCAGGGCCGATGCGATAGTAACCTTCAACTCAAAGGACTTCCAGAGGGCAGCGAAGGTTTTTGGAATTGAGGCGATTTCGCCGCGAGAGGCGGTGGGGAGGATGAGAAGGCGATGAAAACGAGCAACTTTGCCCTGCGGCTGCAGCCCACGCTGATGGAAGAGGCCAAGGCTCTGGCCAAGGTGGAGGGCGTGGCGCTGAATCAGCTCATCAACGTGGCGCTGGCGGAAAAACTGGCCGCGACGCGAACCCTCGCCTTCTTTGAGCGATATACGCGCGATGCCGATGTTGCCGAGGCCCTCGCACTGCTCCGGCGTCCTCGTGTGGGCGAACCGCCGCGCGAGGGCGATGAGTTGCCGGGGTCGCAAACCCTGATTCAGCGCAGGGCCAAGCGGGCAAATCTTCCCCGTGCGCTTGAAATCCTGCGGAAACCCAGAAAAGGCGAGCCGCCGCAACCGGGCGATGAGTTGCCGGAGCCGTGGAAGGCCCGCCCTGCCGTTAAAGCGTGAGCGGCAACCGCTTGCCGTCTACTCGTAGTAAGTCGCGGTCGTCGTATCCGTCTCCCAGATGGTGCAGTCCTTCACGCGCACCCGGCCTTGGGTCATGCCGGCGAGCTGCTCGTTGGTCTGATCGTAGAAGTATTTGGCCAGATTCTCGGCCGAAGGGTTGAGCACCGTAAAGGGCTCCAGGTCATTGAGCATCTGGTGGTCGATGCGCTCGATCACCGGGCGCAGCACATGCTTGAGCAGTTTGAAGTCGAGCAACAGGCCGGCCTCGTCCAGCGCGGCCCCGGCCAGGGTGACGCGGACCTTGTAGTTGTGCCCGTGCGGGTTCTCGCACTTGCCCCGGTAGTTGCGAAGGTAGTGACCGGAGGAGAAACCGGCCTCCACAGTGACTTCATACATCGGCGTCTGCTCTTATCCTGTGCGGGGAAGAGTCCCGGATTCCATTTTAGCGGCTGGCGCAGCCTCAGGGAATCTCTGCACAAGTCGATGTTCTTAAGGGTACGGGCTTTAGCCCGTACATAAGTGCTTCAAATCAAGGCGGCCTTTAGCCCCTGAGGGCACGCTGATCTCGCCAAGACACCTTATACAGAGATTTCTCAGGGCTTCCGGCCGCCGCGCCGTTTGCGGCGCGCCGCCTGCCGGGCCTCTTGGCTGCGCCGGTCCACCTGCTCAAACAGGTGGCTCATCACGCCGATCAGCGCCGACGCCAGGCCAAACAGCAGCAGAAACATCGCCACCGTGCGCCACAGCGACCCGTTGGCCGGCAGCCCCGGCTGGAAGCTCGAAGGCACCAGCGCCATGCCCGCCGAGACCAGCGCGAAGAACACCAGCGTTGCGGCCAGAATGTAAAAGTTGCGCGACATATTCCTGAGAGGCGGAGACAGGTCCGCTGAGCCTATCGCGATTTTACCCGGCCACGGCTGGCTGCGGCATGTCTTATCCGAGATCGGAGTGGGTGGCTTGAAACTCGGCGAAGAATTGCCTGGCAGGCCGGAGCTTTCCTTTTCTTGCGTCCTCCAGGCCCTGGCGGATGCCTTCCTCGGCATCGGCGCGCGCGGCAATATCGAGCAGTCGCTGATAGGCTTCAGCGTCCTGCACGACGACCGCTGCCTTACCGTTCACGGTGAGCACCATGGGGCGCTTGCTCTTCTTGAGCTGCTTCATGAAGTCGCCGGAAGAGCGGCGGAAGGTCGTCAGCGATTGGATGTCGGTTGTGATGTCCAGCATGTGCGCCTCACGTGCGAACACCTTCTTAGGTGCTGCAAGAATACCGCATTGCTGAAGAATTGAACAGACGCCTCCGAGTTTACTCATTCTTTGATCTATTCGATGGACGAGCATTTTGTACACATCCTGCGCTTTCTCCACTCGTCGCAGGACCGACCGTAGCGGCCTCTCGCCGCGCGCTATACTGTTTGCTTAGCCATGCGCCGCACGATCGCACTTGCGCTGACGATGATGTTCAGCTGGATGCTGATCGCGCCCATCTTTGGCCCCGATGCCGACGCGAATCTTCCCCCATGCTGCCGCAGGAACGGCAAGCATCACTGCATGATGCGCATGATGGAACGGTTCAGCGGCAACCAGACGGTCTTTACGTCCGTCTCGGAGAAGTGCCCGTGCTTCCCGGCAAGCACCTGCGCAGTTCATTCTCCAACGTTTAAGCCTGAAGCCGGGGAACAGTTCCACGCCGAAGTCGTCCGTCATCCGGCGTGCGCTCCGCAGCCTGAGGCCCTTTACCGCATTTCATTTCTCCGCAGCCATCAAAAGCGCGGTCCTCCCTCTCCTCTCGCCTGACAACTTGCGGTGCTATCGCGGGTGGGATCGGTTCTGTATATCCCGTCCCGTTGTTTTGCGCTTCCTCAAGCAAGAGGAGATTCCATGAAAGGCAAGCTATTGCTGGCGTTATTGCCAGCCGTCTGCCTATGGTGGCAGGCAAACCCGATCCATGCCCAACCAAGCCCTGGAGCCGGAACTGCCCGCTCTAGCGAGGGTGGGCCGGCGCAGAACCAATCCGTTCCCGGCGCATCCGGCAGCCCCAATGCAACCGACCGCATTGCCGGAGTGTTGAAGGATCCCTCCGGCGCAGTTGTTCCAGGAGGAAAGATAGAAGTCAGGAACCTCGCTTCCGGAATCACGAATCTATCCGTAACCGATCCGCAGGGCCGCTTCGCCTTCGATCGGGTTCCCGTGGGCCGTTACCAGGTCACCGTCCATGCAACAGGTTTTGAAATCGCAGTTATTCATGATCTTTCCGTCACCGCAGGGATCGAAGCAAGCGCAAATATAACTTTGAAAATCGCCCCGGCAAGAACCGACGTCGAAGTAAAAGCTCCAGCTATCGAAGCCGGCGCGGCAACCCCGCACACGATAGACGAAAGCGATCAGGCGCGAAGCCGCAACTCAGCCGAGCTTCTGGGAGACACGCCCGGCGTCAGCCTGCGCGAAAACGGCCAGCTTGCCAGCATCCCATTTCTTCATGGGTTGGGAGACGAACGCACCAAGCTGGTGGTCGACGGCATGACGGTCTCCTCAGCTTGCCCCAACCACATGAACCCCCCGCTTTCCTACATTGCCTCATCCCATGCGGCCCAGGTAACCGTTATGGCCGGCATTACGCCGGTCACCATGGGCGGCGACAGCCTTGGGGGAACGGTTTCAGTCGAATCGCGTGAGCCGGTCTTCGCCAAACCAGGTGAAGGGCTGCACTCGGAGACCGTTTCTTCGGGCTTCTACCGGAGCAATGGCGAGAGTTATGGAGGTTCGTTCTCGGGATGGGTCGCCGGCGGCAATCTGGGCCTGGGCTACGGCGGATCGTGGGCCACCAACGACGATTACACCGACGGCAGCGGCCACAAGGTAACTTCTACTTACGCCCAGAGCACGGACCACACCGTAACACTCGCGGCACAAGGCGCGGGCAACCTGCTGGTTCTTGAGGCTGGCTTACACCATACACCGTACGAGGGCTTCGTGAACGCACAGATGGACCTGGCGCGCAACTATGCGGAGTCTCTCAACCTGCATTACCGCAGAAACTTCGAGCGCGGGGTGCTCGATACGCACGTGTTCTGGCAAAACACCTGGCACTCGATGAACATCGGCAGGGACAAGTCGACTTTTCCGATGCCCATGCGGATGCCGATGAACACCCACGGAAGGGACCTCGGCTATTCCGTGAAGTTTGAAGTTCCGCTCTCCGCCCGGCACACTCTTCGGGCGGGCAACGAGTTGCATCGCTTTGTCCTCGACGATCGATGGGCCGCCGTTCCCGGCATGGCGCCCATGATGGGACCCAATACCTTCGTCAACATCAATGACGGGCGCCGCATCCGGCTGGGGACGTTCGCCGAGGTTGCCAGCAAGTGGAACCCGCAATGGACCACGCTCTTCGGCCTGCGCAACGATACAGTCTGGTCGAATACCGGTCCGGTCGAGGGTTACTCGGACATGATGTATGGCGCCGATGCCGACGCCTTCAACGCATTGAACCGCGCCCACGCCGACGTGGATCTCGATGCAACCGTCGTGGCGCGCTACGATCCGAATGCTTCCAGCACCTTCGAGTTTGGCTACGCGCGCAAGACCCGTGCGCCCAACCTTTATGAACGCTACGCCTGGTCGACCAACATGATGGCCAGCGGCATGATCGGCTGGTTTGGCGATGGCAACTACTATGTGGGCAATGTGAGCCTCAAGCCGGAGACGGCCCACACCGTGAGCGGCACGGCAAGCTGGCACGACCGGGCGCGCAGGGACTGGGAGATCAAGCTTACGCCCTACCTGACCTACATCCAGGACTATGTGGACGTGGGCACGCTGGCCATCGCCACTTATGGCATGAGCACCTTTGCCCAATTGCAGTTTGTCAATAACAACGCAAGGATTCATGGGGCCGATCTGTCCGGCAGCGGCACGATCTGGAATAGCGCAGGTTTCGGGCAGGGCAAGATCAGCGGCGTTGCGGGCTGGCTGCACGGCGAGCGGCTCAACACATCGACTCCGCTCTATCAGATGATGCCGCTGAATGTGCGTGTGGCCTTCGACGAGGAGCTGAAGGGATTCGCCGCCGGGGCCGGCTTCCAGGCCGTGGATCGCAAATCCAACGTCGATCCGTACCGGTATGAGCAAGTCACGCCGGGGTACGCACTCTTCAACCTGCACTCCGGCTACCAGCGCGGGCATCTGCGGATGGGCGTGGCCGGCGAGAATCTCCTGAACAAGGACTATGAGCTGCCGTTGGGGGGCGTGAACTTCGACGACTTCATGGCCAGCGGCTGGATGAGCCAGATCAAGCCGCTGACGGGCCGGGGACGATCGTTCTTTGGAAGCTTGACCGCCCAGTTCTGACGCTCCGCTGCTGTTTCAGGCGAAAAGCGCGGCACTTTCGATCAGCGTAACCCCGACCTCGGAGAACCGCGCTTCCATCTTCGCTACCGAACCGTTCAAGTTGATCGCGCGGCATGCGTCCCGCAGAATGATTGCCGAGAGGCCGAGACGCCGCGCATCGAGCGCCGAGTAGCCCACGCAAAAGTCATAGGCAAGTCCAGACAGGAACACGCGGGTCAGGCTCCGCTCATCCAAATAGCCGGCCAGCCCGGTGGGCGTGACGCGATCATTCTCAAAAAAGGCCGAATACGAATCGATCTGCGGCCTGAAGCCTTTGCGCAGGATCAGTTCCGCTTGCGGCAGTTGCAGCGCTGGATGGAATTCCGCTCCTTTGCTCCCCTGAACGCAATGATCGGGCCAAAGAGTCTGCATTCCGTAACTCAGCTCAACTTGCTCGAACGGCCGTTTTCCCGGATGAGCGCTGGCGAAAGAAGAGTGTCCCGCAGGGTGCCAGTCCTGCGTGAGCACAATATGCTCAAACTTCGGCGCGACCTTATGGATGGCTTCGATCACAGCATCGCCATCAGCAACGGCCAGCGCGCCGCCAGGGCAGAAATCGTTTTGCACGTCGATGACTACGAGGACGTCTTGCGCGGTGATTTGCATTGGTTTCCCTCAAACAGCAATTGTCCATGAATGGAAGGACCGTCAGGCACTTCCATCAATCTCAAAAAACCTCTCCACATCCGTAATCGTCGCGGTCATCCGGTACGGCGGCAGGCTGGCCAGGAAGGTTTGGCCGTATCTTTGCCTGCGGATGCGAGGGTCGAGCAGGACCAGCACGCCGCGGTCTTCGAGTGACCGGATGAGGCGGCCGAAGCCTTGTTTCAGGGTTAGGACGGCGGCGGGGACCTGGTAGTCGTTGAAGGGCTTGCCGCCCGCCTCTTCGATGGCCTTCATGCGCGCCGAGACCACCGGGTCGCTGGGCACGGCGAAGGGCAAGCGGTCGATGATGACGCAACTGAGCGCCTCGCCCTGCACGTCCACGCCCTGCCAAAAGCTGGCGGTGCCAAAGAGCACGGCGTTGGGCGTCGCGCGAAACTCCTCGAGCAGCGCCTTGCGCGGCGCCGTGCCGTGCAGCAGGATGGGAAAGTCCAGCACCGGCATGAGGCGCTCATAGAGGTCGCGCATCTGGCTGTAGCTGGTGAAGAGGCAGAAGGCGCGTCCGCGGGTGATTTCGAGCACGCGGCGGATGCAGCTGGCAGCGGCCTCGGGAAACTCCGGGTCGCGCGGATCGGGCATCTCCGGCGGCAGGTAGAGCAGCGCCTGCTCAGCGTACCGAAAATGAGATGGGACCACCAACTCCCGCGCCTCGCTCAGCCCCAGCCGTTTGCGCACGTGCTCGAAGCCGCCCTGCACGGTGAGCGTCGCCGAGGTGAGCACCACGGTCGGAATCTGGTCGAAGACCAGCTCGGACAGCAGCTCGGAGACGTCGATGGGCGTGGCCTGCAGAAAAGTCGTCCGCGACTGCGATCGAAAGCCGCTTGGCCGCCCGGTGGACGAAGACCTTTCCGCCGGGGCTCCGGAGATGCGGCGCTCCATCCAATAGACCATGTTGTTGGCGTTCGATTCGAGCAGAAACTCAAGCTCCGAGCGCAGGCGGGCGACACGTTTTTTGAGCCCCGGCGCCTCGTCGATGCCTTTCAGCCCATCCATCTCAGCTTCCAGCCGGCGTAATGTGGCGCGCACGGCCAGATAGAGTTCGCCTGAAGTTTCGAGGAACTCCTCGCGGTCGGTGAAGGGCTGGCGGCCATCGCCGGCCATGGGCAGCCCGGCAAAGAACATGCGGGCGCGCTCCCGCAGTTGCTGCGTGACGGCGGGCAGGTTCCCGGCGCCCTCTTTGCCGCGCAACAGCGCGTCGGTATCGCGCGCCAACTCTTCAAATCGTATGTTGCTGACCGAAAGTCCAAAATAACTCGAAGCCACCTCCTCGAGCTCGTGAGCCTCGTCGAAGACCACCGCCGCGGCCTCGGGCAGAATCCCCGCATCGGGCGCGCCCGCGGCCTCCTGCCTCACACTCAGGTCGGCGAAGAACAGGTGGTGGTTGACGATAATGATGTCCGATTCCAGAGCTTTGCGCCGCATCTCGGTGATGAAGCAGCGCCAATAATCCGGACAGGTTGATCCCAGGCAGGCCTCGGTGCGCGCATCCAGCTTGTTCCAAAGCGCGCTGGACTCGGGCATCCCGGAAAGCTCGGCGCGGTCGCCGGTTTCGGTGGTCTGCTCCCACTCGGCGATCTGCCGGTACTGGTCGATTTCTTCCAGACCGGAAAGGATCGGCTGGTTGCGCAAGGCGACCAGCTTGTGGCGGCACAGGTAATTGGCGCGGCCCTTCATGTAGCAGACGCGCAGGCTGCCCAGCAGCGTTTCGAGGAAGGGAATATCGCGGAAGTAGAGCTGGTCCTGGAGGGCCTTGGTGCCGGTGGAGACGATGACCCGGTGGCCGGTGCGCAGGGCGGGCAGCAGGTAGGCCAGGGTCTTGCCGGTGCCGGTTCCTGCCTCGACGATCAGGTGGCGGCGTTCTTCGAGAGCCCGCTCGACGGCCTTCGCCATTTCGAGTTGCCCTGGCCGATACTCAAAAGGCAGCGATGAGCGCGCCAGAATACCGCCCGGGGCAAAAAACTCATGCAGGGTGGGCAAGGCGCGGGTTGGATTGTCGGTGGAGGGCATCGGGGCCGGGTGCTCTCCCTATCATAGTGAGCCCGCCAGCCGTTGGACTGCGCGGCCATGTACCCGGCATCGAGTCCACGGACTCATCTTCCCCCAAAGTCCGGGCTTTTGTCCGAGGCGCTGGCGTGGTACTAGGCATCGTTCTGGATTGGGCTCTGGACTTGGCTGCGCCGCGAGTCCATCCATTGGCCGACCATGAAAGCCTCTTCGGGACTCGATGCGCCTTCGATGTCCGTTGCTCTCTTCATCAGTTTCTTGCGGACAGCGGCGGCTCGTTGCCTGGCGACCGCCTTCTCCGCCGCGGCGGAGTAAGGATTGACCGTATTGGGATTCATTTGGCTGCCGTGGATGTGCATCGTCACCTCCTGAACAGCGACAGTGCAATTGCCTTGCCTGGATTGTTCCGGGAAGATGAGAAAAGGCTCATGCTGAAGCTGCCGCACGCTCCCCGGCCCGGTTTGACTTCCCAAAGTGGACTAAGCATACTTAGTCCATGGCCTACACCGTCCATCAGGCGAAAACTCACTTCTCGCGGTTGCTGAAAGAGGCAGAGGCGGGACAGGAAGTGATCGTCATGCGCGGCAAAAAGCCGGTGGCCAAGATCGTGCCTATTAACGAGCCGTCCGCGGACCATCCCGAGCCCAACTTCCGGCTGGCAGGCGCCTACCGGGGGCGTATGCACTGGGATGAAGACGCGTTTGATCCAATGACAGACGAAGAACTGGTGGAGTGTGGTTTGGGATACATGCTTGATGCGCCGCTGGTTCTTCCCCCAGCGCCACCTCCCGACAAATGACCTATCTGCTCGATACGCACGCGTTCCTCCGGATCCTGAATACTCCGGAGGTACTTCCCGCGCTGGTTCAGAGCATCGTCAAGGATCGCTTCGTCACCTTGCTGGTTTCGATCGCAACTCCTTGGGAGATGGCGATCAAGGTCGCCAGTGGCAAGCTGGATGCGGCAGATAGTCTCAATGACTTTGAAGGGGTACTGACTCGCGGAAAGTTCACGGTGCTGGAGACCACGATCCGGCAAGTGATTCGCGGGGGACGGCTGCCTCTCCACCACCACGACCCCTTCGATCGGCTGCTGGCTGCGCAGGCGCTGGACTTGCGCATTCCCCTGGTGAGCCGCGACAGGGTCTTCGATTTGTATGGCGTCAAGCGAGTTTGGGATTGATGTCTGCCGTTCCCCTGAACACGGCGACTGGAGACAAGTTTTGGCGAAGTATCGCAGATCGGTAATGCCCAGACAGCCCGGCGCCGCGGCGCTGCCGCTGGTGGCCATTGTGGGCCGGCCCAACGTGGGCAAATCCACGCTCTTCAACCGGCTCACCCGGAGCCGCCGCTCCATTGTTGGCGATGAGCCCGGCATCACCCGCGACCGCATCTATGGGGAGTACGAGTGGGCGGGACGGCAGTTTCGCCTGGTCGACACCGGCGGGATGGTGCCCGACGACCCCGAGCTGATCCCCACCGAGATTTACGCGCAAGCCAAGGTTGCGCTGGAAGAGGCCGACGCGCTGGTGCTGGTGGTGGACGCGCGCACCGAGCTGGCCAGTCCCGACTACGACCTGGTGCGGTTGCTGATTCGCGGCGGCAAGCCCGTCTTTCTGGCGGTCAACAAGGTCGAGGGCGAGGCCATGGCCTTCGCCGCGGAGAACTTCCGCCAGCTCGGCCTGCGCAACGTCTTTCCCATCAGCTCCGAACATGGTCTGGGCATCGGCGACCTGCTGGAGGCTATCTCCGAGGCGATTCCGGCTCCAGTCAGCGATGAATTGCCGGAGGACGAGACCCTCGCCGCTCAAGAGGCCGAGGCAACTGCGGAAGCCGAGGCCGCCGAATCGGAAGTTGCCGCGGAAGCGATTCCGCCTGAGACGGGAGGTGAGCAACCGCATCCGCTGCATCGCACTCACGGCGAGTTTGAGCAGCACGAGACCTCGGTGGCCATCATCGGGCGGCCCAACGTGGGCAAGTCCACGCTGCTGAACGCGCTGACGGGCACTTCGCGAGCCATCGTTTCGCCCTTCCCCGGCACCACGCGCGACGCGGTGGACGAGGTCGTCGAGTTTGAGGGCAGCCAGTTCCGTTTTGTGGACACCGCCGGCATCCGCCGCAAGGGCAAGACCCACCTGATGGCCGAGAAGATGAGCGTGGTGATGGCCAGGCGCCACCTGGAGGCTGCGGACGTGGCCCTGCTGGTGCTCGACGCGATGGACGGAGTAACGACCGCCGACGCCACCATCGGCGGCTATGCCCACGAGAGCGGGCGCAGCGTCATCATCCTCGTGAACAAGTGGGACGCGGTGACCACGGGCCGCACCGACGGCAAGCCGCCCGCCGATCGCGAGGTCTTCGAGAAGCAACTGCGGACTGTTCTCAAGTACCTCAATTATGCGCCGGTGATCTTTCTCTCAGCGCTTGAAGGGACTGGCCTGGGCCGGGTGCTGAACGAGGTAAAAGCCGTGGCCGCCGAGCGCCGGAAGCGTGTGTCGACAGGCCAGATGAACCGCTTCCTCGACCGCATCGACTTCCAGCGCGCGCCGGTGCCCATGGCCAAGCGGGTCCGTATCTTCTATATGACCCAGGCCGCCGTGGCCCCGCCAACCTTTGTGCTGTTCACCGACCGCGACATCAAGCTGCACTTCAGCTTCGAGCGGTTCTTGGAAAACCAGATCCGCGAAGCCTTCGGCTTCAAAGGGACGCCGATCTGGTTCAAGGTGCGGGCACGGAATGCGGAGAAGAAGGACGGGTAGCGGGCCAGCGGTCATAAGCCCTTGAAGAGGAATAGCAGGTACGCTGGAAATGACGTGTCACCAAATTGACAATAGTTGGTACATAGAATGTCAAGATAATGACTATTGACAAGAAATATTTTGCCGATATAATGCATTTAAAGGGTGTATGCAGTGAAGGTGGAAATGAGCGGAAGGAGAAAAACAATGGCTACATGCGCATTCCCGGAAATTGATCCTCAGATCAGGTTTGTCGGGGTGAGCAAGCTGCGGGAGCTGAATGCGACCAAACTAAGGGAGCAGACTGACGACACTTTGGTCATTCAGGAAAACGATACCCCGCTTTCGGTGCTTTTTTCCTACAAGCGGTACCAGGAGATGAGGGCAGAGTTCAACTCGTTGCTGAGCATGGTTGAAATGCTCACCGACGACACGGAGCGGAATGGATTGCTCGCGGCCTTTGAGGATATTCGCTCAGGACGTGTTCGCACGCTCGCCGAGATAGAAGCCGATCTGGAGAGGGAATAGCCCATGCCGCAAAGGGGAGAGAAGGACACCCATCAAGACGAGAAAGGGCTGATCTCCCCTTCACCCTATACAGCTGAGATGACGGCTTCGGCGGAAGCAGTCTATGCGGAGTTGTATCGAAAAGCCAAAGCGGCGGAAGCCAACGGCCACCCCGAGAGCGCTCACTGCACAACCTTCAACATGGTGAGGGAGGCAGTGAAGACGATCATCCCGAATGACCCGCTCAACAAGCGCTATGCTCTACGGGGGAAGCTCTCGAACATCTTCAGGCTTCGCAAGGGAAGGCTGAGAATCTGCTGGATTGCTTCCTCCCAAGTGCGACGCATCTGCATTCTGTTCATCGCTCAAACTCTGCGCAAAGAAGGCGACTCGCATGATCCATACGTGATCTTCCAGAATCTTCTGGAATCGGGCCTCTTCGATGAAGTGATGCAAAAATTGGATGTCAGAACACCGCGCGCAAAGCGATGAATCCTACGAAGGCCTGCCGGCACGCCCATCTGGTTCAAGGTGAGGGCGCGCAACGCGGAGAAGAAGGACGGGTAGAGCAGGTCTACAGGTCAAAACACGCTCTATATGCCTGGTAGCCGCGCCGCTTTGGCGCTTTGGCCTACGGCTTTCTTTTGGGATGCCTTCTTCTGCCGCGGCGGCGCGAGGCGGGCAAGCTGCTTGTTGATCGCCTCGGCATCGAAGGATTCAGAATCGAACCCGGGACCGATCCACTCGGACATCGATTCATACTCGGGGTCCTTGGGATCTTTCAGGATCGCGAGCAGGTTGGCGTATCCGCAGGGGCCGCCGCAGTCCTCCGGCGGGCAGGAACGCGCCCCGCCCAGGCAGAAGGCAAGGACGGGCTGATCCAGTTCCACGACCTTTTCGAGCAGAATCTGGTGGTCCCAGCCGTCACCGAAGTCGTACTCGTAGCGGATGGACGACTTCGGCCGAGACAGCACCGATTGGAGGGTTGCCGTTCTGGAGCTTTGCGTGTCCTCCATCTCGAAGGCGGGATTGGATAAGTAGCCACCCTGAGTCTCGAACTGATAAAGGTGCGAGTTATCCCAACCCATCACGATCTGTAGAACGTCGTGCAATCTGTCCAGTTTGATCTCCGGCGCGACGACGATTCTGCGCCAGATGGGCGGCTTGGTGTGTTTGAGCGTGATTTTGATCTGGAAGAATTGCATGGTCTATTTCTCCGGACACAGATTACCAGTTAAGCCGCGATCCCAGTCATGTGGAAACTCCGCCGTCCGCAGGATCGCGCCAGAACCGCCTACGGTTGCGTAGCCGCAGGCGGATTGGCTGCCGGCTGATCCAGCTTGGTCAGATGCACGCTGGCCTGGGTTTCGGGAATGGTGCCGTCGTTCACCTGCGCCTCGATCGGCTTGCCCTGAATGAGGATGCGCTGAACGGCCTTGCCGCGCGCGGGAACCAGTATCCGCCGGGTAACCGAGTTCGAGTCGGACCGCACCGTCACGGGAACTTCGGCGGCAGCGTAGCCGCTATTGGCCACGTTGACGGCGACCAGCCAGTCACCCGCCGAGGCGGTGCTGGGGAAGACGCTCTCGATGCTCAGGTCGGGCAGGCCCTTGTCCGCATCCACCCAATCGGCAAAGAACCAGGATAAGTCGCGGCGGGTTCCGGCCTGTTCCAGCAGATTCTCGAAGGAGCTGCGGCCGGCTTCCTTGCCGAAGCCCTGGCTCGCATCCTGAGCGGGAACGACAGAGGCGGGAGCGACAGAGGCGGGAACATCGGCGGCTGGATCATAGGCGCGGAGTGCGGCCGAAAGTGTGGGGTCGCCGGCCACGTCGCGCAGCATCCACAGCACATAGGTGGCCTTGGTGCGGTAATAGACGGGCGAAATTGCCGCGGCCAGCGGCTGGCCTGCGCTCTGGCCGGGGCTTTCAGGCTCGGCCAGCGCGAGGGCCGCGCGCGCGGCCTCCAGCGTCTCCAGAGCCTGGTCGCGGCCACGCTGCTTTTCCACCCACAACGTGCCCATGAAGTGGGCCACTCCCTCGCTGAGCCAGGCGCGCGGACTCTGCATCCAGGCATGGGTGAGCGCATGGGCCAGAATGCCGTCCAGTTGCTCTGGGTTGGCCGGGCGGATGGCCGTCGCCAGCAGAGCGCCGGTCTCGAAGGGCGCGTCTTGAGGGTCGGGCAGGTCCAGCAGGGTAAGTTGAGAGCGGGGCCGCTGGCCCAGCCAGCCCTGCAAGAAAGGAGTGACCGCGGCAGCGGCAGTGGTCCAGGCCTGCACGGCTGCTTCATCTTCCGGGAGGGTCCAGACCGTGGTGTTTGTCCCGGAACGGGGCGTGCGGATGGCCACAAACAGGCTGGGCGCCTCAAATCCAAGCACCGCGCCGTCCTGGCTGGCGGTGGCCACGCTTGCCACTTCCTGGGCCTGGTCCAAACTGCCGGATTCGGTGACGGCGAGCGCGGCCGGATGGCCGTTGATGAGGGCCACCGTGGGCGCCTGGCCGTGCGGAAACTCGACGGTAAGCCGCAGCCGGAAATGCGCGCCGGCCAGCCTGAGTTTATGTTCGCCGATCTCGTCGAAGAGCCGCGCCCCGTCGCCCAGGATCACGGGCACGCTGGTCGCCGGGTACCAGACCACATTGCCAAAGCCGCGCAGACCGGTGAAAGGGATGCCGATCCGGTCCCAGTCCGAGTGCAGCGCCACGTCTTCAGGGGTTCCGATGACCAGCAGCCGTCGGGCGGACGCGGCTATGGCGCCCGAGTAGGTGACGTCAAGCTGAAGGCTCTGACCCGGCGCCAGAGGTTGGACAAGCTGCACCGCCGCCTCGTGCAACTGACCCGTATGGTCGGCGTCCGAGTTGAGCGTGGCAACAGGGAAGGCAGCGTCCTTGCCGTTGACGCGAATCCGCTCCCAGTTGAGCGAAGAGGATATCTGCAATGGGATGCGTGCCAGCGGCGCTCTGCCGTCGTTGCGCACCGTGACCAGCGCCCGGACGGCAATATGCTGCTCCGCGCTACGCAGCCGCACGTCCATATCGAAATCCGTGAAGGTGACCGCCTGCCGCTCGGCGTCCTCGGCGGAGGGCTCGCTTGCCATCTTGACCGCCGGCTGGCTGGCGGCTGGGCCTGCCTCGGTGGAGGTCTGGCCGTTTTCGTGGATCGAGCGGGAAAGGATCACCTTGCCGTTGGGCGGGCCACTCTGGGGCTTCGGCGAGGCCGGTTGCTGCGGGACGGGCAGCGGAGCGGTAGTGGTCTGCGCCAGGCTGGGAAGAACCACCAAGCAGACGGCGGCCGCACATGCCACCCAAAAAGGCCAAGACCTGGGGAATATCCGGGAAGGGCATACTTCAGGGGCTAAAGCCCCCGCTGATTTTGTTGACTTTATGCCGGGACTAAAGTCCCGGCATACCGCCCGAACGAATTCTCCCGCAGCCTGTCCGAGCCAGGCAAGAGAAACCTTCATGAGCCCAGGCCTTTCTGTTTCCCCAAGCCTTTTTGTGTCTGAGGTTTGGACGCGGCCCCAGCCTTGGAGAGAGCACTGGATCCATTACTGGCCAGGGGGCGCACGGCGTTCCGGCGCTGGCGGAAGGCTTCATACAGCACCACCGCTCCGGCCGCCGAGACATTCAGCGAGCTGACACCGCCGGCCATGGGAATCCGCAGCAAATGGTCGCAGGTGCGCCGGACCAGGTCGTGTAGCCCCGCGCCCTCGCGCCCCAGTACAATCACGCAGTCGCCCGTCAGGTCGAACTGATCGTAGTCGGTCTGGCCGCGCTCGTCCGGACTCGCATCCAGGCCGATGATCCATAGATTCTGCCGTTTGAGCTCTTCGAGGGCCCGCACCAGGTTCACCACGCGCGCAATGCGCAGGTGCTCGGCCGCGCCGGCGCTGGCCTTCACGGCCACCGGGCTCAAGGGCGCCGACCGCCGCTCCGTCAGCACCACGCCGTCCACCCCGGCGCCGTCGGCCACGCGCAGCAGCGCACCCAGGTTTTGCGGGTCCTCGACACCATCCAGAGCCAGCAGCAGCCGCCCAAAACCCGTGTTGCCCCCAGCTTTCGCCGCAGCCGGGTCCGCAGTGAACAGATCCTCGATGGCCAGAAACTCCTGCGGTCGAACCAGGGCCACCACGCCCTGGTGCGCGGCGGTCTGGGCCAACAGCGTCAACTGCTCCCGCGCCTCCTGCCGAACCCTGACGCCAGCCTGCCGGCACAGATCCACCAGCCGCTCCAGCCGGGCATCATCGCGCTCGCGCGCCACCAACACGTGGTCAAAGCGCCGCTTACCGGCCTTGAGCGCCTCCTCGACCGGATGCAGGCCATACAAAACTTCCATGAGGGATAGTGTAGATGCCGTGCCGCCTACGACGACAACTTTGCGCTCGCCAGCCGGTTCAGGCTTACGCCTTGCTCGGCGGCTTGCAGGGCCAGCGAACGATGCACCTCCGGGGGGATGCGCACACGGACTCTCCGGTGTAACACTTCTCGGCCAACGGGGCCCCGGTGGCTTCTCCGCTCGTCCTCCCTATTCCAATCGTGCGCCGGCGGAGAGTTATCTTGCGCAAGGAGCGGAGATGGAGACGCCGCGGCGCGCTCTTGAACAGGCTGCGGAAAAAGAGGGAACAACAGGCGAATCTCCCAAAAAACCTCCCTCAGGGGCTAAAGCCCCGACAATTCTGCCAGCTTTTTGCCGGGGCTGAAGCCCCGGCCTACCTGAAAGGCGAGTTTTTAGACAGGTTCTGAGAGACGACTTCACGAGTTGTTACGAGCGTTGCGGCAAGCAGCGCGACGACAATCCCATATAGCTCCACTTCGACCTTAAGCGATGCGAGGGTCTTGGCGGGGTCGAGCGGAAGATAGAGGACAGTGGCCGCACCGCCGGCAACGTTGCTTCCGCTGCCCTTGAAGGTGGCAGGATCGAGTATGCGCGTCCTGCCGCTGGCAAGGTCAACGCGCGGCGGCAGCGGTGCATCGTCGAGGAAGAGATAGTCGTCCAGCAGATAATCCTGTTCGATCGGCCACCACGTCTCAGGGTTGCGCAGGGGCAGCCGGGCCGATGTGCCATCGGCGCAGGCCACGGTGACGATGGCGTGATCCATGCGGCTGCACTGCGGGAGCGTGGTTCCGGTCATCAGCAGGTAAACGCCCGTGGCGCTGCCCGTGAGGGGAACGGACAGCGAGGTCCGATCGGGCTTGAAGCATGAGAGGAAGGCGCAGTTCGGCGTGGAACCGGCAGGCGTGAGGAAGGAAACGCCGATGTCTGTCATGAGCAAGCCACCGGCGTTGCGCAGGCCGGTGTCATCGATCTTGAGGGGCTCGCCGATGTTGGCCCAGCCTCCCAGCAGTGTGTCCGGAATGGCCAGAGAACAGAAAGGGGAGCGCGGCTCGGCGTAGGTGCGGGTGAAAATCTCGGTGATCTGGTGAACGAGGACCGGGGTGAGGTCGAGCTGTCGCAGTGGCGTGGAGTCCGCGGCGTGCGGCACGGGAAGGAAGACTGCGGCGGCACGTTTCGCTTCGAATGAGATGGGCAGCGACCAGCGGCAGTCGTCCTGGTGCAGGTTGGCGAAGACCGTGTGTACTCCAGGCGATGCAATGAGGCCGGCGGCGAGCGCGTGCTGCGGGTCGTCGATCTGTGCCGGCGAGAGGCCTTGCGGAAGGTCGAGCGCCTCGCCGATACGATAGGCGCGGTGAGCAGGCGCGGCTACCGGCGCGCGGCCAGACCACCGCAGGCTGACCTTATAGCTCGCAGCCGCGGGCAGATGAACCAGAAGCACCGGCGATCCGACGGCCGCAGGGTCAAAGGAGCAGGTTACGCGAGTTGCGAAGTCGCTTACGACAGGCAGCGTCGTGGTCCTCGCGGGCAGCTTCAGGGTGAGGGGAACCTTGACCGGGAAGCGGCTAGTGAACTCATAGGTTTCTGAGAGGCCATCGCGATGCCATCTGAGATCGAAGTCCTTGTGAGTGAGCGAGGCGTGGTCCCAGTCGCTGGGGAAGCCGGGGCGGACCGTGATCGCGCCGCGAATCATCTCGGGCTGCACGCCGAAGAGGCCTTCGAGGAGAGCGCGTGACGTGATGCCTATTGGGTCACCGAAGTCGCGCTGCGCTTCCTGGCGGTGGACATCCAGCTCGGAGGTCATGTGGAAGTTGCCCGGCGTGAGTCCCTGGTACATCGAGTCGAACAGGTT
>Ga0182014_10003477_pt1 | contig 18852 bp, 12 predicted proteins | sample 612S2DmetaG_FD_120489 | JGI IMG/M metagenome (GOLD analysis project Ga0182014, IMG submission 120489) | Permafrost microbial communities from Stordalen Mire, Sweden - 612S2D metaG | ecosystem: Environmental > Terrestrial > Soil > Wetlands > Permafrost | place: Sweden: Stordalen | collected... | reverse complement strand
GGGCCTGCTCGAAACCCTGGGCATTGAACCCATTGTCGAGGATCTTGTGGTGGCCGAACTCGTTGATCAGGTGAGGTTTACCCGAGGACCGCAGTATGTGTTCCACCATCCGCTGATTCGCACGGTGGCCTACGACTCACTACTCAAATCGGATCGCGCCGAGCTGCACCGGCGGCTGGCCGCCGTAATCGACGCCCGTAGCCCGGCCTCGGCGGATGAAAATGCGGCGCTGATCGCCGAACATCTGGAGGCCGCCGGCGATCTGCACGCCGCCTACGGCTGGCACATGCGCGCGGCCGCCTGGGCCACCAACCGCGACATCACCGCGGCGCGGCTGAGTTGGGAGCGCGCACAAACGATCGCCGACACCCTACCCGCCGAGGACCCCAACCGAACCGCCATGCGCATCGCCCCGCGCACCATGTTGTGCGGGACCGCTTACCGACTCCATCTGCAGGTAGCCGGTGACCGCTTTGAGGAATTGCGTGAGTTGTGCACCGCTGCCGGGGACAAGGCGTCCCTGGCCATCGCGATGGTGGCGCTCGTGCTGGAAAGTATGTATCAGGAACGGGTGCGCGAGGCGTCGCAACTGGCATCGGAGGCCATGGCCCTCATCGAGTCGGTCGGCGATCCGACCCTGACGGTGGGGCTGTCCTTCGCGGCCATCTTCGTTAAGGGTCGAAGCGGTCAGTTGTCTGACTGGCTGCGGTGGTCACACCGGGTCATCGAGCTGGCCGACGGTGATGCGTCTAAAGGCAACTTCATTATCGGGTCGCCGTTAGCGCTCGCCTTCGCGACACGGGGTCTTGCCCGGTGTCTCCTGGGCCACCCTGGTGGGCGCGACGACCTGCGGCACGGCCTGGACTTGGCCCGCAGCACCAATCCATTGTCCTTTGCCTCGGTCGTCACCTACGTCTACTACGGGGGGATAACGACTGGCGTGGTCAGGCCCGACGACTCGGCGATGCGTGAGATCGAGGAAGCATTGCAGATTGCCGAGCGCTCCGGTCACGATTTCGCATTGGCCCAAGCCCGGTTGACGCTGGGCTTTGCGCTGGTCCACCGTGACACCGCTGCGGAGCGTGACCGCGGACAGCAGCTCCTGGCCGAGGTCGGCGAGATGTTCCTGCGCCAGGGACAACAAGGGTGCGATTTGCCCGTCGTCGAGGTCTACTCGGCACGTGAGAGGGCTCGGCGCGGAGAACGCGATGAGGCCATCCCGCTCATGCGCACCGCCGTCCAAGATCTGGTCCGCCAAGGGCAGCTGCTGTGCGCGGGCGTTCCAGCGACGGGTGTTCTGGTGGAGACACTGCTCGACCGGGGGAACGACGGTGACGTGGCGGAAGCCGAGGCCGCAATCGAGCGGTTAGCGACCGCGCCAACCGAGGAGGACGCAGCTTGGCGCGACCCCTGGCTGCTGCGTCTGCGGGCTCTTCTGGCGCGGGCTCGCGGCGACGCCGCGACTTATGTGTACCTCCGGGATCGCTACCGCGAGATGGCAAAAACGCTTGGCTTAGAGGGGCATATCGCCTGGGCCGAGGCGATGGCTTGAACGGCTGAGAGATTCGTCAGCCGAGCCCATAACCGTCTCGAAAAAGACAAGATACGAGAGTCTCAAAACTATGTGTCGGAATGACCGTTACCGGCGAAGGCTCCTCGTGGAGTGTCTGACCGCGCGTATTCTTAGAGCACCCTGAAAACGCTGGGGGCCGGAGGCGGCGGAGGGTCTGATGACCGCAGCGACCGCGTGCCGCACGTGTGGCAGCGAGCCGCGCGAGGGTGCGCGGTTCTGTGATGGCTGCGGTGCACCGGTCACGGCGCACGGTGCCCGTGCGGAGTTCAAGCAGGTGACGGTGCTGTTCGCCGATGTGGTGCATTCCATGGACATGGCCGCTGCGGTGGGTGCGGAGCGGTGGCGCGAGATCATGGCCGACCTCTCCGACCGCTGTGCGGCGGTGGTGCGGCGGTACGGCAGCACAGTCGCACAGTGGACGGGCGATGGGATCATGGCAATTTTCGGTGCGCCGATCGCGTTGGAGGACCACGCCGTTCGGGGCTGCCTGGCGGCCTTGGGCCTTCAGGAGGAGGCCAAGCGCCTTGCCGTCGATGTGGGCGAGCGCGACGGTATCGATCTGCGGTTGCGGGTCGGGCTGAACTCCGGTGAGGTGATCGCCGGTGGCATTGGGTCGGGTCTGTTCGGTTACGCCGCCGTGGGTGAGCAGGTCGGGATGGCCCAGCGGATGGAGTCGGTGGCTCCGCCGGGTGGGGTGATGCTCAGCGCGTCGACGGCGCGACTGGTGGAGGGCGCGGCGAGTCTGGCTGAGTCTGAGTTGGTTTGGATCAAGGGTGCCGCGGAACCGGTGCCCGCCCGTCGGCTGCTGGGTATGGGCGACGGGCATCGCGGCGCCGGGCGTGCGGAGTCGAGTCTGGTCGGCCGGCGCTGGGAGATGGCCGCGGTCGAGGGCTTGCTGGACCGTGCCATCGACGGACACGGCGCGGTGGTCGGCGTGGTCGGGTCACCGGGCATCGGCAAGAGCCGCCTGGTGCGCGAGGTCACCGCAATGGCAGCGGCCCGCGGTATCGAGGTGTTCACCGTCTTCTGCGAATCACACGCCAGCGACATCCCGTTTCACGTCGTGGCGCGGTTGCTGCGTGCAGCCTTCGGCGCGGGTGATCTGGACGCCTCGGCCGCCCGCACCCAGGTGCGGGCTCGGGTGCCCGATGCCGACCCCGAGGACGTGCTGCTGTTGGAGGACTTGCTGGGCATCGCCGATCCTGAGGTGGCGCTGGCCAAGGTCGATCCGGATGCGCGGCGGCGGCGGTTGACCGCGTTGGTCAATGCCGCGTCGGTGGCCCGCCAAGCTCCGGCGGTTTATGTCGTTGAGGACGTGCACTGGATCGACGGGGTCAGCGAGTCGATGCTGGCCGACTTCGTCACCGTGGTCCCGCAGGCACATTCGCTGGTGTTGGTCACCTACCGCCCCGAATATCGGGGGGCGTTGAGCCGGGTGCCCGGTGCGCAGGGCATCGCCCTTGGGCCGCTGAGTGATTCGGAGACCGCAGCATTGGTCACCGAGCTGCTGGGCCCGGACTCCTCGGTCGGCGGGTTGGCCACCATTGTCGCCGAGCGGGCCGCCGGGAACCCGTTTTTCGCCGAGGAGATGGTGCGCGACCTGGCCGAGCGTGCTGTGCTGACCGGAGCCCGTGGTAATTATGTCTGCCAGGTCGATCATGCCGATGCCGCCGTGCCGGCGACCCTGCAGGCCACCATCGCCGCCCGTATCGACCGGCTCGTCCTCGCCGCCAAACAGACTCTGAATGCCGCCGCGGTGATCGGGTTGCGGTTTGATGCAGAGCAGTTGGCGTTGCTCGATGATGAGACTGAGATGGGCGAGTTGATCGCTGCCGAACTCGTCGACCAGGTGCGGTTCACCCCGCACGCCAAGTACGCCTTCCACCATCCGTTGATCCGGACCGTTGCCTACGAAACGCAGCTGAAGTCCGACCGCGCCGAACTGCATCGGCGCCTGGCAACCGCGATCGAACAACGCCACCCGGATTCGCTGGATGAGAACGCGGCGCTGATCGCCGAGCATTTCGAGGCCGCCGATGACCTGCGCGCCGCTTTCGTCTGGCACATGCGCGCCGGGGCATGGGCGCAATCCCGCGATATCAGGGCCGCGCGCGTCAGCTGGGAACGGGCCCGAACGGTCGCCGACCGGTTGCCCACCGATGACCCGGGCCGGGCGTCGATGCGCATCGCCCCGCGGACTCTGCTGTGCATGAACACCGTCCGGGTCGCCGGCAGCATCGCCGACACCGGCTTCGACGAACTGCATGACCTCTGCAGCGCCGCCGGCGACACAGTGTCGCTGGCGATCGGCATGGCCGGCCTGATGACGGCGCTGGTATTCCATAACCGCTACCGGGAAGCGGCGCGGCGTGCGTCGGACTGCAGCCGGCTGCTCGAGTCGATCGCCGATCCGGCGTTGACGTTGATGTTGTTCCCGGGCAATGCCATGTTGCAGGCAGGCCAGTCAGCCGAAACTCTGCGCTTGGCGCAGCGGGTCATCGACCTGGCCGACGGCGATCCCACCAAGGGCAGTCTGGGCCCCATCGGGTCGCCGTTGGCGATGGCGATCATGTTGCGTGGCTGCTGTGGATATTGCCTCGGCCTTCCAGGGTGGAGGGAAGACCTCGACCAGGCGATCGCGATGATCCGCAGCGTCGACCCGGCGTCCTTCACCGTCCCCATGGTGTACAAGTACCGCTTCGCCGTCCATGCCGGGGCGTTGCTCCCCGACGCGGTTGCTGACCGGGACACCGCCGAAGCGATGGAGATGGCCGAGCATTCCGGCGATGACCTCGCCGTAGATGGCGCCCGGGTGAGTCGCGGCCTTTTCCTCATCAATCAGGGCGGTTCGCAACGCGCGGCCGGCTTCGCGCTGCTTGCCCAGTATCGTGAAGCTCACCTGCGGCATGGCTACGCGAAAGACGTAGTGCGGACTGTCGATACCGAGATCGCGAAGGAGAAAGCCAGAACCGGCGATGTCGACGGCGCCATCCAATTGGCACGCGCGGTCGTCGACTACACGTTCGACGCGGGCGACATGCTCTCCCTTGGCGAGGCCACCAGGGTCTTCGTGGAAGCACTGCTGCAACGCGGCACGAGCGCCGACCTCAAGGAGGCGCAGGCCGCGTTCGACCGGCTGGCAGCGGAGCCGACCGACCCGGGATTCGTACTGTTCGAGGTTCCACTGTTGCGGCTGCGGGCTCTGCTGGCCCGGGCTCACGGCGACGCCGCGACTTATGCGCATTTCCGGGATCGCTACCGCGATATGGCGAAAAGGCTTGGCTTCGAAGGGCATATCGCCTTGGCCGAGGCGATGCCATGACGGCGCGACCCACAACGCAGCCGAATTGACATCGTCGTCAGCCATATGATTTCACCTCCGCCGCAGTCGTTTTCGCCCGGTTACTAGGCGGAGCCGGCCCCAGGCGGGGGCTTTTCGACCGGTGTCGGGGACCGCGATAACGCCGAGGCATCGCCGAGCGCGACCAGCACGGCCTCTACACCCGCCGCGGCCCGAGGTGCCCACAGCGGCAAAGCTCGGCCGGTCGTCATCATCCAAGACCACCGGTTCGGCGCAACTGCCTCGGTTACCGTTTTCCCGTTCAGCACAAGTCCGGTCGAAGCTCCGCTGTTGCGACTTCCATTGCAGCCCTTCGGCACAACCGGTCTTGGACACTCCACGGTCGGCGCCAGCTTGCGCTATCAGCACACCGTCAACGGTCGTGACGCTGAGATTGCGGCCGCGTTGTCGGCGCCGGCAACCAGGCCCAAGCTGGCCGTCGTGGCCGACGAACCGGCCTAGTTGGCTGAGTCAGCGTCGAGGACATGATTTCTCGCCATCCAATCGTCGATGTAGCTCATAGTGACCGGTAGAGCCGCCCCGGAAAACACCATGTGGTCAGAGCGGGGAATCTCAACGGAGGTGCCGTGCTGGTACCGGGCTGCGGTTCGGCGCACGATTCCGGCCGACACGATGCGGTCACACTCGGCCCCCATCACCAGCACGGGGGCAGTGACCGCCGCGAAATCGACAACGGCGGCCTTCGAAAGCCTTGGCACCCCAAGGAGTAGTTCCCAGAGATAGCGCCCGGATTCGCAGACCAAACCGTCATAGATCTCCCGGGCGATGTCCTCGGTCTGCGTGTTAGCGATCCAGCGTCGAGATTGCTCGAACGTCGGGGGGCGCCACGGCTTGGTCCAGGAACGTGGCCGCAACAAGTGCGGCAGGGACATGCGCAAGGTCGTGCGGGTCGCACCGAGGATGCCCGCCGCCGGGCCGGGGCATGCTGCCACTAAGCCAGCTTGGCGTGTGCGCGCGGCGACCAGCTGCGCCAGCAGCCCGCCCATCGAGTGACCTATCAGAAGCGGTGGCGAATCCAGCGAATTCACGAATGCCACCAAGTCGTCGGTGTAATCCCGAAGGCTTAGTGAGGCGATTTTCATCGCACCTTCCTGCATGGGTAATTCGTGGTACCGCAGCGTCAGGGTGTGCGCCGTGTATCCACGCTGTTCGAATGCGGTGCGGGCCGGAGCTAACTGCTCCCCACGGCTCCAGGAGCCGTGAATCAAGACGACGTGTTTGGCTCCGGCCACGAAACTAAGGATGACAGCCAATGCGCCAGACAGTGCCCCGCACGCGTCAAGTTGTTTTGTAGGCGGGTGGCAGGCGGTGGATGCGTCTCCTCGACGATGTCGATCGCCATATCGACTGCACGACAAGTAGACCATCGGCCGAGCGTGATGTCCTGCGCGGAAGCCGCGGCGCCTACGTTTCGACGGTCGTGGCTGCCGGGGTCAGCGTGCCCGCCAATGTGCAGGCCGGCGCCGATCACTGCGGTCAACTCAGCATCAATGAGCGCCTGGTCGATGGTTGAATAAGCGACATCATCTGGGCAACCAGGCATCGATCCCCGCGTGGTTCCGCTAGCCACCCAGTTCAAGACGGACGAAGGCCCCGAGATCCAGCAGATGCAGAGCCGGCTAAGCCAGTGGGGTCAGCCTATGCCGTCGATGGTCCCCGGCATGGAGATGCCCGGGATGCTGCCCGATCAAGACCTGACTGCTTTGCAGAACGCGCAGGGCGTTGACGCGAGCAAGCGGTTTCTGACCGAGATGATTGAGTGTCATCAAGGAGCCATCGCGATGGCCTGGGACGAAATCAAGTCCGGTCAGTATCCGCCGGCCGTGGCACGCCTGACCCCTGGCCGTCGTCAGCCAAGTAGGTGACGTTGTACCACCTCGACGACGGATGTAACTGCGTGTCATAGTCCTCGGTCGCAGTTGCCTGCTCCACTCGAACGTCCGTCAGGTGCGGATTATGTATGCGGATGTAACCTTCGAGTTCAGCATCCCGCGCGGCGCCGGTGAGGGTTAAGCTCGCGAGCGCCCTTTCCTCGTACCTCGTCCAACTCACGCCTCACATCTTGCTCTGCCATCGCGCCAATCGACCGCATACCGCCTAGTTGCCGGTCCGCAGAATCTGTTCGGCCGTGCGGCGACCGCTGACCAACGCGCCTTGAATCGATGCGGTGTCTCGGTGGTCGCCGCACCACCAGAGTCCGTCGGTGAGGCGCACCGGTCGCCGCACCCGCAGGGGTGCCGGCTGCGCCGGCAGAGCATGTGAAATGACGTTGCGGGTCAGTACATTTCCAGGGACGTGGTTCCGCGCCCATGATGGCGGCGGCGTGCTTTCGGGTGGCGCTTTCCGGCGGCGCGGTGCTGTGCTCCCGCCGCACCGCCACCCCGGCGCCGAAGGGCTGAAGACGCCGGGCGGAGATGTCGGCGGCGCGGTGAAGTTCGGGGTAGGCCGGGTTCAACACCTGAAAGCCGCGGTCGCACAGAAAGCCGTCGATGGAGTCGGTGCGGATGCGGCCCCCGACGTCGTTACCTTGCTCGAGAACCTTCACGTCGCGCCCCGCGGCCGCCAGCACACCCGGCATCGCAAACCGGCCAAACCGGCACCGATCACCAGGACGTCAGCGTCGTCGCTCGCCATGACCTCAACGCCCTCCCTGGCGCCGATCGGCTCGTACGTTACCGCGACGACCACTGTTTGCTGATTGCGCAGACTTCGTTCGCAACTCTTCCTCAAACGTCGACATCGCGCCGGTCATCGCCGTCAACACCTGGTGGGCGGCAAGCAAATCGTCGTCGGACAGACCGGCGACTGCCGAGTGGAGATGAGCACCGAGCGGGCCGAAAAACTCTCGGCCGAGCCCCATGGCTTGGTTCTCTAACCGCAGCAACGACTTTCGTCGATCCGTCGGATCGGCCTCGCGCCGGATGTGGCCGGCGCTCATCACGCGGTCGACCAGATAGGTGATTGCTGCGTTGGAGATGCCCATGCGCTCACGCAACTGGCTCGAATTCAACGGTTCCCCAGCGGTCTCGGCAACCATGATGTGCAGCAAGGCGTGGAGGTCACTACTGTGCAAATCCTGCTGACGAGCGAAGTGGCGCCCGACACGATCGGACCGTGCCGTCATCGCGCGCAGGTCCGCCGCCATCAACTTCTCCAGCTCTGCTCGACTTGGCGGCACGTTCGGAGCGCCACGGTTGGCCATGTGCCCGCACTCCTTCTCAGCGATGTGTTCGCCAGCGTATCGGCAGCGGCCGGAGAAGACCCCGCCCCGCGGACCACCAGCTCACCGATATTGCGTGTCACTTCGTCACGATTGCCGAGTTGTGATTGGGGGCCCAGGCCTGCTCGAAGGTGGCGATGGGAACCTGCTCGTCGCGGCCGTTCATGACACCGCTGTCGTTGAGGTGCACCACACCGGCTTTGGGGTCGATGCCGGTGACGACGACGAAGTGGTTCGCGGCGTTGCGCTTGCCGGGCCGGTTCCAGATGGTTTCGGCGTTGAGTAAGACGATGACCCTGCGCTTTTCGGTCAGATCCTGCTCCAGCGCGTTGATACTGGTCTGGATGTTGTCGGCCTTGATTCGGTAGTGCGCGAGCAGCACCGGCAGGTCTCTGATATCGGTGTTGGCGGGGAGATTCCAGATCGGTCCGGGACCTGCTGTGCTCGGCGTGCTCCCGGCCAAGGCGGTGATCTGCTGCTCGTCGGGCTCGTGGCCGGTGATCTGGCCGACCACATCTGCCACCGCCATCTCCCCACAGTCCGGCGAGTGTTGCTGGCGCCAGTAGGGCGCGGCGGCGGCGGGGTCGCCGTGCATGCCGACCTCATGGTTGGCGTTTGGGACGGAACTGCCCCGCGCGGCGTGGCCTGCGCCGGCCGATGCGACCAACGACGCCGCGCCGGCTGCGCACAGTAAAGCCACGATCTTGACGCTGCGCGTGGCCGTGCCGACCTCAGCCCTCAAGGTGCTCGTCATGGGCGCCTCTACTCGAGCCGCCGCGGCGGCGTATTCGGCGTATTCAGAAAAAGCTCGGGGATTGCCCTACAGGCCATCCTCGACGGAGAGGTGGCGAAAACGCTGCAACGCCACGCGGATGTTCAAGGACGCTTTATCGGGGGTAAATAGCCTTTCGGCAAACGATGGCGGCACGAACTCGGTGGATGGTTGTCTTGAAGAGCGACGCTGACCAGCAGGGCAGCCGTAGACGGCTCCTCCGGGGGCTGGCCACAGTTCGAAAGGGATGTCAGTGGTCTTCCGCGCAGACCAGGAGATCGGACGCGATCTTGCCGCTGTCGACTGGAAGTCAACCCCGCTCGGGCCAGTGGAAGGATGGCCGCAAAGCCTCCGTACGGCCGTGAACATCCTGCTGTCGTCGCGATTCGCGATGTGGATGGCGTGGGGCCCGGAGCTGACGTTTTTCTGCAATGCCGCCTATCGCCGCGACACCCTGGGCCTCAAATACCCCTGGGCGCTTGGCCGTCCGGCCAGCGAGGTGTGGTCGGAGATCTGGGCCGACGTCGGTTCTCGAATCGAGCGCGTCTTGACGACCGGGGAGGCGACCTGGGACGAGGCTCTGATGCTCATGCTGGAACGCTCTGGCTACAGCGAGGAGTCCTACCACACGTTTTCGTACAGCCCGTTGCGCGACGACGCCTCGGCCGTGGTCGGGATGCTCTGCGTGGTCAGCGAAGACACCGAGCGGGTGATCGGGGAGCGTCGAATGGCGACGCTGGGCAACCTGGGCTCTGACCCGAGCGTGGCGCGCACCGAGCGACAGATGTTGGACTTCGCCGCCGGCCAGCTCGCGCGTAACCCGTACGACCTTCCGTTCACCCTGACCTACCTGTTCGGCGACAACGGGGACGCGCAGCTTGCCGGGGTCAGTGGAATCGCGTTCGGGCATCCCGCGGCGCCGGAGATACTCCCGAGCGCCGACACCTCGGTCTGGCCCGTTGAGAAAGCCGCCCGCGGTGAACCCGAACTGGTCGAGCTCGGCGGTCTCTCATGGAATCTGCCGACGGGCGCCTGGCACGAGCCGCCCGCGCAGGCGCTGATGGTGCCACTTTTGCAGCAGGGCGGCCCGCCGCTCGGGTTCCTGGTGGCCGCGCTGAACCGGCACCGCCGCCTCGACGACGACTACCGCAGCTTCGTCGCGCTCGTGGGCGGTCACATCGCCGCGGGGGTGGGCAGCGCACGCAGCTACCGGGCCCAGCAGGAGCGCGCCGAGTCCCTGGCCGAACTCGACCGGGCCAAGACCACGTTCTTCTCGAACATCAGCCACGAGTTCCGCACGCCTTTGACCTTGATCCTCGGACCGGTCGACGAACTGCGGGGCCGCACGACCGGGATCGATGAGCAAACACGCCAGGAACTGGACCTCATTCACCGCAACGGTCTGCGACTTGCCAAGTTGGTCAACACGCTGCTGGACTTCTCGCGCATCCAGGCAGGGCGAATGCAGGCCCAATTCGAGCCCGCCGACCTGCCGTCCGTCACCGCCGCACTGGCCAGCGTCTTCCGGTCGGCGATCGACCGGGCCGGCCTGACGTTCACCGTGGACTGCCCGCCGCTGGACGAGCCGGTGTATCTGGACCGCGAGATGTGGGAGAAGGTGATGCTCAACCTGCTCTCCAACGCGTTGAAGTTCACCTTCGAAGGCTCGATCACCGTCCGGGTGGGGCGCGAGGACAACAATGCGGTAGTCAGCGTTGCCGACACCGGGATCGGCGTACCTGCCGCGGAGATACCGCGCCTCTTCGAGCGTTTCCATCGCATCGAAACTTCACGCGCCCGGTCGACGGAAGGCAGCGGAATCGGCCTGGCTCTGGTCAAAGAACTGGTCGGCCTACACGGTGGCACCATTACTGCCGACAGCCGGGAGGGCGCGGGCTCAACGTTCACCGTCCGGCTGCCCTTCGGTGCGGCCCATCTGCCGATCGACGACCTCGCCCCGGCGCCGGGAACGCGGGCGATCTCCGGCGTGATCGCCGACCCGTACGTACAGGAGGCCTTGCGCTGGCTGCCGTCCGACGCGGACCTCACGTCTCCCGACACCGGTAGCACTCCGGTCACCCGGCCGAGGGCGATGGCAAGCGTGCGCGCGTATTGATCGCCGACGACAACGCCGACATGCGTGAATACCTGACCAACCTGCTGCGGACCTCCGGCTATCAGGTCAGCGACGTCACCGACGGCCGGCAGGCGCTCGAGGCCATCCGCGCCGAAGTCCCCGACCTTGTCATCAGCGACGTCATGATGCCCGGCATGGACGGTCTGCAACTGGTCGCGGCGCTACGCGCGGACCCGCGGGTCGCCGCCGTGCCCGTCCTGCTGCTGTCCGCGCGCGCCGGGCAGGAAGCCTCCATCGAAGGCTTGCAGGCCGGCGCCGACGACTACCTGGTCAAACCATTCGCCGCCGCAGAGCTGCTGGCCAGGGTGCGCGCCAACATCGAGCTGGCGCGGCTGCGCAGCCACCAGGCCCGCTGGCGCACCGCGTTGGTGGACTCGCTGCAGGAAGCGTTCTTCGTCTGCGACGAGCACGGTGCCGTAGTGGAGATCAACAACGCATTCACCGAGATCCTCGGCTACGGCCCAGAGCAGCTGCCGTATCCGGCTACTCACCCGTGGTGGCCGGACGCCGGTACCGACCCCGAAGCTCATCGCCTCGTCGAAGCGGCGTTCGCGCAAATGCTGGGGAGCACCCACGGCGCCTTCACCGTTCCAGTCAACCACCGCGACGGGCACCGGGTGTGGGTGGCGGCAAACTTCAACCACGCCGAGGATCCCGACTCGGGGCAGCTGATCATGGTCGGAACCCTGCGCGACGTCACGGCCGAGCACTACCTCGTGCAACGCCAGACCGCGCTGGCCGCGCTCAATCAGCAACTGGCTCAAGCCGATACGGTCGATAACGCCCTGCGCGGAGCGGCTGAGGAGCTGCGTCGGGTATGGCAGGCACGGCGCGTTGTCGCCGTGACGTTCGCCGGCAACGATAAATCCGTTGAGCCTGAACTGACGTGCGCGGGGGAGCCCGTCGGGTGGGCTGAGTTGTTGCCGCGGGAGCGGCAGCTGATCGAGTCGGTGCGTGGCGCCGACCTGCTGACCACCGTCACCGACGAGCCGGGCGGGGCGGGCATCGCCGTGCGCCATCCCCGCGGAGTGTCGGTCGTCTGGGTCGAGCTGGCTGAGCAACGGCCGTTCACCGCGGAAGACCACACACTGCTCACGGTGCTGGCCGGACGCCTTGGTCAGGGCCTGCAGCGCGTCTACGAAGTGGACGAGCAACGCGAAACCGCGGTAGCGCTGCAGCACGCGATGCTCGGCCCGGCGACGCTGCCCGGGGGCTTTGCGGTGCGGTACCACCCCGCCAGCCGCCCGCTGCAGGTCGGCGGCGATTGGTACGACGTCGTCAATCTCGACGGCGGGCGCGTCGCATTGATCGTCGGCGACTGTGTCGGTCATGGCTTGGCGGCCGCCACCGTGATGGGTCAGCTGCGCAGCGCCTGCCGGGCGCTGCTGCTCGAGAAGTCCAGCCCCAGCGCTGTGCTCGCAGGGCTGGACCGTTTCGCCGCGCGGCTGCCCGGCGCCGACTGCACGACCGCATTCTGCGCGGTGCTCACCCTTGCCAGCGGCGAACTGGTGTACTCAACCGCAGGCCATCCGCCGGCCATCATGGTGCACGCCGACGGCGCCACCACGATGCTCGATGGCGGACGCGGGCTACCCCTGGCGATCCGGCCGGACCAGCCCCGACCCGAAGCCCATGTCACGATGCCGGCGAGAGCAACGCTGCTGCTCTACACCGACGGCTTGGTCGAACGTCGCGGCAGTTCGATCGAGGATGGCATGGCCCGTGCTGCCGATCTTGTCGGTGACGGCTGTTCGCAGGAGCTCGATGACGTGGCCGACGAACTCATGTCCAAGCTCGAGCCCACGGGCGGCTATTCAGATGACGTGGCCATACTGCTGTACCGGCAGCCCGCCCCACTGGAAATGGACTTCGCCGCCGACGTTCGCCAGCTGGGCCCAAGCCGTGCTGCCTTGCGCAGCTGGCTGACCCAGGCGGGGGTCGAGCATGATCAGATTCAAGACATGCTCGTCGCTGCCGGCGAAGCCGTCGCCAATGCGATCGAACACGGCCACCGCAACCGGCCCGAAGGCATCATCTCGTTGCGTGCGAGTGCCGTCGTCGACGGGCTGCAGGTCAGCGTCATCGACACCGGCGTCTGGAAGATACCGCAACAAGTCGCTGGCGATAATCGCGGTCGCGGCATATCCCTCATGCGATGTCTGGTGCAGGACTTGAGCATCCATTCCAACGATTCCGGTACTACAGTTCATATGTACGCAAGGATCACGTAATGACAACCCCGCTCACGCTTAACACCGACCGTGGCGTCGATGGGACGCCTCGGGTGATTGCGGCGGGCGAGATCGATATCAGCAATATCCATGTGTTCACCGAAGCGCTGACCACCGCCAGCGAGGGCAGCCGCAGGCCGATTACCGTCGATATGAGCGCCGTCAAGTACCTGGACAGCGCAGGCATCAACGTGCTTTTCAAGCATGCCGACGAAATAGACCATCTGCATCTCATCGTCCACCCCTTCCTCATGCGGGTCCTCACGATCACCGGTCTCAGCGAGATCGCGACGGTCCAACCCGCACCGGCACCGGCACGTGAAGACAGCGAAGGTTAGAGAACACCGGAGTCCAGCCACGCCAACGCAAAGCTGAGCATCGCGCGGGGAGAAACGACGCATCTGGAAGCACCGGCCGCGTTCAGTTCAGCCCTGCTCGAATTTCTCCGTTGAACGGTGTTGCCGGCACCGCATACGTCGTGCAGGCCCCGGACACAGCCGGTTCATAGACAGGCTATCTACCGTCGCTTATGTACCAACCGGGCAAGTTTCCCGGCCAAGGGTTTCATAACAGAGAAGGGGATCGCCATGATCCTGAAGAACATTGTTGGCGCGGGCGTAATCGCCGGCGCGATTGGCTTTTCGGCCATCGGCCTAGCCGGGGTCGCAAACGCGGCTCCGACGCCACAGGCTGCTCCGGGCGTGGTCCACCAAGCCCAATTGGCCGACTGGGGCGGCGGGCGTGGCGGCGGCTTTCACGGCGGTGGCGGTGGCGGTGGCTTCCGCGGCGGCCGGGGCTTTGGCGGTCCCGGCATTGGCGGCCGGGGCTTTGGCGGTCCCGGCTTCCGCGGCGGTCCTGGCTTTGGCGGCCGCGGCTTTGGTGGTCCTGGTGGCTGGGGTGGCCCGCCCTGCTTGATCGGCCTGTGCATTTGAGTTTGCCTGAAGTGGGTCGACAGATATAGGTGCCAACCAGTTCAGCGGCCGGCGCAACGGAGCGAGCATGCCGCTGCAACTGGGTACAAAGGGTCGCCTTGCCGAATGGATCGGCAAGGCGACCATTTTTGGTCCCTGACCAGTCATGGCGAGGCAACCGCCAAGAGCGACCGCCTCGCCAGTAAAGTCAAGCGAACTAGCGTCTCTAGCGGCTCGTCGCGCTCAGCTGGTCCTCGAGGGCATGGACGCGCTGCTCGGAGCCGGTGAAAAGGTCGTGCGGGAAGCGGCGGTACTTGAGCATCTCCGCATAGATTGAGCCAGGGTCGTCGACGTTCAGGCCCATGCCGGCCAGGTATTGCAGTCGCATGCTCATATCGTCATTGATTTCGGCGCCGGTGAGCCAGCGTTTCAGGTCCGAAGCGCGACCGGCGTAGGTGGCGAGAACGTCGGTCGCGTTGTGAAAGTTCACGGCACCCATGGATTGCGTGACTCGCGCGTAATCGGGACGACCCCAGCGGTCTTCCAGCGCGTCGACGTTGAGATCCAAGGGCTCGACCTGGCCGAGCAGAACGAGATCGTAACCCTCGCCGTTGATGGTGTTGCCCCACACCGTGCCGTTGGGGAAAACATCGAAAAACGTTGCGAGCTCGCTCTTTACCGTGGCGAGATCGCTTTCATATAGAGGAACCCATTGGGTGACGATGCCGCCCGGCCTCAGGTGCTGCTTGACGAGCTCGAAATATTCGTTTGAGTAAAGCGACGACGAGCCTTTGACCCACGGATGGATCGGGTCCGACGTGATGACGTCAAATTTATCTTTCGACGTGAGGATGAAGTGGCGCGCGTCGTCGTAGTGGATCGTCGTACGAGGATCGTCTTTGACGTTGTAATTCTCTTTGTGAAAATATTTGGCCGCGGCGGGCGGGACTAAAGGCTCGAGCTCGCAGATGGTGATTTTTTCGACTGTCGGATGGACGACGAAGGTTCCAGCGGTGACGCCCGCGCCGAAGCCGACGACCAAAACGGATTTGGGGTCCTGATGAAACAGCGCAGGAAGGTGGCCGAGCATGCGCTGGAGGCGCATATCGGAGGGCGCGGTGGAGGCTTCCACTTTCCCGGCGACGTGGAAGTAATGGCTGCCGTCGGGCGGTTCGGAAACCGCCACCGAGTAGTTGCGGCCTTCGCCGACGTACAGCGCGCGTCCCGGGTTCGTTTGCAGCAGCATGCGCCGCCCGTAAGCGACGGCGAGCCACGGGACGGGGGAGATGCTGGCGATCATCCAGATGACGGCAACCACCGATGCGACGATCGCGGCGACTCCCCGTTTTTCGAGCGATCGCGCAATGGGTGCGAAGACGATCAGGGCTGAAAAGGTGGCAAGCGCAATCAACAGGCGCTGGCAATCCTGCGTGCCGATCCAGGGGATCAAAATGATGCTGAAGGCGAGGGCTCCGACAATTCCGCCGACGGTGTTGGCGGCATACACCCTGCCGACCAGGGTTCCGGAATCTTCACCGCGCTCCGCGGCGGCGGCCAGTGCGAAAGGAAAGCTCGCACCCCACAGACAGGCGGCGGGAAAGACCGCCCACATGCAGCGCATGATGTCGACCTGAAAATTGAAAACGGCGCTCTTGGCGAGCAGCGGATCAATCGGCCAGTTGGGCAGTGCGTCGGCCAGCGTGTAGGCGGTCCACGCGATGGCTGCGGCGAGCAGGATCTGGCAGACGCCGAGCGCGACGCGCGGGCGTTTAATCTGGCGCGCGAGATGCGATGCGACGCCGCTGCCTAAGCCCAAACCTGCCAGGAACACGGCAAGGATGATCGAGAACGTGTAGACGGTCGCTCCGAGCATGACCGAAAGAAGCCGCGTCCAAACGACTTCCGCCCCGAGCGCGGTCAACCCGGACAGGCCGATGGCAACGTAAACGGACCTTTGCGCCGCAGGCGCTGGCGAAGCTTTAGGAGCAGGCGAATCGGCGGGGGGAGTCGGCTCGTAGCGGGTCCGCGTCGAAAGGCGATAGCTGAGCAACGCGACGACTGCGTTGATCGCGGCGGCGACGTACGTTGCCGTCGGCATGTCGTAGACGCGAAGCAGATAAAAACCTGCGAACAGGCATCCAAGCACCGCGCCGGCGATGTTGCCGCCATAGAAATATCCAAGCCGGGAAACACCCCGCGGCGACGATTCGACGTAGCGGGCGATGGCCGGGAGGGACGCGCCCATCAACAGAGTCGGGGGGAGCAGGCACACGGCCGCGACCAACGCACGCATCAGGATTCCGAACAGGCCGCTGCCGCCGACGGCGGCGTAGAGGTGATCGAGCAGGGGCAGGATCAACAGCACAAGAAGCCCGCAGACGCCGATGCCGCCTTCAATGATCGCGTAAACGCGCAGCGGATGCCTGCGCGCGGAAACGTAGCGGGGCAGCAGCAGGCTGCCGAGGCACATGCCTCCCATGTAAGTGCCGAGCAGGACGCCAAGCGAGACCGCCGACGATCCGACAACCAGTTGCAGAAGCTGGAACCAGACGATCTCGTAAATCAGCGCGGCGCATCCGCTACCGATGAACAGGACAAGAAGGAGCGGGATATGGGCGCGGTCGGAAGGCGTGGAATCCGCCGCCGCGGGCTCGGCGACGCGGGCAGTCGAGGCTTCCGACTTCTCTTTCGACATGAGGCCAGGCCGTCGGCCCTTATCGCTGCGCTAGCGGACGGGAACGCACCAGTGTTGGCCACCAGAACCACGGCCCGAGGATTCTGAGGATGCACGGCACGACGAACGAACGCACGATCAGCGTGTCGAGCAGTAAGCCGATGCACACGGTCGAACCGACCTGGCCGATGGTCCTGAGGTCGCTGGTGAGCATTGCCAGCATGGTGAACGCGAACACCAAACCTGCTGATGTCACCACACCTCCCGTGCTTCCGAGAGCGCGGATCAGGCCGGTGTTCAGTCCGGCGTGAATCTCCTCTTTGACCCTATTGATCAGCAGCAGGTTGTAGTCCGACCCGACCGCCACCAGAATGATGAACGTCAGCGGAAGGACCAGCCAGTGCAGGTGCAGGCCGATCAGGTGCTGCCAGACGAGTATGGACAACCCGAACGCCCCGGCGTAGGAGAAGGCCACGGTGCCGGGAATGACCAAGGCCGCCACCAGACTTCGCGTGATGAACATCATGATCAAGAAGATCAGTACGAAGGCGGCGATTGCTGCGATAAGCAGATCGGATGTGGCGTATTCCTTGATGTCCTTGTCGTTGGATCCCGAGCCGCCGATATAGACCCGTGCGCCGGCCAAGGAGGTCTCTTTCAAAATCGTTTTTATTGCATCGGGGAACATTTCGACATGTTCAACACCTTCGGGGCCCATGGCGTCACCCTCGTGTGTGACGATGAAGCGGGCGGCCTTGCCGTCCGGCGACATCATCAGTTTCTCGCCCGTCTTAACGTCTTCGTTGTCGAAACCCTCGTGCGGGATGTAAAAGAAGTCATCGCTGCGAGACTTGTCGAAGTCGTTTCCTACGTTGACCAAGTCATCGAATGTCTGCTCGGTCGCGAGGGATTGAAGGTCGGCAGAACCGTACGAGTTGACCAACTTCGCCTGCAGGGCTTCCGTGTCGTCGGCCGTGGCTTTCAGCTGCGCAATGATCTTTGGGAACGCCTTGTCAACCTCCTCGAGGGAAATTTTGGCATATTTGATGTCTTCGGCCAGTTTGTCGATGTTGTCGATCGCGGCGAATACTGATCTGAACGTCCAGCAAATGGGTATGTCGAAACAGTGTTTTTCCCAGAAAAAATAGCTTTTGATCGGACGGAAGAAATCGTCGAGATTTGAGATTTCCTCGTTTAAGTCGTCGCTGACCTTCTGTAGGTCCTGAACGGTGAGAACCGTCTGGTGCAGCTCATCGGACACCTTCTGGAAGTAGGTAATCTCCTTGCGCAAGACCGCGACAGAGTGCTGTTGGATATCGGCCTGCTGATCGGTGTTGGTGTTCTGCTCCCTGTTGAACGGCAGCTGCTGACCGTTGCCACTCCCCTGTGTGGTGAACAAATAGGGGATGCTGGCGTGCTCGAGCGCACGGCCCAAGGGCCTGGTCATGCCTTGCAGCATCGCTACGCCGTGCAGGCGAATCAGAGCTCTTGCAACCCGGTCCAGCGAGATGAAGTCGGCCGAATTGCGCATGTCGTGATCGCTTTCCACCATCAGCATTTCGGAGAACAGTTTGCTCTTGGGGAAGTGTCGATCGGCGGCGGCGAAACCCAGATTGGCAGGGGCACCGGCCGGCTGGTACTGCCGATCGTCGTAGTTCTGCCGATAGGTAGGTACGAAGATCGCCCCGATCATCACGACAGCCGAACTGGCCGCCAGGACCGGCACCGGCCAGCGCACCACGCTCGCCCCGATGCGCCGATACAGATGCGCCTTGACCGCCTGCCGCGGGTCGAACATCCCGAAAAGGCTGCCCACGGTCAAGATTGCTGGGCCTAGCGACATCGCTGCGGCGATGGTGAACAGCATGGTGATCGCGACTGCCGGCCCCATGGTGTGGAAGTAGTTCAGGCGCGCGAAAGTCAAGCAGTAACACGCCCCGGCGATCGTCAGCCCTGAGCCAATGATGATGGGC
>Ga0182014_10003474_pt1 | contig 18859 bp, 14 predicted proteins | sample 612S2DmetaG_FD_120489 | JGI IMG/M metagenome (GOLD analysis project Ga0182014, IMG submission 120489) | Permafrost microbial communities from Stordalen Mire, Sweden - 612S2D metaG | ecosystem: Environmental > Terrestrial > Soil > Wetlands > Permafrost | place: Sweden: Stordalen | collected... | reverse complement strand
GTCGACGCGATCCGCGGCGGCCAGCACCGGTGCGCCGTCGGGCCCGACCGCCGTCAACCCCTCGTAGAGATCGCGCAGGATGGTCAGCGCCGACTCCGAGCGCGCGGCGTGCGGGTCCAGACTTTCCGGTTCGGGACCGTTGCCCCGCCGCAGGATGACGAGTCGCGCTTTATCGGGCGATGGCCGTCCATGCCACAGCCGCTCGCCCGTGAATGCCGCCGCCGCGACCAATGCCGCGGCGATGAGGGCTATCGGCCGCCACCTCGAGCGATGGCGGTCACGCGGCGTGGTCGCGCTTCTTGAGGTGCACCAACAACAACGAGACGGCGGCCGGCGTGAGCCCCGGAATCCGGGCGGCCTGTCCGAGCGTCGCCGGCCGCACATCCTTGAGCCGCTGCCGCGCCTCGTTCGACAGCCCACCCACATCCGCGTAATCGATGTCGGGCGGCAGGCGTAATTCCTCGTGGCGCAGCTGCCGATCGATTTCCAGGGCCTGGCGCTTCAGATAGCCGGAATACTTCGCCTGCACCTCCACTTGCAGCGCCACCTGTTCGAACAGGCGCTCGTCGCTGCGCCAGGCAGGGCGTTGCGCGTCGTGATCCGCGTTGCCGTGAGCTTCCACGTGCGCGGTGTGGGGTGCACCGCCCGCGAGGTCCGGGACCACGCTCTCGAGGTCGTGGTAGGTGAGCTCCGGCCGGCGCAGCAGTTCGATGGCATGGGCTTCGCGCAGCAGGGGCTGGCCGAGTTTGGACAGCAGGGCGGCATCCACTTGATGCGGGTGCACCAGTGCGGCGGACAGGCGCGCCACCTCGGCGGCGACCGCGTCGCGCTTGCGCTCGAAGAAGTCCCAGCGCGAGTCGTCGATGAGACCCAGTTCGCGGCCGCGCGGCGTCAAGCGCAGGTCGGCGTTGTCCTCCCGCAGGGACAGCCGATACTCCGCGCGGCTGGTGAACATGCGGTAGGGTTCGGGCGCACCGCGCGTGACCAGGTCGTCGACCAGCACGCCGAGATAGGCCTCGCTGCGCTTTGGACACCACGGCTCGCGTTCCTGGACGAGCAGCGCGGCGTTGGCGCCCGCGAGCAGGCCCTGCGCAGCGGCCTCTTCGTAGCCGGTGGTGCCGTTGATCTGGCCCGCAAAGAACAGCCCGCCGATCGCCTTGGTTTCCAAGCTGTACTTGAGATCGCGGGGATCGAAGAAATCATACTCGATGGCGTAGCCCGGCCGCGTGATGTGGGCGCGCTCGAAGCCCTTGATCGACCGGACGAATTCGTATTGCACATCGAACGGCAGGCTGGTGGAAATTCCGTTCGGATAGATCTCGTGGGTATCGAGTCCCTCGGGCTCGATGAATATCTGGTGGGACAGCCGGTCGGCGAAGCGCACCACCTTATCCTCGACCGAGGGGCAGTAGCGGGGTCCCACCCCCTCGATCAGTCCCGTGAACATCGGCGAGCGCTCGCTGCCGGCGCGGATGATGTCGTGCGTGCGCTCGTTCGTCGCCGTGATGTGGCAGGGCAATTGCCGAGGATGCGTCGCCCGGCTCCCCAGATAGGAGAACACCGGCCGCGGATCGTCGCTGTGCTGTTCCAGGAGGCCGGAATAATCGATGCTGCGCCCGTCGATGCGCGGCGGTGTGCCGGTCTTCAATCGGCCCACCCGCAGATCGAGCTCGCGCAACCGCGCCGCCAGACTGGTCGACGGCGGATCGCCGGCCCGTCCACCGGGATGGCTCTCCAAGCCCACATGGATTTTGCCGCCCAGGAAAGTGCCCACCGTCAGTACCACGGCGCGCGCGCGAAACTCGATGCCGCTCTGAGTCAGTACACCGGCGACGCGGTCGCCCTCGATCAGAAGATCGGCCGCTTCCTGCTGGAAGATATGCAGGTTGACCTGCGTCTCGAGCAAGCGGCGAACGGCGCGCTTGTACAGCTGACGATCGGCTTGGGTGCGGGTGGCGCGCACCGCCGGACCCTTGCTCGCGTTCAGCGTACGGAATTGAATGCCGGCGAGGTCGGCCGCAAGCGCCATGGCGCCGCCGAGCGCGTCGATCTCCTTCACGAGGTGGCCCTTGCCGATGCCGCCGATGGCCGGGTTGCAGCTCATCTGCCCCAGGGTCTCGATGTTGTGAGTGAGCAGCAGGGTCCTGCGACCCATGCGCGCGGCCGCGAGCGCGGCCTCGGTGCCCGCATGGCCACCGCCGATCACGATTACCTCGAATCTCTCGCTGAAACGCATCGCGCTGAATCCACACGCTTTTTTACGGAAGGCCGGTACTCTAAACCTATTCCACCGCCACCGGAATCCCGGCAAATTTGCCGCGCCAGGCCTTGGGACCGGTTTCGTGGACGGATTCGCCATCCGAGGTTACCGCCACGGTCACGGGCATGTCACGCACCTCGAACTCGTACACGGCTTCCATGCCGAGTTCGGGAAAAGCCACGACTCGGCTGGCGCGGATGGCGTTCGACACCAGAAAGGCCGCGCCGCCGACGGCGATCAGATAGGCGGAGCGATACTTGGCGATGGAGGCGACGGTCTCCGGTCCGCGCTCGGCTTTGCCCACCATGGCGAGCAGCCCGGACTTGCCGAGCATGGTTTCGGTGAAGCGATCCATGCGGTTGGCGGTGGTGGGGCCCGCCGGCCCCACGATTTCCGTGCCCACCGGATCGACCGGGCCCACGTAGTAGATCACCCGTCCGGTGAAATCCAGGCCGTCGGGCAGCGGTTCGCCGGCGTCCAGCAAGGCACAGATCCGCTTGTGCGCGGCATCGCGGCCGGTCAACAGCTTTCCCGACAACAGCAGGCGTTCGCCCGGCTGCCAGCTTTCGATATCGGCGCGGGTCAAACCATCCAGGGACACTCGCCGCGAAGCGGTATCCGCCACCCATTGCACCTTCGGCCATAGCTCGAGATTGGGCGGTTCGAGCAGGGCCGGCCCCGAGCCATCCAGCGTGAAATGAACGTGACGGGTCGCCGCGCAGTTCGGGATCACGGCCACCGGTAGCGAGGCGGCATGGGTAGGGTAGTCCAATACCTTCACGTCCAGCACCGTCGTCAGGCCGCCGAGGCCTTGGGCGCCGATGCCGAGCGCGTTCACGCGCTGGTAGATCTCCAGGCGCAGCTCCTCGAGCTTGGATGACGGGCCGCGCGCGAGCAGTTCGCCGATGTCGATGGGGTCCATCAACGACTTCTTGGCCAGCAGCATCGCCTTCTCCGCGCTGCCGCCGATGCCCACACCCAGCATGCCCGGCGGACACCAGCCGGCACCCATCTCGGGCACCATCTCGAGCACCCAGTCGGCCACGGAATCCGCGGGGTTCAGCATGGCGAACATCGATTTGTTCTCGGATCCGCCGCCCTTGGCGGCCACCGTGATTTCCAGCGTATCGCCGGGCGCGAACTCGGTATGAATCACCGCGGGGGTGTTGTCGCGCGTGTTGGTGCGCTTGAAGGCGGGATCGGACACGATGGAGGCGCGCAGCTTGTTGTCGCCGTTCAAATAGGCGCGGCGCACGCCTTCATTGATCATCGCCTCGAGATCGCGCTGGGCGTCCCAGGTCACCCCCATGCCCACTTTGACGAACACCACCACGATGCCGGTGTCCTGGCAGATCGGCCGGTGGCCTTCGGCGCACATGCGCGAATTGGTGAGAATCTGTGCGATGGCATCGCGCGCCGCGGGGCTTTTCTCGATCTCGTACGCACGGCCCATGGCCTGGATGAAATCCGGCGTGTGATAGTAGGAAATGTACTGCAGGGCGTCCGCCACGCTCGCAATGACATCATCTTCGCGGATCACGGTCATGGTCTTTCTCGGCTGGCTTGGACGGGGCCGCAAATCTACCAATCGCAGGCTCGTATGGATAGCGAATCCCATAGACTAGCCGGTGAGAAATCGGAGAATGGCATGCGCTTTGTGTGGACGGCTCTGCTGTGCGGCGCCTTGAGCTGGTGCGGCCGCGCGGTCGAGGCGGGGGCGACTGCCGGGGAGACGGGGGCTGCCGGAATGGCCGCTGCACCGATGGTATCGGCACCTGGGACCACGAGCACCTTAGATGCGAGGCCGCCGGCCGTGGGATCGGCCGCCGCCACGCTGCCGCTGCACGAGTGCCGGCTCGAGCATCCCCTGCGCCTGAGTTCGATCGCGGCGCGCTGCGGCACGTTCAGGGTGGCGGAGAACCCGGCCGAGCCCGCCGGCGCGTCCATCGCGCTGCAGGTGGCCGTGGTACCGGCCCTCAACCGGCGCGCCACTGCCGCGCCGCTGTTCCTGCTCGCCGGCGGCCCGGGCCAGGCGGCCACGGATCTGTACGCGAGCTACGCCGGCGCCTTCGCGCGCACCAATCGCAATCACGATATCGTGCTGCTGGACCAGCGCGGCACGGGGCGCTCCGCGCCGTTGACCTGCACCTACCCGGACGATTGGCGCCAAACCGCCGACGAGATGCCGGCCCTGCGCGAGGCCACCCTTGCGTGCCTGGCGAAGTTCGGCGAGCGCGTGCGCTTCTACACCACCAGCGTGGCAGTGACCGATCTCGAGAAAATCCGTCGAGCGCTCGGTTACGACGCGATCGATCTCTACGGATCCTCCTATGGGACACGGGTGGCCGAACTCTACATGCGCCGCTACCCCCACGCGACGCACGCCGTCATCTTGGATGGCGTGACCTATCCCGAACAGGCGATCGGCCCGGATACGCCCGCGGACGGCGAACGCGCCCTGAACCTCATCGTCGAGCGCTGCGCGAACGCGCCCGAGTGCGCCGCAGCCTATCCGCAATTGCGCCGGGATCTCGAGGGCTTGCGCCGCCGCTTCGGACCCGAGACGCAGCCCCTCACGCTCAGCGATCCCAGCAGCGCTGTGCCGCTGCCGATCGAATTCAATCGCGCGATACTGAATGCGGCCTTGCGCTTCCTGTCGTACAACGCCGTCGAGGCATCGCTGCTGCCGACGCTGCTGCACCAGGGTGCCATCGGCAATCTCGCGCCGCTGGCGTCGCAGACGGTCATGATGGCGCGGCAGATCGGCGATCAGCTCGCGAGCGGCATGCAGAACAGCGTGATCTGCAGCGAGGACGAGCCGCGGTTCGCAGGCGCCACCATCGACCGGCAGCGCATCGCGGCGACCTACCAAGGTTCCGACCAGTTGGACGCGCTGGCCGAGATATGCAAGACATGGCCGAGAGGTCCGGTGGACGCCGACCTGCACAGCGCGTTGCACAGCGACATCCCGGTGCTGCTCCTATCGGGGGAAGCCGACCCCGTGACGCCGCCGGCCGATGCCGAGCGGGCCGCAGCGGGCCTCTCTCATCACCGCCACCTGGTGCTGCGCGGCGAGGGACATGGTCAGCTGGCGACGGGGTGCATACCGACATTGATGGCCCAATTTCTGGATGACCTGCGGCCGGAAATACTCGATGCCAGCTGCTTGGAGCGGCATCGACCCGCGCCGTTCTTCGTCGGCTTGACCGGCCCCGCTCCATGATCGAGGCCGCCGCGCTGAGTAAGCGGTTCGGCACCGTCGACGCCGTCACGCAAGTCTCGTTCAGCGCGCGGGACGGCGAGATCACCGGCTTGTTGGGGCCCAACGGCGCCGGCAAGTCCACCTGCCTGCGCATGATGTACGGCGTGTTGACCCCGGACAGCGGCAGCGCGTGCATCGACGGCATCGACATTCGCGGCGAGACGTCGGCCGCGCGCGCGCATCTGGGTGTGCTGCCGCATGCCGCCGGGCTGTACAACAATCTCACCGCCCGCGAGAACATCGCTTATTTCGGCGCTCTGCAGGGCCTCGGCCGCGAGGCGTTGCGGGGGCGCACTGCGCAGCTCGCCCGCTCGCTCGGCATGGAGAGCTTCATCGAACGCCGCGTCAAGGGATTCTCGCAGGGACAGCGCATCAAGGTCGCGCTGGCTCGGGCGCTGGTGCACGACCCGGGAAACCTCATTCTCGATGAGCCGACCAACGGGCTCGACGTGATGGCCGTTCGTGGTTTGCGCGACATGCTGCGCGCACTCAAAGACCAGGGGCGCTGCATCCTGTTCTCCTCGCACGTCATGCAGGAGGTCGCCGCACTGTGCGATCGGGTGGTCATCATCGGTCGCGGCCGGGTGCTGGCGGACGGCACCCCGCAAGCCATCCGCGAGCGCAGCGGCACGCAGACACTGGAAGAGGCGTTTTTGCAGGTGCTCGGCGATGCCGAGGGGGTCAGCTGATGCGCGCGTTGCTGATCGTGTTCCTGAAGGAGTTCTTGGAGAATCTGCGCGACCGGCGCACGCTGATATCGGCGCTGCTGCTCGGTCCGTTGTTCGGTCCGATGCTGTTCGGCGCGATGGTATCCAGGATGCTGAATCAGGGTGTGGTCGAGTCCGACGAGCCGCTGCGCCTCACCGTCTCCGGCAAGGAGCACGCGCCCGGCCTGGTGCGCTATCTGGAATCGCAAGGCGTCACGCTGGTCTTTGCACCCCTGTCGGAAAGCGGCGCGCGCACCGTGGTACGCAGCGGCGCGGCGCCCGTGGTGCTCATCATTCCCGATGAGTACGGCGCCCGTTTCACGGCGGCCGTTCCCGCACCGGTGCTGCTGGTCGCCGACAGTGCGGACTCGACGACCCGCAAGAGCGCGGACCGCGCGCGGCTGCTGTTATCGGCCTACGGCAGCGGTATCGCCCAACTGCGTCTGCAGGTCCGCGGGGTCAGTCCGCTGCTTGCCGTACCGGTGGCGGTCAACGAGATCGATATCGCCACGCCCACCGGGCGCGCGGTGGTGGTGCTGGGTTTCATGACCTACTTCGTGCTGTTCGCCGTGCTCATGGGCGGGCTGTACGTCGCCATCGATTCGACAGCGGGCGAGCGCGAGCGCGGCTCCTTGGAAGCGCTGCTCAGCCTGCCCGTGGCGCGCGGCAGCCTGGTGGGGGGCAAGCTATTGGCCACCTGTGCCTATATGTGCCTGTCCCTCGCCATCAGTCTCACGGCGTTCGTGTTCGTATTTCGCTTCGTGCCGCTCGAACGGCTGGGCATGAGCGCCAATTTGGGCGTACGCACGGCGCTCGCCTTCTTTGCCATCTGCCTGCCGTTCATCCCGCTGGGCGCGGCGTTGATGACCTTCGTGGCGTCGTTCACCCGCAGCTACCGCGAGGCGCAAACCTACCTGACCACCGTGCTGCTGGTCCCAACCCTGCCCATTGCGTTCGCCAGCATCTATTCGTTGAAGACGAAGGCCTCGTTGATGTTCATTCCGTCCTTGAGCCAGCACTTGCTCATGACCAGCGTTCTCAAGGACGAGCCGGTCGAGGTAGTGGACGTTTTGGCGTCCGCCGGATCGTCATTGGCGATCGCACTCGTGCTGATCGCCCTGACCGCAAGACACTGGCGCAGGGAAACGATGCTGGGCTGACGGAGGCGTCGTCGGAGAAAACGACTACGATTTACGGGGGTTACCCATATGGCGCTTTACATATTTAACAGGTATAAAGGGCGATCGAGGGGATTGCTTTAGGTCGGGGGGCTGGCTGGCATGACTAAGACCGCGCAGGAGCGCACCAATATCATTGGTCTCATGGCGATCGGAGTCGTCTCCGCGCTCCTCATGCTATGGCTGTTTTGGCGCTTCCCCATCATCACCTGCATAGCGACCGTCGCGGTGCTCGTCGCCTTCGGAATTTCCGCACGGCTGGCTCGGCTGACGGAGAATGAGAGCCGGGCGGAGCGCAGCAAGCAGGGCGCGATCGCCGACTGACCGGCGAGTTTGGCGGCATCGCACCAGCGGGGTCAGCCTTCGAATTCCCAGGGATTTATCACCTCGACCCCCGCGGCCCGGAAGGGCTCGACATCCCGCGTCGCCACCGCAAAGCCCCGCGCAGTCGCGATGGCGGCGATGAGCCCGTCCGCCAGCGGCAGCCCTTACTGCCCGATACAGAACGGCGGCTCGACGCGCAATGCGTTGATCTGAAATGGGTGTTCGATCTGTCCCGGTATTACTTGAACACGAACTTCGCCCCATGTCCGGTCCGCGAGTGACCTCACTGGGTGGAAGCATCGTCCAATGGCTGACGTTTTGAAGTTTTCAACGAGACGTGTATTCAGGAGTACGGCTCGAATCCATTGACGTCGTGTGTGAGCAAGGTCATCAGCTTCGGATGCACGAAGAGCCTCTCCCTGCCAAACGTCTGTTCGCGTAGCACACCGATCGATGCGAGCGCCTTGAGGTAGCGGGACGCGGCCTGGCGCTCCGCGACGCCGGCCTCGACGAGGTTGGCGATGCGGCAGTAAGGCTGCTCGAAGACGATATCCACCAACTCACGACTGTAGATCTTGGGGAGCAGGCGCCGGACATGGTCGGCCGTGTGAGCGGCGAGCGCGCGGATTGCACCAATCTTTGCCACCGTCCAGACCGCCGTGTCCTCGACGGCGCGCAGCATGTAAAGCAGCCACGACTCCCAGGCACCTTCGCGCGTCACTGCGAGCAGCAGGCGATAGTAGTCCGCCTTGTTCGCGATGATGAAGCGACTGAGGTAGAGAATCGGCAGCGGCAACAGGCCCTGCTCAACGAGGAACAGGCTATTCAACACACGCCCGGTGCGCCCGTTGCCGTCAGTGAACGGGTGGATCGCCTCGAACTGATAGTGCGCCGCCGCCATCCGCACGAGCGGGTCTATCGCTTCTTCCTCGTGCAGGAAGCGCTCCCAGTTGGCCAGCAGGTCGCGGATGTGCGCTTCGCCTTCGGGCGGTGTGTAGATCACCTCTCCGGTGGCATGGTTCGCGAGCGCGGTGCCCGGCACTCTGCGCACGTTCATCTCCACGCCCTTGATCTGGGTGCAAATCGACTCTGCGGTACGCGTCGCGAGCGGCCGGGTCTTCAGCGCCTTGACGCCTTCGAGCAGGGCGTGCCGATACCGCAACGCCTCCCGGGTGGCGGGGTCGGCGCCGGCATCCGCCTGCAGATGCTGGAACAGCTTGTCAGCCGTAGTGACAATATTCTCGATCTCGGAACTCGCCTGTGCCTCCAGAAGCGGCAGGGTGTTGATGAGCATCGCGGGATTCGGCAGCAGCTCGGCCGCCTGCTTTAGCTCGGCAAGCGCCGCTCGCGCCGCGATGCATTGCTTCAGAACGGGCTTGGTCTCAAGCTCCACAACGGGCGGCAGGCGGGGCAGGTCATTATAGGCGCGGTCCGGCCGCCAACTGATGGATTGCAACATGTCGCCAAAAGTCGATTTTTGCGCCATGTTTGAAGCTTATGTCGTTGCCAGCGACACGTCAAAGGATATGTCGCAGTTTCGGCACTTCTGCGACAGATTCTGGTCTACAGGAAATGCGTCGCCAGCGGCCTGCGCAGCGAGATGTCTTGCCAGTCACTCGCCGTGAGGGGGGCCGCCTCACCTCAGCAGACTATCGTTTTCTTTGCAGAATAATTATTTCGGAATTATGCTGTATTTCAAGTGTTTATATAGCCTTCCGTGGAATTAGATGGACCATCCTGGAACCGACCTTACTTCCCGATGCAAAAGCTGCCGAAGATCTCGCCGAGTAAATCCTCGCTGGTGAACTCGCCGGTGATCTCGCCGAGTGCCCGCTGTGCGAGGCGTAAGTCCTCGGCGAACAGTTCGAACGCGTGGGTGGTTGCCAGGATGTCCGCGGCGCTGCGGACCAGATCGGCGGCGCGGCTCAGGGCGTCGAGATGCCGTCGCCGCGCCGACAGGGCGCCCGATTCGATGTCGCGGTAGCCGACGCTGGATTTCAGATGGGTGCGCAGCAGATCGATGCCGTTGCCGGTCCGCGCACTCACCGCGACCCGGGGGATCGCGTCGCTGTCATCCAAGCTTGCGTCGGCTCCGGCCAGATCGATCTTGTTGAGCACCACGGTGACCGGCACGCCGGGCGGCAGCGCCGCGAGTTCGCTCGTCAGCGTGGCGCCGTGATCGGGCCGGCTCGCGTCCACCACATAGAGTACGCGGTCGGCCCGTTGCATCTCCGCCTTGGCGCGCCGGATGCCCTCTTCCTCGACCACGTCACCGGCGGTGCGCAAACCGGCGGTATCGACGATGTTCAACGGCATCCCGTCCAAGTGCACCTGGTGCCGGAGCAGGTCGCGCGTGGTCCCCGGTACATCGGTGACGATGGCGACATCGTCGCCCACCAGTCGATTGAGCAGGCTCGATTTGCCGGCATTGGGAAAGCCTGCGATCACCACGGTCAACCCCTCGCGCAGTAAGGCGCCCTGCCGGGCGGCCTCGCGGATGGCATCGAACGCCGCGAACACGCGGGCTAGGCGGCCGCTCAAGGCGCTGCCCGACAGAAAGTCGATTTCTTCATCGGGAAAGTCGATGGCCGCCTCGACGTAAACGCGCAGCTCGGTCAGCTGGGCTTGCAGAGCCTGAATTCGTGCGGAGAATTCACCCTGCATGGAGCGCACCGCGGCGCGTGCGGCGGCGGCGGTTCCGGCGTCGATCAAGTCCGCAATGGCCTCGGCCTGCGCCACATCCAATTTGCCATTCAAGAAGGCGCGTTCGCTGAACTCGCCCGGCCGCGCCAGGCGGCAGCCGAGTGCCAGAACGCGCTGCAGCAACGAATCCATGACGACGGCGCCGCCATGGCCCTGCATCTCCAGGACGTGTTCGCCGGTGAACGAGGCAGGCGCGGGAAAGTACAACGCCAGGCCGTGATCCAACGTGGCGCCGTGCGCGTCGACAAACCGCGTCAGTCGCGCGAGCCGGGGCGGGGGCAGCGCGCCGAGAACGGCGGCTGCGATGCGCGGAACCTCGGGCCCCGACACCCGGATCACACCCACCGCGCCCCGGCCGGCGGGGCTGGCGATGGCGACGATGGTATCGGGCATCCCGTTCGAGGGCGTCACGAAGCTTGTGCGTGCCGCTCGAGCGATCTTACGATCGCTGCTTGCTCGCCTCCGCGCCGACCACCTTGTTGACGCGCCATTGCTGGACGATGGACAGCACCGTGTTGGTCAGCCAGTAGAGCACCAGGCCCGACGGGAACCACGCCATCATGCCGGTCATGACCAGCGGCATGAACTGCATGATCTTGGCCTGCATCGGATCCGGCGGCGCAGGATTCAATTTGAACTGCGCGAACATGGCGCCGCCCATCAACAGCGGCAGCACGAAAAACGGGTCGCGCGAGGACAGATCGTTGATCCACAGCATGAAGGGCGCCTGGCGCATTTCCACGCTTTCCAGCAGCACCCAGTAGAACGAGATGAAGAACGGGATCTGTACCACCATCGGCAAGCAGCCCGCCAGGGGATTGATCTTCTCCTTCTTGTAGAGCTCCATCATGGCGCGGCCGAGCTTTTCGCGATCGTCCTTGAAGGATTCCTGGATCTGCTTCATGCGCGGCGCGACCGCCCGCATCTTCGCCATCGACCGGCCGCTGGCCTGGCTCAGGGGATAGAACAGCAGCTTGATGAGCGCCGTCACGATGATGATGGCCCAACCCCAGTTGCCGATCAGACCGTGGATCCATTTCAGCGACACGAACAAGGGATGCGCGATGACCGTGAGCAGGCCGTAATCGGCCGTCAGATCGAGCCGCGGACCGGTGATCGCCAACTGCGCCTGCAGCTTCGGTCCCACGAATAATTTCTCGTGGAACTGCGCCGTGGCGCCCGGCGCGATTTGCGTCATCGGACCGGTTGCGCTCAGCAAGTACTGCTGCCCTTGGACCTGCAGCTGGAACTTGGTCGGCTGACCGGCCTCGGGAACGATGGCCGATACGAAGTGGTGCTGCAGCGACGCGATCCAGCCATTCGCGGCGGTCTCGGAAAATTTGCTGTCCGCTTCGTTCTCGACTTTCAGATCGCGCGATTTGGTGCCGTCGAATACGGCGGGGCCCTTGAACGAATAGGTCTCGACGTCGAAGTACGAGCGCGACGCATGCACCCAGTGACGCAGAAACTGTGAATACGAGGCGAGGCTGCGCGCTTCGGTTCCGTCGTTCCGCACGTCGTAGGTGAGATCGATGGCGTAAGCGCCGCGCTTGAAGATGAACGTTTTGGTCACGGTGAGTCCGCGACCGTCCGTCCACGTCAGCGGGACACGCAGCTCCTCGGCGCCGGTAGTGAGGACATACGATTTCTCTGCGGCCGTCCACATCGCCAAATGGGTGGGAGCCGCTTCGCCGGCGGCGCCCGTGAGGCCGGTCTGCAGCAGATACAGCGAGTCTTCGCCATCGTGGTTCAGCAGGCGCACCGGGATGTTCGGCGTGTCCTTGTGCAAGGGGTACTGGACGATATCCGCACGATCGAGTTCGCCGCCCTTCGGATTGATCGCCACGTCGAGCACGTCGGTGACGATGTGGAGCGGTTCGGTGTCGGCCGTCGCGCCCGCATCCGCCGCGGCGACCGTGGTGGGCGCGCCCGGTGCAGCGGCCGGCGCGGGGGCCGCAGAGCCCAGCGGGGCCGTAGCCGTGCCTGATGCCCCCGGCGCCGTGGCGACCGTGCTTGGCGCGGCCGTGTTGGCTTGCGGTACGGAGTCGCCCAATTTGCTGGAACTCGCGGAGCCGCTGCTCGTGGATTGCGACGTCCCGGAGAAGGACGCGGGGTAGTCGCGCATCCATGCTTCGTAGTTGAGGAATAGGACCGCGGCGAGCGCGACCCACAGCATGACTCGTATGTTAGGCATTGATCAGTCTCTTGTCCGGCACAGGGTCATAGCCGCCCTCTGCGAAAGGGTGGCAGCGCAGGATACGGCGAAACCCAAGCCAGGTGCCGCGTAACACACCGTGTCGTTCGATGGCCGTATGGGTATAGCAGGAACAGCTGGGATAGAAACGGCAACGCGGACCCAGCATGGGGCTCACGACCAATTGGTAGGCGCGAATGGTCCACATCAAGAGTTGGCGCATAGCTCTACCATCGCTGCGTGATGTTCTTCCAATGCTTCTCGAGGCTCGAGCGCAGCTCTTTGGGTTGTGCGCCCTTGGCGGCATCCCGGGCCGACACCATGATATCCACCGCCGGCAAGCCGTGCTGATTCAACCGAAAGCACTCACGTGCGAGCCGCTTGATGCGATTGCGTGCCACGGCGGTGCCGAAGGTGCGCGTTGCGATGGCCAATCCCAACCGCGGGCAACCGGCTTGATTGGCGACAACGGACAAACTGAAGTAGGCGTCGGCTATCCTCTTGCCACGCTGCCGTACGGCGCGAAACTCGGCCGGCTGATGCAAGCGCTTGCGCGGCTCGAACGTCAGCCCGGGTGTCACTTGGGGATCGTTAGCAGGTCCTGCGCAATGCGTCAGGGACAGAGGCGCTTGCGGCCCTTCGCGCGCCGGCGAGCCAGCAATCGGCGGCCGCTCTTGGTGGCCATACGCGCACGAAAGCCATGGGTGCGGGCACGATGTAAGTTACTGGGATTAAAAGTACGTTTCATAGCGCAACTTCAGGAAACTAAAGGGGCAAATCAAAGAACTGCATGATTTGCGAAAGGCGGCAAGGGTACTTAGCAAGCACGGACGTGTCAATAGACGCCCCCCTAACTTGGAGCTAGACTCCCTGCCCTTTCGTCAATTCTGCCCCACTGCTACCACTCTAGGAGAGCGCTCTTGTCGGAGTCGCTATGGAACCGCTGTCTGCGCGTGCTCGAGAGCGAACTCCCGATGCAGCAGTTCAATACCTGGGTGAGGCCCCTGCAAGCGATCGAGCGTGACGGCGAATTGCGGCTTCTGGCCCCGAACCGGTATGTGATCGAATGGCTGGGTGACAACGCACTGCCGCGCATCCGCGAACTGATTTGCGAGTTCGCCGAAGGTGCGACACCGGAGCTGGTGCTCGATGTCGGTACCCGGGCGGGGGTGGCGACCGCCGTCTCGAGCGTGAACGGCGCGGCAAACGCGGCCAGCCAGGCCGCGGCGCGCGCGCGGCGTCTGGCTCCCATCGTGCTGGGCGGGCGGATCAATGCGGATTTTACGTTCAACAGCTTCGTCGAGGGTAAGAGCAATCAGCTTGCCAAGGCGGCGGCGATTCAGGTCGCGGGAAATCCAGGCAAGGCTTATAACCCGTTGTTCATCTACGGCGGCGTCGGTCTTGGCAAAACGCATCTGATGCACGCCGTGGCGAACCAGATCAAGGAGAACAACGGCGATGCGCGGATCGCGTATGTTCACAGCGAGCGTTTCGTCGGCGATATGGTCAAGGCGCTGCAGCACAACACCATCAACGATTTCAAAACGGCGTATCGCTCGCTGGATGCGCTGATGATCGACGATATCCAGTTCTTTGCGCGCAAAGACCGCTCGCAAGAGGAATTCTTCCACACGTTCAATGCGTTGCTGGAGACTCAGCAGCAGGTCATCTTGACGTGCGACCGCTATCCGAAGGAAGTCGACGGTCTGGAGGAGCGATTGAAATCGCGCTTTGGCTGGGGACTGACCGTAGCCATCGAGCCGCCGGAGCTCGAGACGTGCGTCGCCATTCTCATGAGCAAAGCGGCGATGTCGCATGTGGATCTGCCGGAGGAAGTGGCGTTTTTCGTCGCCAAGCGCATTCGTTCGAACGTGCGCGAATTGGAGGGCGCATTGCGGCGAGTGGTTGCCACCTCTCACTTCACCGGGCGGCCGATCACGCTGGATTTTGCCAAGGAGGCGCTACGCGATCTGCTTGCCCTTCAAGAAAGATTGGTTACCGTTGAAAATATCCAGAAGACCGTCGCCGAATACTACAAGATCCGTATTGCGGATCTGTTGTCGAAGCGGCGCAGCCGGTCGATCGCCCGACCGCGGCAGGTGGCCATGGCGTTGGCCAAGGAATTGACGAATCACAGCCTGCCGGAGATCGGCGATGCTTTTGGCGGTCGCGATCATACGACGGTGTTGCATGCATGCAGGCGGGTCAAGGAGTTGCGCGAGTCGGAACGGCGCATTGGCGAGGATTATTTGAACCTGTTGAGAACCCTGGCGGGATAGGCGGTAAAACCTGTGGATGTAACTGTGGATAAGGTTATGCACAGGTCTGCGGCAGGTTCTGAACCTGCCGCCGACAGGAGTCAGATAGGTTTTTGATACGTGGAATAGTTTGATTATTATGATGATTTTGGCGTTATACAGTTTCGTGGGCGTCCTCATAATCATAGTAATAATCTTTACTCAAGAATTAAGATCTAAGAATGTCAGGCGGGTAAGTCCATGAAATTGACGGCCGAACGAGAGAAATTATTGGCGCCTTTGCAAGCGGTGATCGGAGTGGTCGAACGCCGCCAAACCATGCCGGTACTGGCGAATGTCTTACTGGGGGTGCGTGAGGGGCGATTGTCGATCACCGCCACGGATCTCGAAGTGGAATTGGTCTCAGGGACCGAAGTCGCCGTCCAGGAAGCGGGAGACATCACGGTGCCGGGGCGCAAGTTCCTGGATATTTTGCGGGCATTGCCCGAGAAAGTGTCCGTCGCGCTCACCGTGGAAGGCGAGAAAGTCGTGATCAAGGCGGGCCGTAGCCGGTTCAGTTTGGGAACGCTCCCGGCGAGCGACTTTCCCGTCATCGACGACATCCATGCGCAGCAGACGGTGCAGATTCCGCGCAAGGAGTTATTGCGGCTGCTCGAGAAAACCCACTTCTCCATGGCGCAGCAGGACGTGCGCTATTACCTGAACGGCATGCTGCTCGAGATCGATGGGCAGTCGCTGCGCGCGGTGGCGACCGACGGGCATCGGCTGGCACTGTGCGAGACCTCTCTGGAAACGAAGGCGAAGACCTCGCAGCAGGTGATCGTACCTCGCAAGGGCGTACTCGAGCTGCAGCGCGTATTGACCGAGGAGGGAACCGCGGACGTGGCGATCGGTACGAATCACGTTCGCGCACAAATCGGCGATGTTCGCTTCACATCGAAGCTAATTGATGGCCGGTTCCCGGAATATTCTCGTGTTATTCCGGCCGCGGCGACGAATGCGATCCGTGCGGATCGGGACGTTTTGCGGCAGGCATTGCAGCGAACCGCGATTTTGTCGAACGAAAAATATCGCGGCATCCGCATTACGGTAAAAGACAATGCCCTGACGGTGCAGGCGCACAATCCTGAGCAGGAGGAGGCAGAGGAAGAGATTGAGGTCAGTTACGGCGGTAAGGATCTCGAGGTGGGTTTCAACGTGAATTACCTGTTGGACGCCTTGGCGGCGATCGACGGTCAAGAAGTCGAGTTAGGGCTGACGGATAGCAATAGCAGTTGCCTGATTCGCTCCCCGGGCAATGCGTCCGCCCGGTATGTCGTCATGCCCATGAGGCTTTAGCGCCATGACCCTGCGGCGATTGCAGGTATCGGATTTCCGATGCTTGCAGTCCGCCGAACTCGAGTTCGATCCTCGCTTCACCCTGATCAGCGGGCCGAATGCGTCGGGCAAGACCTCACTGCTCGAAGCCATCTATGTACTCGGCCGTGGCCGGTCATTTCGTACCCGACATATTGAGAATCTGATCCGCTCGGGGTCGGAGCGCTTTGTCGTGTTTGGCGAGGCGGATTTGACTGAGCGGTCGGTGGGACTGGGGGTTGAGGGATCCGCTGATGGGATGCGCGCCCGGATGGCCGGCGAGCGGGTGTCGTCGCTCGCGGAGCTGGCGGGCGTTCTACCGGTTCAGATCATAGACCCCGAAGTTCATCGGCTCATCGAAGAGGGTCCTGCGCGTCGCCGGCGCTTTTTGGATTGGGGGGTGTTCCACGTGGAACACCGGTTTGTCGGGAACTGGCAGAAGTATCAGCAGGCACTGAGGCAACGAAATGCGGCATTGAGATCGAGGCAATCCCGGCTTGCCGTGACGGCATGGGATGGGGAGCTCGTGCGCCTGGGGGACCTCATCGATCAGGCGCGGGACGCTTATGTACGAGATCTCGTTCCAGTCGCGCAGCAGCTAGGCATGAGTCTTCTGGGGATGGAGCTCGGCTTGAGCTATCGTTCCGGCTGGGCGCGCGATACAACTCTAGAGTCGGCACTGCGTGCCAGCTGGGTTCGTGATGAGGAGGCTGGTATGACCTCGGTTGGGCCGCAGCGCGCTGAGCTGGCTATCCGCCTCGATGGCGCCCCGGTCAAGGACCGGATCTCCCGGGGTCAGCAGAAACTCTTGGCTGCTGCGCTCCTGATGGCTCAGGTGAGACTGTTTCCGGGGGACGCCGAGGTGCGGCCGAGCCTGCTATTGGATGACCCGGCAGCTGAGCTCGACAGCGAGAGGCTGCTCGGACTGATTCGCGAGGTCTCGGGGCAGTCGGTTCAGCTCATTGTGACAAGCCTTAGCGCAGAGTTTGAGGCTTTTGGGGCGCCGGGGCGGCAGTACGGGATTTTAGGGGGCGTCGTTCGGGCGTTCTAGATTCGTGGCGCGGCGAGTTTGACCGGTTGTGAGCTGTCGCGTCGATTAACACGGTCAAGACACTTCACGGCAACGGCCGAGCGCAACTGGGATGAGGTACCCTGATCCTCCTCGCCCGTCTTCGAATCTGGCAACATCACGATAGACCTAAAACAACGAAGGGGACTACGATCGGCGCTGTTATTCATCGAGCTACCCTACCCCTACCCCTACGCCTATGTTCCACGTGGAACATCGCTCGCATTCGGCACCGCACACTCAATGATCAGGGCAAGTACGGTCTGCCATGCAACCCACCCTCTGAGAGATCCGGATAACGTAGCGGTCCCCGTGCTCGCTATGACGGCAATCTGGCGTTGGGCTGGCAGCCGCCCGCCAGAATGGCATGTCGTCCGCTCAGAGGGCATACGGCAGTGCCGGAGACCGTGACCTACAGAATTCGCTACGGTAATCGATGCGCTTTCCGAGCCTTCACCGTGCGGCCATGGCTATGAGTTATTTGGAAGCGCTAACTTATTGTTTTAATTAAATTTATTCGGCACCCTTTATTCGATTTCTGGGGCGAAAAATGCTACCATCAACGGTCGCTAAATAGGATCCGCTATGGCCCAGAACGATGTCTACGATTCCAGTAAAATCAAAGTCTTAAGAGGACTCGACGCCGTTCGTAAGCGTCCGGGAATGTACATCGGCGATACGGACGATGGTAGCGGCCTGCACCACATGGTGTTCGAGGTGGTGGATAACGCGATCGACGAAGCCCTCGCCGGCTATTGCGACCGCGTGGTCGTGACCATTCATGCGGACGAATCCGTCACCGTCTCGGACAATGGCCGCGGCATCCCGGTCGACATCCATAGCGAAGAAGGCGTCTCTGCAGCTGAGGTCATCATGACCGTGCTGCATTCGGGCGGCAAGTTCGATGACACGTCCTACAAGGTCTCCGGCGGCTTGCATGGCGTCGGCGTGTCGGTGGTCAATGCCCTATCCGATTTCCTCGAGCTGAATATTCGCCGCGATGGAAAATTGCATCGTCAGGAGTACCGCCTCGGCGTGCCCCAGGCGCCGCTCGCCGCGATCGGCGATACCACCGAGCGCGGCACGACGCTGCGCTTCAAACCCAGCGCGCAAATATTCACGAATATTTCATTCGTCTACGAGACGCTCGCCAAGCGCCTGCGAGAATTGTCGTTCCTGAACTCCGGCGTGTGCATTCAGCTGATCGACGAGCGCGACGAGAAGTCCGAAGTGTTTCAGCACGAAGGCGGCCTGAAGGCCTTCGTCACCCATCTGAATCGCAGCAAGACGGCGGTGCACCCGACGGTGTTGTGGTTCCAGACCCGGGACGGCAACACCCAGGTCGAAGTGGCGATGCAGTGGAACGACTCGTACACCGAGAGCATGTATTGCTACACCAACAACATTCCGCAAAAAGACGGCGGCACTCATCTCGCGGGATACCGCGCGGCGCTCACGCGCACGCTCAATAACTACATCGAGAAGGAGCTCGCGGCCAAGAAGGAAAAGATCGCGACCACCGGCGACGATTCGCGAGAAGGGTTGACC
>Ga0182014_10003473_pt1 | contig 18860 bp, 12 predicted proteins | sample 612S2DmetaG_FD_120489 | JGI IMG/M metagenome (GOLD analysis project Ga0182014, IMG submission 120489) | Permafrost microbial communities from Stordalen Mire, Sweden - 612S2D metaG | ecosystem: Environmental > Terrestrial > Soil > Wetlands > Permafrost | place: Sweden: Stordalen | collected... | reverse complement strand
CAAACTCAACTTCTCTGCTAAATCCATGCGGATGTTCACTACCCAGCATGACCGGCCCTTCAGGCTCATCTTGTATTGGAATCAAACTCCCCCTTCAGGCTCATCTTGTGTTGGAAGAGAGTCTGCTGACACGCGATGAGAATCTAAACGTATAATGGCTGCGCGAACGCGGAGGCTCAAATGAAGTTCGGAATTCACTCCCTTCTGTTTCACGAGACCTTTCTGGAGAAAGACCTGCCACTCCTCGATGAAGTGAGGCGGATGGGCTTTGATGCCATCGAGATCATCCCATTCGACCCGGATGGATTCCCGGCTGCCAGGGTGAAGCGCGCGGCGGCCGACCTGGGATTGACGGTGAACACCGGCTACGGCTTGCCCGCCGAGTACAACATCATTTCTCCTGACCCGGCGGTGCGCCAGCGCGGGATCGATTTCTCAAAGAAGCTCATCGACCTGAGCAATGAAGCAGGGGCTGAAGTCTTTGGCGGCATGATTTATTGCGGCTGGGGCTACCTGACCGGGCGTCCCAGGACCGGGGAGGAGTGGAAGTGGGCAGTCGAAAACTTTCGTGTCGTCGCCGAACATGCGGCCTCGACTTCCAAACTGATCATCGGCGTTGAGCCGGTCAACCGTTTTGAATCGCACTTCATCAACACGGCTGAGGACGCGGTTCGCTTCATCGATGAGGTAGGCATGGACAACGTGAAGGTGCATCTGGACACCTTCCACATGATCCGCGAAGAAGACAGCATCCGGGCCGCTGTGCTGAAAGCCGGGCCCAAGCTCGGCTACGTTCATGCCTGTGAAAATCAGCGCGGCATTCCGGGGCGCGGGCTTGTGCCCTGGGTTGAATTCTTCACCGCTCTGCGGGATGTGGGCTACGACGGCTGCGTGACGATTGAGTCCTTCGATCCCGACATGCCGGCTATTGCAAAGCTTTGCTGCATCTGGCGTAAGCTGGCTGAATCGCCTGAGCAACTGGCAACCGAGGGCCTCCGCTTCCTGCGCAGCGTACACGCAAGTGTCAACCTGGTAGCGGCCGTGCGATAAACGAAGTTGCAGTTATCTGAGTGTCTTGATGCTCCGGGTGCCCACATCTCGCCTTTGAGATTTGGGCTCCTTCGGATCGAATGCCTATTCATTGCGCCTTCTTACGCAAACTTAAGGAACCGCATTCAACCAACTCCATCCGAGCCTGTGGTAGTGTTTACCCTGTCAATCCAAATACACCGGGTAGCACCACTTGGCACTGAACCCGTTTCGGGAGAAATGAAAATGAAGAACATGCGGATGGTTGTATTGTCGCTGGCGGCGTTCGCGCTGGCCGGCTGCCTGCCGGCTTTTGCGCAGACACAGTGGAGCGTAACCAAGACTTTGCACATCGGCGGAGAAGGCGCGTGGGACTACGTCACAGTAGATGCGCAGACCCACAGGCTGTTTGTTACGCGGAGCACGCACACCCAGGTGATCGACGCCGCCTCCGGAAAGGTTCTGGGCGACATTCCGGGGCAGAAGCGGTCGCATGGCACCGCGATTGTGCCTGAACTGGGACGCGGATTCATTACCGACGGCGGCGGCGACGGCGGCATTGTGGTGTTCGATCTGAAGACCTATGCCGTGCTGGGCACGCTGGCCGCCATGCCGGACGCGGACGGCATCATCTACGACAAGAGCCAGAATCTGGTCCTGGCCGTCTCCGGCGACGGTGGCGCGCTGATGACCTTCAAGCCAGATATCGATCCGGTGAATGGCAAGATCGATCCGCCGATCAAGCTCGACGGCGCGCCCGAGTTTCTGGCCACCGATGGAATGGGCAAGGCTTACATCAACCTCGAAGACAAGGACCTGGTGGCAGTCGTGGATCTGAAGACGCGCAAGGTGATTGCGCGCTGGCCTGTTGCTCCGGGCGGCCGGCCCGTGGGCATGGCGATCGACAGGAAAATGCACCGCCTATTCATCGGTTGCCGCAAACCGCAAAAGCTGATCGTGATGAGTGCGGAAGACGGCAAGGTGCTGGCGGACCTGCCCATCGGCGCGGGCGTGGATGCAACGAAGTTTCACGCGGGTCATGCTTTCGCGAGTTGCGGCGACGGGGCTCTGACCGTGGCCAGCGAGAAGGCAGGGAAGTTTGAGGTAGAGCAGGTAGTGAAGACGCCTAATGGGGCGCGCACCATGGGCGTGGATGATTCCACGTTCAGTCTCTATCTGCCGACCGCCGAGTTTGAGGCGCCCGCGCCGGGAGCCGCTCCGCAGCGCCCGAAGATGAAGCCGGACACGTTCATGATTGTCGAGGTCGCGCAGAAATAGGCGGAGCCGCAGAGGCGGTTCACGGAGGGACCGGGCAAAATGGGCGCCCGGTCCCGTCTATTTCGCTTCCTTCCCAGGCACGGCGGCGTCTTTCGCTGGGTCCAGGATCTTGAATCCCTCGCTTGCGGCGGCCGCAAGCAGAGTCGCCGAAGCCGACACAAAAACAATCTCGGTGCCCTGAAACATGTCGCGCGCGGCGAGCGCGGCGCCAAGCTGCAGGGCGTCGGTCCAGCGCAGCGTAGTGCGATCCAGAAGCTGGCGCGCGGCTTCAAGAACCGCCGGGTTCAGTGGCTGCTGCACCATGCGCGCCGATTCCAAACGCAGAACGGAAAGCGCGGACGCGGCATCTTCCGGAGCAATGGCGCCCGCGCGCTGGCGCCGGCGCAGGACAGCGTAGATCTCCAGCGGTGTCGAGGCGGAGATGAGCTTGCGATTGTCCTCCGCCGCCTCCATCAGGGCGATGAGCGCATCTGTGCCCGGCTCCTGCACAAACAGCTTGACGAAGGCCGTGGCCTCAAGAAAGTAGAAGCTCACAGCTCACCCCGTTCCTCTTCAATGGTCTCGCCGACAGGCTCACCTTGCACCGCGACGGGATGGAATCGCTGCGCCTCGTCGGGAATGCCGGCTTCGGCGCGATTCAGGCGGATGGTCGTGGTGGGATAGGCCGGCGTCTTGGGGTTGGCAATCTTGCTGGTCATCACCACGCCGCGCTGGATAGCCTCGGCGAGCACCATCTGGCGCGTCTCGGGGTGCTGGTTCCAGCGGAAGGCCTTGCGCGGAAGGAATGAATCGCGAAACCACTTGAGCGCAATAAACGCATGACCGCCGCGTTCGGCTTCGGCCAGCGCCGCGCATAGTTCCTTCACGCGCGCATCCATGTCGGCGGGAAGGACAGCCTCCTGGTCGTCATCCTCTTCTTCAGGGACGTGGGAGGCCATCGTGCGTGGTGTGCGCGGCGCGCGGAGAGCCTGCTCTCCTTCGTCGATGCGTTCGAAGTAGATGCGCACCTCATCGTCTTCCGGCGACCAAGTGTCCGCCGAGGCATTGCGGCGCTTGCTGCGGCCGTTCTCGCTGCAAAGCTCCACGATAGCCTGATATCCGGGAGGCGCCAGGAACCGCAGCGCCCGCACCAGGCCAGGGTCCTGAGAGAAGGCCAGCTCGTTCAATGCATCTTCAATAATCTCTTCAGCCGCGGGAATGCTCAGGTTGACGCCATCTACGCTGCCGTTTGCAGCTTTGGTCGATTTCATTTCTTCTCTCCGTATGCTGCGCCGCGCGTCCGGTCAGTCGGCAGCCGCTCCCGCGGTCCTCTTGGTCCGGTTCGGGGGTGTGCCGCGCCCTGCGCACAAGACAACAGTCCTGCTTCCAGACTCTGGTCATCTCCGCATGGTTCAACGGCATTCAGGTCAGCGCAATCAGCTTGCGGCTGTCTTGTCGTCCATCCCCCAGGCGACAGTGGATTTCATTTTGATAACTGGTTCCGCGAGCCAACGCCATAATGCGACCAGTAAAAGGAGCCCATGGAATTTCTCGAATCAATGTAAGCCGGCGCGTGGTTCTTCATAGGGCTTCGCCTGACAAAAGCCATTTTTTGTTCTTTTTTCTACTTCACATAGTCTCGAGAAATACTTATCGGGCCCGTTAAGATTGCCGGACCCTCGCTAAATTCAAGCTATACATGCCACAGTGTACCCGATAATCCCGACAAGCGCACTGCAAAATGTTAGAGATACGCTCCACGCGACCGGGCTGTCGCCAGGAACCTGCGTTCCTTCCGTTCACACCTCAAGCGCTGGGGTTCGTACAATAGAAACATGCCCCGTTGTTTGCCGCTCCTGTTGCTTTGCTTGTTGGCTTCAACCGGGCCGCGTGCTTTGTCCCAGGCCTTCGACCTGGCCGGACCCAAAATCGATGTGCACGTCAAGCGCGGGGCTCTCACTCTGCCGATCTCAAAGACCCCCAACCTGCTTCCCGGAGACCGTCTCTGGATTCACCCGGACATGCCCGAGAGCCAGTCCACACATTTTGTGCTGGTGGTTGCCTTTCTGCGCGGGGCCACCAACCCGCCCCCGCCGGTGTGGTTCACGCGCGTGGAGACATGGACCCGCGAGGCGCGGAGCGAAGGCGTGTTTGTTACCGTTCCCGCTGAAGCGCAGCAGGCGCTCATTTTTCTTGCGCCGGAGACAGGCGGCGACTTCAATACCCTGAAGAAAGCCGTTCAAGACAGGCCCGGCGCCTTCATCCGGGCCGCCCAGGATCTGCAGGCCGCCGGTTGGGACCGGATGCGGGTGGAAGCCTATCTGGCCCAGGTGAAGGTCACATCCCAGACCGATCCCAAAGCCCTGAAAGAGCACGCCGAAATGGCGGCTCGCAGCCTGGGTGTCAAGATCAACCAGGATTGCTTCGAGAAGCCCACCGAGATACAGGTTTCCTGCCTCTCGCAGAACTCGGCCGGGATGGTGCTCGACGACTCCAACGCGCAATCGCTGGTGGCGCAACTGACCAACGGAAGCACGACGGACCTGATGAATCAGCTCAGCTACTCGAGCATGGCCGGAGGGGGCGCTTACAGTCCTTATGTCGGCGCCATCGTGGATACCCTGAAGATCCTCTCGTCTCTGCATACCGCGCATTTCCAGTACATTCCCGCGCTCGCCCTGCCGACGGACGATGCGCTCAACCTGCGGCTCAACATGCCGCCCTCCTTCCGCAATCCAAAGTCCGTTGTTGTGGTTGCACTTCCTCCCCTCGGGCCTGCCAAACCGGAGCCTCTCCATCCCGTCGCCCCGGCGGAAAGATTCTGCGCACAAAAGCCGGGGCTCGTGCTGCCGGCCGAGGGCGCGCCGATGGTCTTCGCTTCCCAGTTGGCTCATGACCTCACTTTGCACATTGGGCCCCAGACGGAGGCAAGGGGCTCGCCAAACGGGTCGTCCGCAGCTTCCAGTGCAGCTTCCAGTATCGACCTGCCGGTTGTGGCCGATCCGTCCAAAGGCGGCCTGGTGCTGAAGCAGCCGGCTCCTGCGCTTCCCGCGGGTGAGCTTGTTGGCGCCATCCGGGGGAAATGGGGTTTTGACGACTGGACCGGGCCGCAGTTCCACCTTCTTTCGTCTCTGCCGGGCGGATGGAAGCTGGCTGCTTCCGATCAGTCCGCGCTGGTGGTTGGACGCGAAGACACACTGCACTTTGAAGGGCAAGACACGCTTTGCGTCGACAGGGTCGAAGAACAGATTGGCTCAGAGCCTCCAAGAAGGTTGATTTGGAGGTCTCCCAACCCGGAGGCGATGGAGGTGACGGTACCGATGAAAGAAGCCCAGCCGGGGCCGGTCACGGTGTCGATCTACCATTACGGTGTTGAAAAGCCTGAATCGATCGCCATGATAGCCTTTGCCGATGCCGCGTCCCTGGATCGCCTGACGCTGAGCGCCGGCGACCCGGTGGCATTGCTGAAAGGCACGCGGCTGGATGAGGTAGCAACGGCTGAACTCGATGGCATTGCGTTCACGCCGTCCAATCTGAGCCGCGTGGAAGACCGCGACCAACTGCTGATGAAAGCAGCCGCGTCCACCGTCCGCCTCGACCCTGAAAAGCATTACGTTTCCCACATAGAGTTGAAAGACGGCCGCCAACTGAGGGCGCCTGTCACCGTGGAACCGCCGCGCCCGCAGGTTGCCTTGCTGAATAAAGGCGTTCAGGCAGACGCTTCAGCCACGCCTTCTCCTGTACAACTGGGAAGCCCGGACGACTTGCCACTCGAGGGACGCCTGGTCTTTTTTCTCAAGTCCACGGTGCCCTCGAAGTTTCCCCGCAATGAGAAGGTGGAGCTGGCGGCAGCCGACGGCAGCTTCCAGACGCAGCTCTCTCTGGCCGACGGCAGCCTGATGCTTGAAGACGCAAGAACAGCAATGGGAAGCGTTGAGCCCCTGACTCGCTTCGGCGCTTCGGCATTCGGGCCGGTTCGCGTGCGCGTGGTTTCGGCAAATGGCGCAACCGGCGACTGGCTGCCCCTCGGAACGCTGGTGCGGCTCCCCGGCTTCAAGGAACTACGTTGTCCGCGTGCGTTGGCCAGGCCATGTACGCTGACCGGCGCCAATCTGTTCCTGACCGACTCCGTGGCGGCAACACCGGATTTCGGAAATCCCACCGAAGTGCCGCCCGACTTTACTGGAACTCAATTGACGGTGCCGCACCCTGTCAACGGCTTGCTTTATCTCAAGGTGCGCGACGACCCGGTCACGGTGCAGACGCTCACCCTTCCAATAACAGCGTTGACCAATGCGGAATCAAGAGCAGCAGCGGCACAGGCGCAGCCAGCCGCCGCTGCTCCGGCTACGCTGCCTCCTGAACCCGCAGCCACCGAACCGACGACGCCGCCAGCCGCTCAGGATTCAACTCCGGAAGCGCCGCCGGACGCCTTGTCCGGCAAGTCCTGATTTGAAATGACAGAAACCAAACCCCAAAAACCGGGCGGCAACTGAAATCCTATCTAGTTGAAATATGCCTTGTTCATCTCGGCAAAGTGCGCCTTGTCTGCCGGCAGTTCGTCGAGCGGAAAGATCGCATTCTGCGCGCACACAGAAGCGCAGTTGCCGCAGTCGATGCACTCATCGGGGTTGATAAATACCTGCGACACCGTGCCGGCGGCCGCATCGGCGGCCATGGGCGCGATGGCCGCGGTAGAACACTCATCTACACAGACAAAATCCTTTGTACAGGCGTCGGTAACTACGTAAGCCATTTAGAGATTGCTCCTTGATTGTATTTGGGGCGCGCGGCTGCGATACGACCCTCGAACCCTCATTTTTGAGGGTATCGGGACCTCCGCCGCGTCACCGTGACCTGAGTCACGCTTTGAGACTGTCAAAAGACCCAGGCCGGGAATCTACCTGATTACGGTACGCGGGAAATCTAAACCCGACTGTAACCCGGTCTTGACGCTGTGTTCTTGGCTTTTGCCTCAAGATTGATGCATGCAACCTGCCAGCCGTTCAGCTTTCTTCGCTCAGGCTCTCTCCTGCTGGAACTGGAAGTGCGCCCTGCTCAGCGCAGGCGTCCGCTCAATCGTGTACCTGGCGGCGATGGCGCGCACTCACTCCCACGGAATGCTTGCCGTGGTTATGGTTGAAATCATGTATGTGACGATGACGGCCGGCATTTATGCAGGTTTGCAACAAAAGGCTCTGGGAATTCGCTCCCGGCTGCTCGGAAATCCGACCGTTGCCGTCGCTGTTCCAGGCCTGGCCCAATTCTTCGACTGGCTCGCCCATCGGGCTACCGGAGCAACCGCTCCAACCAAGTCGTTCTTAGCCGTCTGCATCTTCACGATCTTCTCGGCGCTCTTTCACCTGTACGTGATGCGCCGCGGGGTTTTCCTCTCCGGTCGAGGGCTCTCCCTCTCCGATGACTTCCGCCGCGTGCCCCGGCTGATTGCCGGCTTTGTCCTAGCACCGGTTGCCGTCTATTCCGCTCTTTCAGTTCGCCTGATGAGGATCATCGAATCGGAAGCCGCGTAGCCGCGGGCCCTGGAGACAGGGCGCCCTAATCAAACTACCTCAGTGTCCACGCCGGAAGCGCATTGCGGGCGACGGCCGGAAACTCAGAACACGCGCACGCGAATGCCGGAGCTGACGCCAATGGAAGACATCGCGCCAAAGGTAAACTGCGGCCAATATTGATACTCGACGTCCGCGACGCGAATGAAGATCCGGTGCGTCAGGTGGTAGTCGAGGCCGCCACCCGCAGTGACTACAACGTAGTGGCCATGAGCCAGGTTATACGGGAAGTTGAACTCACCGAGGCCGATCATTCCCTTGGCGTAGGGCTGAAACGCGCCGAAGTTCATGTGATAGCGGGGGCCGACGGAGTAGGTCTCGGCGTGCACATTGGCGGTCTGGTTGAATTCCAGCCAACGTCCCTCGGCTTCAAACCCGACGCGGCGGCGCGTATCCGCATCGACAAAACCGGAGACGCCGGCCATCTTCAGCGCACCATATTGCAGGTAATATCCCGACGCCGCGCCGCCCGCCGAAATAAAGGCCTTGCCGGCGTCACCCGCCGGCGTCACCTGGCCATGCGCTGTTCCTGCAAAGCACAAGCAAAGGGTGAACAGTACAACCGCAATGGCGAGGCGCACGCGCGTCGGCCGGCGCCGATTACCGCTCGAACGCTTTGCGAAATCATGCAACATCTTCACTTCTCCTGGTTGGCGTTCCATGATATCCGCTTCAGTTCGTGATGTTCAGCGTCACGTTCTGGTACTGAATCGTGTTGCTGTTGGTTCCCGTGCCGGTTATCTGAATCGTGTATTTGCCCGGCGCCGCGCTGCCCATGCTGAATCCGTTGCAGCCGGTCGCGAAGAGTGCGGCTACGGAAAGAGCCATTACCAGCATCATGGTCAGGAGCCCTGTATGCCGCTTGCGGAAGCGCCAGAAGATCCCACCGAAGAACAGGCTGAACGGCAGCAGCAGACCGGCCAGGTATGCGCCTCGACTGTCCCCGTGGGCGTTCATAGCCGACGCGCCTCCGCCCAGCGGGTTATTCGTGTCGATGATCAGCTGATCGGTGGCCGTGCCATTTGCCGGCAGAGCGACGCTGATTGGCGAGAAGTGGCAGGTGACTCCCACCGGCAGCGACGCGCAGCCCAATCCGACGGTGTCGGCAAACCCGCCACTCGAGCTCAAAGTCACAGTCACGGTCGCATTCTGCGAGGTCTTCATGGTCACGGCGCCAGGCGTCGCGGAAACACTAAAGCTGCCGCCCATGCCGGAGATTGAGACCGGCTGCGACGTGGACGGGCTATGCGTCGCATCCCCGCTATAGACGGCGACGACGGTGTATTTGCCGCTGGCCAGGCTGGGAATGAAGGTCGCGATTCCACTCGAATCCAGCGTCACCGTTCCCAACGCCGTTGTTCCATTGTTGAATGTCACCGTGCCCGTGGGCAGAGATCCCGACGCGGTCAGAACCGCAGCCACCAGAACCACCTGCGTGTTTTGGCCGGTTGTCGTCGACGTGGTCAAGTCGGTTGTTGTGGCAATTCTCGTCACGACCAACTGATTCTCGCCGGCGCCGGTAGTGCCCAGGTCGTTCGCATCGCCGCCATACACGGCCGTAATGGTGTAGCTGCCCGCCGCAAGGCCCGAATAGGATATTGTGGCTGTTCCAGTTGCATCCAAAGTTGCCGGCGCGGCGAAGGCCGTTCCGTTGGCACTGAATGTAACGCTGCCCGACGGAATCCCCCCGTTGCTTGTCACCTTAGCCGTAAATGTCACAGTGGTTCCGACGATACCGGGATTCGGCGCAGCGGTAACGGTTATCGTTGTTGTTGCCTGCGCCACTGTCAAAGCCAGCGGCGCGGATGCGCTGCCGCCATCGTTGCTGTCGCCCGCATACGCGGCCACAATCGAGTACTGTCCCGGCGCCAGAGTCGGATTGATCGTCGCTGTTCCCCCCGCACCCAGCGCCGCGCTGCCCAGTGTGGTGGTTCCGCTTGTAAAAGTCACCTTACCGGTGGGAGTCGATGCGCCTGCAACCGGCTTCACCGTTGCGGTCACGGCCACCGGCGATCCGGCAATGCCGGGGCTGGGAGAGGCGCCCTCCGTGGTGGCCGTTTGCGTCTGATTCACCACCTGGCTGAGGGGCGCGGAGCTGCTGACGGCATTGTTTGCGTCGCCCGCGTAAGTTGCCGTGATGTTGTGTGTGGCGACGTTGAGCGCGGAGGTGGTGAACGTGGCTGTGGCCGGACTGCCCGCCAGCGTTCCCGTTCCGATCTTCACGCCGTTGTCGAGGAAGTTCACCGTTCCGGTGGCCGCCGCGGCGCCACTCACCGTAGTGGTCGCGGTAAACGTGACCGGAGTGCCGTAGTTCGACGGGTTCTGCGATGAGGCGACCGCGATGGTCGATGCCGTCTGCACATCCTGGATCAAAGCTGCCGATGTGCTCCCCTGGATATCTTTCGCAGCGTCGCCCCCGTAGGTGGCTGTGATGGAGTGCGCGCCGGCAGTCAGCGCCGCGGTGGGAAGGTTAGCTACCGCGCTTGCATCGAGCGGCACACTACCGAGAATTGTTGTGCCGTCAAAGAAGGTAATGGCGCCGTCCGGGGTCACGCCTCCGGAAGAGGCCGAAACCGTCGCGCTGAATGTGACGTTCTGGCCGAGTGCGGACGGGTTGACACTGGCAGCAAGATTGGTGACCGTTCCCTCCAGAACATTCTGAACCAGAGGAGGCGTGGAGCCGTTCGGATCTGTCGATTTGCTTGCGGAATGGCCCATGTCCCCGCAATACGACGCGGTGATCGTGTGCTTCCCGACTGCGAGCGTAGCGATGGCGAACGAAGCCATTGTGGTGGTTCCGGGGGCGCCGAGTGGAACTCCCGACGCCAGAACTGTGGCGCCGTCCAAAAACGTGACAGTGCCGGTCAGATTGCCGGCGGTCGCACCCGTGGTCACCGTCGCGGTAAAGGTCACGCTCTGTCCGAACCCGGATGGGTTGAGACTTGATGCCACCGTTATGGTTGTGGAATTGACGGTGGTCGCGTCTCCGACCAGTTGAATGTCCAGCGGCGAATCCGCGGTGTCGCCTGGTTTGCCGATATCGATGTTGGCGACGAGCGGATTGCCGGGCACAGATGGCGCGAAGACCGCGCCGATTGTGCAATCGCCGATTACGGCAAGCAACGGACTGCCGGTGTTGCATGTCGTCGTGCCGTTGTCCAGCGCGGAATTCGCGTCGGGAGAGAAGGCCGTCAGGTCGAGTGCCGCATTCCCGTCGTTTTCGACTGTCTGGGCTAAAGGTGTGGACTTATCGAACTGGCGAACCCGTGTTGTGTAGTTCAGCGCGGCAAAATTGCCCTGGACCTCCCGGATCACCATGTTGAGCGTATCGGCAATGAAGAGGTTGCCACTTCCATCCAGGAAGAGACCTGTGGGTCCGTAGAGGGTGATTGCGTTGAATGCGCCGCCGGAATAGTAAGTGCCCACACCGGCCTGGACCGGGCTGGAGATCAGCAAAGTTGCCGGGCTGACCTTACGGATTGCGTTGTTCTGCGTGTCGGCGATATACACATTTCCAGCAGCGTCGACGGCCACGGCGGAGGGCCCCCACAATTCCGCCTGGTTGGCGGCGGCGCCGTCGCCCGCAAAGGATGCCACCCCGTTCCCTGCAAATGTGGTGATGACGCTGCTTGGCGTTATGGCGCCACCCACAGCGGCAACCTCGCGAACGCGATTGTTCACCGAGTCGGGAATGTACATATTGCCCGCGGGGTCGAAAGCGACCTCATCGGGATAGTTCAACTCCGCATTCGCAGCCGGCCCGTTATCGCCTGAGTAGCCTCCGTCGCCGTTTGGCTTCTTGTACCCGGAGCCGGCAACGGTGGTGATCGTCCCGGTCGCGGCTGAGACGAAGCGGATGCGGTGATTGAATGTGTCGGCAACGTAAAAGTTGCCGCTGGCATCCAGCGTGACACCCTGGGGCTGGTTAAGCTGGGCAGAGGTAGCCGGACAGCCGTCCCCAATTGTGTTCGTCTGCCCAGGGCAGCCTTTTCCGCCTCCGGCTACCGTGGTGATCGTTCCGGTCGCGGCCACGATCATGCGGATTGCGTTGTTACCGGTATCCGCGATATACAAGTTCCCCGCGCCGTCGATGGTTATACCGGAAGGATTGCTGAGTGTCGCAGCCGAGGCAGGTCCGTCGTCTCCCGTATAGGAGGGAATGGCGCTGCCGGCGATGGTAGAGATAATACCGGCTCCCTTGCAAGCGGTTCCTTTGATGGTGGCGCTGGTAGCGCTGGCGCAGACCATGCGAATCCGGTTGTTGAGGCTATCGGTGATATACATGTTCCCCGAGCCGTCGAGGATCACACCGGAGGGCTGATTAAGCTCTGCGGCGATGGCTGGATTTCCATCGCCAGGCGAGCCGAGGTAGGTACCGTTCCCGGCAACCGGAAGCACGTTGCCCGCAACCAGAACGCCCAGGCCTCCCGACCCTATGCCGGAAAGGTAACTCGTGGCCAGGAGATTGCCGCCAGAGTCCAGAAGGACCACGGCGCCCATGCGCGGACCGGGAACCATGGGAGTGAACGTCACCGACTCCGTGCAGGTCTGACCGCTGGCGCTGAAGGAAAAGTTTGCGCAAGTCGACGAGCCGGCGCCCTGGGCGAACTCCAGACTGTTTGCCCCCACAGTCAGCACCTCAACGGTTTGCACCGTGCCCGGGGCTCGCGCCGTCAGGGTCACAGCCTGCGCCCCCGACAGGACGCCGACTGGTTGCGTTCCGAACTGCGCCTGTGCGGCTGGCGCTGTCAGCAGCAGTGCCGCAAGTCCCAGTGCCAGGCTCTGGGCGTTTCCCGATATCCGCTTTTTCATGGTGGGTTCAGAAGCCGGCAGATTGACCCGCTCGGAATGCAAATTGGCTGCTTTGCCTTGTATAAGCTTCATAGGATAACTCCAAATGCGATCACCTGGACTGCACGATTGCTGCCGTTCGTGTTGGGGCCGTGGTTGGTCGATCCTCACAGCCGTACACTGAGGGCTCCCGCGGGGCTGAGGAACCAGGCGCCGTGCGGGGAAGAAACCCCGTCGGAGGCGCCCATCGTGAAACGACTCTGTTCTAGCTGAAGCCGCCTGTACCCTTGGGCTCGTTCGCTCGAATCTAGGTGAGAAACTGTCCTATTGTCCGGCGGTAATACAGATAATGTCCAGCAGTAACTTTCTAAATGGTTACTACTTTCGGGGCATCGACAGATGACGAACGATTCCTGCCCGGATTGAGGCACGGGGACACGGTTTGGCAGGGCAGCAGGTTCCGGCATCGTGTTTTTTGAGCCGTCGAACACGATACCTGCGCCCAGCAGTTGGAGATCGAGCCTCCCCGTCTTCGGCAATTGAACCCTGTATCAATCTTGAAGTCAAAGACTTGAACCTCCAAGTGAGTGCCCCTGGAGCTGAAATGGGCGCGGCCTTCGAACAGCGGCCCGGCGAGGAGCTGGCCGAACGAATGAGAACGGATGTGAGGCGCGGAAGCGTCAATCCGGCCCGGTTAAACATCCATATCGTGGCTCAGCGGCCAGATTCGCCTACCGTGCTGTTCGTCACTGAAAACTCCCATGGACAAGAGTCCGATAACCCTTGTGGCCGGTGGCGAGAACCGGGATGGGACCGGATCGCTGGAAGGTGGTCTCAGGACAAAGCGCATTTTGAGACAACTGGCCCATGCACTTCCTATGCGAAGGCCAATCCCCGGCCCCCGTGTCATTGGAGATCCCTTATGACCGCCGCGCACAGAGCCAGCCGCCGGGAATTCCTCAGGCATTGCTTTACGGGCGCCGCGGCTCTCAGCGCAACCTCCGCGCTGGCGGCATCGGCTCAGCAGGCAACGCCTGGGGCCAAGTCGAGGGTTGTTGTCGCGCACGATCCCCAGCTGCGCGGCGCCGGCTCAACGGTGGACGGCAGCCGTATTCAGGCCCTTCTCGACCGCGCCGTGCAGGCGCTTTTCGACGGGGATCGTTCCGGCGATACCCCTCTTGGCGCATGGCGTCGGCTGATACGCCCAGGAGAACGGGTAGGACTGAAAGTGAACACCCTGGGAGGGCGCGGCATCGCCTCGAACCTCGAACTCGTCCTGGCCATCTGCGAACGGCTGCAGCAGGCCGGAATCAAGCCCGGCGATATTGTGGTCTGGGATCGCGAGAGCGCCGAGATGGAACACGCGGGGTTCAAGCTGTCGATGGGCGGAGAGCGGGTGCAATGCTTCGGCACAGATCGCGCCGGCTACGAAGAAGACTTGGCGTCTTATGGGAGCGTGGGCAGCCGTCTGTCAAAGATCCTCACCAGGCACACGAACGTCCTCATCAATGTTCCTGTTCTCAAAGACCACGACGGCGCCGGCGTTACCATGGCTCTCAAAAACATGTACGGCGTCATTCACAACCCCAACAAGTACCACCCCAACGGCTGCGATCCGTACATCGCCGACCTGAATATGCTGCCCGAGATCCGCTCCAGCATGCGATTGACCATCTGCGACGCTACTACCGCCATGTACGACGGAGGTCCGGGGTTCAAGCCCGAACTCAGTTGGAAATGCAATTCTCTGCTGATCTCGCAAGACCCCGTCGCGCTGGACCGGACCGGCTGGCAAATGATCGAGCGCAAGCGCGCTGAGATGGGCCTGAAGACTCTCGAAGCCGAGCAGAGACCGCCCCGCTATATCATGACCGCGGCCGATCGCGAGCACCGCCTTGGCAACTCCGATTTGAGCCGCATCGAAACCGTTGTGCTATGACCTTCGCGGAAGCGAGAGGAGCATCATGTTATGTGAACTGGTTGCAAGACAAGACGAAATGTCGCAAGCAAGCCGGACAGTGAGCGCCCCGCTCGACCGCCGATCGTTCATGATGTGCGCTCTGGCTTCGGGCGCGGCTCTCGGCGCCGGTGAGTTTGCCGCGCCCGCAACGGCAAGCCCTTCCGCGCTTTCCTCGATGGGCCAGCAGACACAGAGCGACGCCCAATTCGCCGTTGAAGCCAGGTTCTACGAGAAGCTCGCTAACCGCAAGATCAAGTGCAAGCTTTGCCCACGCGAATGCAACGTAGGCGACAAGGAGCGCGGCTACTGCGGCGTGCGCGAGAATCGCGGCGGAGTCTACTACACGCTGGTCCACTCGCGCGTTTGCGCGGCCCACATCGATCCCATCGAAAAGAAGCCGCTCTTCCACTACCTGCCTGGGACCGTCGCCTTCTCCATCGCTACCGCCGGCTGCAACGTCAACTGCAAATTCTGCCAGAACTGGGATATCTCGCAGTCGCGTCCCGAGCAGATACCCGCCGACTTCGCGCCTCCGCAGCGCATCGCTGCCATCGCGAAGCAGAATAACTGCCCCACCATCGCCTACACCTACAGCGAGCCGGTCGTCTTCAGCGAGTTCCTGATGGACACGGCCGACGCCGGTCACCAGGCCGGCGTCCGCAGCATCGTGGTCTCCAACGGCTACATGCAGCAGGACGCACTCAAGCAGGCCTACGGCAAGATGGACGCGGTGAAGATCGACCTGAAGTCGTTCAGCGAGTCCTATTACGCAAAAGTCGTCACCGGCCAGTTGAAGCCGGTGCTCGATACGCTGGTCACACTGCGCACGATGGGCAAATGGACCGAGATCGTCTATCTTGTCGTGCCCACGCTCAACGACAGCGACACGGAATTCCGCGGCCTGGCGCAATGGATCAAGGCCAACCTGGGCCCGGATGTGCCGTTGCACTTCACACAGTTTCACCCTGAATATCTGTTGAAGAATCTTCCCATCACGCCGGTGCCCACGCTGGAGCGCGCTAAGGCGATTGCCGACGCCGAGGGCCTCCACTACGTCTACATCGGCAACGTGCCGGGCCATCCCGCGCAAAACACATATTGTCCGCAGTGCCGCAAACTGTTGGTTGAGCGCACGGGCTTCACGGCCAATAGCTTACTGATCCGCAAGGATGGCACTTGCCCAAATTGCAAGCATCTAATCCCCGGTATCTGGCATGTGTGACCGCATCGGATAAGCACTTCGGGAGGTTGGTCGAATGAATGTCAAGAGGAGTTCGCATATGGCCTGGCTCATGGCTCCACTGGTTGCGTTTCTGGTTACAGCTCCGCTTAAACACGTCGATGGCGCCGGAGAGCCGAAGGTGCGCCGGGCCGCGGTGGCGGGCTCCTTCTACCCGGCCGATCCCAAGGAACTCTCGGCCATGATCGACGGCATGTTGGCGCAAGCCGCGCCGCCATCCGCCGACGGTCCCATCCTCGCCGCGGTCGCGCCTCATGCCGGTTATCCCTACTCCGGCCCCGTGGCCGCCTGGACCTACGCGGCGCTGAAGGGCCACAAGTATGCGCGCGTGGTGGTCATCGCCCCCTCGCACTATGTGGCCTTCGACTTCACTTCGGTCTACGATGGCGACGCCTATGAAACACCGCTCGGCGCCATCCCCGTCGACAAGGAGTTCGCGCGCCGGTTGACGAAGATGAGCTCCACGATTCGACTCTCCGAGCAGGGCCACACGCCGACATCCGCGGGCGGCGAACATGCCATCGAGGTCCAGTTGCCCTGGCTGCAGAAGATCTACGGCAGCTTCGAGCTTGTCCCCATCGTGATGGGCGACCAGAGTTACGAGAGCAGCCGCGCTCTCGCGGTTGCTCTGGCAAAAATGATCCAGGCGGAAAAGAACGGCGGCGACACTCTGATTCTGGCCAGTTCCGATCTCTCCCACTATCACCCCTACGACGAGGCCGAGACCATCGACCACAAGACTCTTCACGCTCTCGCCGGATGGGATTACTACAGCATGTCGCGCAACTTTCAGACGCGCACATGGGAAGCCTGCGGCGGCGCGCCCATCGTGGCCGCCATGATCTACGCCGAGCGCATGGGAGCCAGAAAGGCGGAGGTTCTCCGCTACGCCAACTCCGGCGATACTTCCGGCGACCATTCGCGCGTGGTGGGCTATAGCGCCGATCTCTTCGTGAAAGCCCCGCACGGCGAAGCCGAAGAAACGCCCTTCTCGCTCACCGATGCGGAGAAGAGCGAACTGCTCGCCCTGGCCCGCAAGTCCGCCGAGTATGCCGTCCAGACAAACAAGCCCTACGATGCGCCAGCCAGCACAAGCGAAACGCTCAACCGCGAGTACGGCGCCTTTGTCACGCTCACCGAGGCGGGACGGCTGCGCGGCTGCATCGGCTACACCTCGCCCATCAAGCCGCTTTACATTACGGTGCGCGACACTGCAGCCTACGCCGCGCTGCGCGACCCGCGATTCCAACCCGTCTCCGCCTCCGAGCTCACGCAGCTCGAATACGAGATCTCTGTCCTCTCGCCTCTGCGCCGCGTCACCGATATCGAACAGATCAAGGTGGGCCGCGACGGCCTGATCATGAAGAATGCCGACAACGAAGGCCTGCTGCTGCCGCAGGTACCGGTGGAACAGAAGTGGGACCGGCAGACTTTTCTCGAGCAGACCTGCATTAAGGCAGGCATGAACTCCAATTGCTGGAAGGAAGAGAACACCGACATCTTCAAGTTCACCGCCGTAGTCTTCGGCGAGCACAAACCATAAGCGCACATCGCGGGGACGCCGTCCCTTCCATGCCGATATCCCGAAGATCTACCGTGCCCCATCCTTTCGCCTTTTTGCCGGCGAAAGGGTGTGAGACCACAGCCGCTTATGCCCGAGCCACCGCCGTCTCTACACTCATCCACGCCGCCATCAGCGCAACCGCAAAATTGATCGCCGCCGCGAGCCATGCCGTCTTCCAGAATCCAAACACCGGAATCAGATAAGTGCTCAGCACCAGCGCGCCCACGCATCCGCCCAGCAGATCGATGGCGTAGAGCGCGCCCAGCCGCGACCGTCCGCCGCCGGCAAGAAATATCCGCGCCGCAACTACAAACTGATAACCGCCCAGCATACCCGTCAGCGCCGCCAGGGCGGGGAAAATCAACTGCGCCGCTGCCCAGGTTGGCGCTTTGCCGGAGAGATTCCCAAGCAGGCTCACCGCCAGCAACAGCGCTGGTCCCGACGCCGTAAGCAACAACTGCGTAGCCGTCATGGAAGGGCGCGGCACCTCGTCGCCGCCGCGGGCGCGCCGCATCCCCAGCCAGCTACCCAGCGCAATACCTCCCATGCAAAGCCCGATGAGAATCGCGAGCTGGTGGTAGACGTACCCGTACACCGACTCGAATCCCAGCAGCAGGAAGACTTGCAAGGCCATTAACGTAAAGCCCGTCGCCGCCGTGCAACAGAGCGCCGCCGAACGCGCGCGCCTCTCGCGTCCGGGCAGAAATGAAATGAGCGCAGAAATAACAAGCAGTACCATCAACATCAAGCCAAGCACGTCTCGAAATGGGATGTGTGATGCCGTTCGAAACCAATCGGAATAGGCCGATCCGAACTGCGCGCTCCACAACACAACGTCAAAGGAATACGCAACCGGCGCAAAGTCGCGATTTACCGGCGTCGAGGCCAAGGGCCGCAGTTCGTCCTCGACCTGCTCCATGCGATCGGGCGTCATGCGATAGGGAATGAAGTACTGGCTCACATACTGCGTATTGAGCCGCCGCTCCCGCAATCGCACCAGCAGCACCGCCGGATCGCCGGTGAGAACACCAGGCTCGCTCGCGGCGAAAAAGTGGATCGTCTCCCCCGGAACCGCCGCAACGTGAGGAAACACCTCCTCGAGCGTCCGCCGGATGCAGCGCAGAAAATCCTTGAGGCCGGGACTGAGCGTCTCCTCCGATGAGCGCAACTCGATCGCCAGCACTCCGCCCGTTGCCAGGTGCTCACGCGCCGAGCGAAAAAACTCCACCGTGTAAAAGCGGTTCAACTGCGCCGTCTGCGGGTCGGGAACATCGACGAGAATAGCGTCGAATCTCTCGTCCGTGGCTTTCAGATAGCGCCGTCCATCCGCGATGTGAACGTGCACGCGCGGGTCGGATAGAACTGCGGCCTGCAAGGGAAAGTACTGGCGCGCCATCTCGATCAGCGCCGGGTCCAGCTCCACATAATCGAGCCGCGCGATGCTGGGAT
>Ga0182014_10003472_pt1 | contig 18862 bp, 19 predicted proteins | sample 612S2DmetaG_FD_120489 | JGI IMG/M metagenome (GOLD analysis project Ga0182014, IMG submission 120489) | Permafrost microbial communities from Stordalen Mire, Sweden - 612S2D metaG | ecosystem: Environmental > Terrestrial > Soil > Wetlands > Permafrost | place: Sweden: Stordalen | collected... | reverse complement strand
GAGCTGTTCGGCGTAGTCGGCGGGCAGGGCCTCCGGGATGGTCGCCATCATCTGCGCGACCTTCATCAGCGGCCCCTTGAGCGTGCCGAGCGCCTGGGCGAGGTCGCGCGCCGTGTCGGCGCTCTCGCCGCCGATGAGCCGCCGCGCGCCGGCTCGGGCGGCAAAGGCGCCGGCGCTGACGCCGAGATTGGCGTAGCGGCGCGCTCGAGCGGAAAAGCGGTCCGCTTCTTCGTCGTCCGCCATTCGCTCCTCGATCCTTTGGGCCGGCGAAAGCGCCGGTCTCGGTGGGTGTTCTATGCCAAGGATCACGGCGGGAGCGAGGCGTTTCTTCCCCGGCGAGTTGATTCAGGTCGGGGCCGCGAAGCGCACCCGGCAGCCGCCAAGCGGCGAAGCCTCGATCGTCAGCGTCGAGCCGTATTGCGCGAGCACGTCGGTGACGATCGCCAGGCCGAGGCCGGTGCTCTCATCGTCGTCGCCGCTCGTCGGCTCGCCGCGGCGCGGCGCGGCGGCGCGCACGGCCTCCGGCGCGCCCGGGCCGTCGTCGTCGACGATGAACTGGGCGACGCCGCCGCGCCATTCGCTGAGGATCTGCACCTGCGATTTCGCCCATTTGCGCGCGTTGTCGAGTAGATTGCCCATCACTTCGCCGAAGTCGTCAGAATCCATGCGCGGCCTGAGCATCGCGTCGACTCGGTTGCTCCAGACAATGGCGTCGCCGTGCGGCATGCGGCCGACGAGATCGATCAGCCGCTGGACGGAGCGACGCGCGTCGGTGAGTGTGCCAGCCGCCGCCGTCGCGCCGATCGTGCGGGCGCGCGCCAGTTCGCGATCAACGTGCCGGCGCATCATCTCGACCTGCTGTTTGACCAGCGCCGCCGACTCGAAGCTGCCTGCCGCTTCGAGCCGCCTCGCCTCGCCCTGCAGGATGGTCAGCGGCGTCTTGAACCCGTGGGCGAGATCGCTAGCGCGGTCGCGCGCCTTGTGCACGAGCTGCTCCTGGCGGTCGAGCAGGCGGTTGAGGTCGCTCGCCAGCGGCGCGACCTCTGAAGGAAACCGACCGGCCAGGCGCGGCTTGGCGCCGCGATTGACGCGCGCGAGTTCGTCGCGCAGCCGGCGCAGCGGCGACAGGCCGACGCTCGATTGCAGCCAGGCGCCGGCGAACAGCACCAGACCGATCAGGCCGAGCGCGATGGCGACGTCGGTGACGAAGGAGCGACGCAACGCGCCGATCGGCGCCATGTTGAGCCCCACCGCGAGGCGGAAGGCGCGCGGCGCGCCGTCGCCTTCGAACCGCACTTCGCGCTCCATCATGTAGACAGTGGAGTCGTTGGGCCCGCGCCGTTCGATCGCCTGCCCGGTCGGCGACAGGTGAACTGTCGCCTCGGGTTCGAGGTCTTGGTCCCACAGCGAGCGGGAACGCATCCACACCGTGTCGCCTTCGGCGATGCGCCAATAGGCGCCGCTGGCCGGCAATTGATAGCGCGGGTCAGTGAGGTCGTGGGTCAGGAACGGCTTTTGGTCGTCGCCCAGCGCGACGGCGCCGGCGAGTTCGCGCCAACGCACTTCGAGCTCCTGCTCGATCAGCCGCTCGATGTGGTCTTCGAAAATGTAACCGAACGACAGGCCGGCGACCGTCAGGGTCACGGCGATCGACAGAGCGGCGAGCCCCAGCAGGCGCAGACGTATCGACGTCGGCCGCGGCCCGGCCGGCTCGAACCTCGGTTCAGCCGCGGATAAAGTAGCCATAACCTCGCTGAGTCTCGATGAGCTCGCCGCCGATCTTCTTCCTCAACCGGGCGATCAACACTTCGAGCGCGTTGGAGCCCGGCTCCTGGTCGGCGCCATAGACATGCTCGCCGAGCTCGAATTGCGACACCGGCCGTCCCTTGTTGTGGATAAGATAGCGCAACGCGCGGAATTCAAGCAGCGATAGCGAAACCGGCGCGCCGTTGACGGTGGTGATCATCCGCCGCGTGTCGACCCGCAGCGGACCCGCCTCGAGCGTCGGGGTGGTATGGCCGGTCGAGCGGCGAATGATCGCGCCGAGGCGCGCCACCAATTCTTCCGGCTGGAACGGCTTGGGCAGATAATCGTCGGCGCCGGCGTCAATGCCGGCCACTCTTTCGGTCCACGCGCCGCGCGCCGTCAACACCAGGATTGGCGTCGTCACGCCAGCGGCGCGCAAGTGGCGCACCACCGACAAGCCGTCGAGTCGCGGCAAGCCGAGGTCGAGGATGATTCCGTCGAAGTCTTCCGTTCCGGCGCGCGACCAAGCTTCCTCACCGTCGGCGCAGGTCTCCACGACATACCCGGCCTGAGTCAGGTGGGCGCAGATCTCAGCGGCGATCTGCGCTTCGTCTTCAACCACGAGTGCGCGCATCAATGAGACCTGATCGACGTGACGTTGTTGCTGCCGGCGTCGACGTTGACGTCGCGATAGTAGCCTTGTGGCGTCAGCACGGTGATCTTGTAGTTCCACGATCCGACGACGTCGTGGGACAAGTCGACACTGAGGACGTCGCCTGGCACCGATTTCTCCACCGTCTTGAGCACGCTCTCCAGCGGCACGATCTCGCCGCTGCGCACCGCCGCCATCGCCTTGTCCTGATCGTTCGGCGAGGTTTTGACCTTTCCGGCCAGCCAGTTCAGCGGCGCGCCAATCGTCGTCCGGCCGGTCTTCGCCAAGTCGGATGCGGCATGAACGGAGGCGCGCTGGGCGCCTTTGAGAAAGACGCGCAAGGGGGCGGTGAAGCGCGCCGCTGAATTCGACAGCCAACGCTCGGTGGCGTTCGGCAGCCATAAGACATGCGGGCTGGCGCCATGACCGCCGCCTCCGCCGCTGATTGCGCCGTTGCCGCCGGTAGCGCCGCCGTTGCTGCTGGCCGCGCCGCTGTTGCCCAGGCCGCCGCTATTGCCACCCCCGTTCCCGGCGCCGCCCTCTTCAGCCCAGGACGGCGACGCGCAGAATACAATCTCGGCCGCGGCGCACGCCAACACCGCGCTGAGCGCGACAAGTCTGAACGCCGCAGAGCGGGATCTCAAGACGCGGGGCTTTCGTTGACGGACCGACAAGGCGACTGAGCTCCACTCTAGTGGCTCCTCGCGCCCGGCCACAAGAACGGGTTTGCACGAGTCCGTCTGACCGCGCGGGCCGTATGCGCTGCTCCCTCCTCCGCTTGCGGGACGGAGAAGGGAGCCCCTGGGGCGTTCTTACGGGCGCCCTCGGGCGCGAAATACGGGAACCGTCGCGGCATGGCGGCCGAGGCTGCGTAGCCGGGACGATTCTCGATCGCGGCGCCCCCCTCTCGGGAACGTTTGCAGAGGGGGAACTGGGAACAGGGCCGCTGACGGAGCCGGCGCGCCAATCGTCTCCTGTTGGGGCTTCACGCTCGTGGGGGGGAGGGGCGAGCGGACAGGGCGATCGAAAGGCGACAACATGGGCAGCGGTCGACGCAAATACCGACGCCTCGTTTCTCCCATTTCATGCCGACCAGCCGTCGACCGCAAAAAGGTTAACAAGCGTCGACCCGCTGGAACCTGACAGATCGCGTCAGCCGACCGTCAGGTTCGCTGCACGCCTCGCGAACACCGGCCGCGACCCACTGTTGAGGAGGGCGACATGCATCATGGCGAAGCCTTGCTTGTCTATGAAACGCGTGTCGAGGCGGCGTGGATCGACGACAACGACCACATGAACGACGCAGCCTACGCGCTGGTGTTCAGCCGCGCGGTCGACGCGCTAATGGACCGCATCGGTCTCGACGCCGCACAGCGCAAGGCGAGCCGTCGCACCCTCTATACCGCGCAGGCGCTGCACCGCTATTTCGTCGAGGTGACGGCGGACGACGCGCTGGCGGTCAGTCTTCGCCTGCTCGAGCATGACGGCAAACGCATGCGCGTCTGGCTGGAAATGTCCGGCCGCAATGGCGTCACGTTCGCCGCCAGCGAACAGACGTTACTGTCGATCGATCACAGTGGCGCGAAACCGTGCGTCGCCGACTGGCAAGCGGAGACGCGATCAGCGCTCGATGCGCTCGCCAAGGCGCAGCGCGATCTTGCGGCGCCTTCGCTCGCCGGGCGCGGCGTTACGATGCGCCGCGCGTGAGGCGCGCCGAATCCTAGTCGCCGCTCATGCGCCGCTTCCAGCGCTGGCCCGGTTTGGATGCGTCGCCAAAGACGTAACGGGCGAGGATGCGGCGATGTCGCGCCGAACGATCCTGGCCCACGGTCTCGGCCGGCAGTTCGGCGACCGGCGGCGGCGCGGCGACCGCCAGCGGCGGCTCGGCGACGCGAACCGGCTGAGGCGCGAGCACGTGGGGGCGGCGGCGCTGCGCCCGCGGCTTGGCGGGTTTTGCCGGCTTGGCGGGTTTGGCGGGCTTCGGCGGCTTGGTCGCCATCGGCGCCGCGGCGGGCGGCGCCGCCTCGATCAGGCTCGGCAGGATGCGCCCGGTCGGACGCGCCGGCGCGGCGGCGGCGGTCTCGACGACCGGCCAAGGGGGCGGTTCGGCGGCGCGAGCCGCGCCGTTCGACTGTGGTTTCTGCAGTTCTTCTGTCCAGGAGGGATTCGGCTCGCCCGGCGGACGCCGCTGCCGACGGACCTCCACGACGAACGAACGAGACGGACGCTTCATAGCGCTGAGACCTTTGTAGACTTTGCGGAACTGCCGGGCCGCGCCCGGCGCGAATCGCGGCCGGGCGCTTGGCCGCGGCGCTTAGCTGAGGCCGAGGGCGCGATAAATGCAAGTCACGTCAACGGCGGCAGCGTCACTGCTAACCGGAATTTAACCCTATCGGGGTCTTTTGCGAATGATTAAACTCTGCTTACGAGCGGTTCCGACGCCGGTCGGCCGCCCGGAGCGGCGCCAAACCTCGGGCAAGTGAGGGTCGTGATCGCCAAAGTCGTCGCCTGCCTGCCCTCCGCCCGCGCGGACGATCCGCCGCGCAAGCCCAAGTTTCGGCCCATTTCCAGCGCAGACCGCCGGCTGCCGGGCTCAAATTTGAACGCCGTCCTTCCCGCCGTGACGAGGTTCCCTCCGCTATGAATGCAACCGACGCTGCGACCGCCGTCGCCGCAGACCCGGAAACCACGCTGCTGTCGATGTTTTGGTCGGCCCATATCGTGGTCAAGATCGTCATGCTCGGTCTGCTTGCGGCCTCGTTCTGGAGCTGGACCATCATCGTCAACAAGACGCTGCTGTTCACCAAATTTCGGCGCGCGATGCAGAGCTTTGAGCAGGTCTTCTGGTCGGGCCAGTCGCTCGAGGAGCTTTACGGCTCGCTGTCGCAGCGACCCAATTCCGGCGCGGCGAGCCTGTTCATTTCGGCGATGCGCGAGTGGAAGCGCTCGTTCCAGAACCCGACGGCCTCGTTCGCCGGTCTGCACGCGCGTCTCGACAAGGTGCTCGACGTGTCGATCTCGCGCGAAGTCGAACGGCTGGAATCGAACCTGCTGTTTCTCGCCACCGTCGCCTCGGCGGGCCCGTTCGTCGGCTTGTTCGGCACGGTCTGGGGCATCATGACCGCGTTCCGCTCGATCGCCGCGTCAAAGAACACATCGCTCGCCGTCGTCGCGCCGGGTATCGCCGAGGCGTTGCTGGCGACCGCGATCGGCCTGTTCGCCGCCATTCCGGCGCTCATCGCCTACAACAAGTTTCAGGGCGACGTCGCGCGCGCGCAGGCGCGGATGGAGAGCTTCGCCGACGAATTCTCGTCGATCCTGTCGCGGCAGATCGACACGCATCTTTCGGGCGACAAGGCGGCCTGACGAAAGTCGAGAGGAGGTCGGGCCTATGGGCGCAGCAATAGGTGGGGCGCGCAAGAGTTCGCGTGGTCGGCGCGGGGTGCCGCGTTACGGCGCCATGGCCGACATCAACATGACGCCGTTCATCGACGTGATGCTGGTGCTGCTCATCATCTTCATGGTCGCCGCGCCGCTGCTGACCAGCGGCGTCTCGGTCGATCTGCCGCAAGCCAAGGCGGGCGCGCTCAACGTCGATCAGAAACCAGTCGCAGTCAGTCTCAACGAACAGGGCCAACTGTTCCTGATGGACCAACCGATCGCCGACGCGGACCTGACCGCCAAGCTGCAGGAGCTTTCCGGCGGCTCGACCGACCAGCGCATCTATCTGCGCGCCTCGAAGATCGTGACCTACGGCCGCGTCGCCCAGATCATGGGCGCGGTGACCTCGGCTGGCTTCAAGAAGGTCGCTCTGGTCACCGAGCCTGACAGCAAGCCCTGAGTGAGGCTTGGCGTGAACGACCAGTCGACGAAAGCGGGCCTCTACGCTTCCGCCGCGATGCATGCGGCGCTGTTGGCGTTCCTCGTTTTCGGCTTCGCGTTCGCGCCGAAGTTCGAGGACGCTGGCGAGTCGATTCCGGTCGAAACAGTGAGCCAGAGCCAGTTCAACCAGATCATGAAGGGCGAGCGCGACGCCAAGCCGATGAAAGAGGCGCCGCCCGAGCCGCCGCAGCGCCAGGCCGCCGCAGATCCGCAACCGACGCCGGCGCCAACCCCGCCCACGCCGCCGCCCGATCTCAAGACCGCCGAGACGCCGCCTCCGCCGCCCCCCCCGCCGGTCCAGCCGGCGCCGGCCAAGCCGCCGCCGCCCGCGCCGCCGCCCAAACCGACCGCCGAGGAAGCGCCGGCGCCAGCGCCGCCGGTTCGGCCGAAGGAGACGCCGCCGCCGAAGCCGAAGGTCGATCCGCTCGCCAAGATCCTCGTCAAGGACAAGGAGGAACTGACGAAGCCGACCAAGCCGTCATTCGACCGCAGCGCGATCGCCAAGCTGATCGGCCAGTCGAAGACCAACGCCGATCCGACGCCGACCGGCGCGACGCCGCAGGGCTTGCCCGATCAGCACGCCGATCGCATGTCGCCGTCGCTCGCCGCAGGGCTCGACGCTTGGCTGACCGATGCCTACCTCAATTGCTGGACGCCGCCGCCGACCTCGCCGCAGGGCGATCGCTACATCGCCGAGGTGCGGGTCAACTTCAATCCTGACGGAACCCTCGCCGCGACGCCCGAACTGCTTAATCCGCCGACTGACCCCGCCTGGCGCGCCCACGCCGAAAGCGCGGTGCGTGCAGTGCTGAAGTGCAACCCGCTGCGCGTGCCGCCACAATATGCGCCCTATTTCGAGCAATGGCGGACCAAGACGGTCCATTTCGATCCGCAGAGCGCGCTGGGATGAGCGAGCGGGTCGGAACGCTTCACGCCGGCGCCGCCACGCGCCGCCGCCTTCTCCCGCAGAGGGAGAGCGGAAGCCCCTTTCACATCGCCGTCCGATCGGCAGACTATTGGTTAGGCCGATCGCCCGGGTTTCACGCACCTGCCAGAAGAGACAGCCGCCGATGAACCGCTCATTTTTCGTCACCCGCCGTTCGCTGCTTGCCTACGCCGCCGCCGCGCCGGTCGTCATGACGCTGGGGCGCGCCCGCGCCGCCGGCGACGTCTACGTGCGCGCCGGCGCAAATTTCACCCCCGTCAGCATTGCGGTGACCCCGTTCGCCGGCGACGACGCCAAGGTCAGCGCGGTGACGACCAACGATTTCGCCCATTCGATCTTTCTCACCTCGATCAACCCGACCAGCTTCCCCGAAGCGGTGACCAATCCGGACGTGCGGCCGAACATCGACGCCTGGAAAACCGTCAACGCGCAGTTCGTGCTGACCGGCCGCGTCGCGCCCTCCGGCGACAAGCTCGCGGCGCAGTTCCGCCTGTGGGACGTGGCGACCGGCGCTCAGGTCGCCGGCCAGCAGTACACGACCGACGCCGCCAACGTCCGCCGCGTCGGCCATCTCATCGCCGACGCGGTGTTCACCCGCGTCACCGGCGAAAAGGGCTTCTTCGACTCGCGCGTCGTCTTCGTCGACGAGACCGGCTCGAAGGAAAAACGCCGCAAGCGCCTCGCCGTGATGGACATGGACGGGGCCAACGTCAAATACCTCACCGCCGGCGACACGCTGGTGGTGACGCCGCGCTTCTCGCCCTCGGCGCAGATGGTCGCCTACATGTCGTTCAAGGACAACGAGCCGCGCGTGACGCTGCTTGACCTCGAGACCGGCCAGCGCCAGGTGGTCGGCGATTTCCACGGCGAGACTTTCGCGCCGCACTTCTCTCCTGACGGCCAGCGGGTCATCCTGTCGCTTTCGGACGGCGCGGCGTCCAACCTCTACACGATGGATCTGAAGAGCCGCACGACGACCCGGCTGACCGAGGGCAGCAGCATCGACACCTCGCCGAGCTACTCGCCCGACGGCCAGCAGATCGCGTTCGAGTCCGACCGCGGCGGCACGCAGCAGATCTACGTCATGAGCGCCGGCGGCGGCGACGCGCGTCGCATCTCGTTCGGCGACGGGCGCTATTCGACGCCGGCGTGGTCGCCGCGCGGCGATCTTATCGCCTTCACCCGCCAGGCGGCCGGCCAGTTCGGCATCGGCGTGATGAAGCCCGACGGTTCAGGCGAACGCGTCATCACCGAAGGCTACCTCAACGAAGGCCCGACCTTCGCTCCCAATGGCCTGTTCGTGATGTTCTTCCGCGATCCCGGCGGCGAGTCGGGCCCCAAGATCTACATGGCCGACATTTTTGGCCACGGCGAATTTCCCGTGCCCACCCCCGGCTACGCCAGCGACCCCTCGTGGGGGCCATTGATGAGCTGAGGGGGCGGCGGAGGGAAGGGCTCCCCTTCAGAGCCGATGCTTGTTCAAGTCCGCCGCCGTCAGGATGCCCTGCGGGCTGACGCTGGTCTGGCCGGAGAACGGCTGATCGACGACGGCGACGAAGGCGAGCAGCAGGGCGACCGCGCCGGACGTCGCGGCGAGGCTGACGACGCGGGGCTGGCTGGCCCTGGTCAGGCCCGCCAGCGCCAGCGCAATCGTCAGCAGGCTCAGCGTGGTGATCCAGAACAGCGGCGGCAGCTCCAGCGTCTCCTCGGCGAGGATGGACTCGCGCGCGTCCGAAAGCTCGTCGATGCTTCTGAGCAGCTCGGCGAACATCGTCTCCTGGCGCTTGCCGTCGGGGTCGATCACGCGCGCGCCGCGTGAGACCTTGGTGAACGCGTCGTCGACTTCCGGACTGCGCCGATCCTCGGCGAGCAGAGGCCATTCGAGCGTCGCCTGCTTGCGGGCGAAATCGTCGAGGTCGATGCGCAGCGCCGCGGCGTCGGCTCGCCCCATGCGCTGCAGCGCGCGGTCGACCGTCAGCAGCGCCGCGCCTTCCTTGGCGACCTTCGCCTCGACCGCCTGGAGATTGGCGTTGGCCTGGACGAGCGAGAAGGCCAGGACGATGCTCGTCGTGGCCATCACCGCCTTGAAGCCGTCGTAGGCGGCTTCGTCCCAGGATTCATGTTTGTGACTGCCCAGCAGGCGGGCGCCGACGGACGGCGCCGCCGCGGCGGCGGCGGCCAGAATAATGAAGGTGGCCGCCAAGTCGACGACGTCGGGAAACTGGTGAATCCAGTTGAGAATCATGCCCTGATTTCCTCGCGACTCGGCCGCCGAGGCCATGGCCGGCAGCGCTATAAGCTCCCCAGTGGAATGACAATCCGGCGCAACGCCGCGCCGTCAACCATGGCGCGGAATTTGCCAGCGCCGCTGCGGCAATCGATGTAGGACGACGCGCGAAAGCCGGCCTTCGCCGGCGTCTTGTCCCACCGGGCTGGCTCGATGCCGCATTCGTCTTCCGCCGCAAGCGCGAACGACGCCCTCTATCGCCGCGTCGCGTTCGCGCTCATTCCCTTCCTGTTCGTCTGCTACGTCGTGGCGATGGTCGACCGGCTCAACGTCGGCTACGCCAAGCTGCAGTTCATGGCCGACCTGCATTTCGACGAGTCGGTGTTCGGCATGGCGGCCGGCGCGCTCTACGTCGGCTACATCCTGTTCGAAGTGCCGAGCAACCTGATGCTCGAGCGGGTCGGGCTCGCCGTCACGATGCTGCGCATCATGACGCTGTGGGGCGTCTTCACCATGGCGATGGCGTTGGCCGCCGACCGTTGGAGTTTCTACGCGATCCGCTTCATGATCGGCGTGGCGGAGGCCGGCTTCTTTCCCGGCGTGCTGTTCTACTTGACGCTGTGGTTTCCCAACGCCTGGCGGGCGCGCATCACCTCGCTGTTCGCGCTCGCCGTGCCGCTCTCCGGCGTCCTCGCCGCGCCGCTGTCGAGCGCGATCATGACTGGCATGGCCGGCTTCGGCGGACTGACGGGCTGGCGTTGGCTGTTCCTCATCGAGGGCGCGCCGGCGATCGCGCTCGGCCTCGCCGCCTGGCTGTTCCTGCCGGACCGGCCGGCCGCGGCGCGCTTCCTGTCGGAGGAAGAGAAGCGCGTGATCGCCGCCGATCTCGCCGCCGAAGCGGGCGCACGCGGCGCGAGCGGCGATTTCGGCGCCGCTTTGCGCGACCGCCGCACCTACATCCTCGCCCTCGTCTATTTCGCCTTCTATTCGACCCAGAGCATTCTGCTGCTGTGGGTCCCCACTCTGCTGCGCAACGCCGGCGCACATGATCTCCGGGAAATCGGCTGGCGCGGCGCGACTGTCTTCGTCGCCGGAGCGATCGGCATGGCGGCGATCGGCTGGAGTTCGGACCGGTTGCAGGAGCGCCGATGGCATCTGGCCGGGTCGGGGCTCGTCGCTGGCGCGGCGCTGTTCGCTCTTCCGCTCGCCGCCCACAACGCCGCGTCGACGATGCTTCTCCTCGCCGTCGCGGCGGTCGGGATCTTCGCCTATCTCGCGCTGTTCTGGACCGTGCCGACCGTTGTGTTCGGCGCCGGCGCGCGGGCCGGCGGCATCGCCCTCGTCAGCGCCATCGGCGCCTCCGGCTCGGCCTTGAGCCCGACCTTCATCGGCTGGACGCAGACGCTGACGGGCAGTCTGTTCGGCTCGATCGCGACGCTGGCGGCGGCGTTCGTCGTCAGCCTCGCGGTCCTGGCGGTCTATGCGCCGACGCGGCGGCGGCCGGCTTCTGAAAATCTCCGCCCGTGCTAAGGTGACGGCGAAGAGCGTCGCGCGCGACGGGCGGCGGAAAGCCGCCGACGTCCAGGGCGTGACAAAGCGGCGAACGCGGCCGATCGCCGCGACAACGACGCTGATTGGCTTTCGGTTCACCAGGGCCAGAGTCGCCGCGGCTGACCCGCGGCGATGTCCGGCCGCGGACGGAGCGGCCCATGGCGCTGTCGATCGGCTTCATCTTCATGGCGACGCGCGACGACGCGACGCTCAGCGACGCGCGCGCCTATATCGATGCGGCGCTGGCGCTCGGGGTCGTCAATCTCGGCTTCAAGGACGTCGGCCTGCCGCGTCCGGCGCTGCGCGAGCTGGCGCAGGCGATCCGCGCCGGCGGCGGTCGCTCGTTTCTCGAGGTCGTCTCGCTCGACCGCGACGGCGAACTGGCTTCCGCGGCGGCGGCGGCTGATTTCGGCGTCGACTGGCTGCTTGGCGGCGTACGCGCCGACGAAGTCGCGCCGATCGCCAACGCCGCTGGCCTTCGCTACGCGCCGTTCCCCGGCGAAATCGTCGGCCATCCGAGCGTGCTGACCGGTGCCCGCGACGAAATCGTCGATAGCGCCTGCGCCCTTTCAGCCCTCGATGGCGTCGACGGGCTCGACCTGCTCGCCTATCGCAGCGCCGTCGATGCGCCCGACCTGATCCGCGCGGTGACGGCGAGGGTGGACAAGCCGGTGATCGTCGCCGGCTCGATCGACGCGCCGCAACGGGTGCGCGCCGCCGCGTCGAGCGGCGCGGCAGGGTTCACCATCGGCACGGCGGCGATCTCCGGCGCCTACGCGCCGGGCGAACGCGACTTCGCCGCGCAGATTCGCGCCATCCTGCGCACAGTGGCGGAGGTGGCGTGAGGCGCTATTTCTGCTGCGGCTCGGCGGCGGCGAGTTTGTCGTAATACTTGAGCACGAGGTCGATGTTGCCGGCGTTCTTGACCGGTTCGATCGACTTCAGCGCGTCGTTGAGCTCGGCGAGCGCCTGCTTCTTGTCAGCCGCCGGCATCTTTGCGTCGGCCTGCAGTTCGGCGATCTGCTTCTTCAGCATCACATCGGCGCCGACGTATTTCTTGGTCTGCGGGTCGACCCCGTCAACCACCAGGCCGATGTTGGCGGCGACGTCCTGATAGTCTTCGAAGGAGGCGAACTGATTCTTCTTGGCCGCCGCGTCGAGTTGCGTCAGGACTTTGGCGTCGAGTTGGCCGGAGTCGTTTTGCTGAACCTTGTCGAGCACCGGCTCGATGTCGGCCGCCGCGGCAAGATAGGACTGGATCTGCGCCTCGGTGAGCGCGATCTGCTTCATCGGCTCGTCAGGCGCGGCGGCGGGCGGGGATTGAGCCAGAGCGGCGTCGAGCGCGAACAGCGGCGGCGCCGACGCCAGGCAGACGAGCGCGAAGGCGGCGGCGAGCGGGCGAACGAGACGGGCCATCAGAATTCCTCCCAGTTGGGGAGAGGACCCTGACGCTTCGAAAGCCGCCGCGCAAGCCTCAACCGTTCTGCGTCAGCGGCGTCTGTGGCGGGCGCGAGATCTTGCGCGGCGCGAACGCTTTGGTCAGCGCAAAGATCGCCGCCAGCGTGACGACGTAGACGACCACCTGCAGCACCGACGGCTGGTCGGAATAGCCGATCAGCGTGTGCAACACGCGCCCGAACAGGCTGGTGTCGGAAAGAACCGCCGACGTGTCCCAGGCGGTGTCGCTCATCGCCGTCGCCACGCCCGCCTGCTGCAGGAAGTTCGCCGCCTGCGCGGCGAGTCCGGCGGCGAGGAAAGTGATGAGCCCGGTCGTCACCGCGAACAGGCGGCGGGGCGGGATCGTCACCAGGCCAAAATAGGTGACGGCGCTGACAGCGACGCCGGCGGCCAGGCCGAGCGCCGAGCCGACGAGCAAGTCGCTCGCGGTTGTTCCGCCGGCGGCGACAAGCCCATAGAGGAATAGCGCGATCTCCGAGCCTTCGCGCATCACCGCGACGGCGACGACGATCGCCAGCGCGAACAGCGAGCGCGAGCCGCTGCGTACCTCCTGGCCGAGTTGGCGCGCCCCGGCGGCGAGTTGGCGGCCGTGGCTCGCCATCCAGATATTGTGCCAGGCGAGCATGCAGACGGCGAGGCTGAGGATCGCGGCGTTGAACAGTTCCTGGCCGACGCCGTTCAGCGCCGAGGCCAAAGCGCCGGCGAAGGCTGCGACTAGGCTCGCGCCGACGACGCCGGCTGCGACGCCGGCGCCGGCCATCAGCCGGCTGCCGCGCACGCCCTGGGTGACGGCCATGACGACGCCGACGATGATGCCGGCTTCGATCACTTCGCGAAAGACGATAATCAGCGCGCCGATCATGGAGCGTCCCTTCTGGTCATTGAGCGACGAGGAAACCCTCGGTGGTCGCTTCGTGATAATCGTCGAAGAAGCGGTAGCGGCCGGGCTTGAGGGCGCGCACTTTGACGGTGATTGCGCCGCCGCCGGCGACGACCTTCTCGACCCTCAGCTCCTTGCTCTCGAACTCGGCCGGCGTCGCGTCCTGGTTGGCGAGCTGGATGACGATCGGCTTGCCGGCGGGAACCGTCGCCTCGGCCGGTTGGAACTTGTGGTCTTTGAGCGTGATCTGCACCGGGGCCGCGTCGTCGGCGCGCGCCGGCGCGGCGGCGCCGGCGGCGAGCGCGACCGTCAGTCCAATGCTGGAAAACAACGAACGATTTCTCATCTTGCTCCTCCTTGACGCCTTGTGGCGCTCGATAGTCGAATTTCGATTGCAGCGGTGGGGCGACGGCGGGGTCGCGTTTTGGCCGTCAGGAGACGCGCGCCCAAGCTGTCTCGCGCCGCTATTCGGAAACGATGGCTCCTTGCGCGGTGTCCTGGTGGAAATCGCCGAAGAAGGGGAAACGGCCGGGGCCGAGCGGCCGTATCCTCACCTTGCCCTCGTCGCCAGGCGGCACCACCTTCTCGATCGCCGGATTGTGCATCTCGAACTCGTCGGCTGTGTCGTCGAGATTCTTGACGCTGATGAAAAACGGCTTTCCGGTCGGCACGTGAATCTCAGCCGGCGTGAAGCGATGGTTCTTCAGCGCCAGCGAATAGGTCGCCAGATCCTCGGCGCGGGCGGGGCCGATGGCGGCGACGGCCAAAACCGCGACGGCGGCAAGCAAGTGCTTCACGTTTCTCTCCTTGTCCGTCGAAATCGCTCGTCGACCTTTGAACTCACGAAGCCGCCTCAAAAAGGCGCTGGCCGATGAACTCGCCTTTGGCGACGCCGCGCGGAATGGCGAAATGGGCGCCGCCGACGTTGGTGACGAACTGGTTCATCATGTCGAAGCGCGACATCTTTTCGAAGATCTTGATGAAGCCATTGGTCAGGTCGCGCTGGTGGCAGACAAAGATGAGCCCGGCGTCGAATTCCATGCCCTGGCGCCAGGGCGGCCAGCGCTCGGCGGTGATATTGGCGCCGTCGTTATAGGAATAGGAGCGCCTGAGAATTCTCGCGCCGCTCTGGGCCATCTCGTGAGCGATGCGGACGTGCGAATTCTCGGGGACGACTGGGTCGCCGTCGGCGTTCTTGGCGGCGAGGTCGATCGGGTCGAACTCCGACTTGGCCCCGAGCGGCGCGCCGGAAAGCTTCTCGCGGCCGAACGTCTGCTCCTGAAAGGAGACGTTCATGCGATCCCAATGTTCGAGCGCGATCCGCGCGCGCCGGATTACCATATAGGTGCCGCCGCACATCCATTGCGGCGCCTCGTCGGCCGCCCAGACGACGGCGTCCATTTCCTTGGGGTCGCTCGTCGCAGGATTTCCGGTGCCGTCCTTGAAGCCCATCAGATTGCGCGGCGTGCGGCCGGCGCCGAAGTCGGAAACGAACCCGGCCTGAACCCAGCGGATATTGGCGACGCCATAGGCGAGGCGCGCCAGTTGCCGAACGGCGTGGAAGGCGACCTGCGGATTGTCGGCGCAGGCCTGGACCAGGAGATCGCCGCCGGTTCGCGCCGGGACCAACTGGTCGCCGGGGAAATGCGGCAGATCGACGAAAGCGGCCGGTCGCTGCGCGCGAAGGGCGTAGCGGTCGGTCCCGTCCTTCTCGAACAACCCGAGGCCGAAGCCGAAGGTCACGGTGAGGCGCGACGGCGACAGATCGAGCACGTCGGACGGATCGGCCTGCGCCGCGTAACCGTCGTCGCCGGGAATGTCGACCGGCCGGCCCTCGCTCAGCGCCGCGGCGGCGTCGGTCCATTGGCGCAGCAATTTCTCGACGTCGGCCCGCTTGGTGGTGACGAGGTCGAAGGCGGCGATGTAGGTGTGCGCTTGCGCCGGGGTGACGACGCCGCCCTGATGCTCGCCCCAGAAAGGCTCGCTCGTCTTGGCCGCCTCGGCGGCTGGCGGGGGTTCGAACGCGCGCGCCCCGCCCGGCGCCAGGTTGGCGCCGGCGACAGCGGCCAATCCTGCCGTCGCCGAGAGGAAGCCGCGCCGCGTCGCTCGCGGCGAGGGTGAATCACGCCCGGTCATGGCGTCGCCTTGGCGAGCATGTTCACGTCGTCCTCCACGTAGTAGAAACCGCTGCCGTCCGGCGCCACGGCGAGACCGAAGAGGTCGCCATTGCCCGGCGGCGATTGCGCCTGGTTGGAATCAATCCATTGCGCCGCCAGTTGCTTGCCGGAAACAGGGTCGAATTCGACCACCTCGCCGTTTTTGCCGTTGGTGGCGAGGATGTGGCCTTCGGCGGTTACGCAGAGCGCGAGCGCGCGCTGCAATTGGCCGTCCTTGGTGACGGTGCGGCCCGTCCCGGCGCTGCCGGTGCGCGTCAGCGCGTCAGGGATCGCGACGATGCGGTTTTGGATGGCGTCGGAAACGTAGAGCGTCGAGCCGATCAGGGCGAGGCCGGTCGGTCCGATGAGGAAAACGTCTTTGTCGGCGCGCTGGGCAAAGCCGCTGGCGACCACCGTCTGGGCGGTGACTTTCGGGGGCCCGCTGGCGGGAATCGCCAGCTGGATGCGCAACACGGTCGCCTTGTCGACGACGACTGGCAGGCCGGTTGCGGGATCGAGCTTGGCCGGGCCGGGCACGTCGTAGCCCGACATGCTGACGAACAAGGTCGCCTTCGATCCCTCATCGACGACGGCCATGTTGCCCCAGGGATCGTTGATATGAGTACCGGACCAAACGGTGACGAGCTGGCCGTTGGAATCGAACACCAGGAGACAGCCGGGGCCCTTAGTGGCGGTGGTGCCGTCGCGGCTCGGCGTGCTGCCGACGATCACCCAACCGCTGCTGAGCATGGTCATCGCCGTGCTGAGCCCGACCCCGCCCGGACACTGCGGCAGGTTCTGCGGCAATTTGGCGAACAGCGTCGTCGATCGGGACTCCGGGTTGATCGCGATGATCGTACCGCCTGTGCCCTGAAGGTTCGATGAGTTGTTGAAATTGTCGACGAGCACGTCGCCCTTGTGGATCTTGCCCGCCGTCACCGGCGCGACGACGACGGCGTAGGGGTTGAGATCGCCGTTGTCGGTGATGGTCGAAGCCACCGTCGCGTGATGGCGCAAGCGTTCGAGAAAGCCGTCGGCGCGCGCCGGCGCGGCGGCGAGGATCAGCGCCGCCGCCACACAGCCGAGCGCGCCCGCTTGCCCCAGTCGTCGAGAGTTCAGCATTCGATCGCCCTTCTCAAAACGTGATGTTCGTGCGCAGGCCGAGCACCAGCTCGTTCTTAATCTTCTGTGTGGGAGCGTCGGGATTGACGACCCCGGCGCCGGGGTTGAGCACGTACTGAATGTCGGGCTGAAGCTGCCACCAGGGCATGACCTGATATTGGTAGGTCGCCTCGAAGACGGTCTCGTTGTGGCGCACCGGCGAATAGACGCCGGGATTGTAGAACGCCGTGTCCTGGTCAAGCCCGGTGGCGCTATTGCTCACCCGGGTGAAGTTCACGCCGATCCCGGCGGTGTCGTCGTCGCGGCCGAGGATCGGTTCGTGCATCGTCAGGCCGGCGTTGAGGCTGAAGCTGATCAGGTTGCGATCCTGGAGCGGCGTGAACATCGGCCGGAGGAAGACGTTGATGTTGTGGTCGGGATCCTCGGCGCGCCAGATCATCTGGTCTGCGACCGCGTAGATCGCGTAATCGCCGCGATGGCTCGCGGGCGTTTGATTGTTCAGGGGATTACCGAGGGGCTGGCCGAGATAATTGTCGCGCAGGTCGGCGAAATCCTCGCTGTCCCACCACACGCCGATCTTATAGGTGCGCGCGAGCGGATCTTCCTCGTTCGCCTTCACCAGGGTGCCGGAGCCGGGGTAGGCGAATTGCAACTCGGCGATCGCCAGCACGCCGCCGTTGAGCGGGAAGCTCAGGCCGTAGGGATCGCTCTTCTGCGGGTCGCCGACAGCGTTGGGCGAAGGGCTGCCGTTGAAGACGCCGGCGAGAACGGTGATCGTATCCGAGACGTGCGCTCTGGCGCGGACGCCTAAGGCCGAAAGCGGGTAGGCGGGGCCGCCGCCGGGCAAGTCCGCCGACGGCAGCATCGGCCAACCAAACATGGTGTTGGCGAAATAGCTCGCGTTCTGACTGACCATGAATTCCTGGTCGAGGCTCTGTTGGCCGATCTTGACGTCGAACGCATCGCCGAATTTTTGCTGATACCAAAGCTCCCACAAACGGGTGGCGCGATCGGCTTCGATACCGCTCGCCGTCTGCAAAGTGTAGAGATTCGTCGCGCTGAGATTGCCGCCGTGAATCTGCAAGGCGCTGGCGTTGAACTGCCCGCCGTTGAGACCGAAGGCGCGCTGAGTGTCCAACTGCAAAGTCGCGGTGGTGAGGCCGTTGTACTCGAAGCCTTGACGAACGCCGCCGCTCAAATTGCCGAACAATTCGCTGTTCTCGACGACGCTCAGCGTCATGCCGTATTGGCTCAAGAACGGCCTGAGGCCCCACATGTCGCCGAGCAGGTTGGAGCTGCGCGAGGCTGTGCTTAGGAACCCGAAGGGTCCGGAGGCCGCCGGGCTGGTCGGCACCGCCCTCGTGGCCGCCGCATCGGCCGGCTGCTCGACGAATTCCCCCGAATTGGTGGGGGTCGCCGCGGGGGACGGGGACGGCGCGGGAGCGCCGGCGGCGAGGCTGACGGGCGTCTCGACGAATTCGCCCGATTGTGGGCTCGCTGGGTTGGCGTCGTCCGCCCAGACGGTCGCCGGCTGCGCCGCGACGCCGGCAATCAGAACCGACGTCAACCCCCACACTCGCGCCAATCGGCGCGCGCCGTCATCGTTGTGCATCCCGTCCTCGCTAACTGGCGGGTTCAAGGCCCGCTGTCGCTGCGCAGGGCATAGCGAAGAAAATTGAGGTTCGCAAGCAGGTTTTGACAACTTAGAGCGCTTCTAAAAAGCCATGTAAACTGTGATATTGCGTTTATCCTGGCTTCGATAGAGCATAATTATCAATGTATTGCTACTCTAATCATGATATCGTGATGCGCATCGGCTCAATATTCGGCGAGATGTCGGAACAACAACTTCGCGTTGGTTGCTCGCGGCGCGCCGCGGCGGCCAAGCAAGCGATGGGCGATGGCTCGTCCTCGCGCCTGTCGCCGGCTCGGCCGACGCGCGTTGGCGCTTCGCCGCGGCAGAAGGCGCGCCCGTCGCCGCGCCCAGCGGGCGGCGCATTCACGACTCTTTTGCGACAGTGGTCGAAATCGCGCCGCAGGCGGAAAAAACCGCTTGCAATTGAGGACGATTCGCCCAAATAAGCGTTTGCCCAATACGCACGTGCCTGTGGTCGTGTGTCGGTCGGCGGGGATCTGGACAAGAGGCCAGTTAACCGTCGGTGCAAAGACCGGCAGCCGGAGGCGAACCGGCGTACCCCGCCAAACGGGGGACGCGACTTGAAGCAACGACGGACCGGGCTTT
>Ga0182014_10003471_pt1 | contig 18862 bp, 11 predicted proteins | sample 612S2DmetaG_FD_120489 | JGI IMG/M metagenome (GOLD analysis project Ga0182014, IMG submission 120489) | Permafrost microbial communities from Stordalen Mire, Sweden - 612S2D metaG | ecosystem: Environmental > Terrestrial > Soil > Wetlands > Permafrost | place: Sweden: Stordalen | collected... | reverse complement strand
GCGTTCGACATGTTCGGCCGGATTCAGGCGTTCAACAGCATTACCGGCTCCGCTGGCTATCTCATGGTCGTGCGCGGCGTATTCAAGGAAGAGACCAAAACGCGCGCCATGAGCATGGGAGGCGGCGGAGCGGCTGCCGGCGGACGCGGCGGGGGCCGCTCAGGCCAAGGCGCAACAGGCCCGCTCGACGAGGCCACCAAACAGGCTATCCGCGATGCCTGGGACCAGTTCATGAAGCCCTACCTGCGCGGGTAGGCTTGTGGGGCAGCTTGGTAAGCTGCGCGCCGGTTGGCAACCCGCCGCAGGCGGCCAGCCTGCCCCACAAACCGGAAGGTGTCAGAACGTGGCGATCGGGTTCACCGGGCCGCCCGTCGCGCCGGGGACCCGCAGCGGGTTCATGGTCAACAGGTACGTCCACCGGCGCCGCTGGGCGGCTGCCTCGCTCAGCGCCTCCAGGTCCGCGTTGTCGATCAGCGGCATTCCCAAGGCCCTCAGCGCCATCTGGTGAATGGGCTGGTTCACGCCTTCGACGCGCGAGGGCCGGACGTCCTGTACAACGTCGCTGCCGAGGATCGCCGCGCCGCGCTCCCGCAGCCACTTCACGCAGGAAGCGTACAGTCCCGGAGTCGCCCGGTTAAGATCGAGCGGGCCTTTCTCGCGCACCCGCACCCACCGTCCGGTGCGGACCAGCACGGCGTCGCCCGTTTCCACGCGGAAGCCGGCCTGTTTCTCCCAGGCTTCCAGGTCTTCCACGTAAATCGGCTCGTCGTCTCCCAGATAGGAAACGCCCTTCAACTTCGGCATGTCGAACAGTACGCCGCGGGTGAGGATTCCATTCTTCATCGACATGACATCGTCTTTGCCCGCGCCCCGATCCGAATAGCCGCTCTGCGGATATCCATTGTAGATCCGGCCCTTATAGTAGAGGTGACTGGGGGCATCCAGGTGGGTGGTATTGTTGCCGTGATAGGAAACCGCGATCGTGTCCACCACGTAAGCCGCCAGATCGCGCGGGTCCGGACCGGGAGGCCGGCTGGTCAGGGTCCAGGTGGCGCGGTTCGCGACGCCGCCCATCATGCCGGGCAGCGGCCCCGCGGTGGAACCTTGCTTGGGGAGATCGGCATCGAGCGACATCGATACGCTGACGCCTTCCCGCACCAGCGCGGCCGCAGCCTTGCGCTTCGCGGGGGTAATCAGGTTGATGGTCCCCGCCTGGTCGTCCTTCCCCCATTTTCCCCAGTTGGAGAGTTCGGTCATCCACCGGTCCACGTCTTGCTGGGTGAGATTCCGGGGATATTTCTCAACTTCGGCAACGGCTTGGCTAGAGAGAGCGGCCGAACCGGCCGCGACCAGCATGGTTCTTCTTGTGATTGGCTCCATGAGGAAGTACTCCTGCCCGCGATCGCCTCGGCGCTAGAACTCTTCCATTGCCGCGCAAACCGACCGGCGGTAGCAGCTTATCGCGCCGCTCTTCGTTTTGAAATGCCGTCATCGCTTTGCCGAGCCGGATGATTCGATCCGAAGGCCGCAGCCGCTCAGCCCCACCATGTCTCGCCCGGCGCCAAATGCGCCATCGCCACGTCCTTGTTCAGCTCGATGCCGTAGCCCGGCTTGTCCTGGATGGTGAAGTATCCGTCGTTCCAGAATGGTCCTTCGCGCACCACCAGATCCGGCCACCAGTCGATCCATTTGGCCAGTTCGTGAATGCGAAACTCGCGCATGGCGGAGGCGGCGTGGCAGGATGCAATGGTTCCCACCGGGCTAGCCGGGTTGTGGCAGGCGGTCCAGATGTAATACAGGTCCGCCAGGTCCGAAATTTTCTTCGATTCCGACAAGCCGCCGGATTTGGGTATATCGATATGCACGCCGGAGCATGCCTGCATCTCGATCAGGCGGCGAAAACCCTGCCGCCCGTAGAGATTCTCGCCCGTGCAGACCGGAATGGGAATGGAGTGCGTCACTCGCGCCATGGCTTCTATGTTGTCCGGCGGCACGGGGTCTTCCAGCCACATCGGCCGCACCGGCTCCAGCTCGCGCGCCAGTTGGATCACGTCCTGGGTGTCGTAGCGCCAATGGCACTCGATGGCAAAATCCGCGTCCTGGCCGAGTGTCTCGCGCACCGTCTCCATGCCCTGCACGATGCGGCGGTAATCTTTGTGAGTGAGATTGCGCGCGTAGGGATCGTGGCCGGGCTCTTTGAATTCGGGATCGGCGCTAAGCGGAATGTGGTCGCCCTGGAACTTGAAAGCCGTCCATCCCCATTTTTCCGCCCGAGCCTGTTGCGCCTGGTCGCGCCAGGCCGCGGAACTCTCCGGATTTTCGACGTAGGGCATGGTCCGGTAGAAGCGGACGCGGTCGCGGAACCGGCCGCCCAGCAGGTTACAAACCGGCGTTTCCAGGATGCGCCCGCACAGGTCCCACAGCGCGATCTCGATGCCGCTCGCGGCCGTCACCGTAACTCCCCCAATGGCCCCCGCCCCCGCGCTCTGCATCAGCATCTTGGTATAGAGCCGGTCGACGTTGAGCGGATCCTCCCCCACAATGATGGGTTTCATTTTGGCGAGCACCAGGTCCTTCACGCCCCAGCCCCAGTAGGCCTCTCCGATGCCGTACAGCCCGGAATCGGTCTCGATTTTGATCAGATTCCAGTCCCAGGTGCCACGCACGATCATGCACTTCACGTCCGTGATCTTCACCTTTTTGGTGAGCGCCCGGGCGAGGCGTTGGCAGGGAGCGGCAATCGCGCCGACGGTCGCCGCGCGAAGAAGGTTACGGCGGGTTATGCTAGGCATTTTTCAATCATACAGCTAGCCGCGGCCACTCACCTGGCGGACGGCGGCAGGGTGATTCCAGGCTTCCGGCTTGATCCGCATACCGAAGCCGCTTTCCTCGGGCACGCGTATGGATCCAGCCTCCGGAGCGATGGGGTTTTCCAGCATGGCCGGCCAGTCGCGCTCGTAAAACCGCTGGCAGCTCTCTTGGATCCACAGGTTAGGCGACGCGGTCGAAAGGTGGGTGGTGGCGTAGAACAGCAGCGGCCCGCCGGCCGTATGCGGCGCGATGGGCAGCTCGAATGCGTCCGCCATGCCGGCAATCTTGCGGGCCTCGGTCAAGCCTCCGCACCAGGTGAGGTCGAACATGACGTATTTGACGGCGCGCGATTCCAGCAGTTGCTCGAATTGCAGCTTGCCCGCCATGCGTTCCCCGGCGATCAGCGGCAGGCTGGTGGCCGCCGCCAGCTCGCGATACTGGAGGTAGTTGCCGGGCATGAGCATATCTTCCAGCCACATCGGCCGGTAGGGCTCTAGAGCGTGCGCGATGCGAATGGCGGAGGTGACGTTCCATTGCGCGTGGAACTCAATGGCGATCTCGATATCCGAACCGAACGCATCGCGCAGCTTTCGTACCGGCTGAAGCGCCTCGTCGATGTCCTGAGGCGTGATGAACTGGTTCCGGTTGCGCGCGGCCGCGCCGTCGAACGGCCAGATTTTGATGGCTTTGATGCCGCGCGTGTCGATCAGCTCGCGCATAATCTTTTCCGGCTCGCGGTTGAAGTCGTACTTGTAGGGGAAACAAGTGTTGTACAGGCGGACGCGGGGGTTGGCTTTGCCCCCGATCAGCCGGTACACGGGCGCGCCGAGGTGCTTCCCCAGCAGGTCCCACAGGGCGAGGTCGATGGCGCTCAAGGCCCTGATTTCGGCGCCGCCGGCGATCTGAAAATCGAAAGCGCGGTAAAGATCGGCCCAAATCCGCTCGATATCGCGCGGGTCGTGGCCAAGCAGCGAATCGGCCACCGCATGGACCACGGCCGCCTCCGCCGGGTTGCGCGGATACGTCTCCCCGATGCCCGAGATGCCGGCGTCGGTATCGATTTTGACCCAGGTCCAGTGCGGCCAGAACGGAGCATCGTCGCGGCTCTTCCAGTACACCGTTTCGATGCGGGTGATCTTCGACGGTGCAGCGCTCTGGGCGGCTACGGCATACGCGCCGGCGAGCGGAGAGGCCAGCAAACGCGAGATAAACGACCTTCGGCTGAGCGGCATGGCCGAATTATAGCGGACCGCGCCGAGAGCGGCGGACTCTTCGGCGGTTGCTTGCCGATGGACCAGGCGCGTGTTCGAGGAGCCGTCGCCTCCCTCCCAGGTCCTTGGCCGTGGAGGGGCAAAGCTTCGACAGGCGGCCGGCGATCGGGCTGGCGACGACCCAGGCGAGCGCCACGGTTCGAATTTGGAATATCATTGACCCAATGGTCAAATTTCAGTTTCGCAGTTCGCATGTTTTGGTGGCTTCCGGTCTTTTGCTGTCGCTGGCGCAGGCGCCGCCGGCCATGGCGCAGGGGCGGTCTCAGGCGCAAACCCCGGCGCAGACTCCCGCCCAGGCTCCTGCCCAGACTCCTGCTACGACGACCACGCCTCCAACTCCTCCAGCTCCTGGCGGAAGGGGTGGGCGCGGCGGCATTGCCGGGCCCGGACCGGCGATCGGCGGCGAGGTGGATGAAACGCCGGTGGTCACGCACCACAGCATCACGGTTAACGGCAAGACGCTGAATTACACCGCCACTGTGGCGCAGATGCCATTGAAGAACCCGTCGGGCGAAACCGAGGCGCACATCTTCTATATGGCCTACACACTCGATGGCGTGAGCGATATGGCCAAGCGCCCGCTGACGTTTTGCTTCAACGGCGGACCGGGCTCGGCGTCGATGTGGGTGCACATGGGCGGCATGGGGCCGCGCAGTCCCAAGCTACTGCCCAACGGCGGCATGCCCCCGCCGCCGTACCAGGCCAAGGACAATCAGGATAGCTGGCTGGACGTGACGGACCTGGTGTTCATCGACCCGGTGGGCACCGGTTACAGCCGGGCCAAGACGATTGAAGTGGCGCGCCGCATGAACGGCGTGCAGGGCGATATCCAGTCGGTGGGCGAGTTCATCCAGCGCTACGTGGAACGCAACAGCCGCGAGCTTTCGCCGTTGTTCATCGCCGGTGAAAGCTATGGCACCTTCCGCACGGCCGGCCTGGCGGGATATCTCATCGAGCGCGGCCTGGCCTTCAACGGCATCGTGCTGATCGGCACCACGCTCAACCTGGAAACCATCTGGAGCCGCAGCGACGACCTGGTCTACGAGCTGGAATTTCCCACCTACGCCAACGACGCCTGGTACCACAAGAAAGTGGCCGCCGATCTGCAAAAGAAAGACCTGAAGACCTTCATGAAAGAGGCCGAAACCTTCGCCATCGGCGATTACGCGGCCGCGCTGGCGAAAGGCGACGAACTGCCGCCTGCCGAAAGGAAGGCGATCGTCGAAAAGCTGGTGCGCTTCACCGGCCTCGACCCGAAGTATCTGGAAGAGACCAATCTTCGCTGGGACGTTTCGCACTTTACCCGCGAGCTGCTGCGCGACCGGCGTGAGGTGATCGGACGCTACGATGGGCGGCTGGCGGGGCCGACCGGCATGAACGCCGGCGAAACCAGCGATTACGATCCTTCGAGCTCGCTCATCACGCCGCCCTTCACGGCTATCTTCACCCATTACATTCGCGACGAGCTGGGCTACAAGACCGACCTGTACTACTATCCCAGCGGCGGCGTTCAGCCGTGGGATTACGGCCAGGGCAACAGTTTCGGCGACACCACTGCCCTGCTGCGCGATGCCATGACCAAGAACCCCTACATGAAGGTCATGATCGCGGCCGGATACTTCGACCTGGCCACGCCGTATTACGCCGTGGAGTACACCTTCAATCACATGGGGCTGCTCCCGGACATGCACAAGCGCATTACCTGGGACTTCTATCCGGCCGGCCACATGTTGTACATCGACAGCGATTCGCACGCCAAGTTGAAGCACGACTTCAGCGAATTCGTGGCGGGCGCGCTGCCGAAGGACACGCAGTAGCGGAACACGCGGCAGGGCGATAACGGAGCGGTGCCCGAAAGCTCGCTCCATGCCTGCCCCCGTTGGAGCCGACCATGTCCGAAACCCGCGGCGATCTCTGGCTAATCCGGCACGGCGAAACGGAGTGGACTCTCACCGGCGCTCATACGGGCCGCACCAACCTGCCTCTGACCGAAAATGGAAAACAGCAAGGCCTGGCGGTGCGTGAACAACTTGGCGGGCGGAGCTTCGCCGTGGTGCTGGTGAGCCCGCTAGAGCGCGCGCTGGAAACCTGCCGGCTGGCGGGCTACGGCGGCCAGGCGGTCGTCGATCCGAATTTGGCCGAATGGTCCTACGGGAGTTACGAAGGGCGCACCTCGGCCCAGATTCAGGCAGAGCGTCCTAACTGGACGATCTGGGACCAGGGGCCGCTCGACGGCGAGACCATCGACCAAGTGGCCGCGCGCGCCGAGGCCGTCATTGCCCGCGTACTGGCCGTCGACGGCGACGTGGCGCTTTTCGCCCACGGCCACGTATTGCGCATCTTGACCGCGCGCTGGCTAGAGATGCCGCCCGACGCCGCCCGACGTTTCGCCCTGGAAACCGGCTCGGTAAGCGTGCTGGGCTACGAACGCGATACGAGGGTGATCGCAAGATGGAATCTGCGGTGACGGCGGTCAGCCGGGCATTCGAGCCGAAAGTCGAATGCTGATCGTTGTAGTTACGTTCCGTCCCCCGGTTCCGTCGCGGTGTTACGGTTATGACGCGGACTGGCTCACGCCAGTCTCGCCGGTTGCGACGCCGGTTACGGTTGAGACGGGCCGGGGGCGCATGCTTTTCAGAGCGTCGGCGACACTCTCCAGAACGCTCTTCCAATCGCCGGGCTGCGGTTGGCGGAAAAGACGGGCAGTCGGATACCACGGGGTGTCCTTCCGGTCGCGCAGCCAGGCCCAATACGCAGAATAGGGCAGAAGAATCCAAAAGGGACGGCCTAGCGCGCCCGCCAGATGCCCGATCACCGTATCCACCGTGACAACCATGTCGAGCCTGGACATAAGCGCCGCCGTGTCGGCCAATCCGCTACCTTTGCGATCCGAGGTCAGATCTATATTGTCGAAACGTGCGAGGATCGAATCGTCGCCGGGGCGGAGGTTCTGCTGAAGGGAAACGAAGCGGACGCCTGGAACCTGAAACAGGCGTGCGAAGATCGCAAGCGGAATGGAGCGGTTGTGATCGTTGGGATAAGCGGAATTCCCCGCCCAGCAGACGCCCACCAGCGGGCGAGGATCATCCGGTTTTTCGTCCGTACTTGCGATGGTTTCCGATTCGGCCGGCGCCTGCAAATAAGGTATACGAGCGGGAATGGTGTCGAGAGTAATCTCGAGAGCCAGAGGCAGGCTGCCGAACGGCGCGTGCAGGTCGAACTCGGGCAGCGGATCGCCGGAGGTCAGAACTTGAGCGACGCCGGGCATGGCGCTCATCAGGCGCACCAGCGGCTTCTGTATTGCCGCGATGACGCGCGCGCCTTTCCGGACGATCGGTTCCACGAAGCGGGCGAACAGAATCGTGTCGCCCAAGCCCTGCTCGGCGTGGAGCAGGATCGTCTTACCGGCGATAGCGGACTGGCCGGCCCAAACTGGTTGCGCGAAATTGTAGGGATCGATCTGGAGCTCGGGAATGCGCAGGCGAGCTTCGTAACCCGGCCAGGCGCGCTCCAGGTTGCCCATCGCCAGATGAACGAGAGACTCATTGAACACCGGTTGGGGGGCATCGGGCTCGAGTTGGCGGGCGCGGCGTAAGAAGGGCAGGGCCTCCTCATGGCGATTGAGCGCAATGAGCGCGGTGGCAAGATTGCTGTTGCCCAGCTTGACTGCGGGATCGAACGACACGGCGGCGGAAAAGCTGGCCAACGCGTCCGCCGGACGGTTCAGGCGCCCTGACACGATTCCGAGGTTGGTATGGGCCTCGACATATCCAGGGCGCAAGGCGATGGCGGCGCGGTAAGCGGCTTCGGCTTCGTGCCAACGTTCCAGCGCTTTGAACGAATTGGCAAGATTGAGATGCGCTTCCGGAAAATTCTCGCGGAGCGCCACGGCGCGCCGGTATTGCGCGAGCGCTTCCTCCTGGCGTCCCAGGGAATTCAGGGTATTCCCAAGGCTGTTGTAGGCGTCCGCGGCGGTGGGATTGCAGCCGATGGCCCGTTGCAGCAGCGCTAACGACTCCTCGAAACGGTCCTGGTGTCGGCGGATGGCCGCGAGCCGGTGGAGCGACGGGAAGTGGTCCGGATTATGTTCCAGGATGGCGGCAAACAGGGACGCGGCTTCGGCCAGTTGACCGCCTCCGTGGAAGCGGACGGCATCTTGGAATACCGGCTCCCATGAATTTTGGCTGAAGTTTTGGGCCGGCTCGTTCATAAAAATTGGGGTTGCGGCCGTCGCGGAGCCGATCGCTATCCGCTCATCGCTCTACTTCCCGTACAGTCTTCGGTACACATCCGCATTCCGCAGCACGGCCTGCACGTAGTCGCGGGTTTCGGTGAAGGGGATGGATTCGACGAACTCGGCCGGCTCGCGGTAATTGGCCCAGGTCAGCCATTCGGCCACGCGGTTGGGGCCGGCGTTATAGGCTGCCAGAGTCTGCTCCACGCTGCCATTACTCTGATCGAGCATGGAGCGGATGATGGACGTGCCGATGCGCAGGTTCAGGGCGGGCTGCAGCAGCACGGCCGGAGTAAAGCGCGGGATTCCCTCCTTGCGCGCGAAGCGCCTTCCGGTAGCCGGCAGCACCTGGGTCAATCCATAGGCGCGGGCAACCGAGAGAGCGGCGGGATTAAATTCCGATTCCTGGCGAACCAGTCCGGCAACCAGAAACGGGTCCAGCCCGTGGCGCGTCGCGGCGGCTTCCAGGTCGCCGCGATAGGGCAAGGGAAAGAGGAGTTCCCAGAACTTGCGCGGAGCTTGATCGATGGCCAGGCTGAGGTGCTCCGGCACCAGCACCTTGAGAACCCGCACGGCTTCAAAGGGCTTAGGGGCGCCTTCGGCCAATTCGAAAGCCAGCAGCGCGGGCTGGCCGTCGGTGCGCGCGCCGAACCGCAATTCTGCATCCGCCAGGTCTGCCAGGCCGGCCGAGCGCAGCAGCCGCGAGCGGCGGATGCGAGCCGTGGTGGCGGCGGTGGGCTCGGCGGGCAGGGGCTGCGGCGCGGCGAGACCGGCCGACGCCAGCAATTGCTGCGCGGCCTGACTGGGTTTGGCGTCTTTGACTTCCGCACGGGTCAGGCAGGCGCGGGCCAACATGCCGTAGTAGTAGTTCGAGCGCGCCGATGCCAGCCATTCGTAGTAGACGCGCGCGGCGGAGAAATCGCGGTCCGATTCGGCCTGCCGGCCGAGAAAATAGACGGCACTGGCGGCGTTGGAGTGACCGGGGTAGCGGCTGACCTGCTCCCGGAGCAGCCGGGAGGCATCGTCTTTATCGTGGAGGTATTCGTAGAAGGCCACCTTCCAGCGATACAGGGCGGCGTCGGGAGCCGACGGGAATTCTTCGGCCGCGGCGCGGTAGAGCGGCACGTATTCTTCGGGGCGGTTGTCGACCAGGTACCGGTTGGCGGCCGCGACCAGGGCTTTCAAACGCCACCCGGAGCCGCCGTGGAGCTGGCCCAGGGTCTTCACCGCGGCCATCATATCGTCGTCGTTGTGCAAGCGGCGGGCGCATTCCACCAGGTCGTACAAGCGCTCGGCCTCAGCTTCGGGTTGGGAGGGGTGAAGCGCGCGGAGGGCCTCGTCGGCCTTGCCGGCATCGCCCTGGAAGAATGGGATGGCCGCGGCGCGCACCTCGGCCTGCTCGCGTTCCAAGCCGGGCGCCGCGTCTTCCAGAGAACGGTAAGCCTCTTCGGCGTCGCGGTAGCGGCGCGCATCGAGCTGCCGGTCGGCGCGGCGCAGGCGCTGCTGCGGCAAAGGCTGAGGAAATGCCGCGCCCATGGCGTCGCGCAGGGTGACCAGGGCGGCTCCGGCGCGGTTGGCGGCCTCGCCGGAGAGGTATTGATCGTACGTGCGCTGGTAGAATTCCACGGCGCTGGCCAATTCACCGGCGGCCTGATAGCAATCGGCGAGGGTGATGTCGCCATCCGGCTGGGGCAGCTCGGCGTAGTGATCGCGCAGTAGGCGCACGGCGGCGGCAGGGTCGGCCGGTTTTCCGGCGCGCGCTTCCACCAGCCAGGCTTTGCCGGATACCGGCGAGGAAGCGGTGCTGGCGCGGGACGGCGCCAGTTCGCCGATTACGCCCGAGGCGTCATCGGCCATTTCGAGTCGCGCGGCGGCCAGGTAATAAGCCAGGTAATCGGCGATGGGCGCCAGTTTGGGCTGGGCCTTGCGCAGCCAGGCGACGGCGCCGGGCCAATCCCTCCGCTCATACGCCGCTACCCCCAATCCGAGTGCGGCCAGGTGCGCTTCCGCCGGGTGGGCCACGGCGTAGCGCTCGATGGCGCCCCGCCGCGCCGCGCTGGCAGATTCGCGATAAGCGCGCACCAGGCCGGGAAGATCGTTGGCCGAAACGGAAACGCCGGAGACGGCCGGGTGCGCGGCGCGCGCACGATCGCTGGCCGCGCGGGCGCTGGAGCACGCTCCAGCATACGCGCCAACGCACGCGCAAATCGAGGCGCTAAGCCAAAGGGCCGGGATAGTCGCGGCCCATAAGTTCCGGATCGTCATTGGCGAGAGTGCGCAGCAACTCCAAGTGCAAATAGTCGACCATGGTGGCCGTAGCGGCAAAAAACGTTTCCTGGAATTCCGTGCGCGCCCGATCGACGGGATCCTTCACCAGCGCGTATAAGTTATGGCGGGCGCGGCCTAATTGCACGGTATCGGCGTCGAAGAGGCGGATTTCCGCCGTCTTCACGCGAGCGAATCGCTGGGCGCGCAGGTGAAGGCGCCGTTCCTCGCCGGAAAGGTCTTCCCAGGCGCGGGCGACATCACGGTCCGGTTTTTCCGGCGGCGCGGCGGTTGCGGTCCAGGCGGGCGAGGCCACTTGAGCCACCAATTCCAGGGCCGCCATCTCGACCGAACCCCAGGCACACAGCAGCGCCGGCGCGGAGTCCTCTTCACCGGCCGATTTTTCCACAATGGGAAGAATCGCCACGCGGGCTTCGGGCGAATCGCCGGCGGCGGCGGCTAATGGCGCCGAGACCTGGGAGGCGCTGGCGGACGCGATCACCGGCTCGCGGTGTTCGGCCGCATCGGCCAGCGCGGCGGCTTCCGCCAGCGGAATGGGAGCGGACAAAACTTGCGCCCTCGCTTCGTCTAAACCGCGCACCTTGACCGCTCGGGCGTTCTCGCCTTCGACCACCAGCAAGGCGGCGCCGGAAGCAAAGGAAGCGGCGGCATCCACCAGGGTCACGTACAGCTCTTCGCGGCTGGCGGCCTGCCGGATGCGGCGCGCAATCTGGTTGAGTTGGCTGGCGCCGTCGCTCAGGGCGCGGGCGCGCGTCTCGGCCGTCAGACGGTCGACTTCACCCATGACAAAGGAAACATGTTCCTGCAAAGCGCGTCCTAAGCCCGCCGCGGGCGTCGTGGAAGCCATTCCTGACTTCATTTTATCAGGCCGTGCTCGGGAGCAGTGCATTTTTTGGACAAGCGGGTGGTTGCCCGACTTCCAATCAATGCAGGTCTTCGATTGCCCCAGTCGCGGAGGCCCTTTCGCTCTCGGGATCCCCCGGCACCTCCCGAACCCGAGTCGATTCCGGCTCGGAGTTGGGTCCCCTCGCGGTTACGGACGGATCACGGGCCGGCGCCGGCGAAAATCCGTTATCCTTGTAATTGTTCGAACCGCCGAAGCACATCGGCTGGGGGGAAGGGGAAAAGGAAAAAGGCACATGGCGAATATCGGATTTATCGGTCTGGGCATCATGGGAAACGCGATGGCCCGGAATCTGTTGAAGGCGGGCCATTCCGTGGTGGCTTATGACATTGTTCCGGTGTTGTTAGACCGGGTGCTGGGCTACGGCGCGGCGCGGGGCGAATCATGCCGGGACGTGGCGGCGCGGACGGAGATCGTCATCACCATGCTGCCGGACGGGCCGGAAGTGGAACAGGCGGTGCTCGGCCCGGCGGGTGTACTGGAAGGCGTGGTGGAGGGTTCGATCCTGGTGGACATGAGCTCGATCAGCCCCTTGGTGGCGCAGAAAGTGGGCGCGGCTTGTGCCGCCAAGGGTGTCGGGTTCCTGGACGCGCCGGTGAGCGGCGGCGAGCCCAAGGCCATCGAAGGCACGCTGGCCATCATGGTGGGCGGGGACGAAGCGTTGTTTCAGAAGATGCTTCCGATCCTCAAGCTCATGGGGTCGAACGTGAACCTGACAGGCGGGGTGGGCGCCGGCAACGTCACCAAGCTGGCCAACCAGATTATCGTGGCGTGCAACATTGCGGCCATGGGCGAGGCGCTGGTGATGGCGACTCACGCGGGTCTCGATCCGGAAGTGGTATTCAACACCATCAGGGGCGGCCTGGCCGGCAGCGCGGTTCTGGAAGCCAAAGCCCCCATGCTGATCGCGCGGAATTTCAAGCCCGGTTTTCGGATTCGTCTCCATCAGAAGGATTTGCGCAACGCCCTGGTGGAGGCCGAATCGATGAAGATGCCCCTTCCCCTGACCAGTATCGTGCACCAGTTCCTGTTGGCGCTCATCAACCAAGGCAAAGGCGATCTGGACCACGCCGCGATCGTGACCTTCATCGAAGAGATGGCGGGGACGGAAGTCAGATCCCCGCAGACGGCGGACGCAGGCTTGACAGCCCGCGCCACGAGTTAAGCACACGTTCTGAAATAACCGTCCCAGCTTGCCGGCCTCAATCGCCGAGGCGCGATATAGCGCAAACCGGTCCGCATTTAAGATACGAGGCTTTTAAGACCGCTTTTGCTTATAATGAGTACATGCTTGCTGGAACCGCTAAGTACAATGTCTTGGAGAAGGACGGACTGGAGGCGCTCAGGTCGAACGATCCCGAACGCTTTCAATACCGGTCTGAGGGAGGAGCATACCTTAACCTCAGGGGCCTGCCGCTGGAAGCATTGCGGGAAATCGACGAGGACGCGATCGCGACGCTGAGCCGGATCGTGCGTGGGCTTGGTTTTGCGATGGCGGACGGAGCCGATTCGGGCCATGTGGGCGGCTCATCCTCAAAGACGGAGCAGGTTTTGACGCTGCTGACGAGCGGCGTTTTGGGGTTCGACCCAGTGAATCCGAAAAACCCGGGCAGAGACCGGCTGGCGTGGTCGGCGGGCCACACTACGCCCTTGTTTCACGGGGTTGTGTCGCTGATCTATGAATGTCTGCGCAGAAAGGGCGTGACACTGTCTCCGGCGGCGGAGAGCTATGCGATCTATCCCGAGCAACTCGCGCGCTTCCGGCGTTGGGGAGGGCCGAGCGGTCACGTGGAATCGGAGTATGCGCTAGCCGACACCTCGACCGGTTCGTCCGGGCACGGGTTCTCGGCGGGGCTGGGATTTGCCGTCCTGCACCGCTCCTGCGGCCTGCCCACCAAGGCGTTCGTGATCGCCGGCGATGCCGAGACCGAAGAGGGGATGAGCTATGAGGCGCGCAACGTCGCTTCGGCTCTGGGTGTGCGGAACCTGATCGTCCTCCTGGACTACAACAATTTCGGCATTGACGGACCGATCACCGACGCGATGCCGTCGGCATACCTGAACCATTGGTTTTCGCACGACTGGAACATGATCGAGGCGGATGGCCAGAACGTCCGCGAACTGGCGTACGCCTATCGTCTGGCGACCAGCGGTTTCGGAGGCGAGAAACCGACCGTGGTGATCGCTCATACCACGAAAGGGCTGGCCTACGGCAAGCTCGAGAATACCAGCGATTCCCATGGCGGGCTGCTCCCGCACCCGGAATACGTCGAGGCGATGCATAAGCTCGGCTTTCCGATTCCGGGCATCAAGGGCGACGTGGCGGCCGATATCCGGGTGGTGCTGGACGCGTTGGGCGAAGCCGAAAGCGCCTATTTGTTGGAGCGCCTGGAGGCGGACGCGCGGCTTATCCCGCCGGAGGAAGAGCTGGTGGAGCGCATGAAGACGGCGCTGGCGGGCCGTCCGTTGGTGGATTACCGGAAGATCCAGCGGCCGGCCGAGCTGCCGCCGGAGTTAGTGTTCAAGGGCGGCGACTCGGTGGCGATTCGCAAGGCTACGGAAGCCTGGTTTGGCTGGGCCATGAGACAGACGGCGTTCTTCTATATCGGCGCCGGCGACCTGATGAAGTCCATCCTCACCGGCAAGGCGGAGAACGTCTACGGAGTGATCAAGCCGGACAACCCGCTGGGGCGCGGCCTCCGTTTCGGAATCGCGGAACAGAACATGGCGATGATGTCCTGCGCCATGTCGCAGGATACGCTGCCGGGAGGGTTCCGGCCGATGACGGTCTTCGCCACCTACGGCGTATTCACGTGCATGATGGCGAATGCCGTGCGCATGACCCTCATCAACAACGACGTCAATCCCAACGCCTCGGCATTCTTCATCATGCTGGCGGCGCACGACGGTCCGGAAACGGGCGAGGATGGGCCTACCCACCACGGCCTGTTTTGGATGTCATTGTACACGGCGTATCCGGGGATCAAGGTCTATAAGCCGCTGGACGCCAACGAGGCGGTGGAAATGCTGTTTCTGGCGGCGCAACGCGGCGAACCCGTGGTGTTTTCGGCCGCGCGGCCCGGCACCCCGGTCTTCAAGCGGGGCGGCGACGTGCCCCCGGCGCGGGAAGCCGTCAACGGCGCTTACGTTTTCAAGCCGTTCCGCGGAAACGGAAAGCCGAAGAAGGTGCTGGCGGTCAGCGGCGGGCAGGTGATGCACAACACGCTCGAGATCCTGCCGGAGATTGAAGGGCAGTTCGACGTCAAGATCGTGGCCGTCACCTCGCCGCAGCTCTACGAGGAATTGAGACGGACCGATCCGGCAAAGGCCGCCGCGATTCTATCCGACGAGGAACGACAGTACGTGGTTGCCTTGCACAACGGATGGCCGGGCTTCCTGTACCCCTTTGTCATGCCGGGGGATTATCAGGACCGCGTCTTCGGCATGGACCGCTTCTTCAGATCCGGGAAGCCGGGCGAAGTCTACCATCACGCGGGCTTCGACTGCGAGGGGCTCAGGAAGAAGATCCTCGACAGCGCGAAATAGCCACTGGCGCCTTCGGGGGCAGGCCGCCGGCCGGTCGCCGGCCTGCCCCGCCAATTCACGGTTTTACTTCGACCGCAGGTACGAATCGTCCCCTTTAATCCAGTCCTCCCGAATCGGCGAGAAGAGCTCCATAATGACGGTGTCTTCGAGGGCTTCGTTGCCGTGTGGGACATTCGGCGCCACGAGAACCATCTCGCCCGCCTTGAGCACGAATTCTTCGTCGCCTACGGTCATACGCACCGCGCCTTTTTCGACAATGGTGACCTGATCGTTGACATGATGGTGCGACGCTACCTTGTTGCCTTTGTCAAAACGGAAGTGCGCCACGGTGATGGCTGCGCCGTGAAGGGCTTTGCGCCCGGCGAGAGGATTCAACTGCTCTTCGGCAATCTCGTCCCACGTATAGGTTTTCATGGCGGTATTTTAGCATTTAGCATATCGGGTCGCATTATCCGCGAAGTTCCCATGCCGCGGCGCGGGCGAGGGCGCCGAAGGGGCCCGGCGCGAATACACGAGCGAATTCGCGCCGCTACCGGGCCACGTCGGACACGCACTGGAAGCCGGACAGGTAGCCCTTCTGGAAAATGGGCGGGGCGCCCTTCAAGTCCAACAGGAACGGGAGCGCCAAGGCTTTGCCGCTATCGAGGCGCATGGGCTGACCGGCCTGCCCCTGGCGCGGCACCCACTGGAGCGTGTAAGCGGAACCCGACGCCTGGAACCGGTCGGCATCGCCGAAGAACCGAAACGCCGCCCACAGCCCGTCATAGGTGATGAACCCGAGCTCGGGGCCACCTAAACTTCCCGATAGTTTGGCCGCCCTGACACCGGTACCGGGCCAGGTGAAGTCCTTCGACTCGCCCCCGGCGCCAGCCGCCTTGAGCACTTGCCCGTCGAGGCTCAGGGTTACGCTTTTCATGCCTTCGGCGGGGAGGGCCTTCATGTCATAAGCGAGGCTCGGATCCTTGGCCCCACTCTTATAGAGAGCGTCGCTCAGGGCGGTGGCACGGTTCAGAAAACGCAGGAAAGCGTCGCTGATCTGGACGCGGCTGTCGGACTTGCGCACCCACTCGTTGCCCCGCTGCTCCAGGTAATTGCGCAGGTTGCTTGAGGCGAAGGTAGCGATCTTGCCGTCACCGGGGCGGAAGATGGCATTGATCTCGTCGAGGGTGGCATCGGTTTGCGAGGCGGTATTAAAGGGATACTTATTGGTAAGTCCCGCGAAGTCGCCGCAGAACCGCCTGGCTTCGGTATTGATCTGCGAGGGCCCGAGGCGTCCCAGCACGCCTTCGGCCTGACGGATGGGGTCCTCCATCAGCTTTTCCACCATGCCGTGGACGTTGCCCTCGCGATCGGTGCGGAAGCTTTGGGCGATCTGGCGGGTCACTTTGTAGGCGTTGGTGGCGTCGTCCATGGTCTGCGAAACCAGCTCGTCTTTCACGTCGCCGCCGCTCCTGGCCACACGCTCCATCGAGGATTGCAGGCTCACCAGCGCGCTGGCGTACGAGCTGTTGTTAGCCTGAATATAGCGGTCCATGCAACCCGGCGGGGTGACATACTGCACCGGTTGATAGGGCGCGGCGGTGTCCGGATCGGGAACCGAGGTATTGACGGACGCCACGCAAAACAATCCCAGCAGATAAGACTGGTTACTGGATAACTGGCCGAGTTTCTGGGCCGCGTCGCCTATGCTGGCGTAACCGGCCACTTGAGACTTGGCCAGATATACGCGCCAATTGGCGATGTAATCCTTGTGATAGCGCTCGCGCAGGGCGGGACCGATCGCCACCGGGTCCAGATTGGTATAGGCCCGGTTCCCCAGCACCCAGCTTTCGCCGCCGAAAAACCGCTTCACGTTGCCGATGGCGTTTTCGACGAACTTCCAGCCCTCCAGGGAGAAGGCCCCCGGCACGTCCAGGTTGTTGATCACGTATGCGGCCGAGCCGGGAAACTGGCGGTTGAAGTTGACCGGCGGCTTCTGCCGCGAAGCCTCCGCGATAATGAACTGATAGATGCTCTCGATGGCATTGAATTGCGCCAGGTAAGCGCGCGCCAGCTCCACGGCGTCACTATCGTTGGCCGAAGAGAAGGGATTCGAGAGAGTCAGTTCATCGGCATAGAAATCGAACTGGCGCCGCGCCAGGGCCGTCAACCCGGAGTCGATCCGGCGCGCGGCCGTCCAGCGATCGAGTAAGAGAGGCGACAGAAACTCGCGGGTACTCTTGTCGTGATTGGAAGTGGTAATCAAATATGCTTTGAGAGTGTCGTAAGTGGGTTTGTACTCGTCGTTCGGCGCCGGCTTGGGCGGCAACTTACGAAGCGTTTCCACCAGCGCCGCCTGGGTGGAGCCGAACAGCAATTGGTGGAAGCGGCTGAAGTAGAGCCGGCGGGCAGGCGGATAAAGATCGCTGCCGACATAGAGCCCCCAACGCAAACTCCACGGCGCTCCGTCACGCTCGTACTGCGATAGCTGTTCGAGGGTCTGGCGCAGGGTGTCGAGACGTTCCAGAGCGTCGCGCGAGGGAAGTTCCTGGCCGGCGCCACCGGTTTCGAGCCGGGCAATGCCTCGCGCGGCGCCCGAAACGCGCACCTCGAGCGCGCGATTCCGGAAATACGACACCGCCATCCCGATCGACCAGACGAGGAAGAGGCCCGCCACCCCGGCGGCCGCCAGGCGCCGCACGATCTCGCGGTTCCGGGTTTGGCCGCTGACGCCGAGAGCGGCGCGGTCGCGCAGAATTACGTCGCTGAACAGATGGCCCAGAAACAGCCACTGAGGCACGCGGCGAGTGCGGCCGGCGGAACTGGCGGGGGTGGGCGGCTCGGCGATCAAGCTCTGCTGGTCGAAGATGCCGGTGGCCTCGCGATTGAACCTTCCTTCGGGAGACGCGGCGCGCGCCACCGGTTCGGAGTCTTTCACCGTGACCGGACGGACGCCGGAAAAGTAGAACCCGCGCAGAAAAGGGTCGAGCCGCAACTGGCTGGGCCGGCTCAGGTCCACCAGAAACCGCACGGCGGCGTTGCGCAGTTTGCGGAACTCTCGTGGAAACTCGTAGACTGGCCCCAGTTTGTCGGCCTGGTTTTCGCGTCCAAGGAAGGGCAGCCGCTTGCCGCACAGGCTGAGAAACAGCGCCTCGAAGGCGGCCGCCAGACGCCGCGATTCCTCTTCGGCGTAGACGCCGCCCTGCTCTCTTCCAGTGCGTAGGGGCAGGGTGACGCCCAAGACGCGGTTGACCTCGTCGTCGGTGAGGTTGCGGACGTAGTCGGTGAACCAGGCCAGGCGGTCGAGCTTGGTGAAGAGAACGTAAATGGGCAGCCTGGCTCCCAGAATCTGGGCGATTTCTCCGATGCGCGTGTGCAACGCGCGCGCCATGGTGGCCAGCTTTTCGTCGGCGCCGGGTTTGAGAAACGTCTCGCAATCCACGCAGACGATCACGGCCCGCGGAGCCGGCCTGGAGCCGAACAGGCGGCGTCCCAGGGGCTGCAGCCGCTTCACCAGCCTTCCCCAGCGGGCCGGCTCGCCCAGCAACTGGCCGCCGGCTTCGACGAAAATGGACCTTTGAGCCAGCCAGATATTCAGCGGACGGGTGGCCACGACGAGGCTGCCCTGATAGACCTGTCCGGCGAGCAGATCGGGCTCCACGCCGGAATTGACGAACACGCTCGTCTTCGCCGACGCGGTTTCGCCAATCAGGAAGAAGACGGGCAACTGGCTCAGCTTGGCTTCCTTGCCGAGGTTGGAGGCAGCCAGGCGGGTTTCGGCGTCGCGGACGAAGAATCCGATTTCCCTCTCGGAAGTCGCCACATCCTCCT
>Ga0182014_10003470_pt1 | contig 18864 bp, 15 predicted proteins | sample 612S2DmetaG_FD_120489 | JGI IMG/M metagenome (GOLD analysis project Ga0182014, IMG submission 120489) | Permafrost microbial communities from Stordalen Mire, Sweden - 612S2D metaG | ecosystem: Environmental > Terrestrial > Soil > Wetlands > Permafrost | place: Sweden: Stordalen | collected... | reverse complement strand
GTCGGCAACGTGGATGCGCTGTACGAAGCCAACATGGAGCTGGTGTCGCTCAATCCCGAACTGAACATTTACGACCATCAATGGCCCATCTGGACCTATCAGGCGCAGCAACCCCCGGCCAAGTTCGTGCTCGATGGCGAAGGCCGCCGCGGCACCGCCGTCAATTCGATGGTGGCCGGCGGCTGCATCATCTCGGGCGCCTACGTCTCGCAGTCGTTGCTGTCGAGCGATGTACGCATCGAGGAAGGCAGCAAGGTGGAAAGTTCGGTGCTGCTACCCGGTGTGACCGTCGGGCGTCGCGTGAGCATAAGCCGCTGCATTCTCGACGAGAACTGTGTGATTCCGGACGATATGCAGATCGGACACAATCCGGCCGACGATCAAAAGCGCTTTTTCGTCACGAAGAACGGCGTGACCTTGGTTACCCAGGACATGCTGCGCGCGCTGCTTTAGCCGGGCGTCTGGCCGGCCGTACCCGCGGTGTGAAAAGATCCCGCCGCGGTCCCATTCCTCAGACTCAACTCATCCCACGCGCTCGTCACGGCCCGCGTTTCGATGCCGAGCATGCTGGGCTCTCCGGCGACCTGCCCCGTCAGCACCTTGACGTCGGCGCCGCCCCGGCCCCAGGGGCGGTACAGCGACGTCGACGCCTTGCCGAACAGCACCACCAGCGGACAGTCCACCGCGGCGGCGGCATGCGCGGGCCCCGAGTCGACGGTGATGAGCCCCTCCGCACGTGCCAGCAGTGCGACCAGTCGCGGAATCGGCAGATCATCCGCAACATTGTAAAGCCCGTCGACACCGGCGGCGGACACCAACTCCTGGTTCAAGGCGTGCTCGGGGCCGGTTCCCAATAGAACGATGGCGTGCGACGGATGACGCCGCCTCAGATGCCGCAACACCACCGCCCAGCGATCGTTGGGCCAGTACTTGCTGTTCGCCGCCAACCGCCGCAAGCCGCGTCGCATGGTCCGCTTGTTTCCCATTTGAATGGCGATCAGCGGGGCGGCCGGAATCTGCCGCGAATACAGCCAAGCATCGAGGTCGGCCCGTTGAAGATTGCTGACGCTGAGATGGCATCCGCCTGGGCCCGACGCCGGGTCGTCGGGCCCGGCAATGGCCCCGGCGTGCGCGCCGGGGCCGCCGGCCCTCTGCAGCACCTCGGGCAGGATCCTTGCCAGGCGCCGCCACTGCTCCGTCGCATGCTCTCCGGGCAACAGCGGATGCTGCTTGACGTCGACGATGAATCGATCGGTGATGCCTGCCCGAATCAGCATCGGGCGCGCGGCGTCATTGCCTTCGCAAGACCAGGTCGGACCGGCGCCCCGCGCACGCAGTCGGCGCACTGCTCGCTGTTGATCGAGGCTCAGCCAATACGGCGTCTTGCGACTGCGAACACTGATGATGTCGCCCACCCCCGGCTGCCCCCTCAGCAGCGGCTCGCTCCAAGGTCCCGAGGTTAGGACATCGACGTCTTTGCCGAAGCGCTGGTGCAGGTCGAGGACCAACGCCGTGACCAGAACCATGTCGCCGAACGCGCCGCAGCGCACGACCAGAGGCCGATCACAAGAGGTCATCTGTTTCATCGGCGTCACACACTGGGGGCGGGTGCGGCCACCGCCTCGGCCACCCCCAGGCGCAACTTGCGCCAGCCGCCGAAGCGATAATAGGCGATCGCCATGATCAACGAGGTGACCGACGCCACCGGGAAGCTCCACCAGATCGCCTCCGCCTGCCAGCTCCCGATCAAGGAATAGGCGAACGGTAGGCGCACACACCACAGCGACAGGACCAGGATGAACAATGGCGGCATGACGGCGCCGGTCGCACGGACCACGCCGAACAACACCATCGACATGCCGAACAAGACGAACGACCAAAGCACGACCTTGTTCAGATGCGTGGCGATCTCGATGGCGGCGCCGTCAACCGGGAGAAACAACCCGAGCGCATGGCGATTCAACACGTAGATGATCGCGATCAATGCTCCCCCGCTCAAAAAATTGAAGGCCACGCCCGTGACGGCCACGCGGCTCACCCGGTCCCATTTCCGGGCGCCGACATTCTGCGCCACCATTGACGACACGGCCCCGGCGATCGCCAGAGCAGGCATCTGCACATAGTTCCACAATTGCATGGCGGCGTTGAACCCGGCGGTCTCCTGCGACCCGAAGCGATTGACCAAGGAGGTCAGCGCAATCATGCTCGAGGAGACCACGAACAGCTGCAAGCCCATGGGAATTCCCTTGGTCACCAGCAACCGCACCAACGACCAGTCCACACTGAACAAATAGAGCTCATGACGGCGAATGCACAGGAAATGATGCTGCCGATATAGATGCACGACCAGCGCAAGGAAGCTCACCGCCTGCGCGATCAGGGTCGCCGTGGCCGAACCGGCGATGCCCAGCCTCGGAACGGGGCCCCAGCCGAAAATCAAGAGCGGATTCAGCGCGATGTCCAAGACCACGGACAGGCATAGATAGATGAATGGCGTACGCGAATCTCCAACGCCGCGCAGCACCGCCATCAGGAAAAACAAGCCGCCCATGAACGGTAATGCCAGAAAAATGATGCGCATGTACGCGATCGCCAGCGGCAGCGCGTCCGGCGGGGTCTTCAGCCATGCCAGTGTGGATTGCGACAACGCAAAGCCCAGAAGGCACATGGCAAGCGACAAACCGAGGAAGAACACGGCGCTCGTTCCGACCACCCGCTTGGCTTCCGCGAAATTCTTGGCGCCGATGCACTGCCCCACCATCACCGTCGATGCCATCGAAAAGCCGAACAGAACTCCAAACAGCAGGAACATCACCACGTTGGAATTGCCGACGGCGGCGAAAGCGGCCTCTCCCAGATACTTCCCGACCCAGACGGCGTTGACCGAGCCGTTGACGGATTGCAGCACGTTGCCGAACAGAATCGGCAGCGCGAACGCCAGCAGCGAGCGGGGAATGGGCCCTTCCGTCAACGAGTATTTGGTTTGCACGAACTCTCCCCGCCGCCGCCTGACAGGCTTTGGCCGATAAGCGGTTGAACCGGGAGTATAATTGAATCCCCATTCGATCAGGAGCAGCCGTATTGGACACATATCACACTCCGCATGGGCTGGCTGCGTTCGCGCACGACTTGATTCTCTCGCTGTCCGCGCCGCGACTCGGCCCCTTTCTCGCTGCATGGCCTACCCCGGCGCTGACCACGCCGGAATCCCCGGTAGCCGCGCAGGCGTCGGACACCGAATCCACGTTTCCGGTGATCGAATGGCTGCCGCATATCGCGCGACAACATCACCTGTTTGCCGCTCCCTTGATTTCGGCCCTGTGCCGGGTGGCGCCGGGCCTTGCCTGGCGCCAGACCTATGCCAGGAATGAACTCGGCGCCGATTTCATGAGCAGCTACGCCTATACCGAAATCCTCGGCCCGCGGGCACCGCTGGCGAGCGACCGCATCGCCTGTGGATTCTTGTTGCTCGGACCGTCCACCTTATATCCCCGCCATCGCCATGAAGCGGAGGAAATCTACGTTACTTTGACCGGCGGCGCGCGCTGGCAGCAGGGCGACGATGTGTGGCGTGAACGCGCGGCGGGCTCCGTCATCCACCATGCCAGCGAGGAGCCTCACGCCATGCATACCGCGGAGCGGCCGCTCCTCGCGATGTATCTTTGGCGCAGCGCCGACCTGAATCAAACGGCTCGTCTGGATTCCACTGAGACCCCGAAGGCTCGAGCAACCGTATGATGAAACCACATACAAAGTCGTTGTTGGGGAGCGGGTTGCTCGCGGCAATCATCGCCGGCTGCGCGCACGAACACCGCAGCAGCGCCGTCAGCGACGACGGCGTGCCCGCCGCGCTCAAGGTCCCGGAGAATCAAATTTTGACGATCGCGGCGCGCGGCGCCGGCGTTCAGATCTATCGATGTGAGGCGACCCTGGCCGAGCCAACGGTGTTCGCGTGGACACTGAAAGCACCCGAGGCGACGCTACGCTACGAGACCGGCAAGACGTTGGGCAAGCACTATGCCGGCCCGACTTGGGAAGCACTCGACGGCAGCAAGGTCGTCGGCGAGGTGGTCGCGCGCGACGACGCGCCGCAACCCACGGCCATTCCCTGGCTGCTCCTCCGAGCGAAGCAAGCTTCCGGGGACGGCGTGTTCGGCGCCGTGCAATCGATCCAGCGTTTGCATACCTCGGGCGGCAAAGCCCCGACCACCGGTTGTGACCACGCCTATGCCGGGACCGAGGTACGCGTCGACTATTCCGCGGACTACTACTTTTATTCGGCCCGACCCTGAGCTGCGGGATATCGCCACCATGAAAGCATCGATCCGAATCGTATTTCTCGCCATGCTGGTATTCGTTGCCATGCCTGTCATCGGCTCCAATGCGGCCGACGCGACGTCGCCGCTGGGCCTGTGGAAGACGTTCGACGACAAGACCGGCAAGGCACGCGCCATCGTTCGCATTTACCTTGAGGATGGCAAATTGTTCGGCAAAATCGAGCAAAGTTTCACGCCGGGAGCCGAGAGCCGGGTCTGCTCCGTCTGCTCTGACGAACGCAAGGACAAGCCCATCATCGGCCTCATCATCATTCGAAATATGAAACCGGATGGGAGCGCGTTTACGGGCGGAGACATCCTGGATCCCGATTCCGGCTCGGTCTACCGATGCAAGATGCACCTGGAACAGGACGGAACCCGGCTTAGCGTGCGCGGCTACATCGGCTTCGCGCTGCTCGGACGGTCCCAGACCTGGCAGCGACCAGACTGATCGGCGGCTCCGATGCAGTCCTAGGTGATTTTGCTCCTATAGAGAAGTAATGCGGCGCTCGCAAGGCCCGCGGTCGCTGGGGCACGCCAGCCAGGCACGGGAGGACTGATCGATCGCTTCTCGCTCCCGATCAAGGTCCGCTTTTCCGGTGCGGCGTGCTGCAGCAGGGTCCGACCGGCTATTTATCCTCCACCGTCGCCAACACGGTCAAGAGCACTAACCTTCGCGATCATCGAGAAACGCCTCGTGCAGCGAACGGTGCGGTCAGGGGTCTACGGTCACCCAAATCGGGTCCGTATAGGCTCGCTTACCCTCCACGTCCTCCACGATGAGCGAATACCAGGTATTTCGCGTGGTCGATATCGGGAAGGAGACGTGCGCCTGCTGCTCGCCGGCCGCAAACGCCCGACTGACGACCACCGCCCCAGCGCCGACGAGTTGAGCGCTCTTCAATCCCGCCACCGATTTCAGGTCGAATCCGAGTTCGAGCGCCACGCCCGCCTTCACCCGACGTTCATCGCCGAACATGACGGCGGGGAACACCAGGGGTCCGTGCGTCACGTAGGCATGGCCTGCCTTCAACGCCTCCGCGAAGGTCTTGGCCGTGATCGGCCCGCTCACGTGAGCGAAGGTGCGCACCTGTCCCGAATCGAAATTCCACACGTCGTGCGTGTCCGTGCCGGCGCCAAGATAATGGCGCTCTCCGGCGTTCCAGAAATCCCACAATGCATGCAGCACCTTGTCATCATCTTCCGGCGCGGTTTCGTTGATCTCCATCAAGTCGAACCCAGGATCGAAGCCGCCGGGCGCCACGCCCGTGGCGACGCTGGTGAAATAGCCATACGGGATGAAAGGATGGTTCACTTGGACCACGATGGCGCCCTGGCGCCGGGCCTCACGGAAGATGTCTCCCACACTGGCAACCGTGGTGTCGATCGCCAGCGTTTGACCGGGCGCCAAAGGATAGGCATTGAAATGACCCCAGGACGCCGACAATTCCATCCCGGGAATGAACGGAATCCCGCGCGTATCGGCGATCTGTTGCAGCACCCGATGATTGGCCGTGGAGTCGTGATCGCTCACGAACAGCAGATCGAGCCCTGCCGCCAGCTGTGAGCGCGCCAGATCCGCCGGCGGGGTGACCGCCTCCGCCTGGTCCGAATGATGATGCAGGTCCGCGCAATACCAGCCCTGCGACTTTGGATCGAACAGCGTCGTCATGGCGACCTTCACGCTGTTCAGGCCGCCGGGCGCCACCTGCACCTTCACCTGCTGACTTTTTCCGAGGAAGCCGCCGCTCGACGACACCGAGAACACATAAGCGCCCGGTGCGATGGGTACGGTGGCGTGCCCCTGCCGACCCAGTTCCGTGAAAAAGGTTTGTCGACCCAGGAATTCGACGCTGGGCCTCTGCCCCTCGAGGATCGCGATGCGCGCATCCATAGGCTTGTCGTGTGGGTCGGTGACGACGAACTCGATTCGTCCCGGGCTTTCCAGATCGCGGAAGTCCAGCGTCTGATTCGATCCAGCGGCCACTTTGATGTCGAGCTTGTGGCTCTGCGAATACGCTTTGGCGGTGGCGTATACGCGATAGTCGCCCTCCGGCAAGGTAATCTCGTATTTACCCGCCCGCCCCATGACCCAGGCGTAAGGTATGCCGCGCTTTTCGACGACCACGACCGGCTGGCTTATGCTCTTCGCATCACGGTCGAGGACGACCCCATGTACCGTGCCCGCGGCGAGATGGGTGCGCTCGATTTCATCGTATACGATGGGCGCCAGATCGCCGCTCGATCGGACCTGAAGCCAGCCGTCGAAGGTACGTGTTTGTCCCGGAGCCAACGTGTTGAGCTGGTACAGATCCTTCGACTCGTCGCCCACATGGTCGAAATAGTCGGCATGCAGCGCAATGGCCCAATCTTCATCGTAAGCCACCACGCGATGAGCGAGCGGCGCATCGGCATTGCCTTCCGGAACACCCTGCAAACCTGGGACCGCGAAGAAGAAGCCGCTGCTGGGCCACAGCGTGAGTCCCGACAACAGGTTGGGCAGCGCCACGTCGCCCGTGTTGTGCATCGTCGTCCGCAGCTCGATGTGGTCGGATTTCGACGCCAGCGTGTAAACCGTCGTGATCGTGACCTTGCCCCAGTCTCGAACGGTGCGGATCACCGCCCGGTCCGGACCACGCTCGATGATGTCGACGTGCTGATAGGTGTTTGGCCATGCCGACCAATGATCCGGGATGAAGTCCGCGAAAACGACGCGGTCGCGACCGATCTTTCCTCCGCTGACCGGAGCCAGGTCGATGAGCGCGCCACGTGGCACGCCATAGGGCACGGCGGACTGTACGGCCAACGCAAACGCCAGCTTCTCGTTGACCACCGTGATGTCGCCGGCGGCCTTGGCGTCGCCCTTCAGGATGGGCGTCGGCCCGACGATCACGGTGACCTTGGCGCCGGCGATGCACGGGATCACGCCCATTATGAAGGTCAGCGCAGCCCAGGCCGCGGCTCTAATCATTGCTCCGCCACTGTCCGTTGAGCACTCAGGATGCTAGTTCTGCAGATACCCGCCCAACACCGCCGCGACGATCCCGACGCCGAAGATCAGGCGATACCAGACGAAGATCCAGGTGCTCCGGCGCTCCAAATATTTCAGCAGGCCATAGATGGCGGCGAAGGCCGTGACGCTCGCGAACAGCAAGCCGATGAGCAACGTGATCCAACCGTCCGAACTCAACCCCGCCTTGAACAACACCCGCAGCTCATACAAGCCCGCGAGGGTCACGGCGGGCAGGCCGAGCACGAAGGAGAAACGCGCGGCGGCTTCCCGCTCCATGCCGCAAAACAGACCCGCCGTCAGGGTCGCTCCGGAGCGCGAAACGCCCGGGACCACTGACAGCGCCTGGGCCAGACCCACGATGATGCCGTCGCGCAGCGTAATCTCGGAGAACGAGCGGGTATGCCGCGCGCTCTTTTCGGCGAATCCCAGGAGAATCGACATGACGATCGATGCGAGGCCGATGACCAGCAGTCCGCGCATGGGCGAGTGGCAGCCATTCAGCACCGGCTTCAATGCCAGGCCGGTGATGACCAACGGAATGGTGCCCAATAGGATCCCCAACACCACGCGAAAATCGTGCGAGCCATAACTGCGGGTCGATACGGCGCGCACCGACGCCCTGCCCAGGCTCCCGATGTCCCTCCGGAAATAGACGAGCACGGCGGCGAAGATCGCCAATTGCATCGCGGCGGAAAATGCCGAGCCTGGATCACGCCAGCCGAGAATTCCCGGAATGACGCGCAAATGCGCCGTGCTGCTGATCGGCAGCAATTCCGTGAAGCCTTGGACGATGCCGAGGACCGCCATCTGCAGCCAGGACAACTCGACGAAACCCAGGTCGACGGACGTCACCTGATCGCAGGATGAATCGATTGCGTTGGATTGGTTCACGGTGTGAGAGTAGCGCGATCGGCCCTGTTACGGATACGGCAAAATCAGTAATTGACCGACGAACGTAACGACAGACCGCGCCAGCGATAGTCGGTCACGATATTCAAATCGATCAAGGCTGCAAGGGCCCGAACCTCGTATCCCGCCCGGACGCAAAGGTCGGCCGACGCCGTCATCGTGCCCCCGGTCGCCAGCACATCGTCGATCAGCAGCACGCGTCCCGAGCCCCGCTGCATTTCCAGCACCCCGGATCCATATTCGAGATCGTAGGCAATGTCGACCACCGGCGGCGGCAGCTTGCCCTGCTTGCGGACCAGAACGAAGCCCTTTCCCCGATGGACCGCAAGCGCGGCGCCCAGAATGAATCCGCGCGATTCGATGCCGGCAAGAGCGTCGATCTCGCACCATTCGGCCTCGCTCAGCAACGCGTCGAGCGCGCGGACGGTGGCATCGAAATGGTCACGCAGCAATGGCGAGATGTCGCGGAACATGATGCCCGGTCTCGGAAAATCCGCGACGTTGCCGATCAACTGTTTGATATCGATCAAATCAATGACCCGCGTTCTTGGTTCGCTCGATGAACGTGGCCACGTTCGCATGCAAGGCCTTCAAGTCCGGCTCGTGCGCGTAGACCATGTGCCCCGAGGTGTAAAAATGCATGTCGATATTTTCCTGCAGGGACGCCTGTATGGGCAACTGATGCAGCTCGTACACCGCCGCGAAATACGGCGTGGCCAGGTCGTAATATCCGCCGTTGAGCTGCACCTTCAGATTCGGATTCTGCTTCATCGCGACCGCAAGGTCGATCATGACGTTCGTGGGACCGGCATGATGTAGTCGGACGGCGATCTTGGTATCCGGCGCATCGCTCGACTTGCGGTCCGCCGCAAAACCGATCGACAGGCCGGCCGACGCCAGGAACGAACGCGCCAACGCATTGGCGAACGTTGAAAATCATATCTCATCCCCTCGAAGTGATATGGAACGGCAGCGGTCAGATGGAGGCCGGCCAGGTTCTCAAGTGGACGGATAATAATATGGGCGGCCCGGTGCTGCGCGCCGATTTAAGGAATCTACACCGCATCCAGCAATTTCTCGATTTCGGCCTGCAGCTGCGATTGCTGATACGGCTTCGACAGCCGCGGCAAATTGGCGAGTTTGCTGGCCGGCAGGTCCGTATAGCCGGAGGCCAGAAGAACCGGAAGGTGTGGACGCTTCGTCCGCACGATCTCGGCCAGCTGGATGCCCGTCATGCCAGGCATGGCCTGATCGGTCATCATGAGGTCGATGCTCTGGCCGGCGTCGATGATCTCCAGCGCACGCTTGCCGGAATTGGCCTCGATGACCGTGTGCCCCAGATCCTCGAGCATGTCCACCGTGCTCATGGCGATCAACGGATCATCATCGACGACCAAGATGGTGGCCATGCGCGACGCACAAGATGGCGCCGCGACAATCTCCATTTCCTCAGGCGGCTTCGTCGCCTTCGGAAGCCACAGGGTCGCCACCGTTCCGGCACCGAGTTCGCTGACGAGATCCAGATGACCGCCCAACTGCACCGCGAGGCCGTGAGTCATCGACAAACCGAGACCGGTCCCCTTGCCGAGCGGTTTGGTCGAGAAGAACGGTTCGATGGCTTTGCTCAAGGTCGCCGCGTCCATGCCGGTCCCGGTATCGGCGATCCGGATCCGGATATAGGTTCCAGGACGCAGCGGGCCGACCCCAGCCACGTCTTCCTGATCGATGCGAATGTCGATGACCCCGCCGGCGGGCATGGCATCCCGCGCGTTGATCGCCAGGTTCAGCACCGCCAGCTCGACCTGATGCGGGTCGACTTCGGCCGGCGGCAGGTCCCGATCGATGTGCAGATGCAAGGCGATCTGGGGTCCCAAAGAGCGCCGCAGCAGCTCCTGCATGCCGTTGACCAGCGCCCCGATGTCGGCCGACACCGTCCGCAGGTCCTGCTGCCGGGCGAAAGCCAGCATGCGCTGCGTCAGTGATGACCCGCGGCGCGCACCCTGCATCGCGCCGTCGATCAAGCGCCGCAGCGCCGGGTCGCTCGGCAGGCGCTTGCGCAGAATCTCCAGGTTGCCCATCACCGCCATCAAAAGATTATTGAAATCGTGGGCGATGCCGCCCGTCAACTGGCCGACACTCTCCATTTTTTGCGACTGCAGGAGCTGCTCCTGGGCCTTTTCCCGCGCGGCAACCTCCTTCATCAACTCGCCGGTCCGCTCGGCCACCCGCTGCTCGAGCGTACGGGTCAGATTCGACAGAGCGGTACGTTCCACGGCCAGTTCGCCGAGCAGCCGCTCACGTTCGAGCTCCGAGTTCTTGCGTGCGGTGATATCGGAGGACACGCCGACCAGTGAAGCAACCTGCCCTTGCACGTTACGCAGCGCTCGCGCCCGCACTTCGATCCAACGCACGGCGCCATCGGTCCCGAAATTGCGATATTCGACCACGTAGTCAGTCCCATTGCGCAGCGTCGTCTGCAACGCCTCGGTCATGCGCCCGAGGTCGTCCGGATGCACCACCTTCAGCAGCTCGTCGCAGGAGAAATCCTTGGCGAAGGCGCCGCCGAAATGACTGCGCGACGTTCCCGACGCGTGAAACATCATCTGCGCGACGTCCAGCGTCCAGGATCCGAGCCGTCCGGCCGTCAGCGCGGTTTGCAGCTGATCTTCTCGTTCGCTGATCTCCTCGAGCCGCGCACGTGCTTCGTATTGCCGGCGGCGGCCCCGGGTTGCGGCGCGCTCCCCAACCTTATGGTCGATCTGTTTCATTTGTCTCGTGGTTCCTGGTTACCCTGTGCCGCCATCCCATGGCCGCCCTCGACTCGTCCGCCCCATACCCGAAGTCTCGCCGGACGACTTCCGATGCGTTATCCCAGGTGCGGAAACCATGCGTCAGGGCCGGGACGCAGACCGCTCTCCACGTTAGACGCTCGGTGCGGCCCACTCTCTCGGACATGGCCACTATGGCGTGTAGGATATTTCCGAGCATCGCAGTTCATGTCCTCCCGCGAGACTTCGGGTAGCATCGCGGCATGCTGAAATCCAGGTCGAAAGTCGCCTTCCTGCCCGCCCTCGCGGCGTTTTTCCTGCTGTCCATCGGAGCCGCGCCGGCTGCCACGCAGCAATCGTCACCCAAGGCTGCAGCGCAGAAGGCCGGCTCCGCTTCGCCGGCGAACGCCATGGCAGCGGCCGCGCCCCCGGCAGCGGCCCCTGCCGCGGCTGTGCCACCCGCCGCACCCTCGGCCGCCGCAACGGCGGCGCCCTCCGCCAGCCTGCCGCCCCTTTCACCCCCCATGACCGCGGCACAGGTGATCACGGTGCTCGATCAGACGGTCGACTGGTATCGCACGCTCGGGCTGCAACAACAGGCGGCCAACGAACCCAGCGACATGTTGATCCTCTATGACAATCGGCAAACCGCCAACCGAGTCATGGGCTTGGCCTTCGACATCGCCCGGGTCGACGCCGAGATGCTCGCGAAGGAACCCAATGCTACGCCGGACACCGGCGCCGATGCCGCCAGGTCGTCCCAGGCGCTGTCGCAGCTGCAGAAGAAGCTCGATGCTCAGGCCGCGACGGTACAGACCGAACTCGATGCGCAACGGCATCTCGACCCCGGCTCCACGAGAAAGTCCAGAATCGAGGTACGGGCCAAGATCAACGAGCTCCAGGGCGAGATCAATCTCATCAACACCAAGAAAAGCATTCTCGTCACGATGAGTGGCTTCAGCACGGGTACCGGCAACTCCAGTTCGGTTGCCTTGAAGGCGCAGATCGATGCGATGGCGGTCGCCATACCAGCGGCCGCGGCCGCCGGCGCGGGGACGGCCACGCCGCCATCCAACACGACGCCTGCGGCGGTCGGCGCGTCGCCGGCGCAAGCCTCGCTGGCGCAAGCCTCACCGTCACCCGCGGCGCCGGTGGGACGCTTCGGACTATGGGACCTCGCATCCAATGCGTTTCGCTTGTCGGAAAAGAACGGCACCATCGAATCGATCGACCGAAGGACCGAGGCTCTGCAAACCACGCTCACTGGAGTCCGCACAGCGCTCATCAACCAGATCAAGGGACTGTCCGCGCGCGGCGATACGCTGGCCGCGCAGGCGGACTCTGCCGATGCCACCACACTGAACGGCGTGCACGACCAGCTCGATGCCTTGGCGGATCAGTTCAAACAAGCTTCGTCGCTGCTGATTCCACTGAGCCATGAAGGCATTCTGCTCAGTCAATATCGCCGCAACCTGAGCAACTGGCACGACGCGGTCAAGAGCCAGTACCGCGACGCGATCAAGACGTTGGGTATTCGGCTCGGCATATTGGCCGTCGTCTTGACGCTGATCTTCGGGGGCGCGGAACTGTGGAAGCGCACGGTGTTGCGGTATATCCAGGACACGCGGCGGCGCTATCAGTTGCTGCTGCTGCGGCGCATCGGATTGTGGGCCTTGGTCGTCATCGTGATCGGGATCGCCTTCGCGAGCGAACTGGGTTCGATCGTCACGTTCGCCGGCCTCATCACAGCCGGCATCGCGGTCGCCATGCAGAGCGTGCTGGTTTCCATCGTCGGCTACTTCTTCCTGATCGGCAAATACGGCATTCGCGTCGGCGATCGCGTGCAGATCGGCGAGGTCGCGGGTGAAGTCATCGACCTGGGATTGGTCCGCATGTACCTGATGGAACTGGGCGCCAAGGGCACGATGGGCCCGACCGGAAGGGTCGTCGCCTTTGCCAACTCGGTGGTGTTCCAGGTGTCCAGCGGCCTCTTCAAACAAATCCCTGGCGTGAATTTCAGCTGGCGTGAAGTCGTGCTGACCCTGCCCGCAGGCTCTGACTATGCCGGCCTGAAGGAAAAGTTGGCCATCGCGGTGACCGCGGCATTGAAGGAATATCTGCCGGAGATCCTCAGGCAGACCAAGGAAATCGAGCGTACGACCATGTCAGCGTCGGGCGGTGACGCGCAGCCCCAGGTCCAGCTGCACTTCTCCGGGTTGGTGGTCGAGGCCCACGTGCGGTATCCCGTTCATCTGCAGCATGCCGCGGAAATCGACGAACGGGTCACCCAAGCCTTGGCGAACGTAATTTCCGAAGCAACCCCGGCGATTGCACCCCCGGCAAAATAATCAGTTAAATCAGCGCAGCGGTGCACCGAGAGATGTGCCCTTGGCGGTTTGCCGACGATGCTATCCTTGCGCGCTAAATCGCCAACGGCAGCCTCAGGGTAGAAGGTTCAAGCATGATTCTGGTCATCGACGTGGGCAATACACGCCTCAAATGGGCCTGGCTGACGAGCACCGGCCTGTCGGATCAGCAAGCCATCGTGCATCGAGCCGCGAAACCCGGCATATGGAAGGCGGCCCTGTTCGAGTCGGGGCAGAAACCGACCCGGGTACTGGTCTCGAATGTCGCGGGACCGGCGATGGCGAAAACCTTGACCCAGTTGTCGAAAAAGCTGTTTCAGGTGAACGTCGAGTTCGTCACGGCCGCGCAGGAATTCCAGGGACTCACGAACGGCTATCTCGATCCGTCCCTGTTGGGCGCGGATCGCTGGCTGGCTCTGATCGGCGCCTGGACCCTCGCACGCTCCGCGCTCTGCGTGGTGGACGCCGGGACCGCCGTGAAGGTCGACAGCGTGGACGCGAACGGCCAGCACTTGGGTGGGCTCATCGCGCCCGGAATCCACATGATGCGCGAATCCCTGATGAGCAATACCAGCGACATCGCCAGGGCGGTCGAACACAGCACGCCGTCTCTGGCCGGCGTGCTCGCGAACAACACCATCGGCGCCGTTTCGCGCGGCGCCGTGTTTGCCCTCGCCGGCATGGCCGACCGCGCAGCCGAAGTCATCGAGCAGAGCACGGGCTCGAAGCCGAAGCTCTTCATCACCGGCGGCGACGCCGGCATGATTGCCGGCACCATGCGCTCGCACGGACAGATCGTCCCGGACCTCGTGCTGCAGGGCCTCGCGGTCGTCGCCGCGCAGTCGCAGTAGCTCGTATGTTCCAGCCCGGCCCGCGAAACCTCATCACCGACGTGACGGGACTTCTCGTCGGTCATGCGACCGACGAAAAAGTCATCTCCGGTGTCACGGTGGCCCTGTGCCCGGGCGACTGGAGCGCCGGCGTGGACGTTCGCGGCGGCGGTCCCGGAACTCGGGAAACGGATGCGTTGGCACCGGAGAACCTCATCGGACGCGTGCATGCCCTGGTGCTCTCGGGTGGCTCCGTGTTCGGGCTCGCCGCGGCCGACGGTGTCACCACCGCATTATCGGCGCGCGGCGCCGGCCTGCGTCTGCGTCCCGGCTCACCCTCGATCCCCATCGTCCCCGCGGCCGTACTGCACGATCTCGGGAATGGCGGCGACAAGGCGTGGGGACTCGATCCTCCCTACCGCAATCTCGGCATCCAAGCGTTGCAAGCCGCCGCACCCGACTTTGCCCTCGGATCCATCGGCGCAGGGCGTGGCGCGATGGCCGGATTGATCAAGGGCGGAATCGGCTCCGCCTCCATCGATTTGGGCGCGGGGCTCATCGTGGGTGTGCTGGTCGCGCTGAACTCCATCGGCTCGGCGCTGATGCCGGACGGCAAGACCTATTGGGCCTGGGCGTTCGAACTGAACTCTGAATTTGGGGGGGCCGGCCTACCGGGCGGCGTGCATACGTGGGCCGGCCTACCGGGCGCCGGGCAAGCAGGCGCCGTACAACGCGCACCCCACTCCCCCATCAGCGACCCCGCTCCCGACGAGTCCAGACTGCTCGCGCTGGGCCGGATGCAAGCCGGCGCCAACACCACGTTGGGATTGGTCGCATGCACCGCCGACCTGACGACGGTCGAATGCACGCGGGTGGCCATGATGGCGCAGGACGGTATCGCGCGCGCGGTCCGTCCCGCCCACACCCCATACGACGGCGACACGATTTTTGCCCTCGCGAGCGGCGCGACCGCACTCGACGCCAGCCAGCAGCGTGCAGCCCAGGTGGGTCGCATCGGATCCGCGGCGGCCGACTGCATGGCGCGCTCCATCGCCCGAGCGGTGCATCACTCGCGATGAACATGCCGGAGGCGCGGCGTCGCCGCGATCAAGCGTTGGGTGTAGGCATGTTGCGGGGACTCGAACACCGTCGCGGTAACGCCCTGCTCGACGATCCTGCCATGCTGCATCACGTAGACACGGTCGGCAATCGCCCGTATCACGTTCAGGTCATGTGACACGAACAGGTAGGCCAGCTTCAGGCGCTCCGCCAGTTCGGCCAACAGCTCCAGTATCTGCGCCCTCACCAACACGTCGAGCGCCGACACGGCCTCGTCGAACGCGATCACCGCCGGCTCCGTGATCAACGCTCGCGCAATCGCGATCCGCTGCCGCTGCCCGCCGGAGAACTCGTGCGGGTGCCGCCGCGCATCGGCCGACGACAAGCCCACCTGCTCCAATACCGTCGCCACCTTGCGTTGCCGTTCGGCGGCGCCCGGCCTTACGTCCATGAGATGAAACGGCTCGGCGATGAGGCGGTCCACCGACCACTGCGGGTCGAAGCTGCCGTACGGGTCCTGAAACACCGCTTGAATGGAACGACGCAAACGCCGGAGGTCCGGCCCGCGCGCCGTCAAAAAACTCTCGCCGAGCAACCGCACCTGCCCGCCCTGGGTCCGCTCCAGTCCCAGAATCGCCCGCAGCAAACTCGACTTCCCCGAACCCGACTCGCCCACCAAGCCCACCGTCTCGCCGGGATGAATGCTGAGCGACGCCGCGTCGACCGCACGGAACGCCGGCGCCGCGTGCCACAGCGACCGGCGCCTGCCCGCGTAATCGCGGACGATACCCTGCACCTCGAGTACGGCGCTCGCGGTATCGACCGCCGGCGAGTGACGCTTGGGCGCCGGCTCCGCCGCCGCGAGCAAGGCCCTGGCGTACGGGTGCCGCAGATGCAGCAACGTCTCGGCCGTTGCACCCTGCTCGACGATGGCGCCTTCATGCATCACTGCCACACGGTCGGTCACCTGGGAAATCACCGCCAGGTCATGGCTCACCAACAACAAGCCCATTCCGCGACTGCGCGCCAGGCCGACGAGCAGGGTCAGCACCTGCGCCTGCGTGCTGACATCCAACGCGGTCGTCGGCTCATCCGCGATGAGCAGGGCCGGACGCAACGCGATGGCGATGGCAATGGCAACCCGTTGCCGTTGGCCGCCGGACAACTCATGGGGATAGCGGTCGTAGGCGCCCTGGTCCCCCGTCAAGCCCACCGCATCCAATGCCTCCCGCGCCAGCGCCCGCGCGCGCGACGCAGGCGCCGCGCGCGCTTCATGCAGACGCACCGTTTCCGCCACCTGATCGCCGATGCGCATCAGCGGGTTCAAGGCCGTCATCGGCTCCTGGAAGACGATGCCGATGTCCCGGCCACGCACCGCCTGCAGTCCCGCTTCCGTCATTTCGGTGAGCGCGACTCCCCGCAGACTCACGCGACCCCCGAGCCGTGCATGCGGCGGCAGCAATTGCATGATGGCCAGGGCGGTCATGGATTTGCCGGATCCGGAGGCACCCACCAGACCCAGGATCTCACCGCTGTCGAGCTGCAGTGACAGGCCCTTGACGATCGGCACGTCGCCGATCCAGACGTCGAGCGCTTCGAGCGACAGCAGCGGCGCGCTCATGCGGAGCGCCGCCGTCGCAACCCGTCACCCAGCATGTTCAGGCCCAACACGAACAGCACGATGGCGAAGCCCGGAAACAATGCCAGCGACGGCGCCAATGCCGTCAAAGTCTGCGCCTCGTTCAGCATTCGTCCCCAACTCGGTATCGGTGGCTGCGCTCCCAGGCCCACGTAGGACAATCCCGCTTCGGCGATCACGCCCAAGGAGAACTGGATGGTCCCCTGCACGACCAACAACCCCACGAGGTTCGGCAGTATGTGCTCGAACGAAATACGCAGCGGCCGTTTGCCGGCGACGCGGGCCGCCAGGATGTAGTCGCGGTTCCACAGATCGAGCGCTCCGCCGCGGGTGACGCGCGCGAACACGGGAATGTTGAATATCCCGATCGCGATGATCGCGTTCACCGCACCCGGTCCGAACACAGCCGTGATCAAAATCGCCAGCAACAGCGACGGAAACGCAAAGACGAGATCGTTGCCGCGCATGATGAGGTCGTCGACGACACCGCCGCGCACCGCGGCCAACAGGCCCGCGGGCACACCGATCAGGAGTCCGATCGCCACCGACAACAGGGCCACGCCCACCGAGTTCCTGGCCCCCGCCATGATCATCGACAGCACGTCGCGACCCAGTTGGTCGGTGCCGAACCAGTGATGCGGGCTGGGCGGCTGAAGCTTGTCGAGGATGGCCAGCGCCTGTGGGTCGAACGGCGTCCAGAACTGCGCGACGACGGCGATCGCGATGAAGCAGACCGTGATGACGGTACCCAACGCGAATCCCACGCCGCGGGACGACGCGCGCGTCATGAGACACGCACCGACCGCAGGCGGGTGTTGACCAGCGCATGAGCCATGTCGACGGTGAACGTCACCAGCACCACGACCAGGACCAGAATCAGCACCACGCTCTGCACCACGATCAGATCCCGCTGCACGATCGCTTGAAACACCAGCCGGCCCAGGCCCGGCAGGAAGAACACGTTCTCGATGATGACGGCACCCGCCAGCAAAAAGGAGAACTGCATGCCCACGATGGTCAGCACGGGTATCAACGCGTTGGGCAGCGCGTGATGCCACAACACCTGCCACTCTCCCGCCCCTTTGGCGCGTGCGGTGCGGATGTAATCCTCGTGCAGGGTGTCGATCAGCGCCCCGCGCAGGACCCGCGCCAGTATCGCCGCCTGCGGCATGGCGAGCGCGATGGCGGGCAGCGTCAACGCCTGCAGCGCCGGCCAGAATCCGGCCGACCATCCCGGGAAGCCACCCGCGGACACCCAATGCAGGTGCACCGCGAACAACAGCACCAGCAACAAGCCCAGCCAGAAGTTCGGCACGGCCAAGCCGAGCTGCGTGATGCCGGTCAACAACCAGTCGCTGGCACGGCCGCGCCGCGCCGCCGCGATCAAACCCACCGGGAAGGCGACGAGCAGGGACAGCGACAACGCATACACCGCGAGCGGCAATGACACCTGCAGACGTTCCGCGATCAAACTCCCCACCGGGATGTGATAGGTATAACTCGAGCCGAAATCGCCATGAAGCAAGCCACCGACCCAGTGGAGGTACCGCACCAGCGGCGTCGAGTCCAAGCCCAGCTGATGGCGCAACGCCAGCATCGCGTCCGGATCCGCCTGCAATCCCATCATGTAGCGTACCGGATCGCCCGGCATCACTTGCACGATGAAGAAGACGATCCCCGTCGCCCCGATCAACGTGCCCGCCAACACCGCCAATCGACCCCCCAGGTACACCATCCCGAAGCGCCGCGTGGCGAGCAGCAACAGCCCGACGGCACCCGCACCGGCCAGCCAGCCGATCGCCGACCCTACCCACCCGGCAGGCCGCGCGTTCGCAGGCGCAGTCGTGCCGCCGCCAGCGGCGCCGGCGCTCCCCAACGGACGTGCCAGATCATCGTAGGCGGCGGACAAGTCCACGGTGCCCAACACATTGTCGAAACCCAATCGCTTCACGTGTGCATTCCAG